>Ga0315556_1000520_pt1 | contig 23861 bp, 16 predicted proteins | sample SalMarSW160310MG_FD_202112 | JGI IMG/M metagenome (GOLD analysis project Ga0315556, IMG submission 202112) | Salt marsh sediment microbial communities from the Plum Island Ecosystem LTER, Massachusetts, United States - Salt Marsh Sediment SW1603-10 ...
TCGGCACCGCACAGACGCAGGCGCAGCAGGCGTGCCTGCAGGCCGATCTGGCGGAGAAGGAAGCGGCGCGTGCGCGCCAGTTGCAGGCACAGCATTTCATTTCTCCCGAAGGTCTGGATCAGAAGGTCGCCGCGGCCAAGGTTGCCCGTGCTGGCTGTATTGCGGCGCACAGCATGGTCGGGCAGAGCCGTTCGCGTATCGCCGTGGCGCGCGCCGGAGTGGAACGGATGACGCTGCGCGCGCCGTTTGCCGGCATCGTGGCGGACATCAGCGGCGAACAGGGCGAGTTTGCTACGCCATCGCCGCCGGGTATTCCCACGCCGCCCACGCTGGACCTGATCGATGACAGTTGCCTGTATGTAAGTGCACCGATCGACGAAGTCGATGCTTCGCATGTCAGGGCGGGGCTGCCGGGACGCATCACGCTGGATGCGATCAAGGGGCAGCAGTTTTCGGGTACGGTACGCCGCGTTGCGCCTTATGTGCTGGATCTGGAAAAGCAGGCGCGCACCGTTGAGATCGAGATGGAATTCAACAACCTGCCGAAGTCTGATCATTTGCTGGTCGGCTACAGCGCGGACGTCGAGATCGTCTACGACTCGCACAAGGATGTGCTGCGCATCCCGACCTCGGCACTGATGGAAGGCAACCACGTGCTGTTGTACCGCGACGGCAAACTGGAGGACCGCAAGGTCAAGACCGGCCTGTCGAACTGGGAATACACCGAAATCACATCCGGGCTGAACGCGGGCGACCAGGTGGTGCTGTCTCTGGATCGCGAGGGAGTCAAGGCCGGCGCACGCGCGCAGCCGGACACGACCCAGGGCAAATGATCGAGTTCAGCGACGTCAGCCGGATTTTCAAGGTAGGTGACCAGCAGGTCGCCGCACTGCGCAACGTCAGCCTCGAACTTGGTGCTGGCGAATACGTTTCCATCATGGGGCCGTCCGGCTCCGGCAAGTCCACATTGCTCAACCTGATCGGACTGCTCGACCGCCCGACCTCCGGCATCTACCGGTTGGACGACCAGGACGTCACCACGCTGGACGATGCGCAGCAGGCACGGGTGCGCCGCGAGAAAATCGGCTTCGTGTTCCAGTTCTTCCATCTGGTGCCGCGGCTGTCGGCGGCGACGAATATTGAGTTGCCGCTGATCCTGGCCGGCGTGCCGGTCGAGGAGCGGCGCGAGCGCGTAACGCAACTGCTGCAGAGCTACGGCCTGGCCGACCGCGCTGATCACCGGCCCGAGCAGCTTTCCGGCGGGCAGCGTCAGCGTGTGGCGATTGCGCGCGCCACCATCATGCATCCACCGGTGCTGCTGGCCGACGAACCGACCGGCAATCTGGATCAGACTACCGGCAAGGAAGTGATGAACCTGTTGGAGCAACTGGTCGAGCAGGGGGTTGCTCTGATCCTGGTGACGCACGATCCGAATCTCGGCGGACGCGCCTCGCGTCAACTGCATATGGTGGACGGAAAAATCGTTTCAGATTCTCTTGGCCAGGCATCGACATGAATCTGGGCGACACGCTGCTGTTCGCCTCCGGCAGCTTGCGCGGAGCACGCACCCGCACCCTGCTGATGATGCTCGCGATGTCGATTGGCGTGGCAGCGGTGGTAGTGCTTACGGCACTGGGCGAGGGCGCGCGCCGCTACGTGGTGGGGCAGTTCTCTTCGCTCGGCAGCAACCTGGTGATCGTGCTGCCGGGCCGCTCCGAAACCGCCGGCGTCAATCCCGGCATGCTGCTCGGACAGACCTCGCGCGATCTGGTGCTGGATGATGCGCAGGCGCTGCTGCGCAGCCCGGCGATCCGCCGCATCGCGCCGCTTACCATTGGTGCCGCACAGGCGTCGCACGGCAGCCTCAATCGCGAGGTGGTGGTGATGGGTACCACGGCCAATATGCTGGAAATTCGCCACATGGATATGGGGCAGGGGCGGTTCCTGCCGCAGGCCGATCCGCGCCTGGCCTCACCGGTGTGCGTGCTGGGCGCCACCATCAAGCAGGAACTGTTTGGTGCGAAACCTGCGGTGGGTGCATGGCTGCGCCTGGGTGACCGGCGCTACCGGGTGATCGGCGTGCTGGCCGAGCAGGGTGAAACGATGGGTATGAATAGCGACGAACTGGTGATCATCCCGGTGGCCTCGGCACACATGCTGTTCAACAGCCAGTCCTTGTTCCGCATCCTGATAGAAGCCAAGAATCGCGACATGATCGAACCGGCCAAACACGATGCCGAGCAGATTCTCAAGCAGCAGCACGGCGGCGAACTCGACGTGACGGTGATCACTCAGGATGCGGTGCTGGCCACCTTCGACCGCATCCTGCGCGCGCTGACGCTGGCGGTGGGCGGTATTGCCGCAATCAGCCTGTCGGTGGCGGGGGTGCTGATCATGAACGTGATGCTGATTGCGGTGGCGCAACGTACCCGGGAGATCGGCCTGCTCAAGGCACTGGGCGCACCACCGGCACAGATACGCCGGCTGTTCTTCGCCGAGGCGGCGCTATTGTCGGTGGTGGGCAGCATTGTGGGATTGATACTCGGTGAGATCGGCAGCTTCGTCATCGGCCAGATATATCCTGTGCTGCCAGTGGGCGCGCCGTGGTGGGCGGTGCTGGCCGCGTTCGGCACGGCACTGGGTACCGGCATCCTGTTCAGCGTGTGGCCGGCCCGTCGCGCGTCGCGGCTTGATCCGGTGGCAGCGCTTGCGCGGAGATAGAGCCATGTTCTTTCGCGATCTGCTCCGCCTGACCCTGTCCACTTTCGAGAGCTACCGCATGCGCAGCTTCCTCACCGGGCTGGGCATTGCCATCGGCATTGCGGCGGTGATCCTGCTGACTTCCATCGGCGAGGGATTACATCAGTTCGTGCTGTCCGAGTTCAGCCAGTTCGGCACCAACATCATCGGCATCAATCCGGGCAAGACCCAGACCCACGGCGCCAGCATCGGCGCGATCAGCTCGGTGCGCGAGATCACGCTGGACGATGCGGAAGCGTTGCGCAAGCTGCCATTCGTGGAACAAGTCGTCCCGGTGATGCAGGGCAACGCCGAGGTGCGTTTCGGCGGGCGCAGTCGCCGCACCACCATATACGGCGTGAGTCCGGATGCACCGCAGGGCTGGCACCTGAAGGTGCAGGTCGGCAAGTTCCTGCCGCAGGACGACCCCACGGCGGCGCGCGCATTTGCCGTGCTCGGCACCAAGGTGCGCGACGAACTGTACGGCACGGTTAATCCGCTGGGCAGCTATCTGCGCATCGGCGGCGAGCGCTACCGTGTGGTCGGGATCATGGAACAGAAAGGCCAGATGCTGGGCTTCGATCTCGACGATTCGGTGTTCATCCCCACCTCGCGCGCGATGGAGTTGTTCAATCGCGAGGGGCTGATGGAGATCGACGTAACCTACAAAGCCTCGGCCAAACTGGAGAAGGTAGAAGAGGGTATCAGGCGCCTGTTGGTGGCGCGCCACGGCAGCGAGGACTTTACGATGATTTCGCAGCAGAAGGCGCTGGAAGTGCTGGGCTCGGTGCTCGACGTAATCACCTTTGCAGTCGGCGCACTGGGCGGCATCTCGCTGCTGGTCGGCGGCGTCGGCATTCTCACCATCATGACCATGGCGGTGAGCGAACGCACCAGCGAGATCGGTCTGCTGCGTGCGCTGGGAGCAAGGCAACAGCAGGTTCTGCTGTTGTTTCTGGGCGAAGCGATGCTGCTTGCCGCTGCCGGCGGGCTTGCGGGGCTGGTGCTGGGCATCGGCATCGCGCAGGCATTGCATTTCGCTTTTCCCGCGCTGCCGGTGTACACGCCGGTGTTCTATGCGGTGCTGGCAGAAATTACTGCGGTGGTCATCGGCCTGGTCGCCGGCGTAATGCCGGCACAACGTGCGGCACGGCTCGATCCGGTGGAAGCGTTGCGGACCGAATGAACAAGCCTGCCACTTGCGACATCTTCTGCACCGTGGTCGACAACTACGGTGATATCGGTGTGTGCTGGCGGCTGGCGCGGCAACTGGCGCACGAATATGGGGTGGCGGTACGGCTGTGGGTGGACGATCTGGCCAGTCTGCAGCGGCTGTGCCCGGCGGTCGACCCGGTGCTGGCGAAACAGCACCGTGACGGCATCGAGGTGCGGCACTGGACGCTGTCATTTCCCGAGGTGGCGCCTGCGCAACTGGTGATCGAGGCGTTTGCCTGCGAATTGCCGGAGCGCTACGTGGCGGCAATGGCCGGGCAGGATCAGCAGCCGGTCTGGATCAATCTCGAGTATTTGAGTGCGGAGAATTGGGTCGAGGGTTGTCACAAGCTGCCTTCGCCGCATCCGCAGCTGCCGTTGGTGAAGTATTTCTTCTTTCCCGGTTTTACACCGCAGACCGGCGGGCTGCTACTGGAGAAAGACCTGTTTGCACGGCGCGATGCTTTCCAGGGCGATCCGCAGGCTGTTGCTGCGTACTGGCAGTCACTGGGTCTGGCAGTACCGAAGCCGGATGAGCTACACGTGTCGCTGTTCAGTTATGAGAACCCGGCGTTGCCGGATTTGCTGCGTGTCTGGGAGCAGAGCATGCAGCCGGTGACCTGCCTGTTGCCGGAAGGCCGGGCGCTGCCGCAGGTGGCGGCGTATTTCGGAAAAGAACTGGGGCGGGCAGGGGACGTGTGGCAGCGTGGAAATCTGCGTGTGTGCGTACTGCCGTTCGTGGAACAGGAGCGCTATGACAAACTGCTGTGGGCGTGCGACGTGAATTTCGTGCGTGGCGAGGATTCTTTCATGCGCGCGCAGTGGGCCGGGCGGCCGTTTGTCTGGCATATTTACCCGCAGCATGATGGGGTGCACATGCAGAAGTTGCGTGCGTTCATGGATTTGCATTGTGAAGGGTTAGGGCCGGAGGCGGCGCAGGCACTGCGCAGTCTGTGGGAAGACTGGAACGGCGAGCCGGCCGGGGTATCCGCATGGAACGATTTCCGGGCGCATGGGTCTATGCTGCGGCAACATTCCCGGGTATGGGCGCAGCAGCTTTCCGGCAACAATCTGGCCTTGAATCTGTTGGATTTTTTTCGGGAAATTGGTAAAATACGCGATTTTGAAAATCAGGCAGGCAGATAGACATGAAAACAGCACAGGAACTGCGCGCCGGCAACGTGGTGATGGTCAACGACCAGCCGCTGGTGGTGCAGAAAGCAGAATACAGCCGTTCCGGCCGCAGCGGTTCGGTGGTGAAGATGAAGTTCAAGAACCTGCTCACCGATACACCGAGCGAGGCAGTATACAAGGCTGACGACAAGTTCGACCAGATCATCCTGGATCGCAAGGAATGCACCTATTCCTATTTTGCGGACCCGATGTACGTGTTCATGGATGAGGAGTTCAATCAGTACGAAGTCGAGAAGGACAACCTCGGTGACGCCATCAACTACATCGAAGACGGCATGCAGTGCGAGGTGGTGTTCTACAATGAGAAGGCGATCTCGGTGGAGCTGCCGAACACGGTGGTGCGCGAGATCATCTACACCGAGCCCGCGGTGCGTGGCGATACCTCCGGCAAGGTAATGAAACCGGCCAAGCTCAACACCGGTTTCGAACTGCCGGTGGCGGCATTCTGTGAAATCGGTGACAAAATCGAGATCGACACCCGCACCAACGAATTCAGGAAACGCGCGTAAGGAACTGAATTATATGCGAACAAAAAGGCGGCTTCGGCTGCCTTTTTATTTGTTACTGCCTGATTGTTTTCCTGAATCAGGGGTTGGCCAGCCTTGGCGTTTTTTGATGCATATTGATTTAATTCGCCGGGATTATTAAGCTGCCTTTTTTATCCACGCTTCACTTTTGCGATAGCACGCCCATTTACGGGAGTCTTGCCATTATGGATACTGTTCAACAAAACCCGCAGGCTACCCTGGCCTTAAAGCAGTTCCGGGTGATCTTCAAATCAATCAAGAAGCATTTTCAGTTCGTCGAAAAAAGATGTCAGGTCAGCGGCTCACAATTATGGGCGCTGGCGCTAATTGCGGAAATTCCGGGTATCCGGGTGACCGAACTGGCCGAAAAACTGTCCGTCCATCAATCGACAGCGAGCAATCTGATCGATCAACTGGTGCAGAAGAAGCTGGTGATTAAAAAGCGTGCTGCGAACGATAATCGCATCGTTCAGCTTTATGTGACCGAGGCGGGGGATGCGATCATACAGCAGGCCCCCAAGCCGCTACGCGGAATACTGCCGGATGCGTTGGCGCAGTTGCAGCCGGAAGCGCTGATACAGCTGAACCAGTGCCTGAGTGATCTGATTCAGTCGATGAAATCCCGGGATGAGGAAGCGAGCGGGGTGCCGCTGGACGAAATATAACTAAAGAAAAGGAGCCTCTTTCGAGGCTCTGAGTTGTTGCCCTGCTCTAGGCATTACATGATGTCTGAACTAACAGACAGCGCAATTATACCTGTAAATATAATTTGGGCAAATATAAATGCGGTTCAACAATGACAGCAGCTTTCCGCAAGCATATCCAGACCGTTGTCGATGGACGTAAAACAAATAATTTGCTTCATTTGCCATTGCAATAATATCTGTCGCGAAGGGGGCTTGATTTAACAGCTCCTTTTTGCATTTTTTGTTTTTTGCATTGAAAGATGCAACTATATATAGTAGATTGGTTACATTGAATTGCTATATATTGTGTTAAATATAGAAATTCGCTTCGGCCATGACAGCAGCTATTCCGGGGTCTAATATGCGCATGTTGCCGGATGGATTCCTGCGGAATTCCGGAGATATCTGCACACGTCTAAGGAGAAAACATGAAGATGGATGAATCCATCGACCTTTTGCCGGAGCAGGAGGTCACCCCCGAAGTTCTTCAGGAAAAATATTGCAAAAATGACGAGTTGAGCGCGCAAGACGTGCGCCGCCGCGTGGCGCGTGCGCTGGCTGCTGTGGAAAAGAATCCGAGCGACTGGGAACCGCAATTCATGTGGGCGCTGGAAAGCGGATTCATTCCGGGGGGGCGCATCAACTCTGCCGCAGGAACCGATTTGCAAGCGACGCTGATCAACTGCTTCGTGCAGCCGGTGGGCGATGCAATCAGCGGTTTCGTCGATGGCAAGCCGGGCATTTACGACGCGCTCCAGCAGGCTGCGGAGACCATGCGCCGCGGCGGGGGCGTGGGTTATGACTTTTCCAGCATTCGTCCCAAGGATGCGCTGGTGAAGGGCACCAACAGCCGTGCTTCCGGTCCGGTGTCCTACATGCGTGTATTCGACCGTTCGTGCGAGACAGTGGAATCTGCCGGGGCCCGGCGCGGCGCCCAGATGGGCGTGCTGCGCTGCGACCATCCTGACATAGAATCATTCATCCATGCCAAGGACGAAGGCGACCTGCGCAACTTCAACATCTCGGTCGGTGTTTCCGATGCCTTCATGCAGGCAGTTGCAGATGACGTGCAATGGGAGCTGGTGCACCAGGCAAAACCATCGCAGCTGGCGCTGGATGGGGGCGCGCATCAGCGCGATGACGGCCTGTGGGTTTATCGCTCGGTAAAGGCGACCGATCTGTGGCGACAGATCATGCGTGCGACCTACGACCATGCCGAGCCGGGCGTATTGTTCATCGATCACATCAATCAGGACAACAATCTGTCCTATCTTGAGAAAATCGAGGCGACCAATCCATGCGTGACGGCCGATACCTGGGTGATGACGACGGATGGGCCGCGCCAGGTTGTCGACCTAATGGGCCGGCAATTTTCCGCAGTGGTCGATGGCCGTGCTCATTCCTCTACGTTGGCCGGATTTTTCAGGACCGGCGAGAAGAATGTCATCAAGGTGCGTACCGGAGAAGGCTACACCCTGCGCCTGACCAGGGATCATCTGGTGCTCAGGGCGAGAATCAGCCGCCACAGCCGGGAAACCGAATGGGTCAAGGCCGGCGAATTGCGCACAGACGATCTGCTGGTGCTGCACAACCACCGCGAACTGTCCGGCTGGGTCGGCGAAGGCAGTATTGAGCAGGGCTATCTGCTCGGCCTGCTGATTGGCGACGGGGTACTCAAGAAAGCGGCGGCGGTATTATCGGTGTGGGAACATGCTGGTGCCGAATCGGTGCGTGCGACGGTTGAGCAAGCAGCTTCTTGCCTGACTCGCCGAGCTGACCATCGCGGTTGGCATGTAGTGGCCGGACGTGGCGAATACCGCTTCAAATCTTCAGGCTTGCTGGCGCTGGCAGCTGAATTTGGTATGCAGGAAGGAAAACGTATTGCTCAGGAAATCGAACAGGCTTCCAGCGATTTTTATCGCGGATTCCTGCGCGGCTTCTTCGATGCGGACGGCTCGGTGCAGGGTTCGCAGGATAAAGGCGTCAGCATTCGTCTCGCGCAGTCCGATCTTGCGATGCTGGAAGCAGTACAACGCATGCTGGCGCGGTTGGGCATTATTGCCACGGTTTATCGAGATCGCCGTGAACAGCACATGAAAGCGATGCCCGACGGCAAGGGTGGCTTGAAAGAATATCCGGTCAAGGCGCAGCACGAACTGGTTATTGCCAACGACAACCTGGTTCGTTTTGCCGACATGATCGGTTTCTCGGACAGCGAAAAGCATGCGCGGCTAAGCAGTCTGTTGGCGGACTATCGTCGCACACCTAACCGTGAGCGCTTCGTCGCAAGAGTGGAGGCAATCGAGGAGGCGGGCAGCGAAAGCGTTTATGACGTGCAGATTCCCGGTGTTAATGCCTTTGATGCCAACGGCCTGTATGTCCACAATTGCGGCGAACAGCCGCTGCCCAATTACGGTTGCTGCGACCTCGGCAGTATCAACCTGACACGTTTCGTGCTGAACCCGTTCACGCCGCAGGCGGAATTCGATTCTCCGGCATTCAAGCGTGTGGTGGCGCTCGCCGATCGCATGCTGGACAACGTGCTGGATGCGACGGTATGGCCGCTCGAAGAGCAACTGGCAGAATCACAAGCCAAACGCCGTGTCGGCATAGGTTTCACCGGTCTGGGCGATACGCTGGTAATGTTGCGCCTGAAATACAACAGTGCCGAAGGGCGCAATATGGCGGCAAACATTGCGGAAATGATGCGCGATGCGGCCTATGAGGCATCGATCGACCTGGCCATCGAAAAGGGAGCGTTCCCGCTGTTCGATGCTGAAAAATATCTGGAAGAGCCCAGATTTGCTTCGCGTCTGCCCGAGCGTATCAAGCAGCGTATCCGGCAGCATGGCATTCGCAACAGCCACCTGCTGTCGATTGCGCCAACCGGTACCATCAGCCTCGCCTTTGCCGACAATGCCAGCAATGGCATCGAGCCGCCGTTTTCCTGGTTCTACTTCCGCAACAAGCGTATGAACGACGGCAGCAAAAAATCCATCCAGGTGGAAGATCATGCATGGCGTTTGTATCGCCATCATGGCGGCGACGTGGAAAACCTGCCGGATTATTTCGTGACCGCGCTCGAGATGTCCGCGCTGGACCATATGGAAATGTCGGCCGCAATCCAGCCTTATGTCGACACCGCAATCAGCAAGACCGTTAACGTGCCAGCCGATTACCCGTTCGGGGAATTCGAAAACTTGTATATGGAAGCGTGGAAGCGTGGGCTGAAGGGCATTACCACTTATCGCCCGAACAGCGTGTTGGGTGCGGTGCTGGAAGTGAAGCCGGTGGAAGCAGCCTGCGAACAGCTGGACATCGACCAGTCTGACGCCGACCGTCGTGTGGTGCTGGAGGTGATGCCCACACCGGCGCTGGCCAGCCTGCGCTGGCCGGGGCGCCCACAGCAGTCGGCTGGCAGCGATGCCTGGGTATACATGATCGAGCACCCGCAGGGCAGTTTCGCTATTTTCGTCAGCCACATTACCAATGGCCAGCCGCACCCGTTCGAAGTATGGGTGAACGGTGCGGAGCAGCCGCGCGGACTGGGTGCAGTCGCCAAGACGCTGTCCATGGACATGCGCGCGGAAGATCGCGGCTGGCTCAACATGAAACTGGCGGTACTGGAAAAGGCGGCAGGCGATGATGCTTTCGACATGCCGTTTCCGCCGACCGGCGACAAGGCACGCGTGCCTAGCCTGGTTTCCGGCTTCGCGCAGATCGTGCGTTACCGCTGCGAGCAGCTGGGTGCGCTGGAAATGAAGGAGGATGAGCCCACGCCAGTGCTGGATGCGATGTTTTCGAAAAAGGAACCCAAGGTCAGTCCGGACGGCACCATGAGCTGGACGGTGGATGTGCTCAACCACGCCGGCGGCGACGATTTCGTGCTGGGGCTGAAGGAACTGGTACTCCCGGACGGCCAGCGCCGTCCCTATTCGGTATGGCTTTCGGGCGAGTATCCGCGTGCGCTGGACGGCCTGTGCAAGCTGCTCAGCCTCGACATGCGGATAATCGATCCCGCATGGATCGGCATGAAGCTGCGCAAGCTGCTGAACTATCCCGAGCCGCTGGGTGACTTTATGGCCAAGGTGCCGGGTAGTGAAAAATCGCAAACCTGGCCTTCCACCGTGGCTTATGTGGCAAGGCTGATGATCCACCGCTACGCCATGCTCGGCATTCTTACCGAAGAGGGTTACCCGGTGTCCGAGGCCGGCATCCTGTCCACTCCGCAGACTCGCAAGAAACAGCAGGAAGAACTGCACATGATTGCTGGCAAGAAATGTGCGGAGTGCGGCAACCGCACCGTTATCAAGAAGGACGGTTGTGATTTCTGTACCGCATGCGGAGCGATCGGAGCTTGTGGCTGATTGCTTTACCTGGGGTGCTTTGAAGCCAGGCTATAGCATTCATTGATCCGGCTCTCGAGAGGGAACAATGCGAATTTTGTTGACCGGCGGTACCGGTCTGATCGGCCGGCAATTATGTCGTTCACTCTTGAACCAGGGACATGACCTGACCGTTCTGAGCAGGAAGCCTGAAACAGTGTCCGCAAAATGCGGATCGCAAGTCCAGGCGTGGGGAAGTCTTGCCGAGTGGAAGCCGGCAATATCCTTCGATGCAGTCATAAATCTTGCCGGCGAGCCTATTGCGGATAAAAGCTGGACGCAAGATCAGAAAAGAGCACTCTGGGATAGCCGTGTATCACTGACTGAGGAGCTGGTCAGTCATATTACTGCCGTTCATCAGAAACCCAAGGTTTTGCTGAGTGGGTCGGCGGTGGGCTATTACGGTGATCGGGGCGACAGCATGCTGTCTGAAAGCGAATCGCCGGGCCATGACTTTTCTGCGCAACTGTGTGACGCGTGGGAGTCTGTTGCCAGGCGGGCAAAATCCCTGGGTGTTCGCGTATGCATTCTTCGTACTGGACTAGTCCTTAGTAACCGGGGCGGCTTGCTAGGCCGTTTCTTGTTTCCTTTCAGGATGGGTCTGGGATTTCGAATTGGCAATGGCCGCCAGTGGATGAGCTGGATTCATATCGACGATTACGTTGCCATAGTTACCAGGATACTGCATGAAGAAAGTTTCAGCGGCCCATACAATATGACGACGCCCAACCCGGTCAGCAATGCAGAATTTTCCCGCATACTTGCCAAAGTACTCCATCGCCCCGCATTGTTTGTTGCACCGGCCTTTCTGCTCAAGTTCGGGTTGGGGGAACGGGCGGCGCTGCTTCTGGAAGGACAGCGTGTATTGCCAACCAAGCTCCAGGAGGTCGGGTTTCAGTTCCGGTACGCCTTGCTTGAGGATGCACTCGAGGAACTGCTCAGAGCCAGCTAAGGCGATCGTAATTGATGTCTATGGCTAACCATTCCCGTAACCTGGCTAGTTAATATTTCGCCAGCCGCTCACTGAACAAGTAGCTTCGCCCTAGTCGCCCATATTGGTGCCGATATGACGTGCGCTTACGATCCACGGGTGATCGGGCGGGACGGTTTTGACCTTGCCGGCAACATCTTCCAGTTTGACGGCTTTGGTTCCTTCGCCCAAGGCTGCGACCATCACACCATAGCGACCCTTGTCGATCAGATCGACACATGCCGTTCCCAGGCGGGTGGCAAGCAGGCGATCCGCCGCTGAGGGAATACCGCCGCGTTGCAGGTGTCCGAGTATGGTGACGCGAGCCTCCAGTCCGGTGAGTAGTTCGAGTTGCTTGGCGAGGCGCACAGTTTTTTCTGCATATTGAGTTTCCGTGGATTTCGCTGTTTCCAGCTTTTTTCTTTCTTTGGCTTTGCCGGCAGACTTGTCATTTTTCTTAGTCAACTGCGCTTCATGTTCCTGCTTTGAGATGACGCCTTCGGCCATTGCAACAATGCTAAAGCTTTTGCCGAGACGGCTGCGTTCGCGGATTGCCTCGGCTACGCTTTCTACTGAGTAAGGGATTTCCGGAATCAGGATCACATCTGCACCGCCGGCTATGCCTGCGCCCAGTGCCAGCCACCCGGCACGGTGGCCCATGATTTCCACTACGATGATGCGGTGATGGCTGTGCGCAGTGCTATGCAAACGGTCGATGGCATCGGTCGCGATGCCCAGTGCGGTGTCGAAGCCGAAAGTGGTGTCGGTCATGGCAACGTCGTTGTCGATGGTCTTGGGCAAAGTGAGGATGTTGAGTCCCTTTGCTTTCAGGCGAAGGGCGTTTTTCTGGGTGCCGCCGCCGCCGAGACAGATCAGCGCATCAAGTCCGTTTTCATGGTAGTTGGCGACGATTACATCGGTCATGTCGACCACTTTCCCGTCAACAGGCATGCGGTGGGGCTTGTCGCGGCTGGTGCCGAGTATGGTGCCGCCACGGGTCAGGATGTCCGACAGGTTGCCGGCATTCATTTTCATCGTGCGGTTTTCCATCATGCCGCGAAAGCCGTCGCGGAAACCGATGAGTTGCATTCCGTAATAGTTCAGGGCTGACTTCCCGATGCCGCGGATCGCTGTGTTCAAGCCTGGGCTGTCGCCGCCGGAGGTGAGAATTCCAATATTCTTGATCATGGGACATGTGCCTTTTTTGCTAATTCCAGAGAATCTTCCAAGATAAACATTCAAGGGGCAACAACATATTGCTGTTTGCTGAAAATATCCTCAGGCCGGAAACAATAAGATTCTTGTTTGTTGTTCGAAATTGGCAGCAAGAGCTGTGCCAATCTTTAGTTGGCGCGATTTTCAGGTTTTAGACTGGCTTGTTTGGTAAGACCTGCACTAATGTCGGGATTCTGCGCCTGCAATGCACGGAAACAGGGATTGAACAAAACTCCGATCGCGCCACCATGAATCATCCTGGCATTCTACAGATGGTATGGCTGGTAACTGACGCGGTACAAGTATGAATATATAGTTGTTTATTTGTAAGGGATGAATCTGGCTTGTAATGAGTAATAAATGGGAGTAATTTTCAACTCCTGTCGGAAAATTTAGGCAGTTGTCTGTCCATTGCAGCTTTCATGAACTGACCCCATTCAGGAATGGAGCGGGCTTGGTTTCCGACTTGTATCCGGGGGTGTGTAACGCTGACAAGCTTTTGAGTTTTATTGAGAATATAAAACGGGAAGGAGCAACCATGTCACGCATTTCTACTGGAGCATCCAGGCAAAAAGTTTCCGGGGCGTCATCGGTTAAAGCCGCCGCCAGCAAGAAAAAAACTGATTACCCACACAAGCTGGGCGATGGTGCGGACCGGTATCAAATGATTGCCACTGCTGCATATTATCGTGCCGAGCATCGAGGTTTCTCGGGAGGCAATCCTGTGGACGACTGGCTGGCGGCAGAAGCGGAAATAGACCGGCTGTACCACTGAGGCATAGACTTGCTCAGCCTCGGGTGGCCTTAAATGTCCAACAAAAAAATCCTGGCAATGGTATTGGCGGGAGGTCAGGGAACACGCCTGCACCCACTTACACTTAATCATGCCAAACCTGCGGTCGTTTTTGATCGTTATCGTCTGGTGGATTTTGCGCTCAGCAATCTGGTTAATTCGGGCATTGAATCGATCTATCTGCTGGCACAGTACAAACCCCAATCGCTGATCGAGCATGTGTATACCAACTGGACCTTTGCGCCCAATGAGGATGGCCGCTTTGTTTCGGTGGTTGTTCCACGGCATGAGGAGGGCGAGTTTTTTTACGGAACGGCCGATGCCGTTCGCCAGAATCTGGAACTGATCGAGCGGCATGAGCCAGACCTGGTGGCGGTATTTGCATCGGACCAGGTTTGCCGCATGGATGTACGCCAAATGATGGCTTATCACCATGAACGCAATGCCGATGTAACCGTGGCCGTGACACAGATGCCGCTGGAGCAGGCCATTGCTTTTGGAGTCATCGTGGCAGAAGAGCAGGGGAGAATACGGGATTTCCAGGAAAAGCCCGAGCACCCGTTCCCGCTTCCCGCACATCCTGGTCGGGCATGCGTCTCCATGGGGAATTATCTGTTCAATACCGACGTGCTGGTGGAAGGGCTTGAGCGCTTGTTGCATCCAGGTGAAACCGATTTCGGCAAACATCTGTTGCCGCGTCTGGCGGTCAGCCACCGGGTTTATGCCTATGATTTTTCTAATAACAGGGTACCCGGCGCGAAATCGCATGAAGAAGGTACCTATTGGCGGGACATAGGCACTCTGGAAGCCTATGTTGATGCTTTGCTGGACGTTAACGGCAATAAGCCGCGCATCAGCCTGGATAATCCGTACTGGCCTGTTTTACCAAGACTTTCTGCGCAGCATCCCCTGTTTGATGCGAAATATGCCCGCCCGCTTGTCGTACATAAGAGTCGCACAAGAAAAAGCTGGTCATACACCATAATTGACTGACGAGACGCCTGACCTGAATAGTTTCCGGTTGGTTCAGCATCCTTCCTCAGTTTTTATCCGGGAACCTGCATGCCACTACATCCAGAATTGACTGGGGGCGTGCTGAATCGGGCAATTTTTACCTCAGTCAGAAAGCAGAAAGGGCCAGCGCAAAACGCTAGCCCTTGAATTCCTGGCTCCCCGACCTGGACTCGAACCAGGGACCTGCGGATTAACAGTCCGTCGCTCTACCGACTGAGCTATCAGGGAATTGATGAGGCGGCTATACTACAGACTCTGTTTATTCGGGTCAATATATACCGCTGTGATAATTAAGTGGTTCAAGCGTTTTCTGGTTGCGGTAATGCTATTGGTGTTGCTGTCGACCACCGCAATTTATCTTACTCCTCTTGATGTTTACGTGCCGGAAGTTGAACAGGCATTAAGCGACAATTTCGGCGAACCGGTAAAGATCCAGCACCTGAGGCTGGAAGCTTTTCCGCTGCCCCATCTGACCCTGGAAGCGGTGACGATAGGGGATAAGTCGGATATCAAGTTGCAATCGGTCGGGATTTTTTTCGACCTGTCTACATTGTTGAAGGCGCAGCGTGTTATTCGCCGTCTGGTTTTTAATCAGGGAAGTATTACCCACGAGCAACTGGCGAAAATTCTGGTCTGGGTGCGGAGCAGCAGCCTGGGTGCGACCACGTTGCGGCTGAATGAACTGCGGTTCAATGACATTCGGGTGGTCATGCCGGGACTGACTCTGGAACCCGTAAGAGGACAAGTGTCCCTTACAGCAGATGGCAGCCTGAGCCGGGCTTGGGTAGTTCTGCCTGGCCAACACGGTGTTGCTCAGATTTATCCTCGGCCTGAAGGAGGCTTTCAAGTTGAAGTCGGCCTTCAGCATTGGTCGCTGCCCGGTTACCCGGATTGGGTGATGGACAACATGAATATGAACGGTGTTCTAGCGGGAGCGCAATTCAGGATCGATAAGTTTTCGGCTGAAATGTCTGGTACGCGGATCAATGGTGAGGCGATTCTGGCATGGCAGCCGGAGTGGATACTGAGTGTTCGATTGAAAGCATTCGATGGGGAATTGGGGAGGTTGTTGCCGCTGTTGGGAGGGCATGTCAAAGCGGCGGGACTGTTGCATGCAGAGGGGCGCCTGGAGGCGCATGGTATCGATGCACGCAAATTGCCGGACAATCTGGGGCTCGATGTGGAGGTCAATGTTAAAAATGGAGCGTTCCGATTGCCGCTGGATGCGCGGCATGATCTGCTGGTGGACTCGGCAAGTAGTCATGTTACGGGGACTTTGCAAAAACTCAGGCTGGATAGCCTGACAGGCAGATTATATGGCGGGACACTGAACGGTGCTGCCGTCGTGCAGCATTCAAAGCACTTATTGGAAGCGGATGTGGTGTTCCGCAATATTTCCCTGCAACCGCTGATTGAGGCCCTGAGCAGGGACTTGATATTGAGCGGGCGGCTCAATGGACAGGCGAAGCTATCCGCCCAGGTAAATCAATTCGATCGCTTCCCGGCCAATGTGCGGCTGGATGGCGGGTTTCAGGCCAGGCACGGCGTGGTCGGCAAGATTGATCTGGTGCAGGCGGCGAGCAATCCGCTGAAGAATGGTAGCAAGGGAGGGCAGACCAGCTTCGATGAACTGTCCGGCTTGCTCTCAGTGGATAGCAATGGGTATCATCTGAGCAAGCTGAAAGTGTCGTCTGGCGCTGTCAATGCGGCGGGCAGGCTGGACATATCCCCGCAATTGCAGCTGAATGGACTACTCGATACCGACCTCAAGGGAACGGCTGCGTTAGTTAGCATGCCGCTTGTGGTTTCGGGTACCATTCATGATCCAGTGTTGTATCCTAGCGGCTCCGCCCTGGCGGGTGCGGCGGTAGGTACTGCGTTGCTTGGGCCGGGGCTGGGAACCGCACTGGGTATCAAGTTGGGGAATCTGTTGCACAAGCTGTTGGGTAGCAAAAACGAGAAGACACAGCCTGAGAATCAGCACAAGCCAGTGGAACAGGCCAAACCGACGGAGCAACGGGATCGGAAATAATTTTCCTTGCGGCCGCAGTGGCATAGAAGCAGACAGGGGATATGGGCGACAAAACCATTTATGTCAGAACCAGTAAGGGCGAGGCGGAGATCGGCCGGCGCTCCAATGACTTGTCAGGGGACATCAAGCGTGCCCTGTTGCTGGTCGACGGTGAATCCAATGTTGATGAATTGTTGAAGCACGCAGCCCCCAGCCTGCGTCCGAGCATTGACGCCATGTTGAAGCAACTGCTGGACGGCGGCTATATCCAGGACAGGTCCAAGGCAAAAGACATCGCACCGCCCAGAATGACTACGCCGAAAATGGCGGTTCCCCCGAAGATGGCGGTTCCCAAAAAGAAAACGGAGGACGAGGGAGAGGACCTGGATTTCACTACCATCATGCGCGCCCCATCGCCGGAGCAGCTTGCCGCCGAGGCCGAAAAGGCAAAAAAACGCGCTGAAGAAGAAGCTCAGTCCAGGGCCAAGCAGGAAGCAGAGGCCAAAGCCCGCGCCGAAGCCGAAGCCAAAGCCAAACGGGAAGCCGAAGCCAAGGCCAAGGCGGAAGCCACAGTCAAGGCCAGACAGGAAGCAGAGGCCAAGGCCCGCGCTGAAGCCGAAGCCAAGGCCAAGGCGGAAGCTGAAACCAAGGCCAAACGGGAAGCTGAAGCCAGGGCCAGGGCAGAAGCCGCATACAAGGCCAGGCAAGAAGCGGAGGCCAAGGCCAAACAGGAGGCCGAAGCCAGGGCGTTGGCGGAGGAGAAGGAAAAGGCGCGGCAGGAAATCGAAGCGGCGCGCCAGAAGGCGGAACAAGAGGCAGCCAAGGCCAAGGCGGAAGCAGAAGCGGCACGCATCAAGGCTGAAGAAGAGGCGGCCAGGGTCCGGGCGGAAATTGAAGCGGCCAGGGCCAAAGCGGAAGCGGAAGCCAAGGCGCTGGAGGAGGAGAAGGAAAAGGCGCGGCAGGAAATCGAAGCGGCGCGCCAGAAGGCGGAACAAGAGGCAGCCAAGGCCAAGGCGGAAGCAGAGGCGGCACGCATCAAGGCTGAAGAAGAGGCGGCCAGGGTCCGGGCGGAAATTGAAGCGGCCAGGGCCAAGGCGGAAGCGGAAGCCAAGGCATTGGCGGAAGCGAAGGAAAAGGCGCAGCAGGAGATCGAGGCAGCGCGCCATAAGGCGGAGCGGGAAGCCAAGGCCAAGGCGGAAGCCGAAGCGGCCCGTCTTGAAGCGGAGCAGGAAGCAGCCAGGGTCGAGGCGGAAAACGAGGCCGCACGGCTCAAGGAACAGGAGGAAGCGGCCCAGACGCGAGCCGAGGAAGCCGCAGAAAAAGAACGGGCAGCAACCGAAGCCAAGGCCGAAGCCGAAGCCGAAGCACAAGCCAAACTGGAGGCGGCCGGATTGGAGCAGGCGGAAGCCAAGGCCAAGGTGGAGGAGGCTCGCGCCAGGGCTAAGGAGGCGGCGGCCGGATCTGAAACGGGCAGATTCTGGGCCGGCCAGGGCGCGGAGCGGAGCATGATAGCTACCGTTCTGTTTTTCGATGTGGTTGGCTATACCAAGAAATCCGTTTCCAAACAGATTGAGTTAAAGGATCAGTTCAACGAGTTGGTATCCCAATTCATCAGTGAAATAGACGAAACGCAACGCATTATTCTGGATACCGGCGATGGCGCGGCGATCGGCTTTCTGCAACATCCGGAAGATGCACTCGAAGTTGCCATGAGGTTCCGGGATGCGGTGACAGAAAACGGACATCGCAACTATCCGGAGTTGAATGTCAGAATCGGCATTCACCTGGGGCCGGTAAAAGTAGTGAAAGACATGAACGGCCAGTTCAACATGGTCGGCGACGGGATCAACGATGCGCAGCGCATCATGAGCTTTGCCGGAACCGACCAGATTTTTGTTTCACGTTCCTACTATGATGTGATTTCGCGGTTGTCCGTTGAATACTCCAGATTGTTCAAGTACCGGGGTGTGCAGAAAGACAAGCATGGACGCGAGCACCAGGTATATCAGGTAATCGTCGCCGGCCGGGCGACCGGGCCGGTGACTACGGCCGAGAAACAAACCGCAGCCCGGCAGTCTGAGGCCGATTTGGGCCAGATAGTGCTGGAGGGGGTAACAGGAGAATTTTCGATATCGGCTGCTGCTGACGAGCAGCCGCCAGCAGTTGAAGAAGTATCGCACAAGTCACCGGAAGAACAGGCAGCCGAAGAACAGGCAGCTGCGCGACTCAAGGCACAGCAGGAAGAAGAGGCGCGCAAGCAGGCCGAGGAGGAGGCCGAACGCCGTGCCAGGGAAGAGGAGGAGGCGCGCAAACAGGCCGAAGAGCAGGCCAGGATCGAGGCCGAGCGCCGCGCCAGGGAAGAGGAAGAGGCAGGCGAACTTGCCGAGGAACAGGCCAAGGCGTGGGAAGAAGCGGAAAAACGCGCCAGGGCAGAGGCGGAAGAAGCGCAGAGGCAAGCCGAAAAAGTCGAGAGCGTCGCGCCGCCTGTTGCCGCCGTGCCCAAGGTAAGCAGGGCACGCCGCAAACCCCTGCCTTTGGGGAAAATTGCTGCCGGTCTGTTTGTATTGCTGTTGGTCGTGGTTGCTGTTGCACCCTATGTCTGGCCAATGCAGGGCTATCTGCCGCAGGTCGAGAAACGGATGTCAACCTTGCTCAAACAGCCGGTGCATGTGGGTGGGCTGAGCGCGGCGCTGCTACCCACGCCAAAGCTTGAGCTGCATAACGTTACAGTTGGTGCAGGACAGGAAATGCGGGCTGCTAACGTGGTGCTGCATTTCGGTTTCGGCGATTTGTTTGCCGAGACCAGGTCCATCAGCAATGCCGAACTGGATAACCTGCAGTTGAGCGATACGGCGTTCGACAAGACGCTGTCCTGGCTACAGGCGGCAGGCGGTGATGCAGCCTATCCGCTGGCGCGCATTACATTCAATAATGCGCAAATCAACAGCGACATGCTCAAGTTGCCGCCCATCAACGGCAAGATGCAGTTTGATGGGCGAGGACACTTTTCCAGCGCAGTACTTGATGGCGGCAAGTTTAACGTGCAGGTGAAATCCCAACAGGGACAGATCGCGGTGTCCCTGAACCTGCAGGACAGCGAACTGCCGATATTGCCTTATGTGCATTTCGATGAACTGGACGCAAAGGGCAAGGTGGGTGATGGCGAAGCCAGCCTGGGAGAGGTCGATGCAAGATTGTACGGTGGTTCATTGGTGGGTAATGTACAGCTGAATTGGCAGCATGGCTGGGTGATGCAGGGACACATGGCGGTGAAGGCAATGGATGTGAAACAGGCATTTCCGCAAGGCGGGGTCGAGGGCGAACTGGATGCCGATACCGGCTACTCGATACGCGCGAATACGCTGCCCCTGCTAGGTGGCAATCCGGCCCTGGACGGCGAGTTCTCGCTGAAGAAAGGCATTCTCAGGGATATGGACATGGTGGAAACGGTACGTCTTGCGGGTAGCGGAAGCAATCCTCATGGCGGGCGTACGCACTTTGACGAGTTAAGTGGCAAGCTGACCCTGGATAACGGTGTTCAGCACTATCGCCAGTTGCACCTGTCGGCAGGCGTGTTGAGCGCTTCCGGCTACCTGGATATCGACAGTAGCAAGAAATTGGACGGCCATTTTACGGCCGAGTTGAAGGTACGTCCTGGTGCTGTGCCACTATTGTTGACAGGCCAGGTTGGAGAGCCGGCATTGCGTGTAGGGCGCTAGTTTCTTCCCGGCCTTGCACCAAATTTATAACAGCGCTTTCGCAATACGCTCAAGTGCCTTGTTGAGGTTGTGGTTCCGGCATAACCTGAAGGTTAGCCTTCACCGAAATCTCAGGATAGCGCTTTCGCAATACGCTCCAGCGCTGCTTGGAGATTTTCCATCGAGGTGGCGAAAGACAGGCGGACATAGCCTTCGCTGCCGAAAGCCGAGCCTGGCACCACCGCCACGCCGGCCTGTTCCAGCAGGTATTCGGAAAAGGCGATGTCGGTGGCTTCCTTGATGGTTCCCTTCTGGTGCAGTGCCGCAATTGCACCGCGCATGTCGGGAAATGCATAGAACGCACCCCCTGCCTTCAGGCACTGTACGCCCGGCATTTTGTTCAGTTCGCTCACCACAAACTCGTGGCGCTCGCGGAACGCCTTGACCATCGGCGCGATGCAGCCCTGGTCGCCGTTCAGCGCGGCCTCGGCCGCAACCTGCGAAATCGAGGTCGGGTTGGAGGTGCTCTGCGACTGCACATTGGTCATTGCGGTGATGATGTTTTCCGGACCGGCCGCATAGCCGATGCGCCAGCCAGTCATCGAATAGGCCTTGGACACCCCGTTCAGCACCATGGTGCGCGCATACAAATCGGGGCAGGCGTCGAGGATATTGACGAACTTTTCGTCGGTCAGCGCGATGTGCTCGTACATATCGTCGGTGGCGATCAACACATCCGGATGTTTGCGTAGCACCTCGCCCAGCGCCTTGAAGTCGTCCAGCGTATAAACCGCGCCGGATGGGTTGCTCGGGCTATTGATCATCACCATCCGCGTGTTCGGCGTGATCGCTGCTTCCAGTTGTGCCGGCGTCATCTTGAAACCCTGCTCGATGCCGGCCTGCACGATCACCGGCTTGCCCTCGGCGATCAGCACGATGTCGGGATAGGACACCCAGTACGGTGCGGTGATGATGACCTCGTCGCCGGGGTTGATCGTCGCCAGCGCCAGGTTGAAGAAGCTCTGCTTGCCGCCGCAGGAAACCAGGATCTGCTGCGCCGTGTAGTCGAGACCGTTGTCGCGCTTGAACTTGGCGATGATTGCCTGTTTCAACGAAGCCGTACCCCCGACCGGGGTGTACTTGGTGAAACCCTTGCTGATCGCCGCGATGGCGGCGTCCTTGATGTGCTGCGGGGTATCGAAATCCGGTTCGCCGGCACCCAGTCCGATGATATCCTTGCCTTCGGATTTCAGTTTTGCGGCGCGGGCGGTGACGGCGAGGGTGGGGGAAGGCTTGATGGCCTGAACGCGTTTAGATAATTGCAAGATGGCTCCTGGAGCAAGAAATGCGGCGGCATCCGCACGGTTTATTCGCCGTTGATGCCGCAAAATTATACGCGTGAATAAAACCATTCCCAAGAGCTTCCGGCGTTTAACGGGGGTATTTTTTCGGAAAGTCGGGTGGCATGATCGGATTGATACAGCGTGTCAGCGAAGCCAGCGTCAAGGTGGATGGCAAGACCGTCGGACAGATTGGGCGTGGCCTGCTGGTGCTGGCCGGCGTCGAGAAAGGCGATGACGAAGCCAGTGCGCAACGCCTGCTCGACCGACTGTTGGGCTACCGCGTCTTTCCCGATGCGGACGGCAAGATGAACCTGTCGCTGGCCGACATCGGCGGCGAACTGTTGCTGGTGCCGCAATTCACGCTGGCTGCCGATACCCGCAAGGGCTCCCGTCCCAGCTTCTCATCCGCGGCCCCGCCGGAACAGGGCAAAACCCTGTTCGAATACTTCGTGGCAGAAGCGCGTGGGCGCCATGCCAGGGTCGAAACCGGCGTATTCGGCGCGGACATGCAAGTGAGCCTGGTCAACGACGGTCCGGTAACCTTCTGGCTCCAGGTGGGCAATCAATGAAATTCGGAATTGACCTCGGCGGGACGAAAATTGAAATCATCGCACTCGACGATGCCGGCACGGAGCTGCTACGCCATCGCGTGCCCACGCCGCAGGGCGATTATTTCGAAACCCTGCAGGCCATTGCTGCGCTGGTGCGTGATGCCGAAGCGGAACTGGGACAGCGCGGCTCGGTCGGCATCGGCACGCCTGGTTCACTCTCACGTGCCACGGGCTGCCTGAAGAACTCCAACTCGGTAGCACTCAATGGCCAGCCCATCCTGCAGGACATCGAGGCGCTGTTGCAACGTCCGGTGAAAATCAGTAACGATGCCAACTGCTTTGCGCTGTCCGAGGCAACCGATGGCGCCACGGCGGGGGCGGAAGTGGTGTTCGGCGTGATCCTCGGCACCGGCGTTGGCGCGGGCATCGTGGTTGACGGCCAGGTTCTCGCCGGCCCCAACGGCATCGCCGGTGAATGGGGCCACAACCCGCTGCCATGGCCTGAACCGCACGAATTGCCCGGTCTGCCATGCTATTGCGGCAAGCACGGCTGCATCGAAACCTTTCTTTCCGGGCCAGGCATGCTGAAACAGCACCAGCTTGAGACGGGCGAGGCGCTGAATTCGAAAGAGATCGTGCAGCGCGCGAAGCAGGGCGATGCCGCCTGCGAGCATAGCCTGCAAACCTATGAAAACCGTCTCGCGCGCGGCCTTGCCCACGTCATTAACATCCTCGACCCGGACGTCATCGTGCTGGGTGGCGGCATGTCCAACATCGAGCGGTTGTATGCGAACGTGCCTGCGCTGTGGGGGCAATGGGTGTTTTCCGATCGGGTGGATACCCGGCTGGTGAAGAACATGCACGGCGATTCCAGCGGTGTGCGCGGCGCGGCGTGGCTTTAGTAAAAGAGAGAACAAGCAATGCCGGGAAGTGATGCGAAGCATACGGCGCTGGAAATTCTTGCTGGCCTGTTCGGTGGCGGCAAGGGCAATCATGCGCTGGACGAAACAGCCTGGCAGGCGGTGATGCAACTGCCGGTATTTGACGGGCTGAATGGCGACGAGCGTACGCGGCTGCGCGAACTGGCCATGCAACTGCTTGCCGACAAGGTGCTCTCCGGCGAGGGTGGCGCAGAGATGGATGATGACATGGCTACCGTCATCGCCGCCTTTGCAGTTCTGCCCGTGCTCAACCTCGGTTACGACTGGTACCAGGGCTGGCGCGAGATCGTGGTCTATCCGGGCGAGTACGTTTACGACGGCGAACAGATGGATGCGGCGGGCATTGTCCACCAGGTGCACCATGTGCGCAGCGGCGAGGCGATGAGGGGCGGCCCGATGGTGCTGTCCTGGCAGGATGTGGAACGGTGCGGGCAGGGCAGAGGCTTCAACGTGGTGATCCACGAATTCGCCCACAAGCTGGACATGAACAACGGCAACGCGAACGGCCGGCCGCCGCTGCATACCGGTATGAGCCCGACGGACTGGGCGCATGATTTCCAGTCCGCCTACGACGACCTCTGC
>Ga0315556_1000521_pt1 | contig 23842 bp, 23 predicted proteins | sample SalMarSW160310MG_FD_202112 | JGI IMG/M metagenome (GOLD analysis project Ga0315556, IMG submission 202112) | Salt marsh sediment microbial communities from the Plum Island Ecosystem LTER, Massachusetts, United States - Salt Marsh Sediment SW1603-10 ...
CTCGCCGAGTTCGTCCGTGACCTGTTGCATCACCTGACGCATCTCCGCGGCGATAAATCGTTTCATGATCATGTCTGCTACCTCCGTAGGGAATTCACTGCTGCCTTCAGCCCGCCATGGCGGTGGCATCGCCGCCGATCGTGCTCACCACCCGCACCTGGCGGTTCTCGGGCACCTCGTTGTAGGACAGCACCTGCAGTCCCTGCACCGCACCGCGCACGAAGCGCGCGAGCCACTGGCGCAGGGCCGGCGCCACCAGCAGCACGGCGGGTTCGCCGTTGATCTCGCGGCGGCGGGTGTTTTCCGCCAGTGATCGCAACATGCTCTCCGCCAGTCCCGGCTCCAGCCCCGGGCTGCCGTGCTGTCCGCCCTGCATGGACTGAAGCAACAATTGTTCCAGTTTTGCATCCAGGGCCATGGCCGGCAGGCTTTCCTCCATGCCGTTGATTTTCTGGTAGATCATGCGCGACAGCGTGATCCGTGCCGCAGCCGTGAGGACGTCGGGATCCTGACTGCGGGTGCCCTGTTCTGCCAGGGTTTCAGCAATGGTACGCAGGTCGCGGATCGGTACCCCTTCCGCCAGCAGGTTCTGCAACACCCTGACCACCACGCCGAGCGACAGCGTCTTCGGCACCAGCGTCTCCACCAGCTTGGGCGAGCTTTTCGCCAGCATGTCCAGCAGCTGCTGGACATTCTCGTGGCCGAGCAACTCGTGGGCATGCGTCTGCAATTCGTGACTGAGATGGGTGGCCACCACCGTGCCGGCATCCACCACCGTGTAGCCCAGCGACTGGGCCTCGTCGCGCTGGGTCGGCTCGATCCACAGCGCTTCCAGACCGAAGGCCGGGTCACGCGTGGGGATTCCGTTGAGCGTGCCGAACACCTGGCCCGGGTTGATGGCCAGTTCCTTGTCGGGATGGATCTCGGACTCGCCGACCGGCACCCCCATCAGGTTGATGCGGTACCCGCCGGGCTGCAGGTCGAGGTTGTCGCGAATGTGCACCGGGTCGATCAGGAATCCCAGTTCCTGCGACAGTTTCCTGCGCACGCCCTTGATACGTGACATCAGCTGCCCGCCCTGGTTGCGGTCGACCAGGGGAATCAGCCGGTAACCGACCTCCAGGCCGATGATATCGACCGGTTGCACGTCGTCCCAGGAGAGCTCCGCCTCGCGGCCGCCGTCCGCCGGCGTCTCCGCGGAGGCCTCGTGCTCGTCGGCACCGCGGTCCCGGGCCTGTTTCACCATCCAGGCGAGGCCGCCGATCACGCTCGCCATGGCCAGGAACACCCCGTTCGGCATGCCCGGCACCAGGCCGAGTACACCGACGATCGCGGCGCTCACGGTGAGTGCGCGCGGATTGGAAAACAGCTGCCGCACGAACTGCTGCCCCATGTCCTGCGAGGTGGAAACCCGTGTCACGATGATCGCCGCGGCGGTCGACAGCACCAGTGCCGGGATCTGCGCGACCAGCCCGTCACCGATGGTCAGCAGGATGTAGTTCTGTGCCGCATCGCCCACCGACAGGCCGTGCTGCAGCGTGCCCACGGCAAAACCGCCGATGATGTTGATGAACAGGATCAGCATGCCGGCGACCGCGTCGCCGCGCACGAACTTGCTGGCACCATCCATCGAGCCGTAGAAATCCGCTTCCCGGGTCACCTCCTCGCGCCGCGCCCGGGCCTCTTCCTGGGAAATGATGCCCGCGTTCAGGTCGGCGTCCACGGCCATCTGCTTGCCGGGCATGGCATCGAGAGTGAACCGCGCGCTGACTTCCGAGATCCGCCCGGCACCCTTGGTCACCACGACGAAATTGATAATCATGAGGATGGCGAACACCACCAGACCGACCGCATAGTTACCGCCGACCACAAATTCGCCGAATGCCTTGATGACGTGCCCGGCGGCACCGGCGCCCTCGTGGCCCCGCAGCATGATGACCCGCGTCGATGCGACGTTCAGCGCCAGGCGCAGCAGGGTCGCGATCAGCAGTACCGTCGGGAAGATCGCGAACTCCAGCGGCTTGATGGTGTAGACCGAGACCAGCAGCACGATCAGGCTGAACGCGATGTTGAAGGTAAACAGCAGGTCCAGCACCATCGGCGGCAGCGGCAGCACCATCATGCCCAGCAGCATGACCAGCACCACCGGCGTGCCCAGTCCGAGCAGCAGGCGTGGATTCAGCAGCGGGTGCAAGGTCATTGTTTTCACGTCTTCACCTGTTTCCTGTGGTGTTCATCAGTCATGTTGCAGGTCATCCGGGATCGGCAGCTGCGCCGGCGGCTCCGGTACCTGCCGGCCCGTGGAGACGGACACGCGCAGCTGGTAGACATAGGCCAGCAACTGCGCGACGGCGACGTACAGGCCGGCCGGGATCTCCTGCCCGATATCGGTGTGGTAGTACAGCGCGCGCGCCAGCGCGGGGGCCTCGACGATGGTGACATCGTTGGCGGCGGCCACCTTGCGGATTTCGGCGGCGATCAGGTCGGCGCCCATGGCGATCACCTTCGGCGCCACCATCTGCTCCTGGTCGTAGCGCAGCGCGATGGCGTAGTGGGTCGGGTTGGTGACCACCACGTCCGCCGTCGGCACGTCCTGCATCATGCGCTGCTGTGCCATCCTGCGCTGGACCGTGCGTATCCGCCCCTTGACTTCCGGGCTGCCCTCGGTCTGCCGGTACTCGTCCTTGACCTCCTGCCGTGTCATCTTCAGGCGGTTGGCGTGATCCCAGAGCTGGAACGGCACATCCACCAGAACGATCAGGATCAGCACCGAACTGATCGCAAGAAACGACCAGCCGAGCACGTGCGCGCTATGCAGCAGGCCCCGTTCGAGCGGTTCGGCACCGAGCCGGAACAGTTCCGGCGCCTGGTGGTAGAGCAGCAGCGAGGACACCAGCGCCACCACCACGAATTTTGCAATTGCCTTCAGGGCCTCGACCGGCGCCCGCCGGGAAAACAGCCGGCCCAGACCGCTGACCGGATCGAGCCGGGAGAAGTCCGGCATCAGCGCCTGCGGGCTGAAGGTCCAGCCGCCCAGCGCGGCCGGCGATACCAGCACCACGGCAAACAGCAGCAGCAGGAACGGCAGGAACACGATCAGCACGTTGACCAGGATGTCGCCCAGCAGCGGGGCCAGGGTACGCGGGTCGAACAGCCCGGCGCGCGGACGACTGAATGCAGTGGCCATCTGGCGCATCAGTCCGCTGATCATGCCCTCACCGAACACCAGCAGTCCTGCGGCGGACGCCAGCAACAACAGCAGGGTATTGAGATCACGTGAACGCGGGACCTGGCCTTTCTCGCGCGCCTCGCTGAGGCGCTTGGGTGTCGCTCGTTCGGTGCGTTCCATGCTGTTGTTATCCGCCATGCCTCACCCCCCCGCCAGCACGACATCCAGCATGTGGAATGCATCCTGCACCAGCGCCGCCAGCTGCCGGCTGATACCCGGCAGGCTGAACAGCAGGATCACGAAGCCGGCACCCAGCATGACCGGGAAGCCGACACCGAAGATATTGAGCTGCGGCGCCGCGCGGCTCATGACACCGAAGGTCAGGTTGATCAGCAACAGCGCGGTAACCGCCGTCAGTGCAATCAGTACCGCCCCGGAAAACATCCGCGCGCCCCAGCCGACCAGGGTCCAGAGCCCGTTGGTGCCGATCCCCGCAGCACCGATCGGCAGCGTGTGGAAGCTGTCGACCATCAGCTGCATCAGCAACAGGTGACCGTTGAGCGCCAGGAAGATCAGGGTGGTCAGGGTCAGGTAATACTGTCCGAGCACCGGCACCTGGACACCGTTTTGCGGATCCACCGCCGTGGCAAAACCCAGGCCCATGCTCATGGCGATGCTCTGGGCACCGATCAGTACCGAGGCAAACACCATCTGCACGGTGAAGCCCATCACCAGGCCAATCAGGACCTGCTGCACACTGACCAGCAGACCCTGTGCACTCAGCGGATCGATGGCGCCGGCACCCTGCCCGACCAGCGGCGCCAGTGCCAGGGACAATACCAGTGCCAGGGCAATGCGCACCCGCACCGGCACGAAGCGGGCGCCGAAAACCGGGGCCGCAAGCAGCATGGCACCGATACGCATGAACGGCCACAGCAGGGCCGCGACCCAGGCGTTCAGCTGCGTGGCGGTGACGGTGAGCATGCCTGCGGCTACCCGATCAGCGTGGGAATGTTCTCGAACAGGCGGCGCGTGAAATCGACGATCAGGTGGATCATCCAGGTCCCGCTCAGCAGCAGCACCACGGCCATCGCGGCCAGCTTGGGAATGAAGCTCAGTGTCATTTCCTGGATCTGCGTGGCCGCCTGGAACATGCCCACCAGCAGACCGATGACCAGTGCGGAGGCCAGCAGCGGCGCCGCCATCATGGCCGTGATCTTGATGGCCTCCTGGCCGATCAGGATGACGCTTTCCGGTGTCATTGTGATTCCCTCCGCATGGAACTTCCCCACGGCCGCGTTGCGGCCCGTTCTAGGTATAGAAACTCGACGCCAGCGTCCCCATGATCAGCGACCAGCCGTCGACCAGGACGAACAGCATGATCTTGAACGGCAGCGAGATGATCATCGGCGACAGCATCATCATGCCCATCGACATCAGCACGCTCGCCACCACCAGGTCGATGACCAGGAACGGTATCAGCACCAGGAATCCGATCTGGAAGGCCGTCTTCAGCTCACTGGTCACATATGCGGGCACCAGCAGCGAGAACGGTACATCGGCGCGGGTTTTCAGGGCATTTCCGTCGAGGTGCGCGATGCCCGCAAACATGTCGAGATCGGACTCGCGTGTCTGGTCGAGCATGAAGCCCCGCAACGGTACAGCGCTCTTCTGCAATGCCTGCTCCGCCGTGATCTGGTCGTTCAGGTAGGGCTGCACACCATCGTGGTAGATCCTGCCGAGTACCGGGGACATCACGAACGCGGTCAGGAACAGCGACAGACCGATCAGGATCTGGTTGGAGGGCGTTTGTGCCGTGCCCAGCGCCTGGCGCAGGATGGCCAGCACGATGATGATGCGCGTGAACGAAGTCATCGAGATCAGTGCGGCCGGCAGCAGGGTCAAAGCGGTCATCAGCGCCAGTACCTGGATGCTCAGCGACCAGGTCTCGCCGCCGTTGCCGGCCGGAGTCACCGTGAACGCGGCCATGCCCGGCGGTGCCGCCAGTGCCATGCCGCCGGGCAACACCAGCAGGACCAGCGCAGTCAGCAGCAGCGCACGTTTCATGACCTTGCCTCCCTGCCCATCACCTCGCGCAGGCGCGCGGCGAAGCCCGGCTGCTCCGGGCGCGTTGCCGGACTGTCGACCTTCTCGCCGAGCACGTGCAGCGCACTGATGCGGCCCGGGGCGATACCCAGCAACACCTGGGTATCGCCCACTTCCACCAGCACGATGCGTTCCCGCGCGCTCAGCGCCATCCCGTCCACCACGCGCAGGTTGCCCTGCGCCGAGGCACGCAGCCCGCCGGTGCGCTTCATCAGCCAGGCCAGACCCAGGATGCACAGCACCACCAGGCCGAGACCGGACAGAAACTGCAGTACGAACCCGCCCGACAGCACCTCGCCTGCCATGCCGATCGGTGACGGCGGGCTGCCCGCCGTCCCGGCCGCGGCCGGCAGCGACACCGCGGCCAGCAGCCAGGCGGCGTGGCGGACGGGCGATATGTGCATCGGTGTCAGCATGTCTCTGGTCCCGCCTTACTTGAGGGTATTGACGCGCTCGGCCGGGCTGACCACGTCACTGAGCCGCACCCCGAACTTGTCATTGATCACGACCACCTCCCCGTGCGCCACCAGGGTGCCGTTGACGAGCACGTCCAGCGGTTCGCCGGCCAGGCGGTCCAGTTCCACGACGGAGCCGCGCGCCAGCTGCAACAGGTTCTGGATACTGATCCGGGCGCGGCCGATCTCCATGGACAGTGTGACCGGGATATCGAGGATGACATCCAGGCTGGTCTCGCCGGCCTGCGGTGCCACGCCGGCGCTGTCCTCCAGCGGCTCGAACTCGGCACGCTCGACGTTTGCATCACCATCCGGACGTGCCGCACCGCTGCCGGACTGCCGTTCCACCTGTTCCGTTTGCTCGCTCATGCTGTCTCCCTGTCAGATACCACGCCGTATCCTGTCCTTGCGGTCGATCCTCGTGTGGATCCGGACCGCGTTGTTCTCACCGCGCACCCCGAACTTGGCGTTGAACAGCGGTACGCCACACACCTGCAAGGTGACCGAACCGGGCATATTCACCGGAAGAATGTCGCCCGGCTTCAGTCCCACCACGTCACGCAACGTCAGTTGCGTGTCTCCGATCCGGCCGACAACCTCCACCTCGGCTTCCTGCAGGTTCTGCTGCAGGGCCTGCAACCAGCCGGCCTGGTTTGCGGACTTGCTCTTGCGCTGGCCACCGTCGAGCAGGTCACGCACCGGCTCGATCATGGCCGCCGGCAAGGCAATGTGAAATTCTCCGCCGTTGCCGCCGGTCTCCATGCGGAAGCCGGCGATCACCAGCATTGCGCGATTGCCGGCCAGCGTGGAATATTCCGGGTCGCACTCGGTGCGTGCGTAGCGCGTCGCGACCTGCAGCACCGGCTCCCAGGCCGACTGGATGTCGCGCAGCACCTGGTTCAGCAGCAGCTGGGCGATCCTTTGCTCGCTGGGCGTGAACTCGCGACCGATCATCTGGTTGCGGTAGTTGCCGGAACCGCCGAAGTAGATATCCACCACGGTAAAGACAAACCCGGGATCGAACACCACCAGCGCTTCACCGGCCAGCGGCTCCAGGGTGACGAAATTAACGCTCACCGGCAGGCCCAGGCTGTGGATGTAGTCACTGGTCCGGACCGTCTGCAGCCCCTCGTCGGTGATCTCTACCTCACGCTGCAGCATCTGTCCCAGCCCCTCTTCCAGCAGGCGCATGAACGCCGCATGGATCTTCTCCAGCACCGGAAACTGGCCACGCACGATGTGGTCCTGGTCGGTGAGGTCGTACGCAACGACCTCACCGGCCGGCGCCGGTGTGGCCCCGGCAACCACACCGGATTCCACGCCGTCCATCAGCGCGTCGACTTCTTCCTCGGACAGGAGTTCGTTCTCGGACATGGCGACTATTGCATCACGTAGTTGGAGAAAAACACGGCCTCGACACCGGCTTTTCCGGTGTATTTCCGCAAGGTGTTGCGGATGCTCGCCAGAATTTCCGCACGGAAGGCCTCCTTGCCCTCCGCGGTGGAAAGCTTTTCCTCGGTCTGGTTGCCGAACACCGTCAGGACCGCATCGCGTACCGCCGGCATGTTCTGCTTCAGTGCATCGACCACACTGCTGTCGTAGGTCATCACCTCGATGGAAGCCTTGATGAAGCGGACGTTCTGCGGATTGCGGAATGCCACGACGAAGTCGGGGTCGAGCCCCTGGTAGATCGGGTCCTTGCCCGCCTCGAGCGGTGTCTCCATCTGCGCGTGCTTGCCCTTGCCGGCCGCGGCCTGCGCCGCGGCGTCTGGAGCGGCGTCCTTTTTCAGGAGGAAGAAGGCAGCGCCACCGCCGACCCCCAGCAACAACACTGTCGCTGCGACGAGGATGATGATCATTTTCATAAGCGCCCCTGCTACTGGGTTGTGTCCATGACGGCTGGTACCGGTGCCGATCTTCTGTTGCGGGTACCCGTCCTGAAGAATGCAAAGCTTGTGCCACACGAGGAGAGAGCATTTAATTTATTGCTTTCAACAAGTTAAAAACCAAGCCCTGCCGTGCGCCGGATAAATGGCGGCATTCGGCCCCAGACGCACGCGCAACCCGACGGATTTACGTCGTCCGGCACGGCCGCCAGCGCACACCACGGCCGGCGCAGAACAGGGATCGCAAGCGGGAAACGGGCTGGACGTGCGGCGGCTGTGCCGGCGGGCACGGGCCAGATTCAGGCGTAATAATCCACCAGGCCGCTGCCCGGCGCGGACCGGGACATCGTGGGGACCGGGATAGACTCGTCAGCGAGCGACCCGGCGCCGGCGCTTGCACCGGCCGCAGGCAGGGCGTTGCCGGGGTGCCCGGCGCCGGGCCCGGAGTCTCCCTGCTGCGAGACGTTGACGTTCACCAGATCCAGGCCCTGGGCGTGAAACATTTCCCGCAGCCGCGGCAACGAGGACTCCAGTGCGTCCCGCACCATGGCATGCTGGCTGGTGAAGGCGATACTGGCCTTGTCGCCGTCCATGTGCAGCTGCAGTTCCAGCGGCCCGAGATGCTGCGGGTTCAGGCGCAGGCTGGCCATCCGCACGTGCTGCGAGACAAACCACAGTACCTGTTCCCCCACGGCATGACCCCAGCCGGCATGGCTCACCGCGACCGGGACCTGCGCAACCGGCACCGACCCGGTGGTGGTGGCCAGCGCATGTGCGAACAGCGCATCCGCGCCGGGCTTCTGTGCCGCTGCAGCGTCCGCCACCGGCGCATGCAGGGACAGGCCGTGTCCGGCAGCGCCGGCATGGCCCTGCCCGCCCTGTCCCTGGAGCAGTTTCATCACGCTGCTGTGCACGGCCTGTGCGACCTTGCCGGCCTGTGTGGTCGTGGTATCGGCAGACGCATCTCCCGCATCCGGCTGCCGGGTATCGACGGTCTGCTCCGCCTGCGCCTGCCCGGCCGGTTGCGGCACGGCGGAAACCTGCGCTGCCACGGTGGCTCCCTGCGGGGTGGCGGTTGCCGCCCCGGCAGGCGGGTCCTGGCCATGCGCCGTGGTCGCGGCAGCCGCCGCGACCGGTGGTGGCCGGTCCGGGTCCTGCGCGACGGCACCGGGCTGCGTCCCTGTCGGGGCACCCTGCTGCGCTGCCGCCGCTGCGGGCACATCCCCCTGCACCGGCGTGCGCGCGGGATCCGCCGCCACCGGTTGCATCCTGTCCGGTTCCTGTCCCGCCGCAGCGCCGGACTGCGTGTCTGCCGGTGCGCCAGCCGCAACCGGCGCCGGGGCAAGCGCGGAATCCGCGCCGGCGCGGTCGCGGACGGGCTTGTCGGCGGCAGCTTTTGTGCGCCGCTCCGGCAAGGACTTGCCGGCTGCCGTTGCCGTTGTTGCCGCCGGCCGCGGCGCAACGCCGGCATCTCCCGTCGCCAGCAAGCTCGCAAAGGCGCCGCCGGCCTGCGGATCCGACGCACGCCGGGCCGCCTGCGGCGCGTTTCCCGCACCCTGCAGGACCTTGCCCAGCGCTGGTATGGAGTCGTTCATGCTGTGTTTCCCGGGCGCCGAAGGAACCGCGGACGGGCTAGCCGGCACCGCGCCGCCAGCTGCGCGTCGCGAACTCGTTCTCCTCCTTCTGCAAGGCGCGCGCCTCCGTCTGCCGCTCCGCCTGCCGTTTGCCGGCGACGACCTGATCCAGCGTGCTGCAGCGCGTCTGCGCCGCACGCCATTGCTGCAGGCAACGTTCCACTTCCCTGCGCAGGCTGTCGATAATGTCGTGCTGCTGGCGGATTGCCTCGTTGAGGCGCTCCAGGAAGGTGTTGTAATCCCGGATCTGCACGACGTTCATGCCCTGCCGGCTCTTGTGCAGCAGAGCCTGCAGGTACTCGTCCCGGTAGTGTTCCAGTTCCCGCAGTTTCTGCTGCTTCTGCTCGAGACGGTTGCGCGCAGCGGCCAGGCGGGCGGCCGCTTCCTGCATGATTTCACGCGCGGAATCCGCAACGACCTGCATACGTTCCGATGGTTTCATTGACTGCTCCTTGCCGGGCGTTGACCGCCGGTTTACTCGGTCGGCGTTACCATTGCCTCAAGCTGATGCAGACTTTGTGCCAGTTCCACCGGCTGGTGGTGGTGTTGCTGGAGAAATTCCCTGGCCTGCGGATGAAACGCGATGGCCTCGTCGATGCGCGGATCGCTGCCGTGCTGGTAGGCCCCCACCGCGATCAGGTCCCGGTTCTGGCGGTAGGTGGAATAGAGCTGGCGAAAACGTTGTGCGGCTCGCAGCTGCGCGGGCAGCGCGATGTCGTGCATGATGCGGCTGATGGATGCCTCCACGTCGAGCGCAGGGTACAGGCCCGACTCGGCGATCTCGCGCGACAACACCAGGTGCCCGTCCAGCGTGGCACGTGCCGCGTCCGCGATCGGGTCGTTATGGTCATCGCCCTCGGCGAGCACCGTGTAGAACGCGGTGATCGAACCGGACCCCGCAGTGCCGTTACCGGCGCGTTCCACCAGCTGCGCGAGGCGGGCGAATACGGACGGCGGGTAGCCCTTGGTGGCCGGCGGTTCGCCGATGGCCAGACCGATTTCACGCTGGGCCTGGGAAAAGCGGCTCAGCGAATCCATCAGCAGCAGCACGTTCAGTCCGCGGTCACGGAAATACTCGGCAATGGTCGTGGTCAGCCACGCCCCGTGCATGCGCATGAGCGGCGGCTGGTCGGCCGGTGCCGCCACCACCACGGCCCGCTCCAGACCTTCACGGCCGAGTATGTTCTGGACGAATTCCTTGACCTCGCGGCCGCGTTCACCGATCAGGCCCACCACCACCACGTCAGCGGCCGTATAGCGGGTCATCATGCCCAGCAACATGCTCTTGCCGACACCGCTGCCGGCAAACAGCCCCATGCGCTGGCCGCGACCGACGCTGAACAGCGCATTGATCGAACGCACCCCGACATCCAGCGGCAGCTCGATCGGGTGACGTTCGAGCGGATTGATCAGGCGTCCCTGCAACGGCAGGCGTTCACCGGCCTCGATCGGCCCTCTGCCGTCGAGCGGCCTGCCGGCCGCATCCACCACGCGTCCCAGCAGACCCTCACCGACCAGCACCCCGCTGGACTGTGGCGTCGGCAGCACGCGCGCGTTCGGCGTCAGCCCGTGCACGTCGCCGGTGGGCATCAGGTACGTCAGCACGCCGGAAAAACCCACCACCTCGGCCTCGATGCGGTTGCCACCGCCGGTCACCACCTCGCAGCGCGCACCGACCGGCGCCTGGCAACCCACCGCCTCGAGGGTAAGCCCCACCATGCGCGTGAGCCGCCCTTCCACCGCCAGGGGCGGTATGTGGCGCAGGCGTCCACCACAAGCGGCGAGGTACTCCGACCAGCGCCGTGCCCGCGAACACGCCGGTTCCGGCAGCGGGTCAGTCATGTCCGCTTCCGGATGCACCGTGGAGGGTCGCGATCACCTGGCTGACCCGCGTCGGCAGTGTCGCGTCCACGTGCGAGGTATCGGTGCTGATCCGGCAACCGCCGCGCTCCAGTTGCGGGTCCTCGACGATCTGGCAGTGCTCGTCCTCCAGGCCCGGCAGCTGCTCGCGCAACAGCTCCGCATCGGCCGGATGCAGGAAGACACGCACCTGGCGCGCGGCGACCGGCAGCAGCGCCAGCGCCTCGCGTACCGTTGTCACCACCAGGCCGGGATCCAGCGTCAGTTCACGCCGGACCAGCTGCACGGCGATCTCGATCGCCAGCCGGACCAGTTGCCGCTCCACCTCTTCGTCCAGTCCGGCGAAGGGGGCAGCCAGGGTATGCACCAGTGCCTCGAACTGCCGTGCCTGGCGGCGCAGTTCCTCGCGCCCGGCCTCGAGTCCCTCGGCACGGCCGCGTTCGAACCCGGCCTGCCAGGCGGCACTGCCCGGCGCGCTGGCCGGCAGCACCGCGGGCCCGTCCAGTTGTGGTGCATCCCAGCGCCGGCAGGCCGCCAGGGCACCCGTGGCATCGTCAGACATACTCATCCCCTCCCTTGCCGCCGATCACCAGCTCGCCGGCCTCGGCCATGCGTTGTGCCACCGCGATGATTTCCTTCTGTGCCGCCTTCACCTCGCTGAGCTTGACCGGTCCCTTGTTCTCCATATCGTCACGCAGCAGTTCCGCGGCACGCTTGGACATGTTGGACAGGATCTTGTCCCTGACCGCATCGTCCGCGCCTTTCAGCGCCACAACCAGCATGTCACCGGTCACCTCGCGCAGCAGCGTCTGGATGCCGCGGTCATTGATATCCTTGAGGTTGTCGAACACGAACATCAGCTCCTTGATCTCCGCACCGAGGACCTCGTCCAGCTCGGCGATCCGCGCGCTGATCGCGCCTTCCTCCCTGGAATCGAGCATGTTCAGGATCTCGGCCACCTTGCGGGAACCACCGATGCGGGGCGGCTTGGCGGTGCCACGATCACTGAACTGCCGGGACAGGATGTGGTCGAGTTCCTCGAGCGCTACCGGACTGATCTCCTCCATGCGCGCCACCCGGATCAGCACGTCACTGCGCAGGTCCTCCTCGAGCGTGGACAGCACGCTGGCGGCCAGGTCCGGGTCCAGCTGGGTGAGGACGATGGAAATGATCTGCGGATGCTCGTCGCATACCACCTCCGCGATGTCCTCCGGCGCCATCCACTTGAGCGACTCCAGCCCCCGTACATTGCGACCTTCCAGCACGCGGTTGATCATGCCTTCGGCACGCTCCGCACCGAGCGCCTGCTGCAGCACCTTCGATACGTACTCGTCCTTGCCGACGTTCACGGCGCTCTGGTCCTGCACCGAACGCAGGAAGTCTCCCACCACGCCGGCGATCAGCTCGGAACTGATGTTGCCCAGCGATGACATGGCCACGCCGACCTTGTGCACCTCGCGCGGCCCCATGTGCTTCAGGATGGTGGCCGCGTACTCCTCGCCGAGGCTCATCAGCAGGACCGCGGCACGCTGCGTACCGCTGAGTTCAGCCGCCTGTTCAGCCATCGGTCGACACCCAGTCCTTGACCACGTGGGCCACGCGGCGTGGATCGTTCTCGATCATGTTGCGCGCCATGCCGAACTGCTGTTCCGGCGACAGCGGCAGGGCGGTGTGCATGCCGGCCACGCTGCCGGAACCACCCGGCAACGCGTTGCCAGCGGCGCCGGCATGCGGCAGTGCCGCCGGGTTTTTGGCCGGGGCCACCGTGGCCAGACTGCGCATCACCGGTTTCAGCACACCGAACACCACGAACAGCACAGCGATTCCGCCCAGCACCTGCTTCACCAGGCCGGCCACCCAGGGTTGCTTCCAGACCGGGATATCGGGCAACGGCTCCACCACTTCGTCCTGTTCGAGGAACGGAATATTGGCGACATTGATGCTGTCCTTGCGTTGTACGCTGAACCCCACCGCTTCCTTGACCAGCCCGGTGATGCGCTTCATCTCGTCGTCGGTCAGCGGCACGCGTTCGGTCTTGCCCTGGGCATCCGTTGTGGTCCGGTAGTCCACCAGCACCGCCACGGACAGGGACTTGATATCACCGGGCGCGGAGGTCGTGTGGCTGATGTTGCGGTCCAGTTCGTAATTGCGCGTGGCGCGGCGCGTGCTGTTGAGCGGCGTGGCCGTCGTCCCGGAACCGGTCGCGGAGCCGTGCGCGGCACCCTGCGCGTCACCCTGCGCGTTGTTCTGCAAAGTACCGGCCGGCGGCGGCTGGTTGGTCAGGGCGCCGGGCACGCCGGAAGCACCGCTCCCGCGCGTGCTTTCCTCGAAGGTCTCCTCGCTGCGCACGGCATGCTGGTCGGGCTGGTAGCTTTCCGAGGTGCTCTCCTTGGCATTGAAGTCGATATCCGCCGCAACCTGGGCACGCACACCCTTCTCGCCGACCACCGGGATCAGGATATCCTCGATGCGCTTGATGTAGTCATCCTCCAGCTTGTGACGGTAGGCGAGCTGGCTGGCGGTGGCGGCGATGCCGTGCGTGTTGTTGCCTGCCGTCAGCAGGCGACCGTTCTGGTCCACTACCGTCACCTGGTCCGGCTCCAGACCCTCCACGCTGGACGCCACCAGATGCACGATGCCGGCCAGACGTTCGTCATCCAGCCGGGCTCCGGAATACAGCTTCAGCACCACCGATGCCCGGGGTTTGTCGCGGTCGCGCACGAAGGCCGAGCGTTTCGGGATGGCCAGGTGGACGCGGGCGCTTTTCACGCGCTGCAGACTGGCGATGGAGCGTGCCAGTTCTCCCTCGATCGCGTGGTTGTAGCGGGCCTGTTCCATGAACTGGCTGACCCCGAAGGCCGGCGTCTCGCTGAGCATCTCGAAGCCGCTGCCGTCACTGTGCGGCAGGCCGCGCGTGGCCAGCCTGAGGCGCGCCTCCTGCAGCTTGCCCGCCGGTACCGTGATCGCGCCGGAGCGGGGATCGATCCGGTAGGGGATCAGCAGGCTGTCCAGCGCCGTGGCCACCTCGCCCGCCTCGGCGTCGGACAGCTGCCCGTACAGCAGGCTGTAGTCCGGCGTCCGCGACCACATCACCACGTAGACACCGATCGCCACACTGGCTGCGAGTCCCACCATCAGGCCCAGCTGGCGCAGCAACGACAGCGCATTGAAGCCCCGCGCCTGCGCGAGCACGTTTTCAGGTTTTACGAGTGCCATGCCCTGTTACCCCGTTCCCGGTTCCTGTGCTGTCAAACCGACATGTTCATGATTTCCTGGTAGGCAGCGACCAGCTTGTTGCGAACCTGGGTCATTGCCTGGAAGGTGACGCTGGACTTTTCCAGCGCAACCATGACCTGTGCCAGGTCCACGTTCGGATCCTCCGCCTCGAAGGCCGCCGACAGCTGGCTGGCGGTCTGCTGGGTCGCATTGACCTGTTCGACCGAATCGCGCAGCAGCCCGGCAAAATCCGCCTTCCCGGCGGCTGCCGGTGGCGCGGCAGCCGCCGCTTCCGACGCCTGCTGCATCTGCGCCTGCTGCAGCGCACGCATCTGGGCAAGTACCTGGCTGATTCCCATCTCACTCATCGCCCGCCTCCTGTCCCGTCACTCCCCCACGTCCCCTCAGACCGCATTCGCCCCCGGCCGGGTATCCACGTCCAGTCCCGACTGGCGCAGGCGTGCAATCCGGTAGCGCAGGGTGCGTGGGCTGATCCCCAGCCGCGCCGCCGCATCCTTGCGGCTTCCATTACCGGCTTCCAGTGCCCTGGCGATCAGCTCGCACTCGCGAACCTGAAGGTCCTGCTGCAGCGCCTTCTCCGGCGGCGCTTGCACACTACCCTGTGTTGCAGCAGGGACCGTAACCAGCTCTGTCTCGTCTATACAGATTTCCTCCACTCCGATGCGCGCACCCCGCTTCAGGATCAGCGCACGCTGCACGACGTTTTCCAGCTCGCGCACGTTGCCCGGCCAGTGCCAGTCCAGCAACAACCGTTGTGCGGACGCGGCCAGCTCGGGCACGGGTTCCCCCGCACGCCGGTAGCGTTCCAGCAGGCGACTGGCCAGTGGCAGAATATCGTCCGGACGGTCACGCAACGGCCGCAGGTTGAGCGGAAAGACGTTGATGCGGTAGTACAGGTCCTGGCGGAAGCGCCCGGTCGTGACTGCCTCCTGCAGATTCCGGTTGGTTGCCGCCAGCACCCGTACATCCAGCGGTACCGGACCACGCCCCCCCAGGCGCTCCACCTCCCGCTCCTGCAATACCCGCAGCAGCTTGGCCTGCAATCCGAGGTCCATCTCGGAAATTTCATCCAGCAGCAGCGTTCCTCCCTGAGCCTGTTCGAACTTGCCGGGGTGCGCCTGGTAGGCGCCGGTAAACGCCCCTTTTTCGTAACCGAACAGCACCGCCTCAAGCATGTTCTCGGGGATCGCGGCACAGTTGATGGCAACGAACGGGGCGTCCGCGCGGCACGAGTTGCGGTGTATGTAGCGGGCCAGCACTTCCTTGCCGGTGCCGGATTCGCCCGTAATCATCACGGTCACTTCCGCTGCGGCAACGCGACGAGCCAGCCTGACCAGCTCCTGCGAGCGCCGATCCTCGGCGATCAACGCGTCATCCGCCACCAGAAAATCCGTACTGCCCATCGGCAACCTCCCGGTCTGCGGGTCCGGCAGCGCGGGCCGGACGGCCAGCGACACCCTACCCCTGTGGTCCCGGCCAGCCAGAGGCCGGCGGGACAACGCCTGATCCTTGCAGCGCATGGTCAACGCGACCCTCGCAGCTGCACCCTCGAATATGCAGATTGCATGCCAGAACAGAATTATCAGGAATAACAGCTGGATAAATTCGGAGCGTGCCCCAAGCGCCAGATTTCCATCGCGCCGTGCAGGCACGCCTCCCAAACAGGTGGCAATTTCCCGACACAGATTCCCGCCACTCCGGGCACGGTCGCTGCACCCGGCCGGCGCTCCGGGCCGGGTCCCCGGGCTCGGCAGCAAGGCCAGATCGCATGGAGTACTGCCGTACCGCACGCCTCGGGGCACGTGCCAGGCGGGACGCACGCGGACATGGACGACCGGCTGCCACACGATAGAATGTAGAATAGGGTGGTGTATCCAGTGCAGACAGGGACGTGGTGTATTCAATCGACAAGCTGATTTCCGAGACCCGGCGGCTGGCGGCAGAATATCGCCGTTCCACCGGCCAGGGTTTGCCGGTGTCCGGCGAAATCGCGCGCCACGACGCCGCCCGGTTGCTGAACCTGACCCTGTGCGAACCGGGCACGGCCGGGGTGGATGCGCTCGGTACCGGCCAACGCGCCGGCCAACGCATCCAGATCAAGGCCCGCGTCATGATGCGGGACCACAAGCCCGGTGCACGCCTCGGCCAGCTCAACCTGAGCGGCGACTGGAACATGCTGCTGCTGGTCGTGCTGGATGAAGCGTACGAAGTCAGCGAGATCTACGAGGCATCCCGCGACGAGCTGGCCGCCGCCATCGAGGAGGGTGTCAGCAGCAACCGGGCGCGGCGCGGCGCCCTGTCCGTCGCCAAGTTCCGCAATCTCAGCTGGCTGGTCTGGACGCGCGAATCCGGCCTGGAGCCCGGCCGCTGAATCACTACTGGCACGCATCTTGCTGTTGATTCTCACGGAATCGCAGCGCCTGCCGGACGGGACGACCGGCGGGCTGCACAACCCAATTTCCAAGGAACCGGAAACATGGCGTTTCATGCAGCGGAAACCATACTCCGGCTCGCCGGACCGGGGCGCATTCTCCATGTCGGCGCCACCGATACCGGCCTGCTGGGCGCCTTGCTGCGGCGCGGCGCGGACGCCTGGGCCGCCACGCCACCCGAGCTGCACTGGCAGGAGGAGCGCGCGCCGCTGACCGGACGCAGCTTCAGGGGCGCGCTGGAACACCTGCCGTTCCCCACCCCCTTTGATACCGTCGTGGTCGATGGCAACCTGCTCGCCGGTGTCGCCGACAGCGGCGCCCTGCTGGAGCGGTTGCGCCCGCTGGTCCGCAACGCGCTGGTATTGTGGCCGGCGCAACGTCACGCCGACCTGATCGGCAGCGGGACGCGCAGCGCGCGCGAGTACTGGGACAATGCCGCCATCGGGGCCGGTTACCGGCGCCACCCCCAGGACCTGGATTGCGCGGGCTACCTGCGCCGCAACAATCCGCTCATCCCGGAATTCTGCCTGTACGAACCGCTACCGGACACGGCCCTGGCTACATGGCCCCTGGAACGGATTCTCGCGACCCGCGACCTGCACATGGACATGTCGCGCGAGACCGGTTGCCGTGCCGATGCACACCTGGTGCGCTATGCACTGGCGGCACAATGGGTACGGCCCGGCGATACCGTACTGGACTGCGCCTGCGGACTCGGCTACGGGTCCGCCATCCTGGCCGCACGCTCCCCGGGTGCACGCTTCATTGCCGTGGACATCGAGGAGCGCGCCGTTGCCTACGCACGGGACAACTTCGCCATACGTTATCCCGTCGAGTACCGCCGCGGCAGTGCGGATGATTTGTCGTTCCTGGCGGACGATTCCGTGGACATCGTGGTTTCCTTCGAGACCATCGAGCACGTCCCGGACTACGACCGCTTCCTCGACGAGGCCCGCCGGGTACTGAAGCCGGACGGCAGGATCATCGCCAGCGTGCCCAACCTGTGGGTCGATGCGAGCGGACAGGACCCGAACCCGTATCATTTCCACGCCTTCGATTACGCGCGCTTCCGGCACATCATCGAGCAGCGCTTCCTGCTCGAGGCACGCTACGCCCAGTCCGCTCCCGGCGGGTTCCGGCTCTGCGACGCGCCGCGGCTACTGGAGCGGGTCGATCCTGCCGTGCACGGCATGGATTGCGAATGGCTGATCCTGGTCGGCGCGTGCGATCCGCGCGCGGCCGGCACGACGCCCTACCGGCATCCCGAGTTCGCTCGTGACCGGGACACCGGCTGGCTGACCGACTTCGGCACTCACTACGACAACCCGTGGCTGTATCGCGCCATGGTGCAGCTTGGCCAGCGCATCAGCGCACCGGAACAACTCATGGCACTGTGCCTGGATGTGTTGCAGCACAGCAATCCGGAGACCGCCGACTTCGGCGCCGCACTCACCGTGGTCGGTTACCAGGCGCTGGCCAGGGAATACAGCGACCAGTACCTGGAGATACTCGGCCTGCTGCATTGCTTCTGCGCGGTGGAGTCGGCCAATCCGCACGTGCTGCGCTGGCAGATTTCCGCGGCCTTTCTGGGTGGCAGGCTGTGCCTGGAGATGGGTGAACGCAGCGAGGCGCTGGCGTGGTTCCGGGCCGTCAGGGACGCGGATCCCTGCGTGTTCAGCCCGCTGCTCGCAACCAAGACCGTTGCGGCCGGGTTCTGGAGCGGGATCATTCATCTTTCCGGGGGAGACACCGAATCCGCCCGCGACTGCTGGGTGGCTGCGATCGAGGCGGCCCGGCACGCCCTGCACGCGCCCGACCTGAATGCCATCGGCACTCCATCCGCCCCGAATACCTTTGGTTTCGCCGAACTCGCCGAACTCGCCGACATGGCCAGCCAGTGCAGCAACGCGTTGCGCTGGCTGCCCCGCTATACCAGCAGCCCGGGGGCATTCTGGCAGGCGGTCGACACCCGGCGCTTCGGACTCGCCAGCTGGGCACTGGAACTGTCCCGGGAAAACGCGGCATTGCGTGAACAGCTGAACGTGCACCACCAGGCCACCCTGCCCCGGGCGCTGCACAACGCGGATCCCGGCATGGCTGCCGCAGGCAGGACCGCTGCCGGTGGCACGTAGCCGAACACCGAACCCGAACGGGAAACCGCCAACATGACACAAGTGAATACCGCACGCCTTCCGGAACTGCACAAGCTGCTTGCCGACGGCAACAAGCATGGGCTCCGCTACCTGTCACTGGACTGCTTCGATACCGTCCTCTGGCGCAACGTGGCACAGCCGACCGACGTGTTCTTCCGCATGCAGCACCGGCCTGCCGCCCGGGAACTCGGCCTGACCGGTCTGCAACGCATCCGGATCGAGTCCGAGGCACGCACCATCGCCAGGGTCGATCACGGCCGCAACGAAGTGACCCTGGAACAGATCTACCGGACGGGCTACCCGTCCCTGGACGGTGCCACCATCGACCGCCTGGTCCGCGACGAACTGGAAAGCGAGCAGGAAGCGTGCTTTGCGTACCACCCGATCGTGGAACTGATGCAATGCGCGCTGCGCAGCGGACTGCGCCTCGTCATCGTGTCCGACACCTATCTCGAGGAACCGTTACTGCGTGAGCTGCTGGCACACCACCTCCCGCCGGACGTGATGGCTGGCATCCAGCGCATCTTCGTGTCGTGCGCACACGGGGTCAGCAAGGCCGATGGCCTGTTCCGCAACGTGCTCGCCCGGCTGGGCTGCGCACCCGGGGAAATCCTGCACCTCGGCGACAACCCGGTTGCCGACGTGGATGCGCCCCGGGCACTGGGTCTGCATTCCGTACACTTCGTGCAGTACGGCAAGGAGGTGGGCCGGATGCTGCAGATGATCAGCAACACCACCTCGATTCTCAACCCGGCCGCGCGCGCCAGTGCCGCCATGCCATCCCCGTTCCATGCCATCCTGGCCGGCCGCGAGATCGACGCCGACATTCCGGAAGTGATGCTCGGTTATTGCGCGGCGGGACCGTTGCTGTATGCGTTTGCCGACTACCTGCGGCAGCATGCGGACAGCGCCACGGCCGCAGGGCGCCCGGCGAAATACCTGTTCCTGATGCGTGACGGCTATCTGCCGCAACAGGCCTTCGATGCCGTCGCGGGTGAGCATGGAGCACGCAGCCATGCGGTCGAGATCAGCCGCTTCGTGTCCTACGCCTGCAGTTTCCGCAGCAGCGCCGATATCGACCGCTACCTGGCACTCATGGCCTCCGACCGGCTGGAGTCGATGGCCCGCCAGCTGTTGCTGCCGGAACACACCGCCAGCCGCATCCTCGGCAAGGCCGCGCAGGCCGGTAACCGCTTCGAGACTTTCTGCAGGCTGGTACGCCAGCCGGGCACCGTGAAGCAGATCCTCGCCAGCTCCGCGGCATTCCGCGCACGTTTCTACCGCTACCTGGAACGCACCATCGACCTGCAGGCCGGCGACCGCCTGGTGTTTGTGGATCTCGGCTACAGCGGCACGGCCCAGACCTGCCTGCAGCCGGTGCTCGAAGACGAGCGGGCAGTCAGCGTGGAGGGGCTCTACCTGCTGCTCAAGGCAACCCCCAGCTGGACGCAGAGCCGCGCCGGGCTGATCGACCCGGCGCTGGCGGGCGAAGCCGCGGTGAACAGCCTGGTGCCGTACGTTGCCGCCCTGGAGATGATCTGCACCAACGATGCCGGCAGCGTGATCGACTACACGGCCGACGGGGAATCCGTGCGCAAGGCACCCGATATCAGCCCGTTGCAACAGCGCCGCGTGCGCGACATCCAGCACCACTGCCTGGAATTCGTCCGCGACGCGGAACAGTTCCGGCTCGGCACCGGCAATGTCTGCGCCGCCGGGGAGATGCGGCTGGCCGCCCTCGGGGCGCTTGGCCGCATGACCTTCTTCCCGTCCCTGCAGGAAGTCCGCTGCATGCAGAATTTCTATCTCGATGTGAACCTCAACACCGACATTACCGTGTCATTGTTCGATATCGAACATGCCGCACACGGCATGCGCCGGATGGGGCTGTTCCATGCACTCAACGAGCAACGCATGAACATCCCCACGGAACTGCGCTACCACAGCCTGGAATCAGCGCTTTCACTGCTGGTACAGCACCGATTCCAGCAGGACTACAGCTTCGACGATTTTTCCCTCAAGCGCGAGCGGGTCACCGTCATACTGGTCCGCGGCAATGAGCAATCGGTCATCGAAGTCATGGCCTATCCAGCCCACGACGGGTTCTACACACTCCTCATTCCGGTGGGTGACCTGAGCTATGACGTCGGTATCCAGATCGGGACCCGCTACGAATGGCTGCAACTGGCGGATGTCAGCCTGCTGTCCGTGCAGGAACTGTTCGCCAGGAAAGACTTCAACTGCGACCGGCACGCCAGTGAAACCGACCTGCTGCCCGCCGTGCACTACGAACAGATCGAGGTCCTTGCGGACGGACTGCTGCACTGCAGGGATCGCAATGCGTTTTTCTTCGTCCCCATGCCACGCGACGGCCAGCGCGGGGAAAACATGGTGTGCCTGGTGAACTACCGGCCCATCGTGCAGCAGAAATCGGCGGCCTAGCTCCCAGCCGACGGGCTGCGTCCCGCCCGCCGCGCTGCGCAGCGCAACGCCATCCGGGAAGTCAGGGTGCTGCCGGGGCGGCGGGCGGCGCCGTGCGGCCACGCGGAATCAAGAGACAGGTTTTACGGAGGTTGCGGTTACTTGCCGCGGTTGCGGGAATATTGCAGGACCGCCGAGCGGCCGCGTGTCAACCCGCCTGCGCGTGCGGCACGTTCATCGTACTCCGCCTGACACAGCGACATCGCTTCGCGGTTGACCTCCAGGGCCTCGCGGATGGCGGACGCCATGTCGGCCTGTTCCTGCGGCCCCGGTTTGCCGGCGCAGACCGCCTGGGCCGCGTGGAAAAAGCGTTCCCGGAGATCCCCGACATGCTCCCACTCGCCGTTGCGCGCGGCACTCAGCATGGCCTGACCGGCTTCCCTGAGCTGCACGATGCACTGGTGACGGGAGAGCATGGTGATTCAGGCACCGGTCATCGAGCCGACCATCTCGCCGCCGGCAGTCGTTTCCTGCGGCAGCGCGTCCCAGCCGCGCTTGATTTCGTGCAGCAGGCTGGCGACCTCGTCCAGTGCCGCCACATCATTCTGTACGTGGGCGTCCATGAGACGGCGGAACATGTAGTCGTACAGGCGATCCAGGTTCGCGGCCAGTTCGCCACCGGCCTCCATGTCCAGGCTGCTGCGCAGGCCCATGATAATGGAACAGGCGCTGGTCACGGCGTTGCCCTTCTCGGCAATCTGCTTGCGCAGCATCAACCCCCTGGCCTGCGCGATCTTGCCCAGGGCCCCGTCCAGCAGCATCTGGATCAGGCGATGCGGCGACGCCTCGGTCACACCGGTCTGTACTTCCACACTGGCATACTGGCCTGCCGTGCCCTGCTCTGTGGGTGTCTTCATGATTCTGCCTGTCCTTCTGCTGGTTTTGCCGCGCCGGCACTGCCGGCTATGAGATTTACATGCATATCCGGTGCCATCTCGACCCCGGCGGCCCCGGCCGTGCTCACCCGGTCGTATTCGACAGGGAGCCAAGCTGCTGGGCCAGGTAATCGCTGGTTACCTTCATGCTGCTGAGCAGCGTGTCGAGCTGGGTAAACTGCGCGTACAGGCTGCTCTGTACCTGGTCCAGACGGTATTGCAGCTGGTCCTGCTGTTTCGACAGTGCCGTCTTGCTGTTGTTCATGCTGTCGGTACGATTGCTGATCAGGCCGTCGCTACCCAGCCAGTTGCCCACCAGCGTGTCGAGCCGGTTGGCGAACCCCTGACCGTCGGTCGAGAACAGTTCCGAGACGGCATTGAAATTGTCGTTCAGGGCGTTCTCCACGTCGGTGCGGTTCATCGTCATGACCCCGTCACGCGTAAAACTGACACCGATCTGGCCGAGATACGTCAGGCCGCTCGGCAGACCGCTGGCCGGAGTGTTGATCACGCTGCGCAGTCCGTTCGTGACACTGAACAGCCCGGTATCCGTGGCCAGGTCACCGCCCTTCAGCGTCTTCAGGCTGTCCTGCAGGTTGTTGTAGGCGTCCACGAACGCCTGCACCGAGTCGGCAACGGAACCGGTATCCCGCGTCACGTCGAGCTGGTACGGCGTACCGGGATCGGCAGCGTTCAGGTTGAGCGTCACGCCCTGGATCACGTCATTGATGGTGTTGCCGGGGCGGTTCACCGTGTAGCCGTCGACGCTGATTTCCGAATCGAGCCGGGTGGTGTCGCCGGCAATATTGTTGAGTTCCTGGAACGAGAAGGTCGATGCATCGATGGTGCCGGCGTAGCCGAGGGTGAGCGCGTGCGCCGACCCGCTGTCGTTGGCGGTCAGCACCAGCTTCTGGTTGCCGTTGTTGCCGAACACGATGGAGGCCGTCACGCCGGGATTGCCGGCAGCCGTGTTGATGGCATCCTTGATGTCCGACAGGGTTTTGGCCGTGCCGAGATCCACGCTCAGCGTACTGGCCGGATCGCTGCCGACCTGTATGGTCAGCGCATCGCCCGCATTGCCGCCGAACGTGGCGGTATCGAGGAATTCCGCACCGGCAAACTTGTGCCGCTGCGCCAGCCGCACCACCTCCAGCTGGTAATTGGATGCGGCAGCCATGCTGTCGGCCGTCGCCGTGAATACACTGTCGTTGCCGGATGTCGCGGTAAACACCTTCAGCGCGGACTCCGAGCTGAGCTTCTGCATAGCCTCCTGGAAGGTGGACAGCGCGCTCTTGAGCGTGCCGTAGGCACTGATGCGCGTATCGATGTCGCTCTGCCGCTGTTTCAGGGCGTCCAGCGGCCGCTGTTCCACCGCCATCAGCTGGCTGACGATCGACTGCACGTCCAGGCCGGAACCGATTCCCGCGGCTGTCACGCTCCCGGTCATGCCGCCTCCCCTGTCCGCATGCTGGTCACTCAGGTTTCCTTGCTGAAAATCACGTTGTTCATGGCGGCATGATTACGTGCCAGGGCAAGCATTTCTTCCGCCGGTAT
>Ga0315556_1000522_pt1 | contig 23840 bp, 25 predicted proteins | sample SalMarSW160310MG_FD_202112 | JGI IMG/M metagenome (GOLD analysis project Ga0315556, IMG submission 202112) | Salt marsh sediment microbial communities from the Plum Island Ecosystem LTER, Massachusetts, United States - Salt Marsh Sediment SW1603-10 ...
CCGGAGACGAATCATGGTCGATAAATAGCACCCCCACCGACGTACGGCGAGAAAGATGCTTGTCGGGCCGGGAGTCTATCACGCCCGGTTTGCGAAATCCGACGAAACGCACCCGTTCCAGGAGAGCTCGAATCATTTCCAGGAAAATGGGAAGCTAATAGCGCCCGCGGGATCTGGTGATGTAATTGGTCAATTCCCTGCTTTCCAGATTCATGCGCATGAGGTTGCCGTGCGTAATCCTGAACAACGCGCGCATCACCTTGTAGACGAGCAGGGGATGGGTCTGCAGCAATGCTTCGAACGGCTCGGGCTGCAGGGCGTACACGGTGACATCCCCCTGTGCCCGCAGAGTGGCTTTGCGTCCGGTGCGATCGACAAAGGCGCGGGTACCCGCACATTCCCCCGGACTCATCACATAGACCACGGTTTCTCTTTTGCCGCCTCCGCCGTGGGCGACCGCCAATCGACCACTGGCGAGGACAAAGAGGCTGTTGTCGGCAGCTCCCTCCGTCACCAGGACCTCGTCCTTGTGCAGGGTCAGTACGCGCATGATCTCTGCCAATACCTGGGATTCGCCTTCGTCCAGCTCCGTCCCGAGGTTGGACTCGCCGATTACGCAGGGACTTGCCTTCGCTTTCCTGGGCATTTCCGTCTTGCCCTCTGTGGATATGGATGCCTTTGCCGAGGCAGGAGCCGAGGAGTCGTCGGGTGTCGTGTTTGTGTTCTGGTTTGTTGTCGACATGATTGATACCTGATTTCAAGACGAGGGGGCATCCAGGACCGAAGTCGGCCATGCTGATAAGCTACGCCCCTAGGGCCATGTTCGGCAAGGGGCTCTGAGGAGTAATCCAATGGCAATTGGAGGGGTTGCGCGTTGAGTAATGCGAATGTTTCGCCGGAGCTGGAGACACAGACTTACAATAAGGTCGCCCGGCATCTGATTCCGCTTCTGTTTCTCTGTTACGTGGTGGCCTTTATCGACCGCGTAAACGTCGGATTCGCCAAGCTGCAGATGGCCCCTGACCTGCAGCTCAGTGACGCGGTGTTCGGGTTTGGAGCCGGGATCTTCTTCGTCGGCTATTTCATCTTCGAAGTACCGAGCAATGTGGTTCTCGAGCGCGTCGGTGCCCGCATATGGATCGCCCGTATCATGATCACTTGGGGCATCATTTCATCGGCGATGATGATTGCCAATGGCGAGACAAGCTTCTATCTGCTGCGTTTTTTACTCGGGGTGTCAGAAGCAGGGTTTTTCCCCGGCATCATTCTGTACCTCACCTACTGGTTCCCGGCGTCCCGGCGCGCGCGTATGGTGGCATTGTTCATGACGGCAATCGCGATTTCGAACGTCGTAGGGTCCCCGATCTCCGGGGCCATCATGCAGTTCATGGACGGCGTAAACGACTGGCGTGGCTGGCAATGGCTGTTCCTGCTCGAAGGGATCCCGTCGGTCTTGGTCGGTTTGCTGGTGCTTGGGCTGTTACCGGATGGGCCAAGGGCTGCGAAGTGGCTGACCCGAGCGGAACGCGACCTCATCGAGGGTCAGCTCCGTGAAGAGCATCTGGCAAAGGAACGCCTCTCTCAGCATCACAGCTTCGTGGACGCGTTTCGCGACGCCCGGGTATGGGCATTGGCAGTTGTGTACTTTTGCGGGGTGCTGTGCTTTTACGCGGTCGGCTTCTGGATGCCGACCATCATTCAGGAGCTCGAAGTCGGCAAAACCGATTACCTGCAGATCGGTCTGCTGAGCGGCATTCCTTGGGGCTCAGCTGCGATCGCAATGGTCTATTGGGGCCATCATTCGGACCGAAGCGGAGAGCGGCGCTGGCATTCCACTGCCGGACTCGTATTGGTCATCGCCGGTACTGTCGTGCTCGCGCTTGTAGGCAAGGACCCGATACCGGCCATGACGGGGCTGTGTCTGGTAGCCGTCGGGTTGATGTCTTGGCTCGTCACCTTCTGGTCGATACCGACCGCATTTCTGTCCGGTACTGCGGCGGCGGCGGGTATCGCATGGATCAACTCAGTGGGTAATCTGGGCGGATATTTCGGACCGGATCTGGTCGGTCGCATCCGCATGGCGATGAATGGTGCCGACGAAGCCGCGTTCTATGCGCTGGCGGCGGTGGCTTTTCTCGGCGCCATCATTACCCTCGTGCTGCCAAGGACGCAGCATCGGGCAGCTGTCGTAATGGCGAGTCGTGAATAATGCCGACGAACGTCTTGCAAGAGGCGGTATGTCCTTTGGCAGCTTACATCCCGGACGTCCGCTCGAACCACCAACAGCGATGCCAGCGCCGTGCGCTGATCTCTTGCGCCGCGCTCAGGCCGGCCGCGCGCGCCATCTGCGACAGGGTATCCGGATGCTCGGGAAAGTCACTGCTGCGTACATGCTCGCACACTGCCTCGCGGGAGCTTACCGGCAAGGTGGTCCAGGACGACATGATCCATCCGCAATAATGGTCCAGGTAGGTTGCTCGGTCCTCTCCCGGCTCACGAGAGACATCCAGGATGACCAGGACGCCGTTGGCTTCGAGCCGCCCGGCGACCTTCAGAAAAAACTGCCGCTTTTGCTCGGACTGCAGGTGATGGATGGCGAAACCGGAGAACACGAGGTCGAAGTCAGGGTCCTCCCGGTCGATGGCCTCGAGAAGATCGGCTTCGATCAGCTCGGTTTGCGCCGATCCCAAGGCGGGGAGGTTCTCCGCTGCGGCTGACAGGGATACCGGGGATAGGTCGACGCCCAGGTAACGGGTGACTTGTTGTCCTTCGAGTGCTCCGATCAAATGGCGTGCATCGCCACACCCTAGGTCGAGCACCGAGATTCCGCCGTCGGTGAAGCGTTCTCCGATAAAGGATGCCAGGTCGCGGTAGATGCCCTCATGGTGCATGTGGTCGCCATCCAGCACCTGCTTGTAGATCCACCACGAATCGGTGAAGATCGAGTCGTCTTGTATCGCTGCCATATCGGAGATCCAGATTCCTCTGTGAGCCGACCTCGCCGTTAGGGCCCGGTAGAAAATAACCTGTGCATATTGCACCGAACGGTGATGATCTGAGCACGTGCGGTGGGTAGAAGAATGCGCAGCACCAAGAGGCCCTCCCGACAGCCGAGTCCGTAAGCCGCCTCGCGAACGCCCCGCGGTACAGCGCGCAAGGCGAGCTCGCTGATTCGAGCGATATAAGGCAACATCATGATCGCCAAGGTGATGGCCCCGGCGAGGAGGGAGAAGTCCCATCCGAGATGGATCACCATGGTGATGTAGCCGAAGTAGCCCAGCACGATGTAGGGTACACCCACGAGGACGTCCGAGAGGAAGCGGGAGACTCGCCCGACCCAGCCATCGCCGTGCTCGGATAGGTAGATGCCGGCGCTCACACCGATCGGTGCGGCGAAGAGCAGCGCCAGACCGCAGAGCACGAGCGAGCCGACGATCGCGTTGCTGGTCTCGCCCAGTGCACGGCCCAGCGCCAGTATGGTCGCGCCGATCAGCACACGGCGTTGTGCGGGCAGCAGGATGCGGCGAACCACCTCCATGGGGGTCGGCGCCCAGGCCCAGCCCGGCCTCACGTAGAGGCACGGGGGTTGCCGCCAGGGCGTCGCGCAGCGTTGCCGCGATCAGTGGCACGATCATGAAGCACAAAACGATGCCGGCTGTGAGCAGCCCGTAGCCGCTGCCGGTCGGTCCCCGAAACATGGGTAAGAAGCTGCCGAGGGTTTGCTCGAGCCAGGGGTAGACGTGGTGGCCGAGAAAGGGAATGAGCACCATATAGCCCCAGAGGCCCTACACTACGCTGGGTACGGCAGCGAGCAGCTCGATCAGGAAAGAGCCCACCGTGCGGCTCAGGCCGCGCAGTCCCTCGCTGAGGAAGACTGCCGACAGAATCCCCAACGGCAGCGCCAGCACAACGGCGATCAGGGAAGAGAGCAGCGTGCCTGCGATCAGGAAGAGGACGCCGTAGTCGGCGTGCGGCAGCACCTGCTCGCCGTCCACCGTGACCGGGTTGCCGTACATGCTGCCCAGATTTCAGCTGTTGCTCACGAGAAAATCGAGGCCGTTGAAGCGTATCGCCGGCCAGGAATACGTGAGCAAGAAGCCGAAGATCGCCAACAGGTACAGAGGCAGCAAGACGGCCAGGGCACCGATGCCCCAGCGGAAATGGAAAAGGTTTCGTCCGGGAGAGGACAGAACGGGCGCCCCGTCAGGGCGCCCGTTGTCTGTGGTGGAAAGCGTCACCAAGGATACCTTCCGCGATGCGATCAATGGCGGATCTTGGTGATCTGCTCGGAAGATTGCCTGGCTGCCGCCGGCGGCAGCGCTACGAAGTGCACCTTCTCCATGAAGTGCGGGGCGTTGCCGCCCTTGGGGGAGATTGCCCACAACAGGAGCTCGCGCAGAGTCTTCGCCATCTCCTGCGACGGCTGCTTGCTGTTCACCAGGGCATATTCGTAGTTGATGATCGGGTAGCTATCCTTGCCGGGTGCGAAGATCAGGCTGATCCGCTGGTCCGCGGGGGTCTTCGGAACCATGGCCGCGGCCGCTGCCTTCACCGTCTTGGGATCGGGCAGGACGAAATGCCCGGCCTGGTTCTCGAGCATCGCCATGCCGAGCCCTGCCTTCGTGATCTGCTCCTGGTAGCTGATGCCGATGTAGGCGATGGCGTAGGGGTTGTTCTTCAACGCGTCCACCATGCCGGGATTTCCGACCGCACCGATGTTGCCCTGGACGGGCGCCCAGCTGATGGTCGTCCCGTAGCCGTACTCTTTCGACCACGAGGGGGTCGACTTGCTCAGATACTGGGTAAAGATGAAGGTCACCCGGGCAGAGTTGGAAACCCGGTCCTGGGTCCCATCTCGAAGCGGTCACGCGAATACAGGGGCGAGCTCTGCATATAGACAGTGATCAGTCTGGCGATGGATTCCAGGGCATCCTGGTGGATGCGCTCGTATCCGTGGGAGGCGTCGATGCCGAAGGTGACCAGGGCGGTGCGCACGTCGTTTCCGGCCTCCAGTGCCGCGGCGCTGTCGGAGCGGTAGTACTTGAAGACGTCGCGTTGGTGGGGGATCTCATGCTCCTGGCAGAGCTGGATGAGACGGTGGGTGAGGTGATAATCGAAGGGACCGCTCATGTCGGCCATGCAAATGGTGGCGCCGAATTCGCTGGAGTTCTGTCCCGGGGCCGTGGTGCCGTTGTCGATGGTCAGCATCTCCGCCACGTCCTGATGGAGTGCGGCCGAGGCCCCTGAGCCGACCTCTTCGGAGATGGTGAACAGGGGATGGCAATCCACCGGCAGCACGACGTCGTGCTCCCTGACGGCCTTGACGGCGGCCATCAGCAGGGCTGCGCCGGCCTTGTCGTCGAGATGGCGGGAGTTGATGTATCCCGTCTCGGTGATCTCGGGCTGGGTATCGATGGCGACGAAATCGCCGACATGGACGCCGAGGCTCAGCAGCCCTTCCAAATCGTAGACCCGCTCGTCGACGCGCAGCTCCACGTGGTCCCAGCCCCCCGGCTGATTATCGATCTCCGGACCGAATGTGTGACCGGATGCCTTCAAAGGGAGAATGGTTCCGCGATGCTGGCCGATATCCGTGAACAGGGTGCAGCGCGCCCCCTCGGCAAAGCGCGCGTTCCAGTGCCCCACCGGCGCCAGATGCAGCCGGCCGTTGGGCTTCAGGGACTTGACCATGGCGCCCAGGGTATCGATGTGCGCGACGATGGCCTTGTTCGGCCGCTCGCTCGCTCCCCGCAGCGTGGCCCGAATGGCACCGCGCCGGGTCAGCTCGAAAGGGACATCGAGCTGCTCCAGCTCCTCACAGACCAGGTGTACCGCGCGATCCGTGTAGCCGGCCGGGCTGGGCGTTGCCAGCAGCTTCAGCAGAATGCGGCGCAGGTAGTCGGTGTCGATCGGCAGGGGCTTCAAGAGCGGAGCTCCGGGCTGATCGTCTGGGGAAACAGCATGTCGATGAAGCGCTGCGCGGTCGGCTGGGGCTCGTGATTAGCGAGGCCGGGCCGTTCGTTCGCCTCGATGAAGACATAGTTGGGACCCGCCACATCCGGCACCAGGAGGTCGAGCCCCGTCACCGGGATGTCGAGGGCGCGCGCCGCGGTCCGCGCGGCCATTGCCAATGCCGGATCGAGCTGAGAGGTGACGTCGTAGATGGTGCCGCCGGTATGCAGGTTGGCCGTCTTGCGTACCGTCAGCACCTCGCCCTCGGGCAGTACATCTTCCATCTCGTGTCCACCCAGGCGCACGCAGCGCTCGGTCTCGCTGTCCATCGGAATCGATGATTCTCCGCCGGTGGCGATGCGCCGGCGCCGGCTATGGCTCTGGATCAGCTCGGTGATGCTGTCATGGCCGGTGCCCACGACCTGGGGCGGGCGCCGGATCGAGGCGGCAACGACCTGAAAATCGATGACCACGATGCGCAGGTCGTCACCGGTGCAAAACTCCTCGAGGAGCACGGTGTCGCAGACTCCGCGGGCGGCCTCGACCGCTCTGGCCAGCTCGTCCGGCTCGCGGATATCGACGCTGATCCCGGCCCCTTGCTCGCCGCGCGCCGGCTTGACGACGACGCGCTCATGCTTGCTCAGAAAGGCCTCGGCCTGATCCAGTGCCTCGAATCTGCACTGATCGGGCACCCGCAGGCCGGCTCCGCGCAGCAGACGCCGGGTGACTCGCTTGTCGTCGCAGCGGCTCATGGCAACCGCCGTGGTCAGCTCGCTCAGGGATTCCCGGCAGACGATTCGGCGTCCTCCGAAGTGGAGGCCGAAATACCCGCCCTCGGCATCGATGATCTCGATGCCGATGCCACGCCGGCGTGCTTCGTTGACGATGATCGCCGCGTAAGGATTGAGCTCCGCCTCGGGTTGTCTGCCGGTGAACAAGGGCTCGTTGTATGCATTCTTGTTCTTCAGGGTGAACACGGGCACACGCTCGAATCCGAGCTTTTCATAGAGTCGGATGGCGCGCTGGTTATCGTGCATCACCGAGAGATCGAGAAAAGCCCGGCCTCGGGTCTGATAGTACTCGGCTACTCTCCGCACCAGTGCCTCGCCGATTCCCGGATAGGGCGCCTGGGCATCGACGGCAACCGCCCACAGGCTGGAGCCGCGCTCGCTGTCGCCGAATGCCTCGACATGGTCGACACCCGTGACGGCACCGAGAACGGTCCCGTCCTCGTCCTCGGCGACCCAATGCTGCAGAATCTTGGAGGCCCGCTCCGCCCACAGCAGCTCCGGGCTCGGGGGTACCATCTTGCGCCTGGCATAGAGCCGGTTCATCTCATCGGCATCGGCGCGGCGGTTGAGCATCCGGATTCGGAAGCCTTTCGGCCTCGAGGATGAGCTCTGGTAGCGGTCCAGCCACAGCCGGAAGGTATGGGAAGGGTCCAGGAACAGGTCCTGGGGCGCGAAGGAGAGGATCACGTGCGGGTCCCGCACATAGATCGCAATGTCCCGTTTGCCCGGCCTTTCCTTCTGCAGGCAGCTTGCCAGATGCTCCAGGTCCTCGAAGGTCTGGGCGAAGAGCAGTCTGCCCCAACCGCAATCCACCACCGCGTTCTGCTTGATCCCGGCATTCGCAGGCGAGCTCCGAAGGCTGTCGACCGAGGGCGCACGTTTTCTTTCCAGCCGAAGATGAGCTCGGTCCTTGGTGGTCATTGCGGATCTTCCTCGCGCTGTTCCGAGAAGGTTATGAGATCAGATGCCGTGCCGCTGCAGCCACAGCTCCAGCAAAGCGACCTGCCACAGCTTCGAGCCGCGCAGGGGCGTGATGTGGGACTCCGGGTGTGCCAGCAGCTCCTCCACGTAGGGGCGCTGGAAGAGATCCCGCTCCTGTGCCCGTTGGCTCAGGACGGTATCGCGGACCATGTCGAGGACCTCTCCGCGCAGGTATTTCAGCGCCGGAACCGGAAAGTAACCCTTGGGCCGATCGATGACCTCGGGCGGGATGATGCGGCGCCCGACGGCCTTGAGCACGCCCTTGCCCTCGTCGCAGAGCTTGTGCCGGTGCGGGATGCGCGCGGCGAGCTCGACCAGCTCGTGGTCCAGGAAGGGCACCCGCGCCTCCAGGCCCCAGGCCATGGTCATGTTGTCGACGCGCTTGACCGGGTCGTCCACGAGCATGATCTGCTGGTCGATGCGCAGCGCCTTGTCCACGGCGCTCTCGGCTCCCGCCCTGGAAAAGTGCGCGCGGATGAAGGCGCGGCTGTAGTCCTCGCCGTGCAGGCGCGGGTGCAGCGCGCGCAGATACTCCTCGTGGCTGCGGTCACAGAATACCCGGGAATAGTCGGCGGCTGGGTCTGTGCTCTCGACCAGGGGCGGATACCAGTGATAGCCGGCGAAGACCTCGTCGGCACCTTGCCCGCTCTGCACCACCTTGACGTGCTTGGCGACCTCCCGCGACAACAGATAGAAGCCGATCACGTCGTGGCTCACCATGGGCTCCGCCATGGCCTCGATGCAGCCGGGAAGACTCGGCAGCAGGGTGCTGCGCGAATCGATGCGGATCTTGTGATGCTCGGTCCTGTAGTGGCGGGCGATGATGTCGGAGTACTGGAACTCGTCCCCGGCCTCGTCACCGACGCTCTCGAAGCCTACGGAAAAGGTGTTGAGGCCGGTCTGCCCCTGCTCGGCGAGCAGGCCGACGATCAGGCTGGAATCGAGCCCCCCGGAAAGCAGCACACCTACGTCGACGTCAGCCACCAGGCGCCGGTCCACCGCGGTGCGCAGGGCGCCAAGCACCCGGTCCTGCCAGTCCTCGAAGCTCAGATCCCGCTCATCGGGTGCGGTCTCGAACCTGGGATCCCAGTAGGTCCGCTCGCGGACCTGCCCATTGGGCTCGATGACGCGCACGGTCGCCGGCAGCAGCTTGCGCACGCCGCGCAGGATGGTGTGTGGGGCCGGCACGACGGCGTGGAAGTGCATGTAATGGTGCAGGGCCACCGGGTCCAGGTCGGAATCGATGCCGCCGCCGGCCAGCAATGCCGGTAGGGTCGAGGCAAAGCGCAGGGCACCGGGAAGCTCTGCATAGTAAAGCGGCTTGATGCCGAGCCGGTCGCGTACCAGGGTCAGCCGTCCGCTGTCACGCTCCGCAACCGCGAAGGCGAACATCCCGTGGAAGCGGTCCACACAGTCCGTCCCCCACGCATGGAAGGCCTTGAGCACCACCTCCGTGTCGCCGTGGGAGAAGAAACGGTAGCCCATCCCCTCGAGCTCGGAGCGCAGATCCCGGTAGTTATAGATGCAGCCGTTGAAGGCGATGGTCAGCCCGAGCGCGTTATCCACCATCGGCTGGCCGGCATGGGTGCTCAGGTCGATGATGCTCAGCCGTCGATGCCCCAGGGCGACTCGCCCCTGCTGGTAGATGCCGCTGCCGTCGGGTCCGCGCGGCTGCATGACCGCATTGACGGCGCCGAGCTCGCCGAGATCGATCGCTCGGTCGTCGAAGCGGATTTCTCCGCAGAAGCCGCACATGGATGATTTCTCCTGGGATTTCGATGGTGTTCGGGCGGCGTCCGATTCGGTGATCTGGCGCACGAACGGGTGGTGAATGAGCTAAAGCTACAGACTGTTAAGATTAAAACTTAATTCTTCTTTAAATGATTGAACGGCAACCGGCAGACATTCCTCGATAAGCTTGAGGGCTGCGCCAGCGGGGGCGCGACCGGGGATTGCAGCTCCGTACGAGTCCGTACGAGTTGCCTTGCATGCTATGGCTTGCTTTGGATCGAATTGCCCGAGCCGGACTACCGCTCGAAGCTCTCTACGCCTGATTTTCGTCTCTGATGTGCCGGGACTCGACCCAGGCGGATTGATTCGCCACGCTGATGCGCTCGCGTGCTTCGACCGACCGGCGGGTACTGGCCCGGTAGTCTGGCGGGCGTCGAAGCGGCGCTTTCTCGAAATCACCTTAACCCTTCGGACGCAGGGCGGGCAAGTTATGGAGTCATGAATAATCGCGATAACTCCCGCACCTCTTTGGGATATCGGCAGGTTATTTACGGACGGGCACTAATTTCCCGCGCTGATCTCTCCGAGCTCTCTGTCTGTGAGCCTGCGGGCAGGGACCAGCATCAGGACCGAGAAATCCCTGTTGCCGTGGTACTCGACGGCCGCGCGAACGGCCTTTTCCATGATTTCTTCGAGAAACTTCGGTGGCGGCTCGACGGCCTGGAGCATCAAGCCGCAGCCTTTGGCGAGGCAAGCCTCGGCGGGCTTGACCCTGTGGGATTCCCAGTTCTTCATGAGCTTGGTCATCAGCCCCGAAACCGCGGGAACATCCGCACGACGGATATCCACCGCCAGCAGCTCGGTGTCCCGATGACTGATCGTATGGATGAAACAGATGTCATCCGGTGTTTGATCGGCGTCCCTGTCGTCTTGGAAGAAGGCGAACAAATCGCATCCGGATAGATCGATTTTTTCGCGAATCTCGTCGTGTGTCGGCAAGGTCAATCGTTGTCTCCTTAACCGTGTAGATTCAGTAGCTCGAGGCCGCCTTGGAATATTCCAAGGTGACCGCCTTGAAAAATCTCGGTGATGGGATCTTTCAAGGTCCCCCCAGAGAGGCGCTGCCGCCTCCGGTGAGGCTGCAGGCGGCCATGTCGCGAGCCCAGCTGCAGCCTAGCACAAGAATGCCCGGCGCCGCCGGTATCGCGCCACAGGCCCCTTGGGAGGGGGAGGGCATCCTGCGAACATTCTCCCGAAAAAACAATAGGGTGCCAGCAGGATGCCAGGTGGTCGAACGCCCAATTCCGATCAACGGACTATACTTTCAAGTTATGCTGAGGAGCTTCGAGCAGAGCCCTCACCCATGACATCACAGAGGACGATCAGGATGAATAAGCCGATCAACTTTACCAGCGGGGACTACAAGGATTGGTCCCTACATTCCGTTGAAGTCGAGGCCGAGCTGGAGAACCTGGACCGCCAAGCAGGCCATGAATATCTGCCCATGGACATCTACATCGATTCCGCGACCATCAAAGAGCACTTCGGGGGCTCGTCGATCCGCTCCCGGTGGATCGAGATCCACGGAGCCGCCGCCTGAGGGGGCAGCCCCCCGCTCCCCCGAGCACTCGCATCCGCTCGTCACAGCTCCCGTTCGTAGACAAGGCCGCGAGGCGAGTCTCCGTGCTCTAGACGATGGGGGCTCGCTTCCCGGCCTCAGCCAGTGGAATCCTGCATAAAGCTCTTGATGTCCCGCAGCGGCGGAGCACCGAATTGCCGGCTGTATTCCCGGCTGAACTGGGAAGGACTCTCGTAGCCGACTTTGAATGCGGCCCTCGAAGCGTCGGCCTGCTCAGTCAGCATCAGCCTCCGCGCCTCGTTCAACCGCATTCTTTTCTGAAACTGCAACGGACTCATGGCCGTAGTGGAGCGGAAGTGACTATGGAAGGCCGAGGTGCTCAAGCCCACCTTGCTCGCCAGCTCTTCGATCCGCAATGGCTTGTCGAAGTTGTCCTTCAGCCAGTCGATGGCCCGGGCGATCTGGAACCCATGGCCTCCAGCCGAGGTGATTTGCCGCAGGCGCGGCCCCTGCTCGCCGGCGAGCAGTCGGTAGAAGATTTCCTGCCGGACCAGTGGCCCCAGAGCAGCGATGTCTTCAGGCTGCTCGAGGAGATCGAGCAGCCGGTTGAAGGCGTCGAGCAACGGAGCTGACAGAGCACTGACCGCCACCCCGAGCCGATCGTTCGAGGCACTCCCCGGCGGCTCCTCGTCGTTCAGCATGAGCTGGGCGATCACCCGCAGATCGAGCTCCATGGTCAATCCCAGGTAGGGCTTGTCGGCGCTCGCCTCGATGATCTGTGCCACCACCGGCAGATCGACCGAGGTGACGAGGAACCGGTGCGCATCGTAAACATAGGCCTCATCGCCGAGGAACAAACGTTTGCGTCCCTGGCCGATCAGGCAAACGCTGGGTGCGAGCATATAGCTCTCCGGCTCGGTGGGTGTTTCCCATCGATGCAGGCTCAGCCCTTGGATCGGAGTGTCGAGCCGGTTTCGGTCTGCGGTCCATCGAGCAATTCGACTCGCCAGGCTCGGTTGTCCGCTGCTCCCGTCGATCACTTGCTCGTCGCCAGAAGTTCACTCGTAACCCATAGAATCACCGAAGTATTCTGAAATTCCATTCATGCATGCCTCTCTCGGAGACATTAGCGCCACGATCTCCGAGGCCACAACAGGACAGCTCAAACATAGGCAGAATCAGGCAAGATTTCAGGAGGATTGTTCTACCGCCTGCTTGGCCCTGAGACCTAGATTTACAGCAACGAAATCGAGTCGCCATTCGTGAGGAGTCAAGAGATGAAGTTCGAATATCACAATCCCACCCGGCTGATTTTTGGCGCCGGCTCCTTGTCGCGCTTGGGCGAGCTTGCCCGGCAGTATGGCAAGCGCGCCTTGCTGGTGACCGGTGGTGGCAGCGTCAAGCGCAACGGCACCTTTGAGCGTGCGGTCCGAAGTCTCACCGACGCGGGTGTCTCCATCTTCGAGTGCGAGGGCGTGGAGCCAAACCCCAGGATCTCGTCGGTGAAACGCGGTGCGGCAACGGCCCGTGACAATGATTGTGACCTGGTGATCGCGCTCGGTGGCGGCAGCGTCATGGACGCCTCCAAGGTCATCGCGGCGGCCGTCCTGTACGACGGCGACCCGTGGGACATGATCTTCCACGGTCAGCCGGATCCGTATATCCCGACCCGGGCACTGCCGCTGATCGCCGTCCCGACCCTGGCGGCGACCGGTTCCGAGATGAACTGCGGCGCCGTTATCTCCAACGAAGAGACCAAGGAAAAGTCTTTTGTCAGCACTGAATGTCTGTATCCCAAGGCGGCTCTGCTCGACCCCGAATTGACAGTGACCGTCCCAAAAGATCAGACGGGATACGGCCTGTGCGATCTGATCACGCATATCACCGAGAGCTACTTCAACGGGGCCGGTGACACACCGATTCAGGACCGCTTTGCCGAAAGCGTGATTCTGACCGCGATGGAATACGGCCCCAAGGCCATTGCCGACGGCAAGGATCTGAACGCGCGCACTCAGGTGCAGTGGGCGGCAACGGTCGCTTTGAACGGCTGGATCAGCTCCGGCAGCGGCAGTGCCGGGTATCCGGTCCACATGATCGAGCACACCGTCTTGGCCTACCACGACATCACCCATGCCACGGGTCTGGCCATCATCAACCCGGCCTGGATGCGATTTGCCGTAAAGACCAATACGGCAAAATTCGTGCAGTTCGCCGAGCGCATCTTCGGCCTGACGGCAACGGGTCCGGACGACATGGAATGCGCCCTCGCCGGGATCGATCGCTTCGAGGCCTTCCTCGCGTCCAATCGCCGCCTTGACCGCAAAGGGCGATCTGGACGCCCTGAAAGCCGCGATCCCAACGGGCTTGAATGCCGGCTCGAGTATCAACGAGATCAAGGAGGTTCAGATCCATCTCTACGCCTATGCCGGCTTTCCCCGAGCCTTGAACGGCCTGACCACACTCATGAGCGTCGACGAGGCGCGCAAGGCCGAAGGCATCATCGACCCGGTCGGTAAAGCAGCGAGCGCCTTGCCGGACGACAAGAACAGCCTCGAAGTCGGCAAGGCGGTACAGACCGAGCTGGCCGGACAGCCGGTTTCCGGGCCCTTGTTCGACTTCGCACCAGCGATCAACCAGTTTCTGCAAAGCCACCTCTTCGGCGACCTCTTCGCACGCGACACCCTGGACTATCAAAGCCGTGAAATCGCAACGGTCTCGGCCTTGGCGAGCCTCGATGGCGTCGAGTCTCAGCTCGAGGCGCATATCGGAATCGCATCCAATGTCGGGTTGACAGAGACACAGATCAGGGAATTGGTCGCCGTGCTGAGTCAGACCGTGGGCAAGAAGGAAGGGCGTCGCGCCGAACAGGCCATTCGCGCAGCCCCGCCTGAGCAAGACGAGCGCCCAGCGTCAGACTCGTAACACCGTCGTTGCTCGAATCGGGTGGGAAAGCACAGCGCATCCCGCCTATTCCGGCGCCAACTGGAGTGCGACTGGGACTCGCCACTTTAAGTCATCCGAGCAGATCGCTGTGTGATCTCCGCCGGGCCAAGGGGAGCGTTTCCTCGTCCGGCTTGCGGTAGATCAAGAATGGGTCTGGCTTGATGTGGCATTCCCGGAATACCTGCACAATCGTCGATCAAGGCGTGGTCTCGATATGGCTCCGGAAGCGCTTGATCATCGATCAACTGGGTCGTAGCCTTTAGGTGACGCCGGAATAGCCGGGTAGGGTTGGCATCGCCCACCATCGTTGACAAACGGTGGACGATGTCCACCCCGCGGGACTGCGAAAGAGGGGCTGAAATGGACGACGGGCGTTCGGCAATTGCTCATGTTCGAGAGGACGGCGAGACCCATGATCTGGAAGATCATTTGCGCGCGGTCGCAGCTCGTGCATCGCAGTTTGCCGATGCGTTCGGGGCTGGCGATTGGGCGCATCTGGCTGGTATCCGGCACGATTTGGGAAAGTACCAAGCGGCCTTTCAACGCTACATCCGGGCTGCAGGGGGGCTGGATGCCCATATCGAAGGCGCCCGTGGCAGGGTCGATCACTCCACGGTCGGCGCGCTGGGCGCCTTAGAAACGGCTGATCACGGCATTCCGTTGAGAAAGGAGGCATCACATCATGTTCAATCCCGGACACTACTACAGTCATAGCTCGAATAAGGCAGGCAGCCCGCCGGAGCTGGCAGCGGAACATGTTCGGCTTGTCGCCGAGCGGGCTTCACGCTATGCCGCTGCATTCGACGCACAAGATGAAGCGCTCGTTGCGGGTACTCTGCATGACTTGGGGAAGTACAGTGGTCTTTTCCTCCGTCGGTTGCGCAATCTGGAGTCGGGTCTCGATCATTGGACCGGCGGTGCGTTTGTCGCACTAACGAGGTACAGGTTGCAGGCAGTCGCCGCGGCCTTGGCAGTTCAAGGACATCACATCGGGCTTCAGGAAGGTGCCTTCACTGCTTCCTTTAAAACAGGCTTCGACCTGACCGCAAAGTCCACATCGGATGGCCGCTCTTTGCGAGTGACCGAAACCGATGCGAACGCATTGGTCCAGCGTTTGGAAGCAAGCGGGATCTCGATGCCGGCAGCGCCTGCCGAGTCGATCTACGACCACAAGGCCGAGGCGCTGGCGGGCATGCTCGATGTGCGCATGCTGTTTTCCGCACTCGTCGACGCGGACTTCATCGAAACCGAGGCCCATTTCCAGGGGCAGGCAGATGGCACGAAGGTCTATCGGAACAGCGGTCCGAAGCTGGATGCCCAACAAGCCTTCGAGCTGGTGAGATCGCACTTGGAGGCTCTTACGGAAAAGGCCAGCTCGTCCGACGAGGTTGGCGCCATGCGCCGGGAGCTCCTCGCTTCCTGTCTTGAAGCCGCGCAATGGCCGACCGGTCTTTTCACCCTTACCGCCCCGACCGGTGCCGGCAAGACGCTGGCCATGTTGGCCTTTGCGCTCGAGCATTCGAAGCTGAATCCGCACATTCGGCGCATCGTTATGGTGGTGCCGTTTCTCAGCATCATCGAGCAGACGGCACGAGTCTATCGTGACTTGCTGAAGCCCCTCTTTGGCGAGCACTTCGTGTTGGAGCATCACAGCCTGGCCAATTTGCAGAAGACAAGAGAAGAGCGCGATGCAAACCCGGACAATGAGCAAGAGGCACGACGTACGGCCGGGCTGCTGGCGGAAAATTGGGACGCACCGTTGATTCTGACGACCAGTGTTCAGTTCTTCGAGTCGCTCTTCGCCAACCGTCCCGGTAGGTGCCGCAAGCTGCATCGACTTGCGAACAGCATCATCCTGTTCGATGAGGTCCAGACATTGCCGCCGCGCCTCGCCGTGCCCTCACTGGCAGCGCTTTCGCGCCTAGCCGAGCGCTACGGGTGCTCAGTCGTATTCTCCACTGCCACCCAGCCGGCGTTCGATCATCTTCACGACAATGTGAAGCCGCATGCGGCGAAAGGCTGGCAACCCCGAGCCATTGCGGGGAATCCTGAGCGTCTGTTCGACCGCGCCAGGCGCGTCCGTTTCGAATGGCGCATGGACGAGTGTCAATCCTGGGACGCCATCGCCGACGAATTGGCACAGCCTGCGAACGAGCGTGCCCTCTGCATTGTCAATCTCAAGCGCCACGCCCGCGCGCTCATTGAGCGGTTACGCGATCGACTCGGCACCAACGATGGTCTGTTTCACCTTTCCACCAGCATGTGCCCTATGCATCGGGAACGAGCCCTCGCCACCGTGCGCTCGCGGCTCGCATCGAAGGAGCCGCAATCCTGCCGTCTGATCGCCACGCAGTGTATCGAGGCGGGGGTCGATGTGGATTTCCCCAACGCTTGGCGTGCCTTTGGCCCGCTCGATGCCATCGCCCAGGCCGCCGGGCGCTGCAACCGTGAAGGCCGGCTGGATACCTTGGGACGAATGGTGGTCTTTCTCCCTGAAAAGGAGCATGACCGCGAGTATCTCTATCCGCCCGGTGGTTACAAGGAGGCGGCGGAAACGACGCAAACGCTGCTCAATCTGAAGCGAAACGAAGCGGAGAAGAAGGGTATCCCCTTCGAAGATGCCTTTGATCTCTATGATCCGGCGCTCTTTACAGAGTATTTCCGGCTGCTGTACGACCTGACCGGAGTCGTCGAATTCGATCCCGACCGCAGCGAGCTGGCCGGTGCGGTAAAGCGCCGCTCCTTCGTCGATGTCGACAAGCACTACCAGCTGATCGAGAAGCAAAGCATCAGCCTGCTCGTCCCCTATGCGCGAGAGCTGGAACTGTTCGAGTCCCTGAGAGAGCGGCTGATCACAGATGGCCGTCTGACGCGCCGGTGGATACAAGACGCCCGTGGGCTGACGATCAGTCTCTACAGTCCGAAGGACGGCGACACCGTCTGGAACTACCTCGATCCCGCTCCCCTCGCGCGCGGTGAAAAGGCGGACGACTGGTTCGTCTACCTCAATCCGAAGGACTATGATCCGCTTCTCGGCCTTACACCGCCGGACGCAATCGACACCTGGACCATCTGACGAAAGGACACGAAATCATGAAACCCAACCCGCAAGTCCTCGAAGTCTGGGGCGACTTCGCCTGCTTCACGCGACCGGAGCTCAAGGTGGAGCGCTTCAGCTACCCCATCATCACCCCCAGCGCGGCGCGCGGAATCTTCGATGCTATCTTCTGCAAGCCGAACAGGGATCCGGCGCGCGCCCAATTCCGCTGGCAGATCACCTGCATCGAAATGCTGAAGCCCGTGGCCTATATCGCGTTGCGGCGCAACGAGGTCGACTCGGTCGCCAGCGTCGCCAATGTCAAAAAATGGATGAGCGGCTCCGCCGAGCCGCATCCGTTGATGGTGACCCAGGCGCAGCAGCGGCAAACCATGGCCCTCAAGGACGTGAGATATCGCCTTACCGGAGAGATACGCACTTTCCCCGGCCATGAAGGCAGGCAGCAATCGCTGGAGGCGCAATTCGTTCGCCGCGCGACACAGGGCAAGTGCTTTCATCAGCCTTGTTTCGGCTGCCGCGAGTTTCCCGCGTACTTTCGTTACCTGAACCCGGAAGCAAAGGATGAAAAACCAGCTCCCGTCGACTATTCGCAGGATCTGGGGGTCATGCTCTACGATGTCTTCGACTTGCGAGTGCCCAACGATTCGTCGGCGCAGCCGTTCGTCAGCCTGTTCCGCGCCCACATCGAGAAGGGTGTGCTGCAGATCCCGCAGTACGACAGCGACCAAGTGCTCAAACCGATAGACGAAACAAAGGGGCAACACTGATGCTTCATGCCCTAACCGAATACGCTAATCTCCACGGTATTCAAGGAGAAGCCGGATTCACCACCAAGCGGATTCGCTGGCTACTGAATTTCTCTTCAGACGGCGATTATTTGGGCCTTATCGAGCTGAATCAGCCTGGCGCCAAGCCCGGTGTGGGAAAGGAATTTAGCAACATGCCGCATTTGAAGTTCTCCGGCGATACCACCATGCGGCAATTTCTCGTCGATACGGCACAATTCGCCGTGCTTCTCGGCGAGGACGATCCGTCGAAAAAGCTGCTTGCCAAGCGCGGTTTTTATCTAAGGCTCTTGCGTGACGCGGGAGAAGTCGTTCCGTTTCTCGCCAAGGTTGCGAGTGCGCTGGAGGATGAACGAAGCCGCCGAATGATTTGTGACGATCTGGCACGGCAAACCCCCAAAGCAAAACCCGCTGATAACCTGACATTCGCCGAGATCGATGCGCAAGGCTCGCGGATCATGGCCGAGCAAGATACATGGCGCGATTGGTGGCGGGGCTATTTTCCTACCCTACTGAAGAAGAAAAAGGCCGCAAATCCTATGCGCTGCCTGGTTTCCGGCGAGATGTGCGAGCCGGCGGCCACCCATCCGAAGATCAAGGGCATCGGTGGCGACATCGGCGGAAAGGTGGAAACCAGTCTGGTTGGCTTCAACCTCGATCCCTTTTGCTCCTATGGCCTGGAGCAATCAAGCAATGCAGCGATGGATGCCGAACAGACCGAGCAGTATGCCGCTGCATTAAACGATCTGATTGCGCGTCATTCATACCGGCTCACGGGAAACAAGATCGTGCACTGGTATTCGGGAAGAGACGAAGTGTCCGACCAGCTCGATCCCTTTTCCTTTCTCACTGAGCAGGCGGACACAGAGAGTGACGAGGCGGACGCGCAAGCGGTTGCGGGCAGACTGCTTGACTCCATTCGCACAGCGAAAAGACAAGACATTCTGGGTTATCGGTTCTATGCGATGACGCTGTCCGGCTCATCTGCCCGCGTCATGGTTAGGGATTGGATGGAAGGAAGATTCGAGGATTTGGTCGCAAGCGTTGACGCCTGGTTCGAACATCTGGCCATCGTGCGCCGCGATGGTGACGGCTTGGCACCAAAGCCCAAATTCCTGGCCGTTCTGGGTGCACTGGTGCGCGAGCTGAAGGACGTACCACCACCTGTTGAGGCAAAGCTTTGGCGTGTCGCCGTGCGGAAGGAGCCGATCCCGGAATTCGCCATGGCTCAGGCGCTGGCTCGAGTCAAGATCGACATTATTGCGGATACTCCCATGCGACACGCGCGCATTGGTTTGTTGAAGGCCTATCACATCAGGAAAAACCGAGAAGGAGGCGCGGAAATGAAACCCTACCTTAATGAAGACCATCCGGATGCCGCCTATCATTGCGGTCGACTCATGGCCATTTACGCCGACTTGCAGTATGCCGCGTTGGGCGATGTTGGCGCGGGTGTCGTACAGCGCTTCTACGCTGCCGCCAGCGCAACCCCCGCCCTTATCCTCGGGCGCCTCAGCCGTGGCAGCCAATTCCACCTGAACAAGCTCGACGGTGGCTTGGGGCATTGGTACGAGCAACGTCTGGCCGACGTCTGGGGGAAGATCAAAGATGCTCTACCCAAGACGCTGACACTTGAAGAACAGAGCCTATTCGCTTTGGGCTATTACCAGCAGAAAGCTGCTCCTAAAAAGCGCGAAGAAATCGATGTGGCGACCAGCCCTGAAGGAGACGAATCATGAGCCAGACCCCAATTGCCAACCGTTACGAATTCCTATTTTTGTTCGATTGCCAGAACGGCAATCCCAATGGGGACCCGGACGCCGGCAACGCCCCGCGTATGGACCCGCAGGACATGCGTGGTTTGGTTTCAGACGTCGCGATCAAGCGCCGCATCCGAAACTACGTCCAGATCGCAGGGGACAACGAATCTCCGAATTGCATCTTTATCGAGCAGGCGACGAACCTGAATCGGCCAATTGCCGTAGCTCACGAGAAAACAGGTGGCATGCCAGACGCCAAGAAGGGTGCCAGTAAGGACAAGGTCGCGAAGGCGAAGGAGTACATGTGCGAGCATTTCTTTGATGTGAGGACCTTCGGTGCGGTCATGAGCACCGGGGCCAATGCCGGACAGGTGCGTGGACCGGTCCAAATCGCCTTTGCGCGTTCGATTGATCCGATCCTTCCCCTCGACGCATCGATCACCCGCATGGCCGTAGCTGAAAACGTCAAAGGAGCCGGCTCCAGTGCCGCGATCAAGAAGTGGGAAGACGAGCAGCCGGAGGACAAGCTGCGCACTATGGGCCGCAAGTCTCTGATCCCATATGGCCTCTATGTAGGCAAAGGCTTTATCAGCGCCAATCTGGCCGATCCGAAGCATGGCGGCACGGGCTTCTCGGAAGCCGACCTGAAGCTGCTCTTCGAGGCGATCCTCAACATGTACGAGCACGACCGTTCCAGCAGCAAGGGCCTGATGACCGTACATGGCAAGCACACGTTCGTCTTCAAGCACGTTGGCACCGACACCGACGCTGAGCAACGCGCGCGTCAGGCAAAGCTCGGCTGTGCGCCGGCTCATGAGCTGTTCGACTTGGTGGAGAGCAAGATTCCACACGTCGAGGTACCAGCGCCACGCTTGATCAAGGATTACGGAGACCTGCCGACGGCTGAGAGCATCCAAGGCGAGCTGCCTAACGGTGTGGAGGTTTTTTCGATGCCTGAGCTGATCGGGCAGGCGTGAGCTCTACTCTGCTAACACCGCTCTTGAAGGTGAGACGGTATTGCTTGATCCGTAGTTAGTTCCTGGAAATATCGGAGGATTGGAGAAATAGAGCTTACGAGAGACCTCATTACGCAATCGCGAGTAATCGCAAAGGGTGAGCGTATCCGGGATGTCCAGAGGCTCGTGGACCGATATGGCGGTCGGCGTTCAAAATGAGTTAAGAAAAGCAGTCCGGTGCTCGAGGTCGAAGGATGCCTCTGCGAGTATCATTGGTACGAGCACTACGGTATCGGCAGATTCGAAATCAAGCTGAAGGTCATTGCAGAGAAATGATAGTAAAACCGAAGTCCAAGAATCCCTTGTACCCCGACCTCTCAGAAGAGCAGCAATACTTTGTTCTGGGAATCGAGGCAGACGACTATAGGATATTGAACGACGGGGGGAAACCCTATCTTTACTCACCGGAGCTGTTCAACGTTGTCGATCCGAAGGAGCCGGAAGATTGGGTAACTGAATTTGGCTCGGATGGCGAGCGCTATGCATATCCCACTCCGTTGAACGAGGCCGGATTCTTTGAGGATTTCTTTGATCAGAAGCCCAAACAAACGTCGATATTTTGGCGCATCGTAAATCAAAAGCTTGCCCGCGCCGCATGAGCACGGTTGCGCTATCCAGAGAGGTCAATAGCGATATGACCGAAATTCACTTTCTCGTTGAAGAAGTCCAAGAGGGCGGTTACACCGCCCGAGCGGTCGGATCCGACATTTTTACGGAGGCCGACGATATCTCGGAGCTCCAATCGCAGGTCCGAGATGCTGTGCGTTGTCACTTCGATGCGTCCGAGATGCCGAAGGTGATTCGCCTTCATTGCTGATTCGCGTTGCTGGATGGATGCCTCGATGTATACGGAAGACGATCTGCTCCCTCTGTCCGGCCTGCAGCACTTGGCGTACTGTCCGCGCCAGTTCGCGCTCATCCACCTGGAGCAGGCATGGGCCGACAACCTCTTCACCGCGGAGGGGAACGTCCTCCATTCCCGAACGGACGAGGCGGGGGCCGAGACGCGGGGTGACATCCACATTGCGCGCTCGTTGCGCCTGCAGTCGCTCGCGCTCGGCCTCGCCGGTATTGCGGACGTCGTGGAATTCCACCGTGTCGGCCAGAATGCACCCGGCCTGGAGCTGCCGTGTCTTCGCGGGCGCTGGCGACCCTATCCGGTCGAGTACAAACGGGGGCGCCCGAAGGCGAGCGATTGCGACGAGATCCAGGTCTGCGCCCAGGCGTTGTGTCTCGAAGAGATGCTGGGCCTGGAGATCGCCGAAGGGGCGCTCTTCTACGGCAAGACCCGGCGCCGCAAGACGGTTCGATGCGACGCCAAGTTGCGGGGGAGGACCGCGGAGTTGGCCGCGGAGATGCACAGGCTCTGGAGATCCGGACAGACTCCGCCTGCCGTCTTTGGCCCGAAATGCGAGCAATGCTCGCTGCAGGAGCTCTGCATGCCGCGGACCGTCAAGCGCGATGCAGCCGGCTATCTGGACCGGATGCTCGACGACCTGATTAATGACACGAGGGAACCGTGAAAAAGCTGCTCAACACCCTGTTCGTGACGACCCAGGGCGCTTACCTCGCCAAAGACGGTGAGACCGTCCTGGTCCGCATAGAGAAAGAGAACCGTCTGCGCATCCCCATCCATACCCTCGGCGGCATCGTTTGCTTCGGACAGGTATCGGCCAGTCCGGCTCTGATGGGACTCTGCGGCGATCGCGATGTCCTCCTGTCGTTCCTGACCGAGAATGGACGCTTTCTCGCGCGGGTGCAGGGACCGGTCTCGGGGAACGTGAAGCTGCGTCGGGAGCAGTATCGCCTTGCGGACGACCCCGAAGCAGCCGCCCGAGTGTCAGGCGCCATCGTCAGCGCCAAGATCGCCAACAGCAGGAACGTCCTCGCGCGGGCACTTCGGGACCGCCCGGAGGCCGGGAACACCGCTGCACTCTCCGAGACCATCCGCCACCAGGGCCATCTGCTGCAGGAATCCCGCAGGCGGAGCGTCGACGTGGATACCGTTCGCGGCTGGGAGGGAGAGGCGGCACGGGCTTATTTTGCCGTGTTCGATCAGCTCATCACTCAGCAAAAGGTAGATTTCCGATTCGAAAAGCGTACGCGCCGCCCGCCGCTCGACAACGTCAACGCGCTGCTTTCATTCGTCTACACCCTGCTCGTGCACGATGTCACAGGCGCTCTCGAGTCCGTCGGGTTGGACCCGCAAGTGGGTTTTCTCCACCGCGACCGACCGGGTCGCCCCGGTTTGGCTCTGGACCTGATGGAGGAGTTGCGGGCCTACCTGGGAGACCGGCTGATTCTCTCGTTGATCAATCGCCAACAAGTCAAGCCGGGTGGCTTCGAACGCACGGAGACGGGAGCCGTTATCATGAGTGCCGACACCCGTAAGACCCTGTTGGTTGCCTATCAGGAGCGTAAGCGCGAAGAGATCCGTCATCCCTTCCTCGGCGAACAGATCGCTATCGGCTTGATCCCATTTGTTCAGGCACTGCTCCTTGCACGCCACCTGCGCGGGGACATGAACGCGTATCCCCCATTCATCTGGAAGTAAGCGAGGCTCTGAAATGCTCGTGCTGGTGACTTACGATGTGAAGACCGCCTCACCGGAAGGAGACAAGCGGCTACGGCGCGTCGCGAAGATCTGCAAAGATTACGGTCAACGCGTGCAATACTCCGTGTTCGAATGTGTCGTCGACCCTGCGCAATGGACCTACTTTCGACAACGGTTGGTCGACGCGATCGTGGAATCGGAAGATAGTCTTCGATTCTATTTTCTCGGCTCCAATTGGAGAAAGCGCGTGGAGCACGTCGGCGCAAAACCGAGTTACGATCCCGAAGGTCCCCTCGTTGTCTGATCCAGGATCGACGTGATTGGTCCTGGAATATCTCCCGCACCCCATTGAATCTCTAAAATGGGAGGTGGCACAGCGCAGCCTGATGTGATAGCGCTATCCGTGATAACGTGCCCACGACCAACTTGCGCGAGCCTGGAGCTGTCAGGAAAACCCAGGCAGGTTCGCGCTGTGTTGTATGTGCATGTTTTTGGAAGGAATTAGCCAATCGGGATGGTTGTGCCTTCGAGGAATGTCGGCACAGATAAGAAGGATCTCAGTCGGTTCGCGCGAAGCTCGTTTGGATGCCATATGGCACAGGCCCTCGCGTGACCGCTATCGCCCCCCGCGCGGGGGCGTGGATTGAAACGACGCAGGTTACACACTGGGATACGGCTTACGGATATCGC
>Ga0315556_1000524_pt1 | contig 23805 bp, 23 predicted proteins | sample SalMarSW160310MG_FD_202112 | JGI IMG/M metagenome (GOLD analysis project Ga0315556, IMG submission 202112) | Salt marsh sediment microbial communities from the Plum Island Ecosystem LTER, Massachusetts, United States - Salt Marsh Sediment SW1603-10 ...
CGCCTTCGACACTCGCAGTGGTGGGGCGCTACGTCCTCACACCGAGAATCTTCGATATGCTGGCACAGTCGAAACCGGGCAGCGGGGGCGAGATCCAGTTGACCGACGGAATCGCCGCCCTGCTTGGCGAAGAACGGATACTTGCGATGCGAATACCCGGCAAGCGATACGATTGCGGCTCGAAACTCGGCTACCTCAAGGCGAGCGTGGAATTCGGCCTGCGGCACCCTGAGATTGGCGCCGAGTTCGCGCGCTACCTGCAGGAGCGCGGGAAGTAACGTTAGTGGCTTCGGCTATACTCGATTGTTTTAGCATTCGCTAATATACCTGCATGAGGAGGGAGAGATGGCCGACAAGCTTATGATCGTCATGGTGAATACCGACCCGCGAGACCCCGCCGAGCTCGGCGCGCCGTTCTTTCAGGCGACGGTGGCCGCGGCAATGGAGTACGAGGTCGAAGTCGTTCTTACAGGGCGCGCGGGCGAGCTCGCCATCAAGGGCGTCGCGGAGAAGCTGCATGTCAAGGAAGGCTCACCCAAGAGCGTCTATGATTTCATGAAGGATGCGCATGAAGCCGGCGTCAAGTTCAAGGTCTGCACTCCGACGCTGGAACTGTGGGGCGAGGATCTGATTCCCGAGATCGAAGAAACGGTCGGCGGCGCGTACGTAATCTCCCAGGCGATGGACGACGACGTGGTGACCTTTACCTACTGAGCATGCAGGATCCTGCGCAGGCTTGGGCATTCCTCGAGGACTCCGACCGGATATCGAGCGCCGATGAAGTGCAGGCGGCAATCCGCCGCGTCGCCGGAGAGATCAACGGCAGGCTCGCGGACGCTTATCCGCTGGTACTGGTGGTGATGGCGGGGGCCGTGGTCTTCGCGGGACAGCTCCTGCCGTTGCTGCATTTCCCGCTCGATCTGGATTACGTGCACGCCTCGCGCTACGGGAACAAGACCGCGGGCGGCGCCCTCGAGTGGCGCGTGGCGCCACCGGAGGGTGTTGTGCGGGGCCGTGCAGTGCTGTTGCTTGACGACATCCTCGACGGCGGCACCACGCTGCTTGCAATCCGCGAGCGGATGCTCCAGCAAGGCGCGACGCGGGTGTTCAGCGCCGTTTTGGTGGAAAAGGTGCTGGCTCGGGGCAAGCCGGCGGGCGCCGACTTTGTCGGCCTCAGAATTCCGGATCGCTTCGTATTCGGTTGCGGGATGGACGCAAAAGGCTACTGGCGCAATCTTCCCGAGCTCCGCGCCATGAAGAGAACCTGATGCTGGCGATCATCGGCGGCAGCGGCCTGTCACAACTGGGGAATCTCGAGATCAAGTTGCGCAAGGTGGCGCGTACGCCGTATGGCGAGCCTTCGGGTCCGCTGACGTTCGGCCGCGTTGGCGGTTGCGAGGTGGTCTTTCTGGCGCGCCACGGCTACGGGCATACCGTCGCGCCTCACGAAGTGAATTACCGTGCGAACCTGTGGGCATTGAAGGAGGAAGGGGTCACCGGTGTCGTATCGGTGGCATCGGTGGGCGGCATCCGCAAGGATCTGGAGCCCGGCACGTTGCTGCTTCCCGACCAGATAATCGACTATACCTGGGGGCGTGGATCGACGTTCTTCGAAGGTGCCGACGCGCCGGTGACGCACATCGACTTCACTGAACCGTACTCGCCCGCCCTCAGGCAGCGGATCCGCGAGGCTGCTCGCCTTTGCGGGGAGCGCTTGGCCGAGGGCGGCGTCTACGCCGCGACGCAGGGACCGCGGCTGGAGACGGCGGCGGAGATAAATCGCATGGAGCGCGATGGTGCGGACATGGTGGGTATGACCGGCATGCCCGAAGCGGTGCTCGCGCGCGAACTCGGTCTGGAATACGCGGCGATCGCCGTGGTCGCGAACTACGCGGCAGGACGCGGGGATAGCGCGCGAGGAATTTCCCTGGAGCGAATCGCCGCCGTGCTCGACGAGGCAATGGGCCGGGTGCGCAAGATCATTGAGAAATTGGCCAGCGAATGATCCGCGACGTCCTCAAGATGGGAGACCCGTTACTGCTGGCGATTGCGGCGCCGGTCGAACGCTTTGCCACTCCCGAGCTGGATGCACTGCTGAGCGACATGCGAGACACGATGGCGCACCTCAATGGTGCCGGGCTGGCGGCGCCGCAGATTGGCGTCGGCCTGCGTGTGGTGATCTTCGGCGTGACGAGCAGTCCGCGTTATCCTGGTGTGGAGGAGGTGCCCGAGACCGTCCTGATCAACCCGGTCATCGAGCCGATGTCCGCCGATATCGAGGAAGGCTGGGAAGGATGCCTTTCGGTGCCGGGCATGCGCGGCCTAGTACCCCGTTACGCCAAACTGCGCTACTCCGGGCGCGACGAGCGGGGCAATCCCTTCCAGCGCGTGGTTGAAGGGTTTCATGCGCGCGTGGTCCAGCACGAATGCGATCATCTGGACGGCATTCTCTATCCGATGCGAATGCCGGATCTGAGAAAGCTCGGGTACATCGACGCGTTGTTCCCCGGAGAAGAGCTGCCCCCCGAGGAGTGAGCGCGAGTCACACCTGCAGCTCCCTGGCCAGCTCCTGCTCCAGACGCAGCACGGTCTTGGAGTCAGCGAGCGCCTCGCCCGAAATCAGAAACACGTCCTCGGCGCGATCGCCGAGCGTATTGATCTTTGCCGTATGCAGATCGATTCGATAGCGGGCAAGCGTGCGCGCCACGCCATACAGCAGGCCCGGATGGTCACTGGCGATGAGCGACAGCACCTGGTAGGTCCCGCGTTCGTCAGGACGCACGTCGACCACGGGTGATATCGGGAAGTGCCGCACGCGGCGCGAGAGGCGACCGCCTCGTGGTGGGCCGAGCGGAGCTTCGGATTCGAGCTCTTGCGCGAGCTCGCTCTCGATCAGATTGATCATGTCGCGGTAATGCACGCCGTTTCCCTCGCCCATCACGAGGAAGGTGTCCAGCGCGTATCCGTTGCGGGTGGTGTGGATCTTGGCCTCGACGATGTTGAAGTTGACTTTGTCGAAGAAACCGCATATTCGTGCGAACAGGGCCGGACGGTCGTGGGTATAGATCATCACTTGCAAGCCGTCGTCGAACGGGGCCAGCCGGGCCCGCACCACCGGCTTTTTAGCGTCTACCCTGTAGTGCAGATTGCGCGTCTGCCAGGCAATTTCCTGCGCGTCGTGGCGCAGGAAATAGGTGGTGTCGAGTTGCGCCCACAGACGGTCCTTGACGCTGTCCGACAGCGCATAGAGCCGGAGCAGGCGCGTCGCTTCCGCCTGCTTCTCCGTGAGCGCGGCGTCGAGGGGAAGCGTTTCGCCCGTGAGAACGAGTCGGGTGGCGCGAAACAGATCTTCGAGCAGCTTCGCCTTCCAGGCATTCCAGACCTTCGGGCTGGTGCCGCGGACGTCCGCCACCGTCAGCAGATACAGCGCAACCAGGCGTCGTTCGCTGCCGACGCGGTCGGCGAAAGCGCGAATGATCTCGGGATCGTGGACGTCCTGCTTCTGCGCCACCATCGACATCGCCAGGTGATTGGTAACCAGAAATACCACCAGATCCTCATCTTCGGCGGCGAGTCCGTGTCGACGACAGAATATCCGCGCGTCGTGCGCGCCGAGCTCGGAATGGTCGCCACCGCGGCCCTTCGCCACATCGTGATAGAGAGCGGCGATATAAAGCAGCCAGCCGCGCGCGAAGCCGCTCATCAGCCGGCTGCACAAGGGGAATTCGTGTCCCAGCTCCGGCATCGTGAATCGGCGAAGATTTCGCAACACCATCAGGATATGCTGGTCGACGGTGTAGACGTGAAACAGGTCGTGCTGCATCTGCCCGACCACGTGCCCGAATTCCGGCAGGTAGCGTCCGAGGATTCCGTACTGATTCATGCGTCGGAACTCGTGCACGATGCCGCGCGGCTGCTGCAGGATCTGCAGGAACATCAGCCTGGCGACCGGATCGCGCCGGAACTGGGTGTCAATCCGACGGCGTCCGCGCCATAGCGCCCGCAGCGTGGGGGCGGTCATACCCTGAAGCTCGTGATGCTGCTGCATCAGCAGGAAGCTTTCGAGCACGGCAAGCGGCTCGCGTTCGAACAGACCCTCGTCGCAGGCTTCGAGCAACTCGCCGCGAGCGCGGAAGCGCTCGTTCAGCGGTTGCAAATCGGCCTCCGCCTTGGGGAACAGGCGAGCGCCCAGGTTCTGCATCAGAATCGTGTTCAGCTGGGTAATCGTCTTCGCCGTGCGGTAATAGCGCTGCATCATCGCTTCGCTTGCGCGGCGCGTGGGCGTTTCCGCATAGCCGAGCTGGTCTGCGAGCGCGCCCTGCAGATCGAATACCAGTCGATCTTCCCTCCGTCCTGCGAGGTAGTGCAGTCGAATGCGCAAATTCTGAAGCTCGGATTCGCTTCGCGACAGCTGGCGCATCTCGTCGTGCTGGATAAGACCGTGGGTCTCGAGGTCGCGCCAGTTTCGCCCGATCCCCGCCGCCCTGGCGATCCACTGGATCACGTGCAGGTCCCTTAGGCCGCCGGGCGCTTCCTTCAGGTTCGGCTCCAGAGAATAGGGAGTGTCCTGGTGCTTGGCATGGCGTTGCTCCTGCTCCAGCTTCTTCGCCTTGTAAAACGACGCCGGATCGAACGCCTGGTGCAGGGCCGCCTCGAGCTTCTGGTACAGCGCACGACTGCCGGCGAGGAAGCGCGCTTCGAGCAGGCTGGTACGTACCGTGATGTCGGCCTCGGCGGCCTCGAGGCAGGTCGCGATCGTCCGTACGCTGTGGCCGGCCTCGAGCCCGACGTCCCATAACAGCCCGACAAGCGCCTCGAGCCGGGTACGCTCGTCGGCCGAAGGCTCCCTCGCCAACAGAACCAGAATATCGATATCCGAGAACGGGAACAGTTCGCCGCGACCATACCCGCCGGTGGCGAGGAGGCAGGCGCCTGCCGCCGGCTGCAGCTCGCGCCACAGAGACTTGATGGTGCGATCGATCAGGTTCGAGTGGCCACGCAGCAAGGCGCGCGGCCGCGGTCGCCGCAAGTAGGCCTCGCGCAGAGCGCTGCGGGCGTCCTGTAGCGCCGCGCGAGTCTGCGAAACGGGCGTGCCGGGTTTGGGCTGCGCCGCAGCCATCGTCTACGCCGCGAATGCGGGCGGCGGCGGTGAGTTCGAGGACACCGTCAGCACCTGATAGCCGGACTCGGTGACGAGTACGGTGTGCTCCCACTGCGCGGAAAGACTGTGGTCCTTGGTGACGATGGTCCAGCCGTCGGCCAGCTCGCGAATTGCAGCCTTGCCAGCGTTGATCATCGGCTCGACGGTAAAGGTCATCCCCGGCTCGAGAACCAATCCGGTGCCCGGCTTGCCGTAGTGCAAGACTTGAGGCTCCTCGTGGAAATTGCGTCCGATCCCGTGTCCGCAAAACTCGCGCACCACGGAGAAGCCGTGCTTTTCGGCACTTGTCTGGATCGCGGCACCGATGTCGCCCAGGTGCCCGCCCGCGCGCACCTGCATGATGCCGAGCCACATGCATTCGTAGGTGATCTCGACCAGCCGCCGCGCCTGCACGCCAGGCTCACCGACGAAGAACATCCGGCTCGAGTCGCCGTGGAAGCCTTCCTTTATGACCGTTACGTCGATGTTCAGGATGTCGCCGTTCTTTAGCACGCGATCGCCCGGGATACCGTGGCAGACCTGATGATTGACCGAGGTGCAGATCGACTTGGGATAGGGCTTGTATCCGGGCGGCGCGTAGTTGAGCGGGGCGGGAACGGTGTCCTGCACCTTGACCATGTAATCGTGGCACAGAGCATCGAGCTTGCCGGTGGACACGCCCGGGCGCACGTGGGGGCCGATGAAATCCAGCACTTCCGCCGCGAGACGGCCGGCCACCCGCATCTTGGCGACCTCGTCGGGTGTCTTACGCGTAACGGCCATGGGATGGCAAAGGCGTCGAGGATACGAGAATAGCTCTCGAGAGGCAATTCTATTGAGTCTTGGTACCTGATTATGCTAGAATTTTCGGCTGGTCGGGTTGCGTCTAGACGGCGTGCCCAGGCCAAATTTCCTGCCCGGCTGGTTAGGGTGCCCGGCATTTGTCGGGTCGACGGTTCGGCCGTGCGGCAGACTCAACCCTAAAAGAGGAGCGATTGTGTCGGTAACCATGCGTCAAATGCTTGAGGCGGGCGTCCATTTCGGGCACCAGACCCGCTACTGGAATCCGAAGATGGCGCCGTTCATCTTCGGTCATCGCAACAAGATCCACATCATCAATCTTGAGACGACCCTGGCGATGTACCAGGACGCGCTGAAGTACATCCGGCGCCTGGCAGCCAACAAGGGCAACTTGCTGTTTGTCGGCACCAAGCGGCAGGCACGCGAGATCATCAGGGAAGAAGCCATGCGTTGCAGCATGCCATTCGTCGATCACCGCTGGCTCGGCGGCATGCTGACAAACTTCAAGACCGTCAAGCAATCCATCAAGCGGCTCAGGGAGATGGAGCAAATGGCGCAGGACGGTACCTTCGAGCGGATGTCCAAGAAGGAGGCGCTGGGACTGCAGCGGGAGCTGGAGAAGCTCAACCGCTCCCTCGGCGGTATCAAGGAACTGGCGAGCCTGCCCGACGCAATGTTCGTGATCGATGTCGGCTATCAGAAAGGCGCAATTGCGGAGGCGGTGAAGCTCGGCATTCCGGTCGTCGGTGTGGTGGACACCAACCACTCGCCGGAAGGGATTGATTACGTCATTCCGGGCAACGACGACTCCAGCCGCGCGATCCGGCTGTATGCGCGCGGAGTGGCCGATGCCGTCATCGAAGGACGCTCGCAGTCCGTGGAGGAGATCGTCGAGGCGTCGCGCGACGAGTTCGTCGAAGTGAACGACGAGGCGGGCGAAGATTGATGCTGGCGCAACTTGGCGCGTAAAAAGGGGGCCGAAGGCCCCTTTTTTGCAATCTGGAACGGGATTTGGACCAAACGGGGCCGCATGGCCCACGGGTAAGGAGTAGTCGGCAATGGCAGAGATCACCGCTGGCCTGGTGAAAGAACTCCGGGAAATGACCGGGCTTGGAATGATGGAATGCAAGAAGGCGCTTAGCGAGACCGCGGGCGACTTGCGGAAAGCTGAGGAACTTCTTCGCATCAAGAGCGGCGCCAAAGCGAGCAAGGCGGCAGGGCGGATTGCCGCGGAAGGCGCTATTGGCGCGTATCTTTCTCCAGACGCCCGCTTGGGCGCTCTGGTCGAGGTCAACTGCGAGACGGACTTTGTGGCAAGGAATGAAGATTTTCTCTCCTTCGCGAATGGGCTCGCCGAGTTGGTCGCGCACTCCAATCCGGAAGATATCAATGCATTGGCCTCCCTTGCGCTCGATGGCGTCAAAGTGGAAGACCGAAGAAAGAGCCTGGTGCAGAAGATCGGTGAAAACATATCAATTAGCCGTTTCGAGCGGGTACAGGCCGTGTCCCGCCTCGCGCTATATCTGCATGGGACAAAAGTCGGCGTTCTCGTGGACTACGACGGACCCGAGCAGGTCGGCAAGGACCTTGCAATGCATATTGCGTTCGCCAAGCCTCAATTCCTCTCGAAAAGCGACGTCCCTGCGGATGTGGTGGCGCGTGAGCGAGATATCCTCGCGGCACGGGCGAAGGAATCAGGCAAGCCGGATGAGATCGTCGTCCGGATGGTCGAAGGCGGCCTGAACAAGTTCCTCGGTGAAGCCGCTCTGCTTGGGCAGCCGTTCGTGAAGGACGACAAGCTAAGCATCGAAAAGATGCTCGCGGCGCAAAAATCAAAGGTGCACGGGTATAAGTTCGTGGCTAGGCGGGCGTAGGCGCGCGCTGGAGAGACTGAGCCTTGACACCCAAATACAAGCGCATCCTGCTCAAGCTTTCCGGCGAGGCGCTGATGGGAAGCGATCCCTACGGGATCAATCGCCAGACGATCGAGGGCATCGTCGCGGAGATTGCGCAGGTGGCAGGCATGGGTGTCGAAATCGGCGTGGTGATCGGCGGCGGCAACATCTTTCGCGGTGTGGCGCCCGGCGCCTCGGGCATGGATCGCGCGACCGCAGATTATATGGGCATGCTCGCGACCGTCATGAACGCGCTGGCATTGCAGGACGCCATGCGTCATGCCGGACTTGCGAGCCGAGTGCAGTCGGCGTTGAACGTGGAGCAGATCGTTGAACCTTATATCCGCGGCAAGGCGATCCGCTACCTCGAAGAAGGCAAAATCGTGATCTTCGCGGCTGGCACGGGCAACCCGTTCTTCACCACCGACACGGCGGCCGCCCTGCGCGGCAGCGAGATGGGAGCGGAAATCGTAATCAAGGCGACCAAGGTCGACGGCGTATACACGGCCGACCCGAAAAAGGATGTTGCCGCGCAGCGCTATGGCCGTATCAGCTTCGATGAGGCCATAGCCCGCAACCTGAGGGTTATGGACGCGACAGCCCTCACGCTCTGTCGTGATCAGAAACTTCCTATCAACGTGTTCAGCATCTTCAAGAAAGGGGCGTTGAAACGCGTCGTTCTCGGCGAGGACGAGGGCACGCTGGTTCACGTCTGAATCTGCAAAGGAGGCCGACATGATTCCGGAACTCAAGAAGAGCACCGAGCAGAAGATGGGCAAGACCATTGACGCGTTCAAAGGTGACCTGTCGAAGGTGAGGACAGGGCGTGCACACACCGGAATCCTCGATCACGTCATGATCGACTACTACGGTACGCCAACGCCCTTGAACCAACTGGCGAAAATCACGTTGCTCGACTCGCGCACGATCGGGGTGTCGCCGTTCGAGAAGAAAATGGTGCAGGCGGTGGAAAAGGCGATTCGCGATTCCGACCTCGGTCTCAACCCTGCCGCTATGGGCGAGACGATCCGCGTTCCGATGCCCGCGCTCACCGAGGAGCGACGCAAGGAACTGATCAAGGTGGTACGCCATGAGGCGGAGAACGCCCGGGTCGCGGTTCGCAACCTGCGGCGCGACGCGAATCACGCACTCAAGGAGGCGCTCAAAAGGAAGGAAGTGTCGGAAAACGACGAGAGACGCGCTCAGGAGGAGGTGCAGAAGCTTACCGATCGCCATGTAGGGGAGATCGACACTCTTCTGCAACAGAAGGAAAACGAATTGATGGCGGTCTGAGGCCCCAATGAGCAAGCACGCGAGTTCGACCCGCGAAATTCCGCTCCACGGTGCTTTGCCGCGGCACATCGCCATCATCATGGACGGCAACGGTCGCTGGGCCAAGCAACGGCATCTGCCGCGGTTCGCGGGACATAAGCGCGGCGTGGAGTCCGTGCGCGCGGTGGTCAAGGCCTGCGCGCAGCTCGGGGTCGAGTACCTCACTCTGTTTGCCTTCAGCTCCGAGAACTGGCGTCGGCCCCCGGACGAGGTCGCGCTGCTGATGCAGCTTTTCCGTGGTGCGTTGAGCAACGAGGTGGAGAAGCTGCACCGCAACGGCATCCGCCTGAAACTGGTCGGTGATACGCAGCGGTTCGACCCCAAGATACGGGGGCTAATTGAGCGCGGCGAAGCACTAACGGCGAATAATATGGGACTGACGCTGACCATCGCGGCGAATTACGGCGGGCGGTGGGACATCCTGCAGGCTCTATCGAAGCTGCTGCGCGAGCGCCCCGAGGCTGCGGCGGGCCCGATACAGGAGGAGGCGGTCGGACCGTATCTGGCGATGAGCTATGCACCGGAGCCCGACCTGTTCATCCGAACGGGCGGGGAACAGAGAGTAAGCAACTTCCTTCTGTGGCAGCTGGCGTATACCGAGCTCTACTTCACCGATACGTTGTGGCCGGACTTCGATGCGCGTGCGTTGGAGACTGCAATCGAATCGTATCGCCAGCGCGAGCGGCGCTACGGCCGCACCAGCGAGCAGGTGGGAGCGGCGACCGATCCGGCGGCACCGGTAACCGCAGCGTCTGGTTCGGAGCCGGCCACGGGCACGGTGGCCTGAGCGGCTTGCTCACCCGGATCCTGACCTCAGTCGTACTCCTGGCCGCTTTTGGCTCGGCGCTCATGCTGTTCGGGCGCATCCAGTTCGCGGTCGTGGTGGCCGTGCTGGTGATCCTGGGCGCCTACGAGTGGGGAAAACTGTCGCATTTTTCGTTACGCGCAGCGGCCGTCTATGCCGGGTCGATCACGCTCGCCTTCGGCGCCATATTGTGGCTGCTCCATCCAATAGAGATCCGGAAAACTGTTCTGGAAGCGATTTTTGGCGGCGCGCTGCTGTTGTGGCTGGTAGCGCTGCCGGTTTGGCTGCGCACCGGCGTGAGCAATCGCCCCCAGTGGTTGCTGCCGATTACCGGCCTCGCAGTGCTTTTGCCTGCGGCGCTGGCCATGGTTGTCATGCAACGCACGCAACTCCTTCTGGCGCTGGGCCTGGTATGGGTTTCGGACACCGCTGCGTATTTCACCGGGCGGGCACTCGGCCGGCACAAGCTCGCGCCGGAGATCAGCCCCGGCAAGACCTGGGAAGGGGTCGCCGGGGCCGCCTTGGCGACCGCGGGCTACGCTATCATTTGCGCGGCGCTGGCCCCGCAGCTCGCCGAGCGTGTGCAGGGTGCAGCCTGGCTGGTGTACCTGGCAGGCGCCGAACTGCTCCTGCTTGCAAGCATACTCGGCGACCTGTTCGAATCGGCGCTTAAACGGCAGGCGTCTGTTAAGGATAGCGGCTCACTGCTTCCCGGTCACGGGGGCGTGCTGGATCGGATCGATAGCGCAACCGCAGTACTTCCGATCGCCGCGTTGCTACTGCATTGGATGGCCAAGACGTGAGTGGAACCGCATCTCGAACGGAGCGCGACAGGCATACCCTGGGCCTCACCGTCCTGGGGGCTACCGGCTCTGTCGGTGCGAGTACGCTCGACGTCGTCGCGCGGCATCCCGACCGGTACTCGATCTTTGCTTTGAGCGCGCACCGCTCCGCAGAGGGGCTGCGCGAGATCTGCGTGCGGCACCAACCAAGATACGCGGTCCTTTCGGGGCTGGACGAGAATCCGCTGGTGCGCAAGCGCTTTGTCGAGGCGGGTTGCCGCTCCGAGCTCTTGTTCGGTGCCAAGGCACTTGAGGAAGTCGCAGCCAGCTCCGGCTCGGAAGTAGTGATGGCGGCAATCGTCGGCGCGGCCGGCCTGGGGCCGACGCTCGCCGCGGCGGCGGCGGGTAAGCGGGTGCTGCTCGCCAACAAGGAAGCGCTGGTGATGGCCGGCCCACTGTTCATGCGCGCGGTGCGGGACGCCAGTGCGGAATTGCTGCCGATCGACAGCGAGCACAACGCGGTTTTCCAGTGTCTGCCGCACGGCGCGCATGCAAGGCCTCTGTTGGCAGCAGTGCGGAGAATCCTCCTTACGGCTTCGGGTGGGCCGTTTCGCTCGCTTCCGCTCGACCGGCTGGCCGGGGTGACGCCGGACGAGGCTTGCGCTCATCCCAACTGGGTGATGGGGCGCAAGATTTCGGTCGACTCCGCGACCATGATGAACAAGGGGCTGGAAGTCATCGAGGCACGCTGGCTGTTCGACATGGAGCCCGATCGGATCGAAGTGCTGATCCATCCCCAGAGCATCGTGCATTCGCTGGTCGAATACGTGGATGGCTCGATGATCGCCCAGCTGTCAAACCCGGACATGCGGGTACCGATCGCTCACGCGCTTGGATTCCCGGACAGGATCGATTCGGGGGCGAGCCCGCTCGACCTGGGGGCGATCGGCCAGTTGTCGTTCGAGCGGCCCGATCTCGGAAGATTTCCATGCCTGGCGCTTGCCTACTCGGCGCTGCGCGCGGGCGGCGGCGCAGCAGCGGTACTGAACGCGGCCAACGAAGTCGCCGTCGAGTCGTTTCTTGCCGGGCGGTTGCGCTTTACCGGAATTCCGGGCGTTATTGAAGGTGCGCTTGAATCGGTGTCCGCGGGCTCCGCTGGCGACCTCGCCAGCGTTCTTGACGCCGACGCGCGAGCGCGCAGAGCGGCGGCTACGGCCGTCGTTCGGATCATGGGACGGGCCGCATGAGCTTGTTGCATACCATCGTCGCCTTCGTCGTGGCGCTCGGGGTGTTGATCGTCGTGCACGAGTACGGGCATTACCTGGCGGCGCGCCTGTGCAACATCAAGGTTCTCCGCTTCTCGGTCGGCTTCGGCAAGCCGATCGCGACCTGGCGTCGCGGCCGCGACGGCACGGAGTGGACCATTGCCGCGGTGCCGTTCGGCGGATACGTGAAGATGCTGGACGAGCGCGAAGGCTTTGTTTCAGCCGAGGACCTACCGCGGGCGTTCAACCGTCAGAGCGTATGGAAGCGCTTCGTTGTAGTGGTCGCGGGGCCGGTGTTCAATTTCGTCTTTGCGGTGCTCGTCTACGCCATGTTGTTCATGCACGGCTTGCCCGAAGTACGTCCGATCATCGCGCAGCCGGCGGTGGGTACGCCTGCCGCGCAGGCGGGGTTCCGCGCAGGAGAGACGCTGCGGGCGATAGACGGCAAGCCCGTCCGGACCTGGGGGGAAGTCAGGTGGCGCGTGCTCGAAGCGGCGTTGCAGCACGAAGTGCTGTCGATCGAAGCGATCGACCAGCGCCAGCAGATATCGGTGCTGACGCTCGATCTGAGCCACGTTACTGACAAGGAGGTGGAGAGCGACCTTCTCGCGCACCTCGGTCTGCAGCTTTACCGCCCGACGCTCGAGCCGGTGCTCGGAAGACTGGTGGCGGGCAGCCCCGCGGAGCGTGCGGGGCTGGCGCCGGGAGATCGCATCGCCCGGGTCGACGGCGCGCCGGTCGAGACATGGGAAGGTTTGGTGCGCGCGATTCGTGCCCATCCGGAGCAGACGTTGAGGCTCGCGGTCGTGCGCAACGGGACGACGCTCTCCCTCGAAGTGCGTCCGGAGGCGGTCGAGGTGAACGGTGAAAGGTTTGGGCGCATCGGGGCAGCGCCCCGGATTCCCCCTTCGCATGCGGATCGCATGCTGGTGCGCGTTCACTACGGCCCGATCGAGAGCTTGCTCAAGGCGGCGGGCAAGACCTATGACATCGCCGTCTTCAGCTTGAGAATGATCGGCAAGATGTTGCTCGGCGAGGTGTCCTGGCGGCACTTGTCAGGGCCGGTGACGATCGCCGACTTCGCGGGCCAATCTGCGCAAATGGGATGGATTCCATACGTCAACTTTCTTGCGCTGATCAGCATCAGTCTTGGTGTTCTCAATCTGCTGCCGATCCCGCTGCTCGATGGCGGACACTTGATGTACTATACGGTCGAGATAATAAAGGGCAGCCCAGTCTCGGATCGCGCGATGGAACTCGGTCAGCGCGTTGGGCTGACGCTACTGCTGGTCATGATGGCCTTTGCGTTCTACAACGACCTGAACCGCCTGCTCTCCGGCTGAACGATGCGCAAAGGAATACTCCGCGCGCTCGGCTGCGGCTTGCTTGCGCTTGCGATGAGCGCTGCGGCGCAAACGTTCAAGCCATTCGTAATTAAGGATATCCGCCTCGAGGGAGTGCAACGCACCGAGCCCGGGACGGTGTTCAGCTATCTTCCAGTCAAGGTCGGCGAGACCATGACCGAAGCGAAGGCGCAGAAGGCATTGCGCGCGCTGTTCGCCACCGGATTCTTCAAGGACGTGCGACTGGAAGTGGACAAGGACGTCCTGGTGGTCGTCGTCGACGAGCGCCCCGCAATCGCACAGGTCGACATTTCCGGAGCCAAGGAATTCAGCGCCGACAAGTTGAAGGAGGTGCTGCGGGAACAGGGCCTCGCCGAGGGACGCATTTTCGACCGCGCAGTGCTGGACAAAGCCGAGTTGGAACTCAAGCGCGAGTATCTGGCAAGAGGCCTCTACGGTGCGCAAATCCAAGCTACGGTAACGCCGCTGGAGCGCAATCGCGTCGCGATAAACATCGCCGTGACCGAGGGTGAGGTTGCCACGATCCACTCGATCAATATCGTGGGCGCACACGCGTTTCCAGAGAAAGATCTGCTCGGACTGTTCGTGCTGCGGACTTCCGGCTGGCTCACCTGGTACACAAAGCACGATCAGTATTCCCGCCAGCGCCTGGCCGGAGATCTGGAAACCTTGCGTTCCTATTACCTCAATCGAGGTTACCTGGATTTCCGGATCGACTCTACCCAGGTGTCCATCACGCCCGATAAACGCGACATCTACATTACGGTGAATGTCACGGAAGGAGAGAAGTACACCGTCTCCGACGTAAAGCTGGCCGGACAGATGCTTGTGCCGGAGGCGGAGCTGCGCAAACTCATCAAGATCAAGCCGGGCGACGTGTTTTCGCGCGAAGTGCTCAGCGAGACCACCAAGGCAATCACCGAGCGACTGGGCAACGACGGATACGCTTTCGCGAACGCGAATGCGGTGCCTGAGATCGACAAAGCGAAGCGGACGGTGTCATTTACCATATTGATCGACCCCGGTCGGCGCGTATATGTGCGCAGGATTCTGGTGAGCGGCAACACCAGGACGCGTGACGAGGTCGTGCGTCGCGAAATGCGGCAGCTGGAAGGCGCGTACTACGACGCCTCGAAGATCCAACTTTCACGCCGACGCATCGATCGCACCGGGTATTTCTCGGAGGCGACAGTCAACACGACGCCCGTGGAGGGCAGCTCCGACCAGGTCGATGTCGACTTCACGGTAAAGGAGAGGGCGACGGGCGCGTTGCTGCTCGGGGCGGGCTTTTCGAACATCGACAAGGTCATCGTTTCCGCGTCGATTACCCAGCCCAATGTGTTTGGCAGTGGGAAGTACCTCTCCGTTCAGATCAACAGCGGCAGTGTGAATCAGACCTATTCCCTGTCATATGTCAACCCGTATTACACCGTCGACGGTATAAGCAGGGGATTCGATATCTATAAGCGCGACGTCGATGCGTCGCAGCTCGTCATCGGCGCCTACAGTACCAAGACGATCGGCGGCGGGATAAATTTCGGCTACCCTTTGTCCGAAACGGATTCGGTCAGTCTGGGTTTGAGCGCGGAGTCGGTGAAATTGGAGACATTCGCCAACAGCCCCTTCGTCTATACCGACTTCGAGAGCAAATTCGGCAACAAGTACGGCTACGGCGCGGTAACTGTGGGTTGGGGGCGCGACACGCGCGACAGCGTCATCGTGCCGACCTCGGGTGTTCTGTCGCGGGTGAGCCTCGAAGTCGGTGCGGGCGATCTCGAGTACTACAAGCTCAGTTACACGCGACATTGGCTCACGCCGCTTACCCGTATCTACACGCTGCGCCTGAAAGGCGAGCTGGGGTACGCCGGAGGCATTGGAGGAAAGCCGCTCCCTTTTTTCAAGAACTACTACGCCGGGGGGCCTGACACCGTACGCGGCTACGCCCCCTATTCGCTCGGCCCACGCGATCCGCTCAATAATGCGCTTGGCGGCACAAGGAGGATCGTAGGCAACGCCGAGATCTTGTTTCCCATGCCCGGTGCCTTGAACGACAAGTCGCTGCGGCTGGGGGCCTTTATCGACGGCGGGCAAGTCTACGGTGAAGGCGAGCCCTTCTCGGCGCGCGCGCTGCGCTATTCCGCCGGCCTGGCGCTCGCCTGGAGCTCTCCGCTTGGTCCCCTGCGTCTGTCCCTTGGCGTTCCGCTAAACAAGAAACCGGGAGACAACGTGCAGAGGTTACAATTCACATTTGGCAGCGCCTTCTGAACCAGACACGGGTACAACCACCATGCAGTTACCGAGGGTCTTCATCGTCGCCGTGAGCCTGGGGGTCGCCTTTCCGGCACCCGCATTGGCCCAGTCCAAGATCGGATTCGTCAATACCGAGCGCATCTTGCGCGATTCGGCGCCCGCGGCGCAGGCGTCGAAGAGGCTCGAAAGCGAGTTCGCGAAGAAGCAGCGGGATCTGCAGAAGCTGGCTAGTCAACTCAAGAAGATGCAGAGTGATCTGGAAAAGAACGCGGTGACGATGTCGGATTCGCAGCGCCGCAGCAAGGAGCGCGAGTTCAACGAGCTCAATCGCGAGCTGCAGCGGAGAGACCGGGACTTCCGTGATGAGGTCAACCAGCGGCGCAACGAGGAAATGGCGCAGTTGCTCGATCAGGCGAACCGGGTGATTCGCCAGATCGCCGAGCGCGAGCATTACGACGCCATCCTTCAGGACGGCGTTTACGTCAATCCACGCATCGACATAACCGACAAGGTTATAAAGGCGCTGGAGGGCAAGCCGCCCGCGAAATGAGATGCCGGTGTCTTACACGCTCGCGGAGATCGCCTCGCGCCTCGGCGGCCGCGTGGTCGGCAACCCGGACGCTCTGATCCGGCAGGTAGGCTCTCTCGAGCACGCCGGTCCGGACCAGATCACCTTCTTCTCGCACCTCCGGCACAAGGGCAAGCTTGCGGCAACGCGAGCAGGGGCGGTCGTTCTTGGCGACAGCGCGCAGGGCCTTACTGCCATTCCCCGCATCGTCTGCGACAACCCGTACGCATATTTCGCGCGCGTGTCCCAGCTGTTCAATCCGGTATCCGCGCCGGAGCCCGGCCGGGATCCGCTGGCGCAGATCTCGGCGAGCGCTCGGGTCGCCGCAACCGCGCGGATCGACGCGGGCGCAATAGTGGCGGACGGGGCGCGCGTGGGCGAAAGAGTGTGGGTCGGCGCCGGCAGTTACGTCGGGCAGGGCAGCTCGATCGGCGACGACAGCAGACTGCATCCCTCGGTCGTTGTCTACCATGATTGCCGGATCGGGCTGCGCGCAATCATCCATTCGGGCGCAGTGATCGGTGCGGACGGATTCGGAATTGCCGAGAGCGTCGGGCGATGGATCAAGATCCCCCAGATCGGCCGAGTTCTGATCGGCGATGACGTCGAGATAGGGGCCAACACGACAATCGATCGCGGCGCGATCGATGATACGATCGTCGAGGACGGAGTGAAGCTCGACAATCAGGTTCAAATCGGCCACAACGTGCGAGTCGGTGCCCATACCGCCATCGCAGGGTGCGTCGGCATAGCGGGCAGTGCCAGCATCGGGCAGCATTGCACGATCGGCGGCGCCGCGGTGATCCTGGGGCACCTCAAGCTCGTGGACGGGGTCAACGTATCGGCGGGCACGCTCATCTCCCGCTCGATCCACCAACCGGGCACCTATACCGGCGTGTTCCCGTTCGACCGCAATGCCTCCTGGGCGCGCAACGCCGCCCTGCTGCGCCATCTTTCCGAACTCGCAGATCGTGTTCGCGCGCTAGAAGAGCTTCTCCGGAGAAAGGACAAAAATGGCTGAGATGGACGTCTACGATGTGCTCAAGCACCTGCCGCAGCGTTTTCCGCTGCTGATGATCGATCGGGTAACCGAATGTGAGCCCGGGAAGCGGATTGTCGCACTGAAGAATGTTTCCGTTAACGAGCCGTACTTTCCGGGCCATTTTCCCGGGCGCCCAATCATGCCAGGAGTGCTGATTCTCGAAGCGATGGCGCAGGCCGCGGCGATTCTTGTGTTCCGCACCGTAGGGGAGCAGCCTGGAGAGAACGGGCTGTACTACTACGCAGGCATCGACAAGGCTCGCTTCAGAAAGCCAGTGGTTCCCGGGGACCAACTCGAAATCGAGGTTGCGATCATAGGGAGCAAGCGCGGCATCTGGAAGTTCACATGCAAAGCCCGCGTCGAGGACGCCATCGTCGCGGAGGCGGAAATTCTCTGCACTGGACGCACCTTCGCCGAAGAGGGTGCATGATTCATCCGACGGCAATCGTTCATCCGGAGGCGAAGCTGGCACCGGATGTGTCCGTGGGCGCTTTTGCGATCATTGGTTCCCGGGTCGAGATTGGCGCCGGAACGCGTGTCGAATCGAACGTGTTGATCGACGGCCGCACTCGAATTGGACAAAGCAATCACATTTTTCCGTTTGCTTCGATCGGTGCCGCGCCCCAGGACAAGAAATACGCGGGCGAAGACACCGCCGTCGAGATCGGCGACGGCAATACGATCCGCGAATACGTGACGATCAACCGCGGCACGGTGCAGGATGCGGGAGTGACCAGAATCGGCAACGACAACTGGATCATGGCGTACGTGCACTTCGCGCACGATTGCCAGATTGGCAGCCATACCATATTCGCCAATTACTGCGGCCTCGCGGGACACGTCCATGTCGAAGACTGGGCCATTCTCGGCGGCATGACACTGGTTCATCAGTTCGTGCGCATTGGCGCCCACAGTTTCACCAGCATGGGGACCTACCTGCCGCAGGATCTGCCGCCATATGTCATGGCGGCAGGCAACATGGCGAAGCCCCATGGCATCAACAGTGAAGGCTTGCGCCGACGCGGGTTCGCTGCCGACACCATCGCCATGCTCAAGCGCGCTTATCGCGCGCTGTACCGATCCGGGCTGGGTCTCGAGGAGGCGCGGCGCGAGCTGGAAGTGCTCGCCGAGGGATGCAGCGAAGTGCGGCCGATAGTCGAGTTTCTCGCGCGCTCGGCGCGCGGCATCATCCGCTAAGCCGTGTCTGACCGATCACGGGTCGCGATGGTCGCTGGCGAGGCCTCGGGCGACCTACTGGGGGCCCATCTCATCGCCGCGCTCACCGGGCGCCGCCCGGCACTGCGCTTCTCGGGCATCGGCGGCCCGAAAATGCAGGCGCTGGGTTTCGACTCGCTCCATCCGATGCAGAAGCTATCGGTGCGCGGCTACGCGGAAGTGTTGCGGCACTATCGCGAGATTACCGGTATCCGCAGGCAGCTCGCCGCGCGCCTGCTCGACAATCCTCCGTCGATTTTCATCGGGGTCGACGCACCAGACTTCAACCTGGATCTCGAGCGCGGCCTCAAGAACGCGGGAATCCCCACGGTGCACTACGTCAGCCCGTCGATCTGGGCCTGGCGCGCCGGCCGTATGGGCAAGATCTCGGCGGCCGTCTCCCACATGCTTGCGCTGTTTCCGTTCGAAGCGCCGCTCTACGAGAAGGCCGGTGTGCCGGTTACATACGTCGGCCATCCGTTGGCGGACCTGATTCCCCTGGAGGTGAACAAGGACGAGGCACGGGCCCAACTGAGGCTGCCGATGAGGCATCCGATCATCGCCTTGTTGCCGGGCAGCCGGAAATCCGAGCTGCACTACATGGCCGAAACGTTCGTAAAGACGGCACGCCGCCTGTACGAAGAGTTCAAGGAGATTCATTTTGTCTGCCCCATGGCTTCGCGCGAAACGCGGGACCTTTTCGAGACGGCGATGCGTCACCATGCCGGCAGCGAGCTTCCGCTCACACTTATGTTCGGCCATTCTCACGAAGCACTCGCGGCGGCAGATATCGCCCTGGTCGCCAGCGGCACTGCATCGCTCGAGGCGGCACTGTTCAAGACGCCGATGGTCATCGCGTACCGCATGTCCCCGGTGACGTGGACGCTGATGCGACGCATGATCCGTCTGCCGTATGTGGGTTTGCCGAACATCCTGGCAAACGATACCGTCGTCGCCGAGTTCCTGCAGCAACGAGCGACACCGGGCGCGCTCGCCAACGCGCTCACCGAGTTGCTGCACGACGCGGATCAGCGGCGCAAGCAGGTCGCACGTTTTCGGGAGATCCACCTGGAATTGCGCCAGAACACCGCACAGAAAGCGGCGGACGCGGTGCTTGGGGTGCTCGACGCAGCCCATGCCTAGCCCGCGCGTGTGCGGAGTCGACGAGGCGGGCCGTGGCCCGATCGCGGGGCCCGTCTACGCTGCAGCGGTCATTCTTGACCCGGCGCGGCCGATTGAGGGGCTTGCCGACTCCAAGCTTCTGGCGCCCAGACGCAGGGAGCGACTGGCGCAGGAGATCCGCGCCACTGCGAGCGCCTGGTCCGTCGCCTACGCCAGCGTCGAGGAGATAGACAGAATGAACATCCTGCAGGCGACCTTGCTGGCCATGCAGCGGGCGGTGCAGGGCCTGGCGACGCCCGCCGACGAAGCCTGGATAGACGGCGACCGCTGCCCGAGGCTTTCCGCTTGCCGGGCCCGGACGATCGTCGGTGGCGACCGGTTGCATCCCGTCATATCGGCCGCATCGATCCTCGCCAAGACGGCGCGGGATGCCGAGATGTGCCGTCTGCATCTGAAATACCCGCAATACGGGCTCGACCGGCACAAGGGCTATCCGACGCGCGAGCATCTCGAGCTGCTCGAGCGCTTCGGAGTATGCGAGATCTACCGCCGCTCGTTCGCTCCGGTCCGCCGACTCCTCGGATGAGCGTGCTCCGTTCGCGCGAGAATCCGCGGGTGCGTCACTGGCAGCGGCTGGTGCGCGACGCGCGTGCGAGACGAAGCGAGCGCCGTGCGCTCATCGAAGGGGCGCATCTCGTCGCGGCCTACCTGGAGCAGGTAGGGCGTCCGCAAGCGCTGTTGGTGAGCGAAGACGGATCGCGGCGGGGCGAGGTCGAACTGCTGACGAGGCGCGCGGCGATCGAGCCTGTGCTGTTGTCGAACTCCCTCTTCCGATCGATCGCGGACACGGAGGCGCCGACGGGCATCGCAGCAGAGATCGAGCTGCGCGATAGCGGGCATCGGCTCGAGGACTCGCCCTGCTGCGTTTTTCTGGATGGCATTCAGGACTCGGGCAACGTGGGAACCATCCTGCGCAGTGCCGCCGCATTCGGTGTCCGCGACGTGGTGCTGGCGAAGGGCTGCGCCGACCCGTGGTCGCCCAAGGCGTTGCGCGCCGGTATGGGTGGGCACTTCGCTCTGTCCCTGACCGAAACCGAAGACCTCCTTGCGGCGATCGAGCGCTTCGGCGGCAAGGCAATCTGCACCGTCGCGCGCGGCGGTACCCCCGTCCACGATCTGAATTTGAGCGGCCGCCTGGGATGGATTTTCGGCAGCGAAGGGCAGGGCGTGAGCGAAGCGCTGGTTGCGCGAGCGACGCACTGCGCCACCATCCCGATGGCGGGCGGAACGGAATCGCTGAACGTGGCGGCCACCGCGGCGATCTGCCTCTATGAGGCCAGGCGTCAGCTCAGTAGAGGTGGCGTTCCATCCTGAGCTCGCGCAGGATCGTGGTGGCAATCTCCTCGATCGACTTCGCGGTCGAGTCGATCCATCTGATACCCTCGCGGTGCATGAGCATCTTGGCCTGCTCCACCTCATGGCGGCAGTTTTCCACGTCGGCGTACTTGCTGTTGGGTCGACGGGAACTTCGGATCTCGGCCAGCCGCTCGGGCGCAATGCTCAGGCCGAACAGTTTCGGCTTGCGCGTGCGCAATGCCCGGGGCAACTGGCTACGGTCGAAGTCCTCCGGAATAAGCGGGTAATTGGCGGCCTTGACGCCGAACTGCAGCGCGAGATACAGGCAGGTGGGCGTCTTGCCGCTGCGCGATACCCCGATCAGGATCACGTCTGCCTGGTCGATCTCTATTTCGGTGGCGCCGTCGTCGTGCGCCATGGCGTAGTTGATTGCCTCTATGCGGTCGTAGTAGTTCTGGTTGTTCATCGCGCTGTGCGAGCGGCCGATAGTGTGGCTCGAAGGCAGGCCGAGCCCCGCTTCCAGCGGGCCGATAAAGGTCTCGAAGAAGTCGAGGCACAGCGCGCTGGCTTTGCGCAGGACTTCGCGCACGTCGTTATTGACCAGGGTCGAAAACACGATCGGCTGGCCGTTCCCCTTTGCCGCTTCCTGCTCGATGCGGGCGAGGCACTCCTGCGCTTTGTCGACGCTATCGATGAAGGAAAGGGTGATCTGGTCGAACTCCGTGCCTTCGAATTGAGTCAGCAGGCTGTGCCCGAGCATCTGGGCGGTGATGCCGGTGCCGTCGGAAACGAAGAAAACGGTGCGTCTGGCTGACATTGCCTGGCCGGGTTGGCGCAGTTTGTGCTGCGCGGGGTGGAGCGAGCCGATAAAATAGATGCTTTACCCGTGCGCGGCAACCACGAGGGAGCGAGATCGTGTACATAGCTTGGCTGAAAGACCTGCGGATGGCCGACCTGGATGAGGTCGGAGGAAAGAACGCGTCGCTGGGCGAGATGATCGGCGGGCTGGCCCAGGCGGGGATCCTGGTTCCAGGCGGCTTTGCCACCACCGCGCAGGCCTATCGGGAGTTCCTGGCCGCCGACGGGCTCGACCGCCGCATCGCCGCGCGCCTGAAGACACTCGATCCGAGCGACGTCGGGGCGCTCGCGAAGTGCGGCGCAGAGGTTCGCTCGTGGATTGAATCGGCGCCTTTCCCCGCCCAGGTTGAAGACGCTATTCGATCTTATTATCAGGAGCTTGTAGAGTCTTCCTCAAGCAAAGCATCATTTGCTGTCCGCTCCTCCGCGACGGCCGAGGACCTGCCAGATGCTTCGTTTGCCGGGCAGCAGGAGACGTTCCTGAACATCCGCGGCATCGAAAACGTGCTGGACGCGATTCGGCAGGTTTTCGCCTCCCTGTATAACGATCGGGCGATCTCGTATCGCGTCCATCACGGCTTCGCCGACGTCGACATCGCCCTCTCGGCCGCCGTGCAGCAGATGGTGCGCAGCGACCTCGCGTCGAGCGGAGTGATGTTCACGCTCGATACCGAGTCGGGGTTTACCGGTGTCGTGTTCATCACCAGTTCCTACGGACTGGGCGAGATGGTGGTCCAGGGCGCGGTGAATCCGGACGAGTTCTACGTCCACAAGCCGATGCTCGAACAAGGCCGGCCGGCCATTGTCCGGCGTGGGCTTGGGTCCAAGCGACAAAAGATGGTCTTCGCCGACGCGGACTCCGCAGGTCGCTCGACCCGGGTGGTGGAGGTGCCGGAGGCCGACTGCAACCGGTTCTCGCTCGATGACCAGGATGTGCTCCAGCTGGCGCGCTATGCGGTGGCGATCGAGAAGCACTACGGAAGAGCCATGGACATCGAATGGGCCCGGGACGGAGCGGACGGCAAGCTCTACGTGCTGCAGGCGCGGCCAGAGACGGTCAGGTCGCGCAAGCAGGGCCTGAGCGAGCGATTCACCCTCAAGGGCCGCTCCAAGGTCCTCGTCAGCGGCCGTGCGATCGGGCACAAGATCGGGGCCGGCCCGGTGCGGATCGTCGTGGACGCATCCCGGATGTCGGTGGTGAAGGAGGGCGATGTGCTGGTGACCGACATGACCGATCCCAACTGGGAGCCGGTGATGAAGATTGCTTCGGCCATCGTGACCAATCGGGGCGGGCGCACCTGCCACGCGGCGATCATCGCCCGCGAACTCGGAATTCCGGCGGTAGTCGGTTGCGGCAACGCAACCGAGCGGCTGAAGGCCGGCAAGGAGGTGACAGTCTCGTGCGCCGAAGGCGATACGGGCAACGTTTACGAGGGCGCTCTGCAGTTCGAGGTGTCGACCACGGAACTCGGGGAGATGCCCAAAATCCCGGTGAAGATCGCGATGAACGTCGGCAATCCTCAGCTGGCGTTCGATTTCGCCCAGCTGCCGAGCGCCGGGGTCGGATTGGCGCGGCTCGAATTCGTCATCAACAATGAGATCGGCGTGCATCCGCGCGCTTGCCTGGACTATCCGGATCTGCCGACCGCGCTTAAATCCGAGGTGGAAACTGCGGCGCGCGGCTATCCCGATCCGAAGACGTTCTTCAGCGAAAAGATGGTCGAAGGCGTGGCCACGATTGCCGCCGCGTTCTGGCCCAAGCCGGTGATCGTGCGGCTTTCCGATTTCAAGTCCAACGAGTACAAGAAGCTGATTGGCGGCGAGCGCTACGAGCCGGACGAGGAAAATCCGATGCTCGGCTTTCGCGGCGCATCGCGTTACATCGCCTCCACCTTCCGCGACTGCTTCGAGCTGGAGTGCGCGGCGTTGCGCAAAGTGCGCGACGAGCTCGGCTTTACCAACGTGGAGCTCATGGTGCCGTTCGTGCGCACGCTGAGCGAAGCGAGTGGA
>Ga0315556_1000525_pt1 | contig 23802 bp, 22 predicted proteins | sample SalMarSW160310MG_FD_202112 | JGI IMG/M metagenome (GOLD analysis project Ga0315556, IMG submission 202112) | Salt marsh sediment microbial communities from the Plum Island Ecosystem LTER, Massachusetts, United States - Salt Marsh Sediment SW1603-10 ...
CACACGACAGGAACGGGGTCCAGGAACAGCGGGTGGCGGACGAACAGCAGTTTCCAGCCAAGCATACTGACCTCTTCCAGGGTGTTTGCCTGTGCCGGTGTCAGCGTATTCCGGAGATCTTCCGGAATCGCCTGCTCTGCCCTGCGTCGCTCTTTTTCCATTGGCCGATGTCTGTACCATGCCAAACCGTGTGTCGACACGCTCCAGGCCGCCCCGACCCCGCATCGCAGCAGGCCAGCTGGAAACCGAAGCGTACCGCCCTGTAGTGATAAATCCCGTTGAACTCAAAGCTATTAGTCGGCAGCCACTGCCGGGGACTTGAAAGCGGGTCCCGGCGCCTCGAAGCGGACTCAAGCCACGTGCGCGGGCTGGCTGGCACGGGCCTGCCCGTAGCAACCCGGCCAGGGCCGGGAACAGCGCACGCTACGCGCACGCGTCCCCGGCCCCATGTGGGTACGGCGCGGGATTATTCCAGCCGCTCGATACCGAGCGCCTTGAGAATGTATTTCTCGTAGATCGGTTCCGAGCTGCCCTTCTTCATCTTGCGAATGAAGTACTTCTCGAAGGCGATCTTGGCCAGGTGTACCCACTTGCCCTTCTTCATCCAGGCGGTGTTGCGCGGTGGAATCTGCGGCAGTGCCACGAAGGCCGCACCGGTGTCACCCATATCGGCGAGGCAGATGGCGTTCCAGGTCCCGCGATGGGTCGGCTGCTTGCCGTCCAGCAGTTCAACGATGTTGTGCACGATCGCGGTGACCATGGACTCGATCATGTAGCCGGTCTTCGGCGCACCGGTCGGCACCGGCGTGGCATCGACCGGCGGGATGGCGATACAGACGCCGGCAGCGAAGATATTCGGATACTTCGGGTTGCGCTGGAACTCGTCGACGACGACGAAGCCGCGCGGATTGCACAGGCCCTCGACCGCGGCCACGCAGTCCACGCCCTTGAACGACGGCAGCATCATTGCGTAGTTGAACGGCAGCTCGAGGTCCTCGACCTTCTGCTTGTCATCGCCGTAGCGCTCGACAAACATCTTGCCGGCCTCCACCTTCGTCACCTTGGCGTTGGTGACCCACTTGATGTCGTGGTGACGCAGCTCGCTCTCCAGCATGCCTTTCGAGTCACCCACCCCGCCGAGGCCAAGGTGGCCGATGTACGGTTCGCTGGTGACGAAGGTCATCGGGATCTTCTTGCGCATGCGTTTCTTGCGTAGTGCGGCGTCCAGGATGAAGGCGTACTCGTACGCCGGACCAAAGCAACTGGCGAACGGCATGGCACCGATGATGACCGGGCCGGGATTGTTCAGCAGCTCCTCGTAACCGTGATGCGCCTTTTCGGCGTGGTCGATCGTGCAGATGGAAACGGTGTGCCCGTCCGGGCCGGAGCCGGGCACTTCCTCGAAGAACAGTTTCGGCCCGGTTGCCACCAGCAGGTAGTCATAGGTCACGCTATCGCCGTTCTCGAGTTCAAGCCGGTTGCTGTCCGCGTCGATGCGCGTCACCTTGCCGTGGATGAAATCGATCTTCTTGCGCTTCAGTGGTGGTGCCAGCGCAAAGGTGATGTCCTTGCGGTTGCGCCAGCCAACGCCTACCCACGGGTTGGACGGTACGAACTGGAAATGATCCGATTCATTGATCACGGTTATCTGGTGCTGCTTGCCCAGTTCCGCACGTAACTCGTACGCAGCCGGCATACCGCCGGTCCCTGCCCCCAAAACCACCACGTGTGCCATGATGCCTCCTGTGTTTGTCGGTTTGGCTCCCTGTTGTAACGAGAACTGTTCTTGCCGGCTTGCCAGTATATTGCATTACCGCCGGACAGGCAGCGGATTTACCATAGCAGATTTTGCGCGGCACTGCGTGACTACAGGGCCCGTCCGCCTGCCTTTCCGGCGGCCGGGCGCGACCTGGCCGGAGTTGGTGTAGAGTACCGGCTGCAGTGGCCTGCGAACGGTGATGCCATGACCTACTCGACCCGGCGCGTGGAAATGATGGCAGGGATTACCCTGCTTACGCTGCTGGTTATCGGCAGCGTACTGGTACTGCGCCCGTTCCTCATCTCGCTGATCCTTGCCGCGGTACTGGCCTATGCCACCTGGCCGGTGTACGAATGGTGGCTGGCCCGGTTGCATAACCGTACCGGGGCTGCGGCCACGGCCATGACCCTGCTGCTGTTACTGACCCTGGTCACGCCCTTTGCAGTCATGGGTGTCAGCCTGGCCGACAACGCGGTGGAATTGCTACACCTGCTGCGCGGCGTCCTCAGCCAGCCGCTGCCACCGCCACCGGACTGGGTGAATCACATCCCGCTGGCGGGCAGCTATCTGCGCGCAAAGTGGCTGGCGCTGGCCATGTCGGACGAGGGTGCACTGCTGACCCAGTTGCGCACCGGACTGCAACACCTCCCGCTGCGTGACTGGGCCATCACGGCCGGCACCGTGCTGGGCCACGGCGTCATCCTGATCAGTTTCAGCGTACTGATCTGTTTTTTCTTCTACCGTGATGGACCGGCGATCACCGCGCGCGTGCAGACCGTGATGGAGCGCCTGACCGGTCACCGGGCCCACGCGCTGATCCAGGTGACCGCCGGCACGGTCTCGCGCGTGGTGAACGGCATCCTGGGCACGGCGCTGGCCCAGTCGGTCCTGGCACTGTTCGGTTTCTGGATCGTCGGCCTGCCGGGCCCCATGTTGCTGGGCCTGCTGACCTTCTTCCTGTCCATCATCCCGCTGGGCACCCTCGTGGTCTGGGTCCCGGCGGTCCTCTGGCTGTACCTGCAGGGCCAGCTCGGCATGGCCATCTTCCTTGTCGTGTGGGGCCTGCTGGTCAGCAGCATCGACCACTTCGTCAAGCCCTACCTGATCAGCCGCGGCGGTTCCCTGCCGTTGTTGCTGGTGTTCATGGGCGTGGTCGGCGGGCTGTTCGCCTTCCGTTTCATCGGCGTGTTTCTCGGCCCGGTGATCCTTGCCGTCGCCTACGCGCTGCTCTCGGAATGGATCAACCCGAGCCAGCCGGCCACGGACACACCGGGTTCCGGCACCTGAGCCGCGCCTGTGCAGCAGCCATCGTCATCCACGGCCTGTTCACTTTCGGGTCACGTACCACGTCGCCCTGTGCAGCACTGTGCAGGGTGTGCCCGGACAGCACGGCTTCGATGCGCTCGTGCCGGCTCTCCACGGCCCGGGCGTAGCACCCTGGCGCAGGTCCTGTGCCGTCCGTATTACGCGTAGAAGTCTTCCCGGTGACGGAGGAAGTCCAGGTAATCGATGTAGTGCGCGCCATCGCAGGAAAACACCAGTCCGACCAGCCCGTTGATGACATTCAGGGAACCGGAGCGCAGGTAGATAGCGTCGTCCTTGTAGCGCAGCGCGCGCATGATGGTGAAGATCTCGCGTACCCGGCCCGGTGGTACCAGGGCGTTCAGCGGGTAGGGGGTATAGCGGAACGCCTGCGGGAAACCGCTGCCGAGGAACTCTTCCTTCAGATACACCTGGTAGTTGTACGGATCGGCCAGCGGCCACAGCGTGACCTGGCCGCTGGAAAAATGGATCTTGGCATGAAAGATACCGCGTTCCACCAGCAGGCCCGTGGTCCGCTCCAGCACCTTGTCGAGATGCGCGTCGAACTCGCTGTTGGCCCGGGACTGTCTGAACAGGAACTGGCGGATAGAGGGATCACCGCGAATCTGTAACCAGCGTCTGGCCATGCTGCCCTCCACCACGATTTCCCCCCGGAGGAATGCAGCAAGTCCCGTGCCATACTGAAGGGCCCTGATTTACGGAGGGTTGTTGCCTGGCATCCGGAGACAGCCCGTGCCGCAATGGTGCAGGCCGCACCGGATTGCACCGTTCCGCTCAGGAACGACGGGAAGCCGACAGGTGAATGGCGCGACCGCTGACGTCGAGCGCGGCTTCGTGTACCGCTTCCGACAGGGTCGGGTGCGCAAACACGGTCCGGGCGATGTCCTCGCTGCTGGCACCGAATTCCATGGCCAGCACCGCCTGGGCGATCAGTTCGGAGGCCTGGGCCCCGAGGACATGCACCCCCAGCACCCGGTCCGTGCGGGCGTCGCCCAGCACCCGCACCATGCCGTCGCTCTGCTGCAGTGCCCGGGCCCGTCCGCTCGCGGCAAACGGAAACGTGCCGCTGCGGTATTCGATGCCGGCCTGGCGCAGGTTCTCCTCGGTCCTGCCGACCCAAGCAATCTCGGGTTGCGTGTAGATGACGGAGGGAATCGCCTCGTAGTTCATGCTGCTGTGCTGGCCGGCGATCCGCTCGGCCACCATGATGCCTTCTTCCGAGCCCTTGTGGGCCAGCATCGGTCCGCGCACGAGGTCACCGATGGCAAACACGCCCGGCAGGTTGGTTTCGCAGTACTCGTCGACGTGCACGGTACCACCCTCGTCGAGCAGCAGGCCCGCCTCGGCGCTGGCCAGCCCGTCACTGCAGGGCCGGCGACCGACGGCGACGATCAGCCGGTCGACGACCAGTTCATGATCCCCGCTCGCATCCTGGTAGTAAACGTGCAACGCGTCCGCATCGGTCTGTGTCGACAGCACGCGCGCCCCGTTACGGATATCGAGTTCCTGTGCACGGAACAGTTTCAGTGCGGCGCCTGCAATCTGCCGGTCGGCCATGGCCAGGAATTCCTCCTGCGCCTCCAGCAAGGTCACGGCAGAACCGAGACGGCGCCACACGCTGCCCAGTTCGAGGCCGATGACGCCGGCGCCGATCACGCCCAGGCGCTCCGGTGCCGAGTTCCACTGCAGGGCTCCCTGCGAGTCGACGATGCGTTCATCATCCAGTGGGGCTGCTGCCAGTTCGACCGGCGTGGAACCAGTGGCCAGGATCACGTGCCTGCCGACCAGCACCTGCCGTGTCCCGTCCTGTGCGCTGACCTCGACATTCCGGTTCGGCAACAGGTGGCCCCGGCCGTGCACCCAGGCCACACCGTTGGAGCGGAACAGCGCGGCGATACCGCTGCCCAGCTGGTGCACGATGCGGTCCTTGCGCGCCATCATGACATCGATGTCCAGTGACATGGATTCGATGCGCAGGCCATGGGCATTGGCATCGTGTTGCAGGCGGGCGTACAGCTCGGAGCTTTCCAGCAGGGCCTTGGAGGGAATGCAGCCGGCATTGAGACAGGTGCCACCCGGCGCGGGCTGACCGGCGGCATCGCGCCAGTCATCGACACACGCCGTGGACAACCCGAGCTGGGCGCAACGGATGGCGGCCACATAGCCGGCCGGCCCGGCCCCGATGATGACAACGTCGTACTCCGTGTCCATATGGCGTAACCGTTCAATCGCAAAACGTTAAATGGGGTTCAATACCGTGTTACTCGTCATGGCGACCACCCTGGATCCGGTAACGGGATACTGCCCTCTTGCTGATCCTACAGATCCAGCAGCATGCTGGCCGGATCTTCCAGCAGTTCCACGATCGATTTGAGGAACGTGACCGCGCTCTTGCCGTCTACGATGCGGTGATCGTAGGTCAGGGCCAGGTACATGACCGGTCGCACCACGACCTTGCCGTCTTCCACCACCGGCCGGTCCTTGATACTGTGCATGCCGAGGATGGCGCTTTGCGGCGGGTTCAGGATCGGTGTGGACAGCATGGAACCGAACACACCGCCATTGGTGATGGTAAAGGTGCCTCCGGTGATTTCCTCCATGGTGAGCTTGCCTTCGCTGGCGCGGGTCGCATAGTCCAGGATCTGCGCCTCGATCGCGGCCAGGCTCATGAACTCGGCACTGCGCAGGATCGGCACCACCAGCCCGCGTTCGGCACTGATCGCCACGCCGATATCACAGAATCCGTGATACACGATGTCCTCGCCGTCGATAGAGGCGTTGATATCGGGATGACGCCGCAGCGCCTCGGCCGCCGCCCGCACGAAGAAGGACATGTAACCGAGGCGCACGCCGTGCACCTGCTCGAAGGCCTCGCGATGGCGTTCGCGCAGGGTCTTGACCGGTTGCATGTTCACCTCGTTGAAGGTGGTCAGCATGGCGGTGTTCTGCGTGGCCGCCAGCAGGCGCTCGGCCACGCGCGCGCGCAGGCGCGACATCGGCACCCGCTTCTGCGGGCGGGTCTCGGTCACTTCGACCGGCGGTGCCTGAGCCGGCGCCGGTACCGCTGCCACGGGTGGCGGTGCCGCGCGCTGCGGCAGCTGCTCGAGCACATCGGCCTTGGTGATGCGTCCGCCGCGCCCGCTGCCATGCAGGTGACGCGGATCAAGGTCGTGGTCCGCGACCAGCTTGCGCACGGCCGGGCTCAGCACCGGCTCTTCCGCGTCGGCCGGCAGCACCGGTTTGCTCGTGGCAGGCGCTGCAGGCGGGGTTGCGGGCATGGAACCGGCATTGGCGGGCTGGATCAGGCCGATGATCTGGTCGGCCACCACGGTTGCACCGTCCTCGATGAGGATCTGCTCCAGCACGCCGTCTTCCGGTGCCGGTACCTCCAGCACCACCTTGTCGGTCTCGATGTCGACCAGTGGCTCGTCGCGGCGAATGGATTCGCCCGGCTTCTTGTGCCAGCCAGCCAGCACCCCGTCGCTGACGGATTCCGGAAGCGCAGGCACCCTGACTTCAGTGGCCATACCCGGTCAATCCCCCCTGTTGTTGTCAGGCATCCGCCGGCTCCAGGCCAAGTCCCTGTGCGACCAGCCGCTTCTGCTGCTGGACGTGGATGCTGGCGTAACCCACGGCGGGTGCGGACAGTGCGGCGCGGCCAGTATAGATAAGTTTGTGTTGTGCGCCAATCAACTCCTCGAACTTGTGACGCATGGCATACCAGGCACCCTGGTTCTGCGGCTCTTCCTGGCACCAGATGAATTCACGCACGTTCGGATACCGTGCCAGTTCCTCACGCAACAGGCGCCACGGGAACGGGTACAGCTGTTCCAGGCGGATCAGCGCAATGTGCTGCAGGTTTTCCGCACGCCGCTGCTCGAGCAGATCGTAGAACACGCGGCCGCTGCACAACACGAGGCGCGTGACGGCAGCCGCGTCCGGCGCGTCGACGTCGGGCAGCACAGGGTGAAACCAGCCGTCGGCGAGCTCTTCCAGGGTGGAAACGGCCAGCTTGTGGCGCAGCAGGCTTTTCGGCGCCATCACGATCAGCGGCCGGCGCAGCGGGCGGATCATCTGGCGGCGCAGCATGTGAAACATCTGGGCAGGGGTGGTGGGGTTGCAGACCTGGATGTTGTGATCGACGCACAACTGCAGGAAGCGCTCCAGCCGGGCCGATGAGTGTTCGGGACCCTGGCCCTCGTAACCGTGTGGCAGCAGCATGGTCAGCCCGCACAGCCTGCCCCACTTGGCCTCGCCCGAGACGATGAACTGGTCGATCACCACCTGCGCGACGTTGGCGAAATCCCCGTACTGCGCCTCCCAGATGGTGAGCGTCTCCGGCTCGGTGGTCGCATAACCGTATTCGAAGGCCAGCACCGCCTCCTCCGAGAGCAGGGAATCGAACACCAGGAACGGCGGCTGGTCCGGTGCGATGTTCTTCAGTGGCACCCAGATTTCATTGTTCTTCTGGTTATGCAATACCGCATGGCGATGGAAGAAGGTGCCGCGTTCGGAATCCTGCCCGGTGAGACGCACCGGATAGCCCTGCTGGAGCAGGCTGGCAAAGGCCAGCGCCTCGGCAAATCCCCAGTCGGCGGGCATGGCACCGGCCGCCATCTTGCGCCGGTCGTCCATCAGCTTGGCCACGCGCGGGTGCAGTTCAAAGCCGACCGGCAGCTGCTGCAGGCGGCCGGCCAGTTCCACCAGCGTGTCGTGGTTGACCGTGGTATCGCACGGTTCGTCCCAGGTGTGGCCGACATAGGACTTCCAGCGCACCGCCACCTCCTCATCCACCGGCAGGCCCAGGGTCACGTCCGGGGTAACGCTCCTGCCGGCGTCGAGCAGGTCGCGGTATTCACCGGCCATGGTCTCGGCCTGTTGCGCCGTGATTACCTGCAGCTGCACCAGCCGCTTCGCGTACAGCTCGCGCGTGGTGGGTAACGCGCGGATGTCGCGGTACATGTTGGGCTGGGTGGCGGACGGTTCATCTGCCTCGTTGTGGCCGTGGCGCCGGTAACACACCAGGTCGATGACCACGTCCTTCTTGAAGGTCATGCGGTAATCGAGCGCCACCTGGGTGACGAACAGAACGGCCTCCGGATCATCCCCGTTGACGTGAAAGATCGGTGCATTGACCATCTTGGCGACGTCGGTGCAATACAGCGTGGAGCGCGCATCCTTGATCTGGCTGGTGGTGAAACCGATCTGGTTGTTCACCACGATATGGATACTGCCGCGCGTGGTAAAGCCGCGCAGCCCGGTCATGTTCAGGGTCTCCATCACCACGCCCTGGCCGGCAAATGCCGAGTCACCGTGAATCACCACTGGCAGGATGAGGTCACCCTCGTAGTCCCGGTAACGCTGCTGGCGTGCGCGCACCGAGCCTTCGACGACCGGCGACACGATCTCGAGGTGCGAGGGGTTGAAGGCCAGCGCCAGGTGCAGGTTGCCGCCGAGGGTGCGGATATTGGAAGAGAACCCCTGGTGATACTTGACGTCACCACTCTTGTGCTCGTGGTTGTGGTTGCCCTCGAATTCGGAAAACAGCATGGACGGCAGCTTGCCGAGAATGTTCACCAGCACGTTGAGGCGCCCGCGGTGCGACATGCCGATGACGATTTCCTTGGTACCCTGCGCACCGGAGCGCTCGACCAGTTCGCCCATCAGCGGGATCAGGCTTTCGCCGCCTTCCAGGGAAAACCGCTTCTGTCCGACGTATTTTGAATGCAGGTACCGTTCGATGCCTTCCGCTGCAGTCAGGCGCTGCAGCAGCCAGCGCTGGCGTTCGGGTGCGATACCGGGATGTGACTGCACGCCTTCCAGCCGTTGCTGGATCCAGCGCTTCTCCGCGGTATCCGACATGTGCATGTATTCCGCACCGATCGTCTCGCAATAGGTGCGGTTCAGCGCGATCAGGATCTGTTCGAGGGTGGCGTGCTCGGGGCCGACCAGCGAACCGGTACGGAACACAGTGCCGAAATCGGCTTCCGACAGATTGTGGAAGGACAGGTCCAGTTCGCTGAGCGGTTCAGGCTCGCGCAGACGCAGCGGATCGGTCCGGGCATACTGGTGGCCGCGAAAGCGGTAGGCATTGATGAGTTGCAGCACGCGCACCTGCTTGTGTTCGTGCTCCAGCCGCAGTTCGCTGCCCGGACTCGTCGCTACACCGCGCGGGCGCCCGGTCAGGCGGATAAATTCCGCCTGCAGTTCGGAGTGCAGGACATCCACCGCCTGGCCATTGACCTGTGGCAGGCCGGCAAAGTACGCCCGCCAGTCGGCGTCAACCGAGCCGGGATCGCGCAGCCAGGATTCGTAGAGTGCTTCCAGCCAGGCCGCATTGCCGCCATCCAGGAGCGAGCTTTGTTGCAGGGCGTTCATTCCTGGTCTGTTCATGTTCCGCGACTCCGTACCGTTTGTCCGGACGTTTTCCGGGCATTGCGGGACGACGGGTTATACTCTTTATATATATAGGAGATATCGCCGCCAGCGGCCCAATCCTTTAGACCCGCCGTGGCGCCGGGGGTTGCGCCGGGACGGGGTCACCTGCCCGTTCGGAGTAGCCGGAACGCGCAATAAAAAGGGCTGCCCGGGCAGCCCCTTTATTGCGTCTGGGTGGCGCGGCATTACTTGCTGTGGCTGACCATGTACTCGATGGCCGCCTTCAGCTCTGCTTCCGTGCAGTTCATGCAGGTTCCCTTCGGGGGCATGACCTTGAAACCGTTCGTGGCATGCGCCAGCAGGGTGTCCATGCCCTGGGCGATGCGGGGGGCCCACGCCGCGGCATCGCCGAACTTGGGCGCCCCGGCGGCACCGGTGCCATGACAGCCCACACAGGTGGATTGATAGACCTGCTCGCCCGTGCGCGGGGCCGCCGGCGCGGCGGGGGCGGTGGGCGCGGCAGCGGCCTGCTGGGTCGCGGCGGCCGGAGCGGCCTGCCCGGCGATATTCACCTGGCCGACCGGCTTGATATTCTCCAGCACCACGTCTTTCGGCTTGTAGTCGGAAAGATCGCTCGTCAGGTTGCCGGCAAGGATGATCAGTATGATCGCCAGCACGGCCAGGCCGCCCATAATGGTAAAGAACGTGGTGTAAAACTGTTTATCCTGGCTCAAGGTACTCTCCTGGTGGTGTTGGTGCTGATTCGGGGCGCCGGCGCGCAGCGATGCCGCGGGATTATACTGAAAAGGGCTGGGCCGGGAAATTCCCGGACCGCCGGCCCGGCCGGCCGAATCCGGCATGGACCGGGGAGACCGGCAGCGGTATCCTGTCGCCCGTTTCCGGCCACGGCGGCCCGCCGCGCAGCCAGCCGGAACCCGATCATGCGCCCGTAGCTCAGTTGGATAGAGTGTCGGTTTCCGAAGCCGAAGGTCACAGGTTCGATTCCTGTCGGGCGCGCCATTCTGGTAAAAGGACGGTACTTTAGGACCGGCCTTTCACTGCCGTCCGGCAGGAAGCGAACCTGGGAAACAGGTTCGACCAGCCACCGGAAGGTGGCGCAGAACGTCGTCGCGCAGCGACGGCGGCCCGCAGGGCGAGGGGGGGCGCAGCCCCGCCGAGTATTCCTGTCGGGCGCGCCATTCCCCACCAGGGAGAGAGCATGAACCTCGATCGCGTCACCTCCGGCCAGGGCACACCTGACAGCGTCAACGTGATTATCGAGATCCCGGCACACAGCGACCCGGTGAAATACGAGGTCGACAAGGAGACCGGCGCCATGTTCGTCGACCGCTTCATGGATACTGCCATGCACTACCCGTGCAACTACGGCTATATTCCGCACACGCTCTCGGAAGACGGCGACCCGGTGGACGTGCTGGTGATCACACCGGTACCGCTGATCAGCGGCTCCGTGATCCAGTGCCGCCCGATCAGTGTGCTGAAGATGACCGATGAATCCGGCCCCGATGCCAAGATCCTCGCCGTCCCCGTCGACGGGCTCTCCACGCATTACCGGCATGTACAGAGCCTCAACGAGTTGCCGCCGGAACTGCCATCCTCGATCGCGCACTTCTTCGAGCACTACAAGGACCTCGAGCCCGGCAAGTGGGTGCAGATTCAGGGCTGGGACGACGGCCAGGCTGCACGCGCAGAAATCCTCGCAAGCATACAGCGATACAAGGACGCTCCGGTCAAACCACACTTCTAGTGTGCTGATAAGTTACTGATATTATGGGTTTTGGCATCCGGCCCTTGAATATATGCTTGATCATATATATGCCAATGCGTATATTCCTGCCATGCCACCGGATGCCGACACCCTGTTTCGCACCCTTGCCGACCCCACCCGACTGCGCACCGTGCTGTTGCTGGCTGCCGAGGGCAGGCTGTGTGTGCGCGAACTGACCCACGCCCTGGGGCAATCGCAACCGAAGGTCTCCCGGCACCTGGCCGCCTTGCGCGAGTCCGGTTTGCTGCAGGCACGCCGGGAAGGCCAGTGGATGTATTACCGCATCTCGCCGGGCCTGCCCGACTGGATCCAGAACCTCCTGCACCACACCCTGCTCGGCAACAGCGCCGCCGCCCCCTTCCGGCACGACCGGCAGACCCTGAAGACCATGCCCAACCGGCCCGGTGCGGCCGTTTGCACCTGACAGACCGGGGGAAAGGGGGCACGCCTCGAACGGTCCGGCACCAGGCCGGTGGCGGGCATTGCGTTCGGTCCGCCGGAATCGAGGCACACGAACGGAACCCGCGCGCCATCGCGGCCATACCGGAGGCCGGAGTGGACATCGCCACGCAGGCATCCACGCGCACGCCCGCTGCCATGCCTGCCGCGACGGACCGCGTGGTGACCGTGTGCGGCCACGCTGACGAACACTGTCCGGCCACCCGTAGCACGGTTTAACCCGGATCAGATTTTCTGGATCCCCGCCGTGGTAGGCTTCCACGGTCACCGACCGGGATGGCCTGCCTTGGAACAACTGCACCGCTTCACTGCCACGCTGCTTGCCAGTGCCAGGGACCTGCTGCCGATCATCCTGGTCGTCGGTTTTTTCCAGGTCGTGGTGATCCGGCAACCGCTGCCGGAGTTCGGCCGCGTTGTCACCGGGTTCCTGCTGGTGATCCTCGGGCTGACCCTGTTCGTACGCGGCCTGGAGCAGGGTCTGTTTCCGATCGGTGAGTCGCTGGCCTGGGCGTTTGCGAAACGTGGCAATCTGGCCCTGCTGCTGGTCTTCTCGTTCGCGCTGGGCTTCGGCACCACCATCGCCGAACCTGCACTGACCGCGATCGCCGAGGAAGCCGCCGCGGTCGCGGCCGAGGGCGGGGTGATCAGCCACCAGACCGCTGCACTGGAACACTACGCGCTGGGCCTGCGGGTCACCGTGGCCGTGTCCGTCGGCTGCGCGATCCTGCTGGGCGTGCTGCGCATCATTCGCGGCTGGCCGATCCAGGTCCTCATCATCGGCGGCTACCTCGGCGTGGTCGTGATGACGGCGTTCGCCCCCCCGGAAATCGTCGGCATTGCCTATGACTCGGGCGGCGTCACCACTTCCACGGTGACCGTGCCACTGGTCACGGCACTTGGCGTGGGGCTGGCGGAGATCATTCACGGCCGCAACCCGATGACCGACGGCTTCGGCCTGATCGCCTTCGCCTCGCTGACCCCGATGATCTTTGTCATGGCCTACGGGATGCTGACGCAATGACCCTGCTGCATGACCTCCTCGCCACCGGCCTGAGTACCGTGACGGACATCCTGCCGATCATGGTGGTGATTTTCGGGTTCCGCCTGCTGGTGCTGCGCCAGTCCGTGGTCGGGCTCGGCAAGATCATCGCGGGCTTTGCCTACGTGCTGGTCGGCCTGACGCTGTTCCTGGTCGGCCTGCAGGAAGCACTGTTCCCGGTCGGCCGCGCCATGGCGCAACAGCTGACCGCGCAGGCCTTCGCCGGGACGGCGGGACGCGCGGCGCCCGGCTGGAGCGGATATCTGTGGGTCTACCTGTTTGCCGCCGCCATCGGTTTCTCCACCACCATTGCCGAACCGGCCCTGATCGCCGTGGCCTACAAGGCCCGCCAGGTATCCGCCGGCGCGATCGACACCCGGGGCCTGCGCGTGGCCGTGGCCATCGGCGTGGCCGCCGGCATCACCCTGGGCGTGTTTCGCATCGTCACCGGCACCCCGCTGTACTGGTATATCATGGCCGGGTACCTGATGGTCCTGCTGCAGACCCTGTTTGCGCCGCGCATGATCGTGGCACTGGCCTACGATTCCGGTGGCGTGACGACGTCCACGGTTACGGTGCCACTGGTCGCGGCGCTCGGACTGGGACTGGCCGGCAACATTCCCGGACGCAGCCCGTTGCTGGACGGCTTCGGACTGATCGCGTTCGCCAGCCTGTTTCCCGTCATATCCGTGCTGGCCTACGCCCAGCTCGGCAACTGGTGGATCAGGCGCGCGCAACGCAGCAAGCCGGAACAACCCTGAAGCACGAGGATCCATCCATGCACTTCAAACTGATCGTTGCCCTCGTTGAAGACAACCTCTCGGACCAGGTCCTGGAAGCAGCGCGGTCCGCCGGCGCCACCGGCGCCACGGTGCTGAACCAGGCACGCGGGGAAGGTGTTTCCGCCGCGCGCAGCTTTTTCGGACTCAGCCTGGAAACCCAGCGTGACATGCTGATGTTCCTGGTCGAGGAACACCTGAGCCGCAATATCCTGGAAACCATCGCGCGGATCGGTGATTTCGACAACAATCCGGGCTCCGGTATCGCGTTCCAGATCGATGTGGAGGATGCCGTGGGCGTCATGCGCCAGGTCTCCCAGTTGAGCAAGGTCGTGGAGGAAAGGATATGAACGAGCAGCCACCGGTTCGCGTACGTGACGTGATGAATCGCGACTTCCAGCTCGTCGACGGCATGATGATGGTCAACGAGGCGCTGAAGCTGATGAAGCAGCACGATGCACGCATGCTGATCGTCGACAAGCGTCACGATGACGATGAATATGGCATCGTGACGCTGTCGGACGTGGCAAGCCAGGTGCTGTCGGCCAACCGTGCGCCTGATCGCGTCAACGTCTACGAGATCATGTCCAAGCCGGTGGTCAGCGTCGAGGCGAATATGGATATCCGCTATTGTGCCCGGCTGTTTCACCGCATGGGATTTTCCTATGCGCCGGTCATCGAGGGGGGCAAGGTGCTGGGCATCGTCGGCTACGCCGCCCTGGTGCTGAAGGGTCTAGTCCAGTAAGCGCAGCGCCTGGTGAATGCTCCTGTGCAGGGCCGCGCGCGAAAAATGCGCCTTGCCCAGCACCATCATCCCCGCCAGCATGCCGGCGATGGCGGTCGCGGTGCTGCCGGTGTCGAGATGCGCCGGCAGCTCACCCGCCTTTTTCGCCCGGGACAGGCGCGTGGCGAGCACTCCCCGCAGTTCGTGGATCAGGCGCGCCGTGGCCTCGTTCGACTCGGTCGTGTGCTGCCCGCTCTCCAGCACGGACAACACCACCAGGCAGCCGCCCGGGTACTGGTCGTTGAAGTGGATATCCAGCGCACCTTCCAGTAAGCGCCGGATACCGGTCCGGATGTCCGGGGCATGGTCGAGTTTCGCGAGCAGCTCGCCCATGACCGATTCCTGGTAACAGGCGAGCACGCGCTCGAAGACCGCGCGCTTGTTGCCGAAGGCGTTGTAGATGCTGGTGCGATTCAGGCCCATGGCATGCTCCAGGTCCTGGATCGAGGTTCCTTCGTAGCCCTTCTCCCAGAACACCAGCATGGCCGCGATCAGCGCCTGCCGCTCGTCGAACTCCCGTGTGCGCGCCATCATGTTTCCCTTTCAATACCTGCCATATTCTATACTGAAAGGTATAAATTGTCTTGACAATATCAGTATTGTCGCATATACATATATTGTACTGATCAGTGTATAACCTATTCCGGAGGCCTGCCATGCACACCGCAAACGCCACCCTCGATGCACGCGGCTTGAACTGTCCGCTGCCGATCCTGAAGACCCGCAAGGCCCTGAACGCACTGGCAAGCGGCGCAATTCTCGAAGTGATCGCCACCGATCCAGGTTCCGTTAAGGACATGCAGGTATTCTGCACGCAGACCGGTCACCGCCTGGTAGCCAGCAGCGAGTCCCGCGACCGCTTCGTTTTCATGATCGAGAAGCACTGACCCCTTACCACCTGCAGGAGGTTCCCATGTCATTACCCGCAGAGAACGTTGCCGGCAACGCACAACTGGATGCGTGGCTGGACAAGAAGCTCGACGAGCTGTTACCGAAGAAACTGGAAAAGATCGACGCTGCCCGCACCCCGTCGATGGCGATCATCGCCACCAAGGGCACCCTGGACTGGGCCTACCCGCCCTTCATCCTGGCCTCCACCGCGGCCGCCCTGGGCTGGGACGTCACCGTGTTCTTCACCTTCTACGGGCTGCTGCTGCTGAAAAAGGACATCTCCGCGCACGTCAGCCCGCTGGGCAACCCGGCCATGCCGATGAAGATGCCGTTCGGGCCGAAGTGGTTCCAGGATTACGAGTGGCCGATGCCGAACCTGCTGATGGCCGGTATTCCGGGCTTCGAGAAGGTGGCCACGACCCTGATGAAGAAGACCTTCAAGAACAAGGGGGTGGCGACGGTGGAAGAGCTGCGCAGCCTGTGCATCGAGGCGGACGTGAAGATGGTGGCCTGCCAGATGACGGTGGACGTGTTCGGCTTTGACGCCAGCGAGTTCGTTCCCGAGGTGACCGACTTCGTGGGTGCCACCTCGTTTCTGCCGGTCGCGCAGAAATCCGACGTCTGCCTGTTCATCTGAGCGGCCGCCGTGGTGCGGTATCCCGGGGGCGTGCCAGTGGCACGCCCTTGTTTTTGGCGCTCCCCCCGGAATCCCCCGGACGGCTTGCGCTCAGGGCGCGGTGTCCAGCCGCACGGACTCCGGCAAGGTGAGCTGCATCTCGATCGGCAGGTGGTCGGACAGCGAGAAATTCAGCGTGCCCACGTGGTCGACCTCCAGGGTCGGCGTCACCAGGATGTGATCGATGTTGTGCTGCGGGCGCCAGCTCGGGAACGTGTCCAGCCCGTGCGAGGGTTCGCGCATCATGGTGCGATTGATCAGGTAATCCATCTCGGCGCTGTCGGACTGGCAGTTCATGTCGCCCATCAGGATGACATGGCGGTACTCGTTGACGATTTCGCTGATGTAATCGAGCTGCATCATGCGCGTGCGCCGGCCCAGCGCCAGGTGCAGGATGAGCACGATCAGCGGTTCATCCCGGGTGCCGTAGCGGATGAACAGCACGCCGCGCCCGGGGATGCGGCCCGGCAGGCGATGCTCGATGACTTCCGTCGGGGTGTAGCGGCTCAGCAGTCCGGTGCTGTGGCGGGCGAGACGCCCGATGCGGCGGTTGGTCTGGTCGGACCAGAACGGCATTTCCGCCTTTTCGCTGAGATACTCGGTGAGGTTGACGTAGCCGCTGCGCATGCTGCCGGCATCCAGTTCCTGCAGGCCGACGATGTCATAGCTGCGCACCAGCCGGGCGATCCGGTCCAGATTGTCGAAGCGCTGCGTGTGCGGTAGCACGTGCTTCCAGCTGTGGGTGATGTAGTGCCGGTAGCGGCGCGTACTGATGCCTGCCTGCACATTGTAGCTGAGCACGCGGATTTTCTGGCCCATCTCCGGCACGGCTCCCGGTGTTGCCTGACCCGCAGTCCGGTCGATCTGCGCCCCTGCTGTCAGGTCGGGCATACCAGCGTTCCCAGTTGTTCGGTTAACCTGAAGTTTTCCCGGTAGTCCACCGGACAGTCGATCACGCTGACCGTGTCACAGGCCAGCGCTTCATTCAGTATAGACGGCAGGTCCGCAGTTCTCTCCACCCGGTAACCCCTGGCGCCAAAGGATTCGGCGTACTGTACGAAGTCCGGGTTGTTGAAGCGCACGTTGGCCGCGCGGCCGAACCGGTTCATCTGTTTCCACTCGATCAGGCCGTAGCTGCTGTCGTTCCAGATCAGGATCACGATCGGCAGCCGGTAGCGCAGCGCAGTTTCGATCTCCTGCGCATTCATCAGGAAGCCGGCATCACCGGTCACCGCGACCACCTTGCGCTGCGGACAGGCCAGCCGTGCCGCGATCGCACCCGGGACGGCGATGCCCATGCTGGCAAAGCCGTTGGAAATGATACAGGTGTTCGGATACTCGCAGCGAAACATGCGCGCCATCCACATCTTGTGTGCACCAACATCGCACACCACGATGTCCTCCAGGTCCAGCGCGGTGCGCAGATCCCAGATGATCTTCTGTGGCCTGACCGGGAAGGCCATGTCATCGCGGTGCTGGTTCATCTCGTTGACCAGCCGCTCGCGCAGCGGCCGGATGTGCCGGCCCTCGTGGCGTGCGGCCTGTTGCGCGATGCGTTGCAGGCTCAGCCCGATGTCACCGTTCACGCCCACCGTCACCGGGTAATGCCCGTCCACCTCGGCAGGCGACTGGTCGATATGGATGATGCTGCGGTCCCGGGTCGGGTGCCACAGGTAGGGATGGTATTCGACGAGATCATAACCCACGCAGATCACCACGTCCGCGCGATCGAACCCGCAACCGAGGTAGTCACTGGCCTGCAGGCCGGCGCTGCCCAGCGCACACGGGTGGCGGAACGGGATGACCCCCTTGGCCATGAAGGTATTGGCGACCGGGATGTTCAGCTGCTCGGCAAAGGCGGTCAGTTGTCCGGATGCCCCCGCGCGTACCACGCCGTTGCCGGCCAAAATCAGCGGATGGTTCGCGTCACTGATCAGCCGCGCCGCCTGCGTCACCTGGATGGCTGATGGCTCCGGCACCGGCGGGGAAGTCACCGGCAACGGCAGCGCATCCTGGATGTCCATCTCCGCGACATTCTCCGGAAACTCGATGAAGGTGGCACCCTTCTTGGGCGTGACGGCCACCTTGAATGCCTTGCGCACCACTTCCGGAACGATGTCCGGTTCCAACAGGCTGGCGCAGTACTTGGTGACCGGTTCGAACAGCCGGGTGAGATCGAGCACCTGGTGGGATTCCTTGTGCAGCCGCGTCGTGGCGGCCTGCCCGGAGATGGCGACCAGGGGTGCATGGTCCAGGTTGGCGTCGGCGACCCCGGTCAGCAGGTTGGTGGCGCCCGGTCCGAGCGTGGACAGGCACACCCCGGCGCGCCCGGTCAGGCGTCCGTAGACATCCGCCATGAAGGCCGCACCCTGCTCGTGGCGGACGGTGATGAACCGGATGGAGGAATCCAGCAGGGCATCCATGACATCCAGATTCTCTTCACCGGGTATCCCGAAGACGTACTCGACGCCCTCGTTCTCGAGGCACCGCACGAACAGCTCGGCTGCCTTCATGGCAGTGCCGCTGACAGCGCCACCCGCGGCTTAGCGGGGCGCCGTGGCCCCGGCGCGGGACAGGGCCATGTGCTTGCGTTCCTTTGCGATCAGATAATCGACCACCTTGAATACTTTCTCGTTACTGCCCGCATCGCCCACGCTGGTGCTGTATTTACCGTCCACGATGAGGGTCGGCACACCGGAGATCCCGTAGCGGCGCGACATCATGCGGGCGTTGTTGACCTTGACGGTAACGGCAAAGGAATTGAAGGTCTTGTCAAAACTTTCCGGTAACACACCGTGGCTCACGAAGAACTCGCGCAGGCTCTTTTCATCCCGGATCGGGTCGTGGCGTACGTGGATCTCGTCAAACAACTCGCTGTGCACCTTGTCGAGTACGCCCAGCAGCTCGGCGGTGTAATAGGCCTTGGCGAGCAGTTCCCAGCCTTTCCCCAGCACGGCCGGAATGCGCACGAAGTTGACGTCCCCGGGCTTGGTTTTCAGCCACTGCTGTACATACGGCTCGAGATGGAAACAGTGCGGGCAGCCATACCAGAACATTTCGACCACCTCGATCTTGCCCGGCACGGCCACCGGTTGCGGGTTGCCCAGGGTGTGGTATTCCTTGCCGTCGGTAAATGTGTCCGCCGCAAGGGCAGTGGCGGCGATTACCGGTAGTAACAGGCACAGCAACCATTTCGAAACCGTCTTCATGCACAACTCCTCGTTGAGAAATAGCCAAATGCACACCCCGCACGGCAGGACCCTGTCGGGCCGGCAGACCGTGGTCGGGAAACTCCGGCCCACGAGCTGCTGCCGGAACGCATCCCGATCCGCTGCAGGCCCCGGTGAGAATACACTGGCACCGGGCGGTGCAAAACCGTATCCGTCACAATTGTCCGGAGCGGTGGTTCGCGGCAGTCACGGGCATGCGCCGTTCCCGGCGTACTACTCGTCCTGCCCCGTACCCGCGCTGCCTCCAGATCGACAGCGGATCGTGCCGCCAGTTCCGCATTCCGCTGGCCCGGCCGTGTACGACGATCGTCCTGCAGGACCTGCTGGGAGGGGCGGGTTGGGAAGGGTTGAGCGGACAATCCGTCCGGCAGTGCCGTTTGCCGGACGGGCGTCGGCTGGGTGGTGGTTCCGCGCCCCGGTTCACCCCGGGGCGCGCGACGCGGGAAATTTCAGTGCAGTCCCTGGATGTAACTGGCGACCGCGCGGATCTCCTTGTTGGTCAGCCGGGAGGCCAGGATCTGCATCATCTTCCTGGCATTCTCATTGACCCGCTTGCCTTCGGCAAAGCCGTGTAACTGGGTTTCCACGTACCTGGCATTCTGACCGTCCAGGGAAGGATAACGTGCGGCCGGGTTGCCGGCCCCGTCCGGACCATGGCAACCCATGCAGGCGGCCACCTTGCTGATCGGATTACCAGCGCGGTAAATCTGCTGGCCAAGTTCCACCAGTTGCGGGTCCGCTTCACCGATGGTCCGCTTCTGGCTGGCAAAGTAGGCTGCGACATCCTCGCGACCCTGTTCATCCAGTGCGGACGCCATCGGCTTCATGACGTCACTTTGCCGCAGGCCCTTTGCAAAATAGTCGAGCTGCTTGACCAGGTACTCCGCATGCTGGCCGGCCAGCTTGGGAAATTCCGGATTGGTGCTGTTGCCGTCGGCGCCATGGCAGCCGGCACACTGGGCGGCCATCGCCTTGCCGGCCACCGGGTCGCCTGCGGCGTGCGCCTGCAGCACACTGCCCGAAATAAGCAAAGTAATTGTAATTGCTAGCCAATTCTTCATCTTGGAACTGCTCCTGTTGCGCCTGCCGGGAATGGGCAGGATGAAAATTCGAACGACGGCGAGGCACGGCTGGCGCGCGCGCGAAAAAGGGCCCCTTTTATACCCGCGGTGCGACTGCGGGTCAACCGCCGCGCGCGCGCGGAGCGGGTCTAAGCGGATAAAAAACAAAGAGACTTTCCATTCCAAGCCAAGTCACGTTTAATGCGGGTGGAAATTCGTCATGCATAACCGCTATCAACAGGCCCGTTTTCTGCTCGGCACCCCGGATTCCCGCCGTGCGCCACCGGACACGGGTATCGAAATCGCGCTGGTGGGACGCTCCAACGCCGGCAAGTCGAGCGCCCTGAACGTGATCACCGGACAGCGCAACCTGGCGCGCATCAGCAAGGCACCGGGACGCACTCGCGAGATCAACTTTTTCGTCGTGGACGCGGGGCGCCGTCTGGTGGACCTGCCCGGCTACGGCTATGCAAAGGTGTCGCTGGAAATCCGCCAGCAGTGGCAACGACACATCGCCCGGTACCTCGAAACGCGCCATTCGCTGGGGGGAGTCATCGTATTGATGGACGTGCGCCAGCCGCTCCGGGAAACCGACCGGCAGGTGCTCGGCTGGTGCCGGGAAGCCGGCTTGCGCACCCATGTACTGCTGACCAAGTCGGACAAGCTCAGGCGCGGTCCGGCCCGCACCATCCTGCACACGGTGCGCACGGAACTCGCCACCCTGCATCCCGCGGCCGGTATCCAGCTGTTCTCCGCGCACAACCGCGCAGGCCTCGAGGAACTGCATGCCCTGCTCGACCGCTGGATGGGTTTTGTCGAGGAGACCGGCTGATCCCGCCCCGGACAATGCCGGCCGCGCATGGATTGTGCACGACAGGCATAAAAAAACCCCGGCGTGAAGGGGGATTCTGCCGGGGTTTCAAATTACCCTGTCCTGTGGTGGACCGGGTGGAGGAGCCTGCCCAGGGAGGGGAGCAGGAGAGTTCCTCCGTGCTGGTGTGACTGGCGCTGCCACCAAAGGTTCCCGGGTGAGTCCACCGCCGTGCATTGCCGGCCGCGCGCGGATTGTGTACGACGCGCATAAAAAAACCCCGGCGTGAAGGGGGATTCTGCCGGGGTTTCAAATTACCCTGTCCTGTGGTGGACCGGGTGGAGGAGCCTGCCCAGGGAGGGGAGCAGGAGAGTTCCTCCGTGCTGGTGTGACTGGCGCTCCTACTGAAGGTTCCGGGGGATTGCAGAAAAATTTCGCAACCCGACCGAACCCGGCCAAATCGAGGATATATCATGAAAACTCTTTAATTAGATTTCACTATAAATTATTCCGGGCTTGCGCTTCTACTACTTTACTGATTTGTATTTTAAAGAATTAATCACCCATCCCCGCCTGCCCCAAGCACACGGGTAGCTGCACCCGCCTCCGCTAATGGGCCTCATCCCAGTTCCCGCCCACCCCGAGTTCCACCAGCAGCGGGACCCGCAGGCTGGCCGCGGCGCACATCCGGGAGCGGATTTCCTCGCGAACCGCATCGACATCGCCGGCCGCGATCTCGAACACCAGTTCGTCGTGCACCTGCATGATCATGGTGACATCACGCGCCTGGGACCGGATCCAGCCATGCAGATCGATCATGGCGCGCTTGATGATGTCGGCGGCCGTTCCCTGCATCGGCGCATTGATCGCGGTGCGTTCGGCGGCGGCACGGCGCTGGCCGTTGCGGGCCTGGATGTCGGGCAGATAGAGGCGCCGGCCGAACACGGTTTCCACATAGCCCTGCTCACGGGCCCCGCTGCGGGTCGCCTCCATGTAGTCCTGCACACCCGGATAGCGTTCGAAGTAGCGATCGATGTAGTCCTGGGCCGCCCCCCGGGCGATGCCCAGTTGCCGGGCCAGCCCGAAGGACGACATGCCATAGATCAGTCCGAAGTTGATGGCCTTGGCCGAACGGCGCTGCTCGGCACTGACCTCGGCCGGCGGCACGCCGAACACCTCGGCCGCGGTGGCCCGGTGCACGTCCTCTCCGGCCGCAAACGCGGCCAGCAGTCCGGGGTCGGATGACAGGTGCGCCATGATGCGCAGTTCGATCTGCGAATAGTCGGCGGCCAGCAGGACGCAACCGGGACGCGCCACGAAGGCCTGGCGGATGCGCCGGCCTTCCTCGGTGCGGACCGGGATGTTCTGCAGGTTCGGGTCGGAAGACGACAGCCGGCCGGTGGCGGCCACGGCCTGGTGGTACGAGGTATGCACCCGGCCCGTGGTAACGGACACCTGTTCGGGCAGGCGGTCGGTGTAGGTCGACTTGAGCTTGCTGAACGAACGGTACTCGAGGATCAGGCGCGGCAACGGATAATCCAGTGCCAGCTCGGCCAGCACCGCTTCGGCGGTCGACGGCGCCCCGCCGGGGGTCCGCGACAGGACCGGCAACTGCAGCTTGTCGAACAGCAGTTCCTGGATCTGCCGGGGAGATCCGAGGTTGAACGGCTGGCCGGCCTCGCGGTGCGCCTCCTGCTCGATCCCGACGATGCGCACTGCCAGCTGCCGGCTCTGCGCCGCCAGCATGTCGCAATCGATAGCCACACCGGCCTGTTCCATGTCGGAGAGTACCGTCACCAGCGGGATCTCGATCTCACGATAGATCCTTTCCAGGCCCGGCACCTGCACCAGCCTCGGCCACATGGCACGATGCAGGCGCAGGGTGATGTCGGCATCCTCGGCCGCGTAGGGTGCGGCACTTTCCAGCGGCACCTCGTTGAAGCTGAGCTGATTCTTGCCCTTGCCCGCCACGTCCTCGTACTTGATGGTGGTGTACTCGAGGTACTTTTCCGCCACCGAGTTCATGTCGTGCCGGATTGCGGTGCTGTCCAGGACATAGGATTCGAGCATGCTGTCGAAGGCAATGCCTGACAACTTTATACCGTGATTAGACAACACGTTACGATCATATTTAATGTGATGACCAATTTTCCTGATTCGACTATTTTCAAGCAGTGGTCCCAGTTTCCCCAGCACCGCCTCCCGGTCGAGCTGCTCGGGGGCACCCGGATAATCGTGGGCCAGCGGCACATAGGCGGCCGCGCCGGGGTGGACGGCGAAGGACACCCCGACGACACGGGCGTCCATGTACGCCAGGCTGGTGGTTTCGGTATCGAAGGCAAATTCGCCGGCCGCGCGCAGGCGCTGCAACCAGTCCTCCAGCCGCGCGGGATCGAGCACGGTTTCATAGCGCACTCCAGCAGGCGGACCGGTGGTAAGCGCCGGGTCCGGGTCGTCCTGCGCGCCATCCAGCTCTTCCAGCCAGCGGGCGAAGTCGAGGTCGCGGTACAGCACACGCAGCCGGTCGGGGTCTGCGGGCAGGCGCTGCAGTGACTCCGGTGCGACCTCCAGTGCCAGGTGGCAGTCGATGGTGGCCAGACGGCGCGACAGTGGCAATTGTTCGAGGCTGGCGCGCAGGCTGTCCCCGACCTTGCCCTTGACCTCGCCGGCATGGGCGATGACCCCGTCCAGCGAACCATGCTCCGCCAGCCACTTCACCGCCGTTTTCGGTCCGACCCCGGGTACGCCGGGAATGTTGTCCGAGGTGTCACCGATCAGGGCCAGGTAGTCGACGATCCGGGCCGGAGTGACACCGAATTTCTC
>Ga0315556_1000527_pt1 | contig 23791 bp, 20 predicted proteins | sample SalMarSW160310MG_FD_202112 | JGI IMG/M metagenome (GOLD analysis project Ga0315556, IMG submission 202112) | Salt marsh sediment microbial communities from the Plum Island Ecosystem LTER, Massachusetts, United States - Salt Marsh Sediment SW1603-10 ...
CTCCGCAGAAAAAGCTCGAAGGGTATGAGGATATCCCTTCGATCGAGGACCTGTACGGGCCGAAATCCGAAGCCCTGAGGCATCGCCCCGACCCCATGGCCGGGCGCACCCTCATGGAGGCGCGCGAGCAATCCGGCCCCCGCGACGGCCTCGCCTTCCTGCGCCCCGACCTGCCCGACCTGCCGGTGTTCACGCCGCACCGCCCGCCACGCCCGGAAAAATCCGAAGGCGGCCAGACCCTGAAGATCGTCTCCGACTTCACCCCGCAGGGTGACCAGCCCCACGCCATCGCCGAACTGTCGGCCGGAACGAAGGCCGGCGAGCGTGACCAGGTGCTGCTCGGCGTCACCGGCTCGGGCAAGACCTTCACCATGGCGCACATCATCGCCGAGACCCAGCGCCCGGCCCTCATCCTCGCCCCCAACAAGACGCTGGCTGCCCAGCTTTATGGCGAGTTCCGCTCGTTCTTCCCCGCCAACGCGGTGGAATATTTCGTCTCCTATTACGATTACTACCAGCCCGAGGCCTACGTCCCACGCACCGACACCTATATCGAAAAAGAGTCCTCCATCAACGAGCAGATCGACCGCATGCGCCACTCCGCCACCCGCGCCCTGCTGGAGCGCGACGACGTGGTGGTGGTGGCCTCGGTGTCTTGCATCTACGGCATCGGCGATGTCGAAACCTATTCGGCCATGACCTTCGCCTTGAAGAAGGGCGAGCGCATCTCGCAGCGCCAGTTGCTCGCCGATCTGGTGGCGCTGCAATACCGCCGCAACGACCAGGCTTTTCAGCGCGGCGCCTTCAGGGTGCGCGGCGACACGGTGGAGCTTTTCCCCTCGCATCTGGAGGATCGCGCCTGGCGCATCTCGCTGTTCGGCGACGAGATCGACTCGCTCTCCGAGTTCGATCCGCTCACCGGCCAGAAGACGGCCGAGCTTGAGACCATCAAGGTCTACGCCAACTCCCATTACGTGACGCCCAAGCCGACCCTCGACCAGGCGGTCAAGCGCATCAAGGCCGACCTGCGCCAGCGCCTCGACGAATTCAATTCCGCCGGCCGCATCCTCGAGGCCCAGCGCCTCGAGCAGCGCACCCTCTATGACATCGAGATGATGATGGCGACCGGCTCCTGCGCCGGCATCGAGAACTATTCGCGCTATCTCACCGGCCGCGCCCCCGGCGAGCCGCCGCCCACCCTGTTCGAATATTTGCCCGACAATGCCCTTGTCTTCGTCGATGAGAGCCACGTCACCATCGGCCAGTTGAACGGCATGTTCCGCGGCGACTTCAACCGCAAGGCGACACTGGCCGAATTCGGCTTCCGCCTGCCGTCAGCCATCGACAACCGCCCTCTGCGCTTTGAGGAATGGGACGCCATGCGCCCCCAGACCACCTACGTCTCGGCCACCCCCGGCCCGTGGGAGATGCAGCGAACGGGGGGCGTTTTCGTGGAACAGGTGATCCGCCCCACCGGCCTCGTCGACCCGCCGGTCGAGGTGCGCCCGGTCTCGACCCAGGTCGACGACCTCATCGCCGAATGCCGCGACATCGCCGCCGCCGGCTATAGGGCGCTGGTCACCGTGCTCACCAAGCGCATGGCGGAAGACCTGACCGAATACATGCACGAGCAGGGCCTGCGCGTCCGCTACATGCACTCCGACATCGACACGCTTGAACGCATCGAGATCATCCGCGATCTGCGCCTCGGCGCCTTCGACATCCTGGTCGGCATCAACCTGCTGCGCGAAGGCCTCGACATCCCCGAATGCGCCCTCGTCGCCATCCTCGATGCCGACAAGGAAGGCTTCCTCAGGTCCGAGACCAGCCTCATCCAGACCATCGGCCGCGCCGCCCGCAACGTCAACGGGCGCGTCATCATGTATGCCGACCACGTCACCGGCTCCATGCAGCGGGCGCTGGACGAAACCTCCCGCCGCCGCGAAAAGCAGCTGCAATGGAACGCCGAACACGGCATCACGCCGGAAAGCATCAAGAAGTCCATAGGCGACATCCTCAACTCGGTGTACGAGAAGGATCACGTGCGTGTCTCGACCGGCCTTGAGGAAGAAGCCGGCCAGTATGTCGGCCACAACCTTTCCGCCGTCATCGCCGATCTGGAAAAGCGCATGCGCGCCGCCGCCGCCGATCTCGAGTTCGAGGAAGCCGCCCGCCTGCGCGATGAACTGAAGCGCCTGCGCGAAACCGAACTGGCGGTGATGGACGATCCGCTGGCCAAGGCCCCCGTGGCGTCGTCAAAGATCAAGACGCCGGAAACCTTCTGGCCCAAGCCCGCCGCCAAGCCGCGCGGCCATTCCAAGGGCGGCCGCCCCGGCACCCACACCTGGCGCGGCAAGAGTACGTAAGCCGCCGCCTTGACGCTTGCCCCGCGAGGTTCATACTCACCGCCCGCAACCACCAGGGGAAGGATGAAACCATGTCGCATCGCCAACCGCTCGCCGCCATCGCCGTCGCGGCCGCCCTCGCGCTCATCGCCGCATCAGGCCCGGCTGGCGCCGCCGAGGTGAAGGGCGCCGGCACCGGCACCTACACCATCCGCGCCATCGCCAGCCACAAGCTGGCGAGCGGCCGCAAGCTGCGCCAGTCGCACCTGAAGGGCGTGCTGGTGGCCGCCGATCCCGCCCACCCGTTCAACCTCTCCACCCAGGACTGCAACGACGTCGCCCTGATCGACATAGACGGCACGGTGCTCAAGGACTACGGCGTGTGCGCGGCGGTGGACAAGGCCGGCGATGTATGGTGGCTGAAATTCGAAGGCAAGGCCGGCGTCGGCACCTGGCAGGTGATCGGCGGCATCGGCAAGTACGAAGGCATGACCGGCGGCGGCACCACCCAGGACCTCCTCGCCACCCCCGACGGCCGCCTGACGCTCGCCTGGACAGGCGCGGTCGAGATGAAATAGCCGCCGTCCGCCCGCTCCCTCCAGCCTCCCATCATCGTCATCCCGGGACTTGATCCCGGGATCCATTCCGCAAAGAGCAGCCCATCGCCCGGCGGCCGCGATATCTCGCCAGCCTCCCCCTCTACTCCGCCGCGCGCAGCCTGCTCCCTCCAGCCTCCCATCTCCACACCCGTCACCCCGTGGCTTGACCACGGGGTCCATTCCGCCAACATTTCGCCTTGCTGCGGCGCAAGCGGAATGGATGGCCGGATCAAGTCCGGCCATGACGATGCGTACAGGAGAGAGTAAGGCCCCTAGTTCTTCGCCTTGTCGACCAGCTTGTTGGCGGCGATCCACGGCATCATGCCGCGCAGCTTTTCACCCACCGCCTCGATGGGGTGGGCATCGTTCATGCGCCGGGTGGCCTTGAACTTGGGCTGGCCGGCCTTGCATTCGCGCATCCATTCAGACGTAAAGGCGCCGGTCTGGATGTCCTTCAGGATGCGCTTCATCTCGGCGCGCGTCTCGTCCGTCACCACCCGCGGGCCGGAGGCGTATTCGCCGAACTCGGCGGTGTTGGAGATCGAGTAGTTCATGTTGGCGATGCCGCCCTCGTAGATGAGGTCGACGATGAGTTTCACCTCGTGCAGACATTCGAAATAGGCCATTTCCGGGGCGTAGCCGGCTTCCACCAGGGTCTCGAAGCCCGCCCGGATGAGTTCGACAAGGCCGCCGCACAACACCACCTGCTCGCCGAACAGGTCGGTTTCGCATTCCTCCTTGAAGGAGGTCTCGATGACGCCCGAGCGGCCGCCGCCGATGCCGCAGGCATAGGAAAGCGCCAGGTCGTGGGCATTGCCCGAGGCGTCCTGGTCGATGGCGATGAGGCACGGCACCCCGCCGCCGCGGGAAAATTCGCTGCGCACCGTGTGGCCGGGGCCCTTGGGGGCGATCATGATGACGTCGATGTTGGCCGGCGCCTCGATCAGCTTGAAGTGGACGTTGAGGCCGTGGGCAAAGGCAATCGCTGCGCCGTCCTTGATGTTGGGGGCGATGTCGTCCTTCCAGATGTCGGCCTGCAGTTCATCGGGGGTGGCCATCATCATGAGGTCGGCCCACTTGGCACCCTCGGCCACCGTCATCACCTTGAGGCCGTCGGCCTCGGCCTTCTTGGCCGTCGCCGAACCGGGCCTGAGCGCCGTGGCGATCTCCTTGACGCCGGAATCCTTGAGGTTGAGCGCATGCGCCCGCCCCTGGCTGCCATAGCCGACGATCAGCACCTTCTTGCCCTTGATCAGGTTCACATCGGCGTCGCGATCATAATAAACGCGCATGGTTTCATCCTCGCTGTTGGGTGTATCGGCGGCCCTGCCCCCCAAGGCCGCACTTGTTGAAATTTTCGCCGCGCACAATAGCGGGGAACGCCTGAAACACAAGGCCTCGCCACGGGCGTTTCAACGCACGCGAACCCGTCAGGCGACCGGATCGCCGCAGGCCGCCCGGAACCGCCGTACCGCCTCGGCCATGCCGTATTCCAGCGCCTCGGCGGTGAGCGCGTGACCGATGGAAACCTCCTGCAAGTGCGGCAACCCGGCCACCACCGCCGGCAGGTTGGCGACGGTGAGGTCATGGCCGGCATTGAGGCCGATGCCGGCCGCCTTTGCAGCATTGCCGGTGGCGATGAGCCTTTTCAGTTCGCGCGCCGTCTCGGCCGCATCGAAGGAGCCGCCATAGGGTCCGGTGTAGATTTCCACCCGGTCGGCGCCCACCTCGGCCGCCTGCTGCGGGGCCGCCGGATCGGGATCGATGAAGATCGACACCCGCATGCCCGCTTGCTTCAGCCGGGCGATGATGTCGGTGAGGAACGATCGGTGCGCCTCGATGGTCCAGCCGTGATCGGACGTCGACTGGCGGATGTCGTCGGGGACCAGCGTCACCTGGTCGGGCATCACCGCCTCGACAATCTCGCAGAAACGGGCATCCGGATTGCCCTCGATGTTGAATTCCTTGCCAGTGAATTCGCCGCGGATCATGTGGGCCAGTTCCGGCACATCGGAGCGGCGGATATGGCGTTCATCGGGCCGCGGATGCACGGTGATGCCATAGGCCCCGGCCTCGAGGGCGATGCGCGACAGGTCGACGACCGATGGCCACGGCAGGTTGCGGCGATTGCGCAACTGGGCGATGGCATTGACGTTGACCGAGAGCTTGCAGGTCATGGAAAGATGTTACTCACTTCACACCTTGACCGCTTCCGGCCCGCGCGAGATGGCGGCGATGCCGGTGCGCACCACCTCGATGAGCCCGAGCGGCTGCATCAGGGCGATGAACTGGTCGACCTTGCGGGTCTTGCCGGTCAATTCGAAGACGAAGGAGTTGTTGGTGGCATCCACCACCCGGGCGCGAAAAGCATCGGCCAGCCGCAAGGCCTCCACCCGGTGCTCGCCTTCGCCAGCCACCTTGACCAGCGCCAGTTCGCGCTCGATGGCATTGCCGATGACGGTGAGGTCGGCGACCGAATGCACCGGCACCAGGCGTGCGAGCTGGGCGTGGATCTGTTCCAGCACCATGGCGGTACCCGAGGTCACGATGGTGATGCGCGATACGTGCGCCTGGTGCTCGGTCTCCGACACGGTAAGGCTTTCGATATTGTAGCCGCGCCCCGAAAACAGGCCGATGACGCGGGCAAGGACGCCCGGTTCGTTGTCCACCACGATCGACAGCGTGTGGCTTTCCACCGGCGATTTGGTGGTTTCGAGGAAATAGGCCGATGCGGGCTGTGCGTTCATTTCGATCTCTTTCCTTTCACACCAGAACCTTGCCGGCCGCGCCGACGGCGTTCTCGACCTCTTCGTCGCCGACGTCCTCACCCAGCAGCATTTCATTGTGGGCCTTGCCAGAGGGGATCATCGGGAAGCAGTTGGCGAGATTGGCCACCCGGCAGTCGAACAGCACCGGTGCCTCGACGTTGATCATCTCGGTGATGGCGGAATCGAGATCGGCCGGCTTGTCGCAGCGTATGCCGACGCAGCCATAGGCCTCGCCCAGCTTGACGAAATCGGGCTGCGATTCCGTGTAGCTCTCCGACAGGCGGTTGCCGTGCAGCAATTGCTGCCACTGCCTCACCATGCCCATATACTGGTTGTTGAGGATGAAGATCTTGACCGGCAGGTTGTACTGCACCGCCGTCGACATCTCCTGCATGGTCATCTGCACCGAGGCATCGCCGGCGATATCGATGACCAGGCTTTGCGGGTGCGCCACCTGCACCCCCATCGCCGCCGGCAAGCCGTAGCCCATGGTGCCGAGGCCGCCCGAGGTCATCCAGCGGTTGGGCTCCTCGAAGCGGTAGAACTGCGCCGCCCACATCTGGTGCTGGCCCACCTCGGTGGTGATGTAGACATCCTTGCCGCGCGTCAGCGCGTAGAGCCGCTCGATGGCGTATTGCGGCATGATGACATCGTCGTTGGGACGGTACCTGAGGCAGTCGCGCTGGCGCCAGGCGGTGATCTGCGACCACCAGTGCTGCATGGCCGCGGCATCCGGCCTGGCCTTGCGTTTTTTCCACGCGGCGATCAGGTCGCCCAGCACGTTGGCGCAATCGCCGATGATCGGGATATCGACACGGATGTTCTTGTTGATCGACGAGGCGTCGATGTCGATGTGGATCTTCTTCGATCCCGGCGAGAAGGCATCGGTGCGCCCGGTGATGCGGTCATCGAAGCGCGCCCCGACGCACAGCATGACGTCGCAATCGTGCATGGCGAGGTTGGCCTCGTAGGTGCCGTGCATCCCCAGCATGCCCAGCCAGTGGCTGTCGGCTGCCGGAAACGCCCCCAGCCCCATCAGCGTCGAGGTGATGGGATAGCCCGTGAGCTTGACGAATTCGCGCAGGCAGCGGCTCGCCTCGGGGCCTGAATTGATGACCCCGCCACCCGAATAGATCACCGGCCGCTTGGCGCCCGCCAGAAGATCGATGGCCGCCTCGATGGCCAGCGGATCGCCCTTGATGCGCGGCTTGTAGGTCTTGTGCTCGATATTCGACGGCCCGACATAGGGGCCGGTGGCGAACTGCACGTCCTTGGGGATGTCGACCACCACCGGACCGGGCCGGCCGTGCATGGCCACATAGAAGGCCTCGTGCATCACCCGTGCCAGGTCGTTGACCGACTTCACCAGGTAGTTGTGCTTGGTGCACGGCCGCGTGATGCCGACAGTGTCGCATTCCTGAAAGGCATCGTTGCCGATGAGATGGGTCGGCACCTGCCCGGTAATGACCACGATGGGGATGGAATCCATCAACGCATCGGTGAGGCCGGTGACCGCGTTGGTGGCGCCGGGACCCGACGTCACCAGCACCACGCCCGGCTTGCCGGTCGAGCGCGCATAGCCTTCCGCGGCATGGGTGGCGCCCTGTTCGTGGCGCACCAGGATGTGCTTGACCTTGTCCTGCTGGAAAATTTCATCGTAGATCGGCAGCACCGCGCCCCCGGGATAGCCGAACATGTGTTCGACGCCCTGATCGGCGAGCGCCCTCAGAACGATCTCCGCGCCGGTCATCATTTCTGGCTCGTCAGTGGCCATCTCGGTCTTTCCATCGCTCTTTTGCAACATCTGCTCGTATCCCTTCGCTGGCGTGCGGGCAATAAAAAAGGCCCCGTTGAGGGCCTGATCGCGCACCACCGGTCATTCTGGCAACCTTATCTGGCTGCCCCGGCGGTGCGCATTCCGATTACGAGAACCTTCGTCATCATGGCGCGGTGTTCTATGGGATGATCGAGCACCGGTCAAGACCCGCTTCTCAGCGTGCGGCCATGCGGCGCAACCGGGCGATCGCTTCCTCAGGGCCCGGCGCCACCTCCCAGTCCGCCATCTGACCCCGGATCCACGTCATCTGGCGCTTGGCGAAACGCCGCGTACGGGTCTTGGCTTCGGCGATCGACTGATCGAGCGAGGCCTCCCCCGCCAGATGGCGCGCCAGTTCGCTTACCCCGATGGCCTTTATCGCCGGCAGGCTTTTATCGAGGCGCCGCGCCATGAGCGCTTCCACCTCGTGCAGCGTCCCTTCATCCACCATGGCATCGAAGCGCGCCCCGATATGGCGGTTGAGGTCGGCGCGCTCAGGGGCAATGACCAGGCGCCGCGGCGTCGCTCCCGCCGCTGGCGCCGCCGCCTCGCCCTCATGAAAGGTCCGCAACGGCTTGCCCGTTGCCTGAAGCACCGACAGGGCGCGCACCAGCCGCTGACCGTCGCTCGGCCGAATGGCTTCCGCGCTGGGCAAATCGGCGCGCCGCAGTTCCACATGCAGCGCCAGAGGGCCCTCCGCCGCCAGCCGCGCCCGGAAAACGTCGATGATTGCGGGATCGATGGCCGGAATGTCCGCCAGCCCCTCGGTCAGGGCCTTGAAATAGAGCCCCGTTCCGCCGGTAACGATGGCCCAGCGCCCTTGCTGCGCCAGATCGTCAAGCAACGCCCGTACCTCGCCCAGCCAGAGCCCGGCGGAATAGCGCACCCCCGCATCCACATGGCCATACAGCCGATGTGGGACTTCAGCCATTGTCGCCGCATCGGGCCGCGCCGTGAGCACGCGCAAGTCGTGATAGACCTGCATGGCATCGGCATTGATGACGGTTCCACCCAGTTCACGCGCCAGCGCCAGGGCGACGCCCGACTTGCCGCTCGCCGTCGGCCCTGCGATAAGGATCGCCTTGTCCAACCTGGATTTTGCCATCGCCCCCATGGACCAGCTTCTCGTCCTTATTTCAAGCACCGGCGCGCGCGCCCTCGATGCCGAGGCGATGGCGTTTGCCCGCCCGCTGATCGCCGCCGAACCGCGCTGGCTGGCCGAGGCCGAAGCTGCCGAGGCCCCTCTCGGGGTCAACATCGACCATGAAGCCGTTAAAGCCCTGCGCCAGCGCCTGGCCACACGGCCCATCGATGTCTGCGTGGTGCCGGCCGCCAACCGCCGCAAGCGCCTGCTCATCGCCGACATGGATTCCACCATCATCGAACAGGAATGCATCGACGAACTGGCCGAAGTGGCGGGCATAGGCGCTGAAATCAAGACGATCACGGCGCGTGCCATGCGCGGCGAACTGGTGTTCGAAGATGCCTTGCGCGAGCGCGTCGCGCTGCTGGCCGGTCTACCGGAGGCCGTCATCGGTGAGGTCATCGCCCAACGCATCAGCTATCGCCCGGGGGGACGCACGCTGGTCGCCACCATGCGCGCTCATGGCGCCTTCACGGCATTGGTTTCGGGCGGCTTCAGCCAGTTCACCGCCGCCGTCGCGGCCAATTGCGGCTTCGATACCCACCAGGCAAACCAGTTGCTCATTGCCTCAGGAAGCCTCACCGGCCGTGTGAACGAACCCATTCTCGGCAAGGACGCCAAGGTCGTGGCCCTCGATGCCATGCTGCTTCAGCACGGCTTGGCCTCCGTCGACACCCTTGCCGTCGGTGACGGCGCCAACGACATACCGATGCTGCAACGCGCAGGTCTCGGCGTCGCCATGCATGCCAAGCCGGCAGTGCGCCAGGCGGCCGGCGCGGTGATCGACCATGCCGATCTCACCGCCCTGCTCTATCTGCAAGGTTATGCCCGAAACGAATGGATCGGCACCTGATCGATTCCAATATGTTGAGCATGATGTTATCCGAAAAGTGGTTTCCACTTTTCGCACAGCATGCTCTAGCTACTTCAGGGCGAGCGCGATGAAATTCGAATCGCCCTGATGACCTGCCTTCAGCACCAGCAAGAGAATCGAGCTTCGCCCTTCGGCCTGCAGCTCCTTGACGCGCTTGCTGACGTCCTCGGGCGTGGTGATCTTGCGCTCGCCGGCCTCGGAGACGATGTCGCCGGGCGCCAGATGTTTTTCCGCCGCCGAGCTGCCGGGTGCGACTTCGGTGATGACCGCGCCCTCCACGTTGTCGGCAAACTTGAACTTCGAACGCAAGGCATCGGTGACCGGCGACAGCTTCATGCCCAGCACTTCCTCGACCGCCTTGTCAGCGGGCGCCGTGGCCTGCTGCGCCATGATCTTCTCGCCGTTTTCGAGGCGGCCGAGCACCACCATCACGTCCATCAGCTTGCCCTGGCGCATGACCTCGACATCGACATCGGTGCCCACCGCCGTCTCGGCGACGATGCGCGGCAGGTCGCGCATTTCATGGATGTCCTGGCCGTTGAACTTGAGGATGACGTCGCCGGCGAGCAGGCCGGCCTTTTCAGCCGGTCCAGTCGGGGTGACATCGGCCACCAGCGCACCGCGCGGCTTGTCGAGCCCCAGTGTCTTGACCATGTCCGGGCTCACCGACTGGATCTTCACGCCCAGCCACCCGCGCCGCGTCTCGCCGTACTTGGCGAGCTGTTCGACGACGCTCTTGGCGGTCGATGAGGGGATCGCAAAGCCGATGCCGATGGAGCCGCCGGACGGCGAGATGATCGCCGTGTTGATGCCCACCACGTTGCCGTCCATGTCGAACAGCGGCCCGCCCGAGTTGCCGCGGTTGATGGCAGCGTCAGTCTGGATGAAATCGTCGTAGGGACCGGAATTGATATTGCGGTTGCGCGCCGAGACGATGCCCAGCGTCACCGACCCGCCGAGGCCAAAGGGGTTGCCGATGGCCATGACCCAGTCGCCGACCCTGAGCTTTTCCGAATCGCCGAAACTCACATAGGGCAATGGCTTGTCGGACTTCACCTTGAGCACAGCGAGATCGGTCTTCTTGTCGATGCCGAGCAGCTTGGCGGAAATCGTGTTGCCGTCGGGAAAATTGACCTCGATCTGATCGGCACCATCGATCACGTGATTGTTGGTAACGATGATGCCTGAAGGGTCGATCACGAAGCCCGAACCGAGCGAGGAAACCGTCCTCGGCCGGCTCTGCTCGCCTTTGCGCTGCTTGTTGAGGAATTCGTCGAAGAAGCGCTTGAACGGCGAGCCTTCCGGCAAATCCGGGATCGGCACTGCCTGATTGCCGCTGTCCGCCTTCGTCGAGGTAGCGATATTGACCACCGCCGGCGACAGCCGCTCGGCCAGGTCGGCGACCGATTTGGGACCCGTCGCCTGCGCCGGGCCGGCAAGTGCCGTGGCAATAAGGATGAGAGCCAGCCCAATGGCCGGATAGAGCCTCGCCAGCGGCAAGATGCGGGTCGACCTGCCAGTCATGATACGGCAATCCTCCTCATCGCGGGATCATCCCACAGCCACAGCTTAGCATAGAATTTTGCGCCTGCCTGCAGCCGCGGCGCAAGGGGGTTGCAAGGTGGCCGGCCAGCGGGTCAGCACCCACCCGCCAGGTATTGGCGTGCCAGCCACACAACCACAACACCTGCTGCAACGGCGATGATGCCGCCGGTCCTCAGACGCTCTTCGGGGACCTCGGCCGCCAGGGCCATCATCGCCTTGAAGCGGCCTGGCGCCAGTGCGTAGCCGATGCCTTCGATGACCAGCACCAGGCCCAGCGCTGTTGCCAGTTCGCTCATTGCGCCGGCGGGACCGCGGCCTTGTTACCATCGCTGCCGAAATACTTGAAGAATTGCGAATCCGGCTTCAGCACCAGCGTCGTGCCCGGTTCCGCCAAGCTCTTTGTATAGGCCTGCATCGAGCGGTAGAACGAGTAGAATTCGGGATCCTTGCTGACCGCGGCGGCAAAGATGGTGTTGCGCTCGGCGTCGCCCTCGCCGCGAATGATTTCCGACTGCTTGTGGGCCTCCGACACGATGACCACCAGGCCGCGATCGGCTTCCGCCTTGATGCGCGCCGCCTGCGCCTGGCCCACCGCCCTGAGCTGGGCAGCCTCGGCGAAGCGCTCGGCGTTCATGCGATCGTAGGTGTCCTTGAGCACGTCCGGCATGAGGTCGGTCCGGCGGATTCTGACATCCACCACCTCGACGCCCAGCGCCAGCCCCTCAGGCCTGATCTGGTCGCGGATCTCGTGCATCATCGCCGAACGGTCCTTGGACAGTGCCGCCTCGAAGGTGCGCCGGCCATAGGTCTGGCGCAATGCCGCGTCCAGCCGGGTTTCGATGCGACTGCGCGCCCGGTCGACATTGGCACCGACCGTCTCGCGGAACTTTTGCGGATCGACGACCTTCAGCATGTAGATCGCATCCACCGAATAGCGCCGCCCGTCGACCACCTGCACCGACTTGTCGGGGCTTTCGAAGGTCAGCATGCGGGCATCCACCGGTACCAGTTCATCGACCACCGGCAATTTGAAGTAGAGGCCGGGCTTGTTGATCGTGCGCTGGATTTCACCGAAGCGCACGACCAGCATTTTCTCGCGCTGGTCGACGATGAAGGCACTCGACCACACGAGGAAGATCAGGACCGCCGCGATGGCCAGTCCGAAGCTCTTGATGAAGCCGCTCACTGCTTGCCTCCGGTGGTGGTAGTGGTGGTGGTGGGCGCCTTCAGGCGTTTCTGGATCTCCGGCAGCGGCAGATAGGGCACCACGCCGGTACCGTCCTTGCCGCCTTCGATGATGACCTTGTTGGAATTCGACATCACGCCTTCCATGGTCTCCAGGTAGATGCGTCGGCGGGTGACCTCAGGTGCCTTCACATACTGCTTGTAGACCTCGTCGAAGCGTTGCGCCTCGCCCTGTGCCTCGGCCACCACGCGGGCCTTGTAGGCCTTGGAGGCTTCGGTGATCTTGGAGGCCTCGCCGCGTGCCTGCCCGAGTTTCTGGTTGCGGTACTGCTCGGCGTCGCGGATGAACTTCGACTGGTTCTGCTCGGCGCGCTGCACCTCTTCGAAGGCATCGATCACCTGCGGGGGCGGATCGGCCTTTTCAAGCTGCACGCCGAGGATCTGGATACCGGCCTTGTAGCTGTTGAGCACCGTCTGCACCAGGTCGCGCACCTCGTCCTGCGCCTTGAGGCGGCCCTTGGTGCGGATTTCCTCGGCCGGCGTACGGCCGACGATCTCGCGCATGGCGCTTTCCGACACCCATTGCACCAGCTGATAGGGGCTGCGGATGTTGAAGAGATACTCCTGCGCGTCCGAAATCTTCCACTGCACGGTAAAGCGGATATCGACGATGTTCTGGTCGCCGGCCAGCATCAGTCCTTCGCCGCGGCCGGTATTGCCGAACTCGGCCTGGTTCACCGAGGCCACGGGAAGCTTTTCCAGCTTCTCAATCGGCCAGAACGCGAATTGCAGTCCCGGCGGCGTGGTGCGGCTGTACTTGCCCAGACGCAGCACCACGCCGTTTTCCTCGGTATCGACCTTGTAAAAGCTCATCCAGCTCCAGAACGCCACCAGCGCCACCAGCACCAGCACGACGGTCGACTTGGTGCCGCCGCCAAAGCCGCCGCCACCGCCACCGCCGGGGAGCATCGACTTGAGCCGTTCCTGACCCTTTCGGATGATTTCCTCGAGATCGGGCGGCACGTTACCGCCACCCTTGCCGGGCGGCTTGCCCGGTCCCTGACCCCAGGGTCCGCGGCCGCCGCCGCTCTGCCAGCCACCGCCGCCCTGATTGTTCCACGGCATATTTCTTTACGTCCTCACCTCGTCGAGCGGTCCGTGTACCGTTGCAGGCACGCGGTCCGGCGTTTTGATTACCGCCCCATATAGGCAGGCTTGCTTGCGAAGTCCATGGACCGTTGCCGGTCACGCTCCAATCAGTTCAATAAATCACCACCGAGCGGATGCTCTCGCCGGCATGCATGAGATCGAAGGCGGTGTTGATGTCATCGAGCTTCAGCGTATGGGTGATCATCGGGTCGATTTCGATGCGGCCGGCCATGTACCAGTCGACGATCTTCGGAACATCGGTGCGCCCGCGTGCGCCGCCGAAGGCGGTTCCCCGCCATACCCGGCCGGTCACCAGCTGGAACGGCCTTGTGGCGATCTCCTGGCCCGAGCCCGCCACCCCGATGATGATCGCTTCGCCCCAACCCTTGTGGCAGCATTCCAGCGCCATGCGCATCACCTTCACATTGCCGATGCACTCGAAGGAATAATCCGCCCCGCCGCCGGTCAACTCCACCAGGTGGGCAACCAGGTCGCCCGTCACCTTGGAGGGATTGACGAAATGCGTCATGCCGAATTTGCGGCCCCATTCTTCCTTGCCGTCGTTGAGGTCGACGCCGACGATCATCCCGGCGCCCACCAGCTTCAGGCCCTGGATGACGTTGAGGCCGATACCGCCGAGGCCGAAGACCACGCAGTTCGAGCCCGGCTCGACCTTGGCCGTGTTGATCACCGCGCCGATGCCGGTGGTAACGCCGCAGCCGATGTAGCAGATCTTGTCGAAGGGGGCCTTGGGATCGACCTTGGCGAGCGCGATCTCCGGCAGCACCGTATGGTTGGAAAAGGTCGAGCAGCCCATGTAGTGCAGCACCGGCTTGCCCTTGTAGGAAAACCGGCTGGTGCCGTCGGGCATGAGGCCCTTGCCCTGGGTGACCCTGATCTTCTGGCACAGGTTGGTCTTGGGGTTGAGGCAGTACTCGCACTCGCGGCATTCCGGCGTATAGAGCGGAATGACGTGGTCACCGGCTTTCAGCGAGGTCACGCCGGGGCCCACCTCGAGCACCACGCCGGCGCCCTCATGGCCGAGAATGGCCGGGAACAGGCCCTCCGGATCGGCGCCCGACAGGGTGAACTCGTCGGTGTGGCAGATGCCGGTTGCCTTCACCTCAACCAGCACTTCACCGGCCTTCGGGCCTTCAAGATCGACTTCGACGATTTCCAGCGGTTTTGCGGCCTTGAAGGCGACGGCGGCACGTGTCTTCATGCGAATGCTACTCCCTGGTTCGATGCTTGGCGTGGCCGCAGTCTGGCAGGCCTCGCAACGATGCTCAACCCCAAAGCCTCAAGCCAGCGCCTGTTGCAGGTCGGCGATGAGGTCGTCCACGTCCTCGATCCCCACCGACAGCCTGACCAGGCCGTCGACGATGCCGATGCGCTCTCTGCTCTCGGCCGGGATGGTAGCGTGGGTCATGATGGCGGGATGCTCGATGAGGCTTTCCACCCCGCCGAGGCTTTCCGCCAGCGAAAACAGCTCGGTGCGTTCGAGGAAACGCTTGGCCGCCTCCAGCCCCCCCGCCAGCACCGCCGTCACCATGCCACCGAAGCCATGCATCTGGCGTTTGGCGACGGCATGGCCGGGATGGCTTTGAAGGCCGGGATAATAGACCTTTTCCACCTTGGCATGGCGGCTCAGCCAGTCGGCGATGATGGCCGCATTGGCTGAGTGGCGCTGCATGCGCACCGGCAAGGTCTTCAGCGAGCGTAGCACCAGGAAGGCATCGAACGGCCCCAATATCCCGCCGGCGGCATTCTGCAGGTATTTGAGCCGTTCGCCCAGCCTGTCATGGGCGCTATGAGCCGACACCACCGCGATACCCGCCACCACGTCGGAATGGCCGTTGAGATACTTGGTGGCGGAATGAAAGGCGATATCGATGCCGTGGTCGAGCGGGCGCTGCACGAAAGGCGAGCAAAAGGTGTTGTCGCACACGGTAATGAGGCTGTGGCGCCGCCCGATATCGGCCAGCGCCTCCAGGTCGGCGATCTTGAGCAGCGGATTGGTCGGCGTCTCGATCCACAACATGCGGGTATCGGGGCGCACCGCGGCTTCGACGCCGGCCGGATCCGAGAGGTCGACGAAAGTGACGTCGAGGCCCGCCGAACGCTTGCGCACGTTCTCCAGAAGCCGGTAGGTGCCGCCATAAAGATCATCGCCGGCGACCACATGGGCGCCGGAATCGTTGAGTTCGAGGATTGCCGCTTCCGCCGCCAGTCCCGAGGCGAAGGCGAGGCCCAATGCGCCGTTCTCCAGATCCGCCATGCAGTCTTCCAGCGCCTGCCGGGTGGGATTGCCGGACCTTGAATATTCATAGCCCTTGTGCCGTCCGGGGCTCTCCTGCACGTAGGTCGAGGTGGCGTAGATGGGTGTCATGATGGCCCCGGTGGTGGGGTCCGGCCCCTGCCCGGCGTGGATGGCGCGGGTGGCAAAGCCCTGGCGATTCTTCTTTTTCGTCATGAAGCCCCTGTCTTTCATTTTTTCGACTGCGCATGCAGCCTGAGATGGTTGAGCACATCGATCTTGGTGATGATGCCGTGAAAGCCCTTGTCGCTCACCACCGGCACCACCATGCCCTTGGTCAACAGCAGCAACACCCTGTCGAGCGACGCATCCGGGCCGACCGTCCTGAGATCGCGCGCCATGACGTCGCCGGCCACCCCGGTGAAGCAGCCGCAACTGTAGACATGCAGCAGCAGGTCCTCCTCATCGAGGATGCCTACCAGCTTTTGCTGGTCATCCAGCACCGGCAGTTGCGAGATGTCGTAGAGCTTCATCTGCCTGTAGGCCTGTTCGACCGGCGTATCGGCCTTGATGGTCACCGTCTGGTGCTCGGCATGCTTCCTGGCGATCAGGTCGCGCAGGTCGCCGCGCTCGGGCGGGTGGATGAAGCCGTTGTCGATCATCCAGTAGTCGTTGAACATCTTCGACAGGTACTTGTTGCCGCTGTCGCACACGAAGCTGACGATGTTGCGTGGTTCTTTCTGCGCCCGGGCATGGCGCAGGGCCGCCGCGATCAGCGTGCCCGATGACGAGCCCGCCAGAATGCCTTCTTCCTGCAACAGCGCCCGCGCCGTCTGGAACGCCTCGCTGTCGGGGATGGAATAGGCGCAATTGACCCGCGACAGATCGAGGACGGGCGGCAGGAAATCTTCCCCGATCCCCTCCACCATCCACGAGCCGACATCGGTGGGCAGCTCGCCGGTCTTGACATAGCCGGCAAGGATCGAGCCCTCCGGGTCGGCCAGCACCATTTCGGCATCGGGCGAGGCCTTGGCGAAGAAGCGTGCAAGCCCGGTCAGGGTGCCGCCCGAGCCCACCCCGCACACCACGGCATCGACGCTCAGGCCTATGGCGCCCATCTGCGCGAAAATCTCCGGACCGGTTGTCATCTCATGCGCCTGCGGGTTGGCCGGGTTGCCGAACTGGTTAACGAAGAACCAGCCGTTTTCGGCCGCCATGCGCGCCGCCACGTCCTGATAGTAGTCCGGGTGCCCCTTGCCGACATCGGAGCGGGTGATGTGGACCTCGGCACCCATGGCCTTCAGGTGAAAGACCTTTTCCTGCGCCATCTTGTCGGGCACCACGATGACGAGCCGGTAGCCTTTCTGGCGCGCCACCAGCGCCAGGCCGATGCCGGTATTGCCGGCGGTCGCCTCGATCAGGGTGTCCCCGGGCCTGATCTTTTCCTCATGCTCGGCGGCCTCGATCATCGAACGCCCGATACGGTCCTTGATCGAGCCGCCGGGATTCTGGTTCTCCAGCTTGAGGAACAAGTGGCACTTGCCGGTATCGAGGCGCGTGACCTCATAAAGCGGCGTGTTGCCGATGGCCTCCAGCACATTGTGATAGACCGGCGATGGCGTGGACATGGGAAACGATACTCCCGGCCCGGCATGGGCGAGGTTATCTAGCCCCAACGCCCGCCCGGCGGCAAATCACCAATCATTCATTGCGTCAGGATTTCCGCCGGCAGCCAGGTCGGATCGGCCTCGCCCACCGTCCGTCCAAGCTCCCTTGCCGCTTTCAGCGCCGCCGCCTGCCCCGACAGGAACGCCCCGTGGGCGGTGGCGTTGGCGCTCAGATGGAAGGCCTCCCCGGCAAAGTGCAGCGCCCCGAGATCGGCCTCGATTATTTCCACCCGCGCCTCCGCTTTGCCCGGCCGGGCCGAGGCATAGCCGCCGCGGATGAACGGGTCGAGCGTCCACCCGGTGGTGGCGCTGGCCGTTATCTTGCCCCGAATACCGGCCCCGAAGGCTGCGACGAGCTTTTCGATGAAGAAATCGATGCGCGCCTCATCGCCCGCCGCAACGATGTCACGAGCGAAATGGCCGGCGATGTGACCTATGGCGATGGGACGACCGAAGGGTGAGATCTCCATGTTGAGCGGCTCTGAGCCTTCGGGATCGACAATCTCGCAGCCACTGCGGCCGAATTCGGAGAAGGTTTCATCGCTCACCGCCACCGCCATCTTCTCGTAGGTCCCGCACGGCACCGCCGCCAGCGCGTCGCGGAACGCCATCGGCAGGCCCGGACTGAAGCGGATGGTCCCCGCGTTGAGGACATTGATCGAGGCGGTAACGATCACCTGCTCGGTGGCAATGATGCCGGTCGGCGTTTCCACCCGCATGCGGGTTCCCGCCTCGGCAATCCAGCTCACCGGCGCGTTGAGGACGATCGGCAACGCCCCGGCCAGCCGCGCCAGCAGGGCCCCGTAGCCGTCGCGCACCTTGAGGTTGATTTGGGTGTCGTCATAGCGGCCGTAATCGAGGGCGGAGACCTCTTCCGGCTCGGTCGAGGTCATGAGCTTCATCCAGTGGCGCAACACCGGCTGGAGCGGATCGCCGTCGACGAGAAAATCGCTTGCGGGCACATCGCGCCCGGAGGCGGCCACGCGATCGAGGTAGTCCCACACCTTGAGCCGCGCGGAGGACTCCATGTCCCAGCGGCCATGCGCGAACATCGGCATGGTCGCGCCCTCCTGGCGCGCCGCATAGCCATGGCCGAGACGATCCGCGATCGTCCTCAAGGGGTTCTGGTCGGCCGAATGGAACCAGTGGCAGCCATGGTCCCACAAATGGCCGAGGCTCGCCGCCTCGCTGTAGGCCCTGCCGCCCACCCGGTCCTTGGCTTCGAGGATGACGAACGGCACGCCGGCCTTGAGCAGGGCCAGCCCGGCACCGATGCCGGCGGCCCCCGCCCCGACAATCACCACCTGCGGGTCGCGTGTGACCGCCATCACGCCTCTTCGGGCGGCGTGGCGGACGGTGCAGGCCGCGTCCGGTCGAGGGTGATGAAGGTGCAGGCGGCCGAATCGCCAGGGCCCGGCTGCATTTCCTTGCGCTCGACCTCGGCCCAGCGCGAAAGATCGGGATCGCGGAAGAAGGTATCGCCCTCGACGTCCATATCGACCCGCGTCAGATAAATGCGCGTCGCCTTGGGGCGGATCTGGTCATAGATCTGGCCGCCGCCGATCACCATGATCTCTTCCTTGCGCCGCCGCTTGGCGAAGCGTTCAGCCAGCGCCAGGGCCTCCTCGACGGAGTTGACGGTGTAGACCTGCGGGTTGTCGATGATTTCGCGCCGTGTCACCACGATGTTGTCGCGGTCGACGAGCGGCTGGCCGATACTCTCATAGGTATGCCGGCCCATGATCACCGGATGGCGCAGGGTGAGTTTCTTGAACCGCTTGAGGTCCGACGGAAGCTTCCACGGCAATTCGTTACGCAGGCCGATAACGCCGTTGCGTGACGCCGCAACAACCAGTGAGATCCGCATTCTCAGTCTTCCCGCTCCCGGCCGTGGCGGCGCCGTGACGCCACCTGGGCCTCCCGAATTCCACGGCACATGCCGCCGACCGATCCTGCCCCCGGCCGTTGATTCGCAGCGCCCGTCCATCCCCTGGGAGGATTGTGGGATGCTTCGCAGTCCTGCTCAAGGGTTATCTTAGGGTCTGTTGAGAATCACGGTTGCAGACGGCCAGCCCGCTCAGATCTCGCCGCCGCTGTCGTCCTCGTCGCTGCCAAGCCGCTCGAGCGCCTTGCCGGTCAGCCGGAACACCGTCCAGTCGGCCATGGCTTCCGCCCCCAGCGCCCGGTAGAAATCAATGGTCGCCTCGTTCCAGTGGAGCACCCACCAGTCGAGCCGGCCAAGCCCCTCTTCCACGCAGCGCCGCGCCAGGCCGGCCAGCAACGCCTTGCCGATGCCGCGCCCGCGCAAGCCAGGTTCCACGAACAGGTCTTCCAGGTAGATGCCGTGACGGCCGCGAAAAGTGGAAAAGTTGTAGAACCACAAGGCGAAACCTGCCGGTACGCCGTTCCACTCGGCAATATCGGCGAAGACCTTCGGGTCCGGCGCAAACAGGGCCGACGCGACATGTGCCTCGTTCGCCTCCACTTCATCGAGCAGGCCTTCGTATTCGGCGAGCTTGCGGATGAAATCGCTGATGGCCGCGGCATCGCCGGGGCGGGCGGGTCGGATGACGAGGCTCATACCGCCACCGGGGCCTTGATATGGGGGTGGGCCTGGTAATTCACGATTTCGAAATCCTCGTAGCTGAAGCCGTCGATGGTGTCGACGTCGCGCCTGAGAACCAGCCGCGGCAGCGGCAGGGGCTCGCGCATAAGTTGCTGATCTGCTTGCTCGAGATGATTGCGGTAAAGATGTGCATCGCCCAGCGTGTGGATGAATGCACCCGCCTTCAACCCGGTCACGTGCGCCATCATGTGGGTAAGCAAGGCGTAGGATGCAATATTGAAAGGCACTCCGAGGAAAATGTCGGCCGAGCGTTGATAAAGCTGGCACGAAAGCCGTCCCTCTGCCACCCAGAACTGGAACAGGCAATGGCATGGCGGCAGCGCCATGGCCTCGACGTCGGCCGGATTCCAGGCGGTGACGATCAGGCGGCGCGAGTCCGGGGTCTTCTTGATGCGCTCCACCACGTCGGCGATCTGGTCGATCGTTCCACCGTCACGGGCCGGCCACGAGCGCCATTGCGCCCCGTAGACCGGGCCGAGGTCACCCCTTTCATCCGCCCACTCGTCCCAGATGGAAACGCCGTTTTCCTTCAGATAGGCGATATTGGTATCGCCCTTGAGGAACCACAGCAGCTCATGGATGATCGACTTGAGATGCAGCCGCTTGGTGGTGATGAGCGGAAACCCTTCCGCCAGATCGAAGCGCATCTGGTGGCCGAATACCGAGAGCGTTCCTGTGCCGGTACGGTCGTCCTTGGCGACGCCCGTCTCGCGTACCCGGCGCATGAGATCGAGATACTGTTTCATGGTCTTCGATGATGGCCCGATTCCGCCATGCCCGTAAGCCCTGATCTCCAGCTTGGCAACAGCTTACAGGATTCGTTCGCCATAACCCGCCCTTCCCCTTTCAAATCCCGTCGTTTCACCTATATTCATGGTGCCGGTCTTCGGGCCGGATATGGCGATAAATGGTCATCGCAATAAACCTATCGGACCCGGGGGCGGTACCCGGCACCTCCACCACAAGCCGCTTGGCTCGGATGGTGGCACCACCAGGCGGTTTTTGCTGGGGGTGAAACAGGATCGACGAGGGTGTAAAGGGTGGGCTTTCGCTCGGCATGGTTCCGCCGTTATCGGGCCGAACAATAGTTGCGAATGACAACTATGCTCCGGTTGCTCTCGCTGCTTAACGCAGTGCGATTAGCCGAAAATCAAGCCCTGTAGCTTAGCCGCTGCAGGCGGGGTTCGGCGGGCACCTGGCAACAGAAGCCCGCCACTCATTTTCCATCCCTGACGGTCTGTCACCATATTAATTGCCGCAACGATCTGGCGCGCACCGGTCGAGGGGCTATATGATGCGATGGATTCGATGCTTGGAGCACCCATGGCCGAAGACCTCATGAACTATGCCAGCCTCGCCCAGGAAGCCCTGCGTGGCGTGGTGCGGCTTGCCCTGCGTAAGGTCGAGCGCGAGGGCCTGCCCGGTGAACATCACTTCTTCATCGCCTTTTCGACCACCCATCCCGGGGTGCACATCTCCGAGCGGCTGAAGAACCGCTATCCCGAGGAAATGACCATCGTCCTGCAGCATCAGTTCTGGAACCTGATCGTGCGCGAGCGCGATTTTCAGGCCGAGCTCTCCTTCGACAACATCCCCGAGCGCCTGGTGGTGCCGTTTGCCGCCATCAAGGGCTTCCTCGACCCGCATGTGCAGTTCGGCCTGCAGTTCGAGCCGGCTGTCGAGGAAGAAGGCGAGCAAGGCGAAGCTGCATCGCCGCCCGCTGAACTGCCGGAGGTGGTTGCCAACGGCAGCGATACGCCGCCGGTTCCCGCCTCCAACGACGACTCCAAGGTCGTATCGATCGACGCCTTCCGCAAGAAATGATCGCCAGTCACATCACCGCCTGGGGCCTGGCCGTGGCGTTGGCGGCCACCGCCTTGGCGCCGGTCGTGAAATCGGCCGGCGACCAGCCCGACAGCGCCACCCGGGACCCCATCGTCGTGGCCAGCAAGTCGACCACCGACAAGGCCGACAAGATACCGGCCAAGATCCTCTTCGGGCGCGTGAAGACCCCGACCAGGGGTGAGGCTCAACCCATCGGCTTTTACGCCCGCGGCTGCCTCGCCGGCGCCGTGGCGTTGCCTTTGACCGGCCCTGCCTGGCAGGTCATGCGGCCCAGCCGCAATCGCTACTGGGGCACGCCCCGGCTGATCTCCCTGATCGAGCGTCTGGCCACCCAGGCGCGCGCCAATGACGGCTGGAACGGCCTTCTGGTCGGCGACATCTCGCAACCGCGCGGCGGTCCCATGACGTCGGGCCACGCCAGCCATCAGGTCGGCCTCGACGTGGACATCTGGCTCACCCAGATGCCCGACCACACGCTCACCACGCATGAACGCGAGACCATGTCGGCGCAGTCGGTCATCAAGACCCGCTTCGAGCTCAATCCGAAACTGTGGAGCGAGGCCGACGCACGCCTCATCAAGCGCGCCGCCTCCTATTCGGAAGTCGAGCGCATCTTCGTGCATCCGCCCATCAAGAAGTTCATGTGCGAATGGGCCCACGGCAAGGGCGCCTGGCTTGCCAAGGTGCGCCCCTATTACGGCCACTACGACCATATTCACATCCGCATCAGCTGCACGCCCGGTGCACGCAATTGCAAGTCGCAGGTCAAGTCCCATCCCAGCGACGGCACCGGCTGCGGCAGCGAACTGGCCTACTGGCTATCCGACAAGCCCTGGAAGCTGGCAAAACCTGTGAAGCCGGTCAAGCCGCTGCCCAAGCCCAAACCCAGGCCGCCGGTCACCATGGCCCAGATGCCGCCGGAATGCCGGGCCGTGCTGGAAGCGCAATAGCTGCATCGTGATAGTCACAATACGCCGCGGCGATGTCGGTTTCCGTGGTGCCGCCGCCGCAACGCCATGCTAGCCCATTGCTTGAGCCTCACACCTGCTGGACCCACCCTTCCATGACCGACATCGCCGCCTTTTCCTCACCCGGCCGCTTCTGGCGCGGCAACCTCCACACCCATTCGACCCTTTCCGACGGTGCCCTGCCGCCGGACAAGGTGATCGAGGCCTACCAGGACGCCGGCTATGATTTCCTCATGCTGTCGGAACACTTCCTCAAGCGCTTCGACTGGCCCATTGCCGATACCCGCCATTTGCGCTCCAACCGCTTCACCACGCTGCTGGGGGCCGAACTGCACGCCCCCAATACCGCGGTCGGCGAGTTGTGGCATATCGTCGGCGCCGGCCTGCCGCTCGACTTTGCCCCGTGCGGCGAAACCGAGACCGGCCCTGAAATCGCCCGCCGCGCCGCCGCCGCCGGCGGCTTCATCGGCATCGCCCATCCCTCCTGGTCGCAACTCACCATCGCCGACGGCGAGGCCATCGACGTCGCCCACGCGGTCGAGATCTACAACCACGGCTGCGCGGTTGAAAACGACCGCGGCGAGGGCTGGTATCTGCTCGACCAGTTGCTCAACCAGGGCCGCCGCCTCAATGCCTTCGCCACCGACGATGCCCACTTCCGCCATGGCGATTACGATGCCTTTGGCGGCTGGGTCCACGTCAAGGCTGAAAGCCTCGATCCCGATGCCGTGCTGGAGGCCCTCAAGGCCGGTCATTACTATTCCAGCCAGGGTCCGCAGATCCACGAACTGACGGTCACCGGCAAGGAGGTTTCGATTTCCTGTTCGCCGGTCAACGCCATCACCATCATGGGCGGCACCTCGCGCACCGTCACCCACGTCGGCCGCCACATCACCGGCGGCACCTTCGATCTCGACAAGCTCTCCGACACCTGGCTGCCGGGCGGCGAGACGGCCTGGTTGAGGGTGGCCATCATCGATGCCGCCGGCAGGCGCGCGTGGTC
>Ga0315556_1000528_pt1 | contig 23774 bp, 20 predicted proteins | sample SalMarSW160310MG_FD_202112 | JGI IMG/M metagenome (GOLD analysis project Ga0315556, IMG submission 202112) | Salt marsh sediment microbial communities from the Plum Island Ecosystem LTER, Massachusetts, United States - Salt Marsh Sediment SW1603-10 ...
CATGAGGCGCAGAGCGACCTCCTGTCCCGAGATCCACTGTGGCCCTAGGTTGGGGGCGTTGGCCTGACGCCAAGAGGCGAGCAGCGCCCAAAAAGCGTCCGCGAAGCGGTCATCGCCGCTGTACACGTAGGCGCGACCCAGCGAGAACACCCAGCCGAAGCGCGACAGTTCCCAGACGAGTTTGATATCCCCCCCGAGAGCGTCGAGCCGGTAGGTCGACCAATGGGATCCTGCACCGATCGGCGGCGGGGATTCAGGGAGCAGCGGGACGAACGCCATCCAATCCGGCGGGAAGCCGACATCGACCGGCTGGCGCCCGAAGACTTCAAAGCGACCCCGAAGCAAGCCCTCACCAGCTTCGATCGCCTGGCGTCTTGTGCTTTCGGGCAGGCTGTCGAGCGCCGACCGCAGCCGTTCCCCACTCGCGAACGGGAAGATGCCCGACCCCGCATCCGCCAGCTGGACGCGGGCGGGCGCCTCCCATGCCCCTGCAGGCGTGCGCAGACGGAACCAGCCCGACCTCAACTCGGCTTGATAGGCAGCGTAGTGAAGCGACGGGCGCAGGCCCAGTCGCCGAAGGGCTTCAAATGCGTCGCCGAAGGAGGGCATTACTCCATGCGGAGGCTGCGGACAGGCACGGCCTGGCCCGTCTGAAGCGATTCAAGCGCGGCAAAGGTGGCCATCGACGTAGCCAAGATGTCGTCATAGGGGATGGGCGGCGGCGACCCATTTGTGATGGAATTCACAAACGCCCGCCACAAGTCAGCGTGGCCCTTATCCTGCCTGAGCCAGCTTCGTCGAGTGCTGGACCGGCCGTTACGAAACAGCGTCACTCTGCGGAAATCGTGGATGATGGCCGATCGGCATCCACCGAAAACTTCGACCCGCTCCTTGCCCATCCCACGGTCGCCGTTGGCCGCATACACAATGCTGCCGACGGAGCCGTCGTCAAAGCGAAGCGAAATCGCCAGATTGTCCTGGCGATAACGACCACCGTCGAGAAGCGCCGAAGCGCCGATCTCAACCGGACGGGCGCCGGTCATGAAGATCAAGAAGTCCACAAAGTGACAGACTTCCCCCAACAAGCGCCCCCCTTGCTCCGGGTCTTGCACCCAATGGTCGAGCGGGAGCATGCCGGCATTCACGCGGTAGCTGCATAGGAGGGGTTCCTTGACCCCGTTGAAATGTTCTTTCATGGCCCGCCCGAACGGCGAGAAGCGCCGATTGTAGCCCACGGTATACACGGTGTCCGAGGCTTCCCGGGCCGCCCACACTTCAGCCAACTCGGCCTCGTTCAACGCCGGCGGCTTCTCGCATAGCACGTGTTTGCCAGCTGCCAGCGCATCCACCGTCTGGCGGGCATGCAGGTTGTGACGCGTCAGGATGGCGACCGTGTTGATCTCAGGGTCAGTCAGGACTTCGGCAGCGTCGGTGGTAGTGTAGGCAAATCCGTGCCGCCAACCAGCGCTCGTCCCGCTCAGCCCACCGGCTGAGGCCAACCCCACCTTCTGCACCCCGCCCAGCTTGTCCAGCACCGGCAAGGAGGTGGCCGTGGCGAAGTTGCCGGCGCCGATCACGCCCAGCCGAACGGGTCCGCCTGGATCCGACGGCTCGCTCAGCGCCTGCCGCGACTGAGGCAAGCCAAGGCTGTCTTCCACGGCCGGATAGGTGAGGATAACTCCCAGGGCACCCGAGTCCGGCTGTTGAATCAGTTCATAGGCGCGGCCCGCTTCGTCAATGGGGATGCGATGACTTATCAGGCTGGAGACATCCATCTGGCCGGAGGCCAGCATGGCTGCCACCGCCTCGAGATTCCGCCCTTCGGTCCAGCGCACGAAGCCGGGCGGGTAGTCGTGGCCGGCATCCTCATAGCCGGGGTCATAGCGTCCCGGGCCGTAGGAACGCGACACGACCAGATTCAGTTCCTTTTCGTAGTAGACGCGGCGCGGCACGTTCAAGCCCACATTGCCGATGACAACCACACTGGCACGGTCCCGAGCAATGTCGCCCGCAAGCACCACCGGATCGTCCGATGGCGAATCGGCGCAGATGAGCACGGCGTCAAACCCCATTCCATGCGTGAAGGCTTGTGCTTCAGCCTCGGCTTCACCGCGCGTGGCGGCCGCAAAACCCCGCTCACGCCCCAAGGTGACCCGGTCCGCCGAAAGATCCACTCCGAAGGCGATGCCGCCCGAGGCTTGCACAACCGATAGGGCGAGTTGGCCGAGCAGCCCCATGCCGATCACGGCCACACGATCGCCCAACCCCACCCCAGAAAGGCGAAAACCGTGCAGTGCAATGGCGCCCAGCGTGGTAAATGCGCCTGCCTCGAATGCGACGCCATCGGGGAGGTGGGCCATGAGGTTGCGTGGAACCTGCACGTACTCGGCGTGGACGGCGCGGCCGCCTCCTGCGCAGACCACCCGATCGCCTGGCGAAAATCCTGTCAGGCCATCACCCACTGCCACCACCGTGCCGGCCGAGCTGTAGCCGAGCGCCATCGGCTGATCCAGGCGGTTCCGCACCGCATCCAAAGCGGACAGCGGCCCATCGGTGAGAGCCTTGTCGATAACCTGCCGCACCAAATCAGGGCGCGAGCGCGCTTTGCCCAGCATATTCTGGTCAGCGAATGCCACCGTCGCACGCTCGGTCCCGGCCGACACCAGGGACGCCCCGGTTCGAACCAAAGCCAACCCGGGCCCCGGCCGGGGAACAGGAACGTCGATGACCTGGGTTTCTCCCGACCGCATGTTTTGCACAACTTGTTTCATAAAGAATGGCCCGTCTGACCGGCTCGCGCCTGTGGCCGGCCCACAAACTCGGTTCAGGCGCCCGGATTATAGCATCGGGGCAAACCACAGATCGGACCGAGAGCTGGCCGAGCAAGCGAGCAGTGATTCGTTTGCCGACCCCCGGATCCTAGGGAAGAAACTGCTTGTAGAACGACTCTGCTGCCGCCATCACCCGCGCGTAGTCCGCCCGGTCGGCGATGATCTGCTGGTTGCGCCGGGCGGCTTCCTTCCGCAAGCCCCCGTCAGCGAGCACGTCCGACACTGCTCGAGCAAGACTCACTGGATCGGCCGGGTTCACCAAGAGCCCGTTCACGCCGGGCTCGATCCACTCCCGGACCGAGTCCAAGTCGCCGGCCACCGGGAAACAGCCGCAGGCCATAGCCTCCAGAAGCGTGTTGGGTGTGCCGTCGTGCTCACTGGGCGATACAGCCACCGCCGCCCGCCGAAATACATCGGCCATCTCGTCGGCCGAGAGGCGGGGCCACAGTCTGACATGCGCCTCAATCCCCAGACGGCGGACCCAGGATTGCGCTTGGCTGGCGCCTTGCATGGCAGGGCAGACGAAGACCGTGTCCGGCTGAGACTTCAGGATCAGGGGAATGGCTTTGAAGAAGGTATCGTTGCGAATGTACGCTCGCAGCCCGCGCGGGTTGACCACGACAGGCGTTGAATCCGGAATGCCGGCAAGCGCGGAACGCAGGCTGAAATCTTGCGTGCCGGGCTGGCCAGCAGGGTGAAAGACCTCACGTCGAACCCCACCGGCGCCGGGAAGGACGATTTGGAGCCGGTTGCGCGGGAAGCCCCACTTCCACGCCAGCCGCAGGTCACGCTGGCAGTCGGCGTGCAGCCCATCGGCCCTCGCCATCGCCGCACACGTCTGCCGTCCCAACACAGGATTCCCGGATGCGTGCAGCGTGAAGTCGTTGCCCCAGGAAGAGACTAGAAGCGGGGCTTCCGGATCGCTGGCTGCCGCCAAGATTCCTTCAAATGGGATGCGCATCGCGTGGACCAGGTCGGGGTCGATCTGCCGCAGCATGCGGCTCAGGCGCTTGGCAGCAGGGCCGATCGTCAACGGGCCGAGCCAATCCCGCAGGGTTGTCATCAGCCGGACGCCGACCAGTCGCCGCACCGGGCTGCCCGCAAACGCTGCGCCGTCATCCACAGCGCGGCTGGCCCGGCTGAAGGCCACTGGGATGAAGCCAAGCGACGCCAGGCCGTCGATCGGCTGGCAATCGAACGTGGAGACCAGGTGGACCTCGTGGCCCGTCTCGATGAAGTGCGCCATCCAGCTTCGGCTGATCTGGCTCCGGCCGTCGGCCACATAGGCAAGGCGCATCTCAGCCCTCACCGGCTACGTTTGTGACAGCTTTCACAAATGCCCGCGCCATCGCATCCAGGTTGACCTCCTCCGCCACGATGCGGTAGGACTCGGCGCCCATGCGGGCCAAACGCTCACGGTCGGCCGCCGCCTGACCAAGGAGCTCCGCCAGTCTCACCTCACCGCCCGGGGCAACCCGCCAGCCGTTGGCTGGGCGAACCAGGTCGTCGGCTGTGCCGTCGCCTTCCCCCACGATGACCGGAAGACCGTGTGCCATGGCCTGTTGGACGGCCAGACCCCCAGTTCCCGGCAGCACAAACAAATCGGCCTGGGCAAAGGCTTCTTCCAACTGTTCGCCTTCAAGGTGCCCGGTAAACTGCGCGTCTGGCAGGATGCTGGCAGCCAGGGACTCGAGCGCCGCCCGCTCCGGACCATCCCCGACAATCTCTACAGCCGGCGGCTCAGCCAGTTGGCAACAGGCTCGGAGCAAGGTATCGATCCGCTTGCGCTTCTGCAGCCGGCCGACATACAGGACACGGAGCTGCCTCGCCGAGCCCACCTTGCCCGAGGGAGGCGCGTCGGGGGCCGTGCCAACGGCGTTGATCGCCAGAGTGATCTGATCGCCTGGAACACCCAGCCGCCGGTAGGCCTCTGCCCCCTGGGAGCTGTAGGCGATCATCCCGTCGAATCCGCGCAAGAAGCGCTGCCAAACCCAGCCAGCTGCCGGCCCCTCAGGCTCTGCTCCCAAGCCCCAGCCTAACACGGGCGTGGCCATCCCCTTCGCCCAGGTCCGGGCACGCCAGTTGCTCAGATAGCGTGGATTCGCTTCCAGAACCACGGCATCCGGCTCCAATGATTTCAACCGGGAGATCAGTTCGGACTGGATGCAGAAGCAGAATCCGCCCTTCCCTAGGTGACGGTTGTTCAGACGCAGCCACTCCGCTCCCTCCAACCTCTTCGCCGGAGCGATCGCCTCGCCTGGACGAGGCATCCCAGCCAGGACCGTCAACCTTTTGCAGTCCGCCGCCAGCCGCTCGAAGAAGGGCGCACGGTAGGCAGGCAGCACGCGCTGTTGAACCACAAGGTGTCCGCCAAACAGAGGATCAGGGCTCATGCGCGTTCCCTGGGTTGCCGGGGCGGGAGAGCCACAATGTAGGCCTTCCATCCCAACTGTTTCGGTGCCGTGACCTGCGGCAATCTCGGCTTGAGCTCGCGCACGGCGTATCCGAATCGCATCAGTTGTTCCCACACACTCAATGCCGCTTCAGGACCATGGAGTTCGATCAATAGAGTCGGGAGTTGCTCAGCCAGCAGCCTACCGGCCCCTTGCAGCACCATCCCCTCGCCGCCTTCGACATCAATCTTGATCAGCGAAGGCAAAGGGTGCTCCTGCTGGAAGACATAGTCGTCGAGGCTGACGACGCTCACAGCGATCTCGTCGTCGTAGGTCTCATCTCGGCCGGCTGATCCGCCCAGTTTGCCCATTCCCCCAGAACGGTGCACCAGGAAGACCGACTCCCCCGTCGCCGCCCCGGCCGCCGCCGCTTCCACCCGGACCCGTCGGCCGCACTCATTCAATTCCAGATTGGCGCGCAGCCTTTCGACATTCGCCGGCAAGGCTTCGAAGGCCACCACCTGGCCCTCCGGCCCAACACTTTCGGCCAAGGTCAAGCTGATCAACCCGATGTTGGCGCCCACATCAAAAGCCACGCCTCCAGCCGGCGTGACCGCCTGCAGCATCGCCAGCAGCTCGGGTTCATAATTGCCCAACCACAGGTCCTTTTCGGTCTGCAGATCGAGCATGAGCCGGATGCCTTTCATGGGGCCGGCCGCCACAGTCACTTCGGTCATCCCCTCCGGCGCCGCACGGTTGAGGGCGCTTCGCAAGACCCTCGAAACCGGGCCCAGCCGGTAGAGCCCCTTTCGGAAACGCAGCGGAAGCGCATCAGCCAACCAGGCCGCCAACCGAAGCAGGGAAGGCTTCATGTGGCGCCTACGCCCAGCCCAGGGCCGCCAAGTAGCCCTCAACCATACGCTCCAGGCCAAACGCTTCCTCAGCCCGCCGCCGGGCCCCCTTGCGGAAGCGATCGGGCTCGGCGAGCACAGCCAGCGCCGCATCGAGCAGGGGGCCAACATCTGGAGGTTCCACCCGCCAAGGATCGCTTCCGTACGCAGCCAATCGCCCGGCATCTCCCACCACCAGCTCGGGAAGCGCTCCCGTGTCATAGGAGACCACAGGTAAGCCGCACGCCATGGCTTCGATCACGCTGTTGGGGCAGGCGGGATGCAAATCGGCCGCGAACAATAGGTCAGCCGACCGATCCAGGTCCGGGATCGCATCCGGAGCCACCTCACCCAACCAGCGGACATCAACCCCGTCGCCAGGCGTTTCAGGGATTACTTCGGGTTGCGCCATGCCAGCAATCATCAATTCGACCTGTTTCTTCGCCTCACGGCTCAGACCGGACGCCAAACCCAGTGCCCATTCCAAACCGACCTCGTACCCACCCGCCAGACGGCCCTCGATCACGGCCAGCCGGATGCGATCCGCCGCACGAGCCGTCCCGCTGCCCGGTGTGTAGTCGTCCAGCGGCACGCCGTTGTACACCACCCTGGCCGGGTTCCTGATCTGGCCCCCCGCCCGGAGCCACCAGGCCTGCGAGAATTTGCTCTGATAGACCTGGCCATCGCTGAATCGCCGGCGGATCAAGCGTAAGTTGAAGTTGTTGAGCTCTGCACGCAAGAAATGGATAACGCCCGTACGGCGTCTGCGGTGGATCCAGTTCATTCCATCCAACCGCTGGATCACAGGCAGGCCACGCGCTCGCAGCCGACGCAGCCGGCGCAGCTGGCGCGTGCCGCCGTTGACCAGGACGGCGTCCAGGTCCCGATCGCCTGAGTCAAACGTGACCTCGATTCCGCGGCGCCCTAGTCCCAGGGCGAGCCGGCTTTGAAAGGCCGCCGGCCCTGCGTGCCCTGGCACGTTGGGTATCAGGCACAGGCGGCGGCTGATCCGCTTATCCACGGGGCATCCTCAGAGGTGTTTCGAGGCTCTAGCTCGAGCCTGGAGACGCGTTGGCGGCCGCCATCAATGCCGCCACAATCCGCCCGGCAGCATGGCCGTCGCCGAACAGGTCCGAACTGTGGGACATTTCGGCGTGTACGTCCGGGTCACTCAGCACCCGACGCGCCTCATGCAGGATGGCATCCGGCTCCGTCCCGGCCAGACGCGCATTGCCGGACTCGATCGCCTCAGGCCGTTCGGTCGTGTCTCGCATGACAAGCACCGGCACGCCCAGCGCAGTGCCTTCTTCCTGAATCCCGCCCGAGTCGGTCAGGATCAAGGTTGCCCGCCGCATGAGCTGCACCATGGGCTGGTAGTCAAGGGGGTCAATCAGGGTCAAATTTGGTAATCCCCCCAAAATGCGGTGGGCAGGCTCCTGCACCCGAGGGTTGAGGTGAACCGGATAGATCAAGTGGATGTCGTCCTGGTACTCTTCCGCCAGCTCGCGCAGCATGGTGAAGATCAACTCCATTGGCCGGCCCAGGCTCTCGCGCCGGTGGGCGGTCACCACCACCCAGCGGCGATCAGCAGGAAGTACTGCCAGGGGTCCCGAAGCCAGATCGTACGGTCGATCGGCGACCAAACGCAAGGCATCGATCACAGGGTTGCCGGTCACGACCACGCTCGACGGCGGCACGCCCTCCCGAAGCAGATTCTCCTTCGCATGGGGTGTGGGCGCAAAGTGCAAATCGGCCACCACGCCAGCGATACGGCGGTTGATCTCCTCCGGGAACGGATGCCACTTGTCGCCGGTTCGCAGGCCGGCTTCGACGTGGCCCACTCGGACATGGTGATAGAAAGCCAGCAGGGAAGCGGCCATGACGGTGGTGGTGTCACCTTGGACCAGCACCCAGTCAGGGTCCTCGTCTCGAAGGATTGGGTCGAGGCCGCTGAACACGGCCGCTGTCAGGTCCGCCAGCGTTTGGCTGGGCCTCATCAAGTCCAGGTCGAGATCAGGCACGATATCGAAAAGGGAAAGGACCTGATCCAGCATCTCGCGATGCTGGGCCGTCACACACACCCGGCTCGTGACCCCGGATTCGTTCGACAGCGCTTTGACGACCGGCGCCATCTTGACGGCCTCCGGGCGCGTGCCAAATATTGACAGAACCTTCAGCGGCGTTTCAGGCATCACCACCGACACCCAAAATGTGCAGTTTCCATCCGGCGGCGCGCCAGCTCTCTCGGTCCCAAACCCCGCGTGTATCCACCGCCGTGCGGCCGCTCAGCCATGATGACACCACATCTGGCTTGAATTCCAGGAACTCGTGATGATCCACCAACAGCACGACGGCATCTGCCCCCTTCAGACAGTCCTTCGCCGAGTTTGCCGTGCGGGCGCCGGCCACCGAGGCCTTGGGCGCCGCCGGATCATAGGTGGCTACCTGCGCCCCTTGGGAGACCAACTGGCGCACCACGGCCACCGCCGGGCTTTCACGCAAGTCATCTACGTCGGCCTTGTAGGCCAGGCCCAGGGCAGCTATGCGCTTGCCGGCCACATCGCCGCCAAGTGCTCTCCGAACAAGATCAACAGCGTGGCTCGGCTGCTGATCATTCACCTGGCGGGCAGCCTGGATTAAGGGCGTCAACTCGGGAGCGGACTCCACCAGGAACCAGGGGTCAATGCTGATGCAGTGGCCGCCGACTCCCGGGCCCGGCCGCAGGATCTTGACCCTCGGGTGCCGGCTGGCGAAGTCGATCGCCTGCCACACATCCACCTCAAGGTGTTCCGCCAACCTGGCGAACTCGTTGGCGGCCGCAATATTGACATCACGGTAGGTGTTCTCCATCAGCTTGACCAGTTCGGCCGTGGTGGAATCTGTCAGCAGGATTTCGCCCCGCACAAACAGCCGGTACAGATCTCGTCCCGCCTCCGCGGAAACCTGATCGATGCCGCCGATAACGCGGGGATTCTCAATCAACTCGCGCAAGATCTTGCCCGGAAGCACCCGTTCAGGGGAATAGACCAGGTGGAAGTCCTCGCCGGGGGCCAACCCCGACTCAGCCAATATTGGCGCCAGCAGGTCGACCGTCGTCCTGGGCGGGCAGGTGGACTCAAGCACCACCAGGTTACCCGGCCGGAGGTGAGGGACAATGGACTGGGCGGCCGCCTTGACAAAGCTCAGGTCCGCCCGCTTGTCTGGCAGGATCGGGGTCGGCACAGCGATAATGAAAGCATCAGCAGGGGCCGGGCTGTCGGCGATTTCCAGGTGACCGGAAGCAACAGCCGCCTGCACCAGCGTGCGCAGCCCCGGCTCCTGAATGTGCGTCTGACCGGCCTTCAGCATGTCAACCACCCCCTGGTTGACGTCTACCCCGACGACGTCCACCCCCTGAGTAGCAAATGTGCTGGCGGTCGGCAAGCCGATGTAGCCCAGACCGAGGATGCAGATGGTTTCAAAATCCAAGGTTCGCCTCCTGGGTTCAGGTGGACTATTATCCCACAATCCCCTTGGGCGCTCATGCACCCAGCTTACGGGGGGAATCCCCGCTGGCTGGGGTTGACCTTTTTGGACGGGATTGCTACGCTCTCCCGACCGAGGGAGTGAAGGAGCTGCGATGAACATCGCGTTGCGCGGTCTGGTCGACCGCCGAATCTTCTTGGGATACATCTTGCCCGCTCTGGTCATCACCGCCGGCCTCCAAACACTGAGGGTCTTCTTCCCCAGCCTGGCGTGGTACCTCAAGGACACGGTGGGGCTGCCTTCAACATCGCTTGCCATTTACGCTCTCCTCACTTTCTTGGTGGGGTTCCTGGCCGCCGTTCTTTGGCGATTGCTCGGCCCGCGCCGCTCGCTGTGGCTCACGGCCGGCGGTGTGGCGCTCGTCAGATTGGCGGAGCAACTGGTCTCAAGCCCCCCAGTCGACCTCTGGCTCAGCCTGATCGGCACGGCGCTGTTTGCCCTCTTTTTGCCGGTTTGGTTCGGCCACTTGCGGGCCCAACGCGGTCTCGAAGCGGGCCCCCGCTGGGCCTTCGGCCTGTGGCTCGGGCTCAGCCTCGACACAGCCATCAAAGGCGCCAACGGCACCTTGGATTTGAGCTGGACGCCGGGGTTGTGGACCACCGGGACGACGATTCTGCTGGTGGCCCTGATCTTCTGGAGTCTGCGCCGGGAACCGTTTTCGGCCGGGCGGCCGGTCTCAGAGAACGGCTGGGGGGATGCCCTGGCGCTGTTCGGCTTGGGTCCATTCCTCCTGATCCAAGCACTGATCTTCCAGAATCTCGGTTGGACCGCAGAGGTGGCCGGCCTTCAGGCGCAGCTGGCGTTTCTGATGGTCATGATCGGGAACCTCCTGGCGATCCTGGGAGCCATTTGGGGCTTTTCCCGGCCATACACCTTTCGCTACCTGCTGGCCTTCGTCGTCCTCGCCTATTTGGGCATCGCAATCTCATCTGCCGATCAACCCGGGGCGGCCTTCTTGGTTATCCTGGGGATCGGCCAGTTCCTGATGGGCTGGGCGTGGTCGGTGATCGCCAGCTTGAACAGCAGCGGCGACAGGCCGGGGCTGACCCCCACAACCGTGAGCCTGGGCGTGGGACTGCTGTTCTTCGTGCTGCTGGCTTTCGTCTACTACGCATCGATGGACATCAACCTCGGAATCCCGCGCGACGCTATCCCGCCCCTATCCGGTGTCTTGTTCGGTTTGGCGGTCGTGTGGGGAATAAGCCGGGTTCAGCAGCAGGGCAGAACGCCCTGGGCCGACCGCACGGCCCTGACTTGCGGCATCGCCCTTCTGGCTCTCCCTCTGGCAACCATGATCGCCTTGGGCGGAGCGCCTGCCACACATGCGCCAACCGGTTCGCCGGTCACCGTCATGACCTACAACATCCATTCCGCATACAGCGCTGCAGGACGGCAAGATCCGGAGGCGATCGCCCAGGCCATCGAGGCCAGCGGAGCCGACATCGTCACACTGAACGAAGTCTCCCGCGGCTGGCTGATCGACGGCTCGACCGATCTTGTCTTCTGGTTGTCACGCCGCCTGGACATGCCTATCTTATTCAAGGGAACCGAAGATCCCGTGTGGGGCAACGCGATCCTCACCCGCGACCCGGTGCTCCAGACCGGTTCCGGGCCGCTTCCTCTGAGCCACACCTTGATCGCCCGCGGTTATCTGTGGGCCCGAGTTGATGTCGGCGGTCCCGAACCGCTGTTGGTGATCACCACCCATCTCCACCAGTTGGAAGCCGAACACGATGTGCGCCTGCTTCAGGTGCCGGTGCTGGTGGATCTGTGGGGCGAGCGTCCCTTCAGCCTGGTGATGGGCGACATGAACTCCCAACCGGGAGACCCTGAAATGGATCTGTTTTCACAGGCTGGCCTGGTGGATTCCTGGCAACAGGCAGGGGAGGGCGATGGCCTCACCTTCTCATCGACCAACCCCTTTGAGCGCATCGACTGGATCTGGCACACGCCCGATATGCGGGCGGTCTCGGCCGAAGTCCCGGCCACGACCGCTTCGGACCACCGGCCAGCGGTGACCACGCTGGAGATCGGTCCCTAGCCACGACAACTTTCGCCGGTGTGAGGGGCAGCGTAGCCAGTCGGCGGCTTGGCGCCCGGGAGGTGCACTGTGGAAATCGCCATCGGCTCGGACGAAATCACCGGCCTGACGCAGGCGGTGATCACCGAGCTCCAGCGCCGAGGCCACGATGTGATTCCCTTCGGCCCGCTGGCGGATCAGCCCGAAGCGTGGCCGGCTGTCGCCCGCGCCGTCGCCGAGGCCGTGGCCCAGGGGCGTGCGGCGGAGGGCATTTTATTCTGTTGGACAGGGACCGGCGTCAGCTTGGCTGCCAACAAGGTCCCCGGTATCCGGGCTGCACTGTGTGCTGACGCCGAAACCGCCCGCGGGGCACGCCTGTGGAACAATGCCAACATCCTGTGTCTATCGCTGCGTCTCACATCCCTACCCGTCGCCAAAGAAATCCTCGATTCGTGGTTTGAAACAGCCTATCAACCCAACCCTGAAGATGATGCCTGCCTGGCAGCGATGGACGATCTCGACCGCGCCTACCGGACCACGCCGCCCCCCGAGCCGACCGACTGATCGCGCATTGTGAAATTTCTCACAATCGCCTAGGTGGGAGACATCCTTCGGCCAGCCGGGTTTGGGCAAGGTACAATACCCCCTTGAAACGCATTCCAGGAGAGAGCTGCCGTCCATGACTTGGCGCGTGTTGATTGCTGACAGCCTTCACCAAGAGGGCGTGGAACGCCTTACCGAGGCGGCTGAGGTCGTCAAGGATCCGGAACTGGGCAGCCTGGGTGATGTCGACGCCCTGATCGTGCGCAGCGCCACCAAGGTGACCCGCCAGGTGCTTGAACGCGGCCGGCCGAGGCTCAAGGTCGTCGGCCGGGCTGGCGTAGGCGTAGACAACATCGATCTGGACGCCGCACGCGAGCTGGATGTTGTCGTCGTCAATGCCCCTCTAGCGGCCACAAGCGCAGTCGCAGAGCTGACACTGGGTTTGATGCTGGCCATGGCCAGACAGATCCCCCAGGCCAACGCTGCCATGCACGACGGCCGATGGGAGAAGAAGGCCCTCAAGGGTTCCGAGCTAAGCGGCAAGACCCTGGGCGTATTCGGCATGGGGCGCATCGGCGCCGCTGTAGCTGAGCGGGCTGCCGCCCTGGGCATGGACGTGATTGGCTACGACCCCTTGATACCTTCCGAAGAAATCGAACGCCGATCTGCGAAGCCGGTCTCACGCGATGAGCTGCTCGAGACGTCGGACTACATAAGTCTGCACGTCCCATTGACCGAAGACACGCGCGGCATGATCGGCGCCGACGCCATGAGGCACATGAAACCTGGAGTCCGGCTCGTATGTGCTGCACGCGGCGGCGTAGTCGATGAGGTAGCCCTCCTCGAGTCCTTAGAGAGCGGCCATGTCGCCGCCGCGGCCCTGGATGTCTTCGCCCACGAACCCCCGGGCGAAGCTCCGCTGCTCAAGCATCCCAATCTGATCGCCACACCGCACCTTGGCGCCCAAACCAGTGAGGCCCAGATTCGGGCCGCCACCGACATCGCCGATGAGGTTCTCGCCGCCCTCAACGGCGCCTCGCTACGCTGGCAGGTCGCCTAGGGCGCGACTCGCATTGTTAGGAGAAATCATGACCGATCCAATTCAAACGCTTCGCCAGTTGGTGGGCGAGGTGGCCGACATCAAGTACACTGCCGCCCTGCTGGATTGGGACCTGCAGACAATGATGCCGCCCGGCGGCGTCGACGATCGCTCCCACCAGATTGCCACCATGCATCGGCTGGCGCATGACAAGTTCACAGGTTCCGCCATGCGTGATGCGCTGGAAGCGGCGCGGGAGGCGGTCAACAACAGCGATCCGGACTCGGATGACGCCCGACTTGTTTGGAAAGTTGGTCGGGATTTCGACAAGGAAACCCGGGTGACGTCCGACTGGGTAAGCACTTTCGCCCGAGCGACTTCAATTGCCCAGCAGGCTTGGCAGACCGCCAAGCCGACATCGGATTTCGATGCGTTCAAGCCCCATCTGGCGGAAGTGATCAAGCTCCGCCGGGAGTACGTAGGCTTCTTCGAACCCTACGATCACATCTACGACCCGCTCCTGGACGACTATGAGCCCGGCATGACCACTGCCCAGGTGGCCGAGATCTTCACCGACCTTCGAAAACAGCAGGTGGTCCTCGTCCAGGCCATCGCCGACAAACCACAACCGGATGACTCCGTGCTTCACGAGCATTACCCCATCGACGCCCAATGGGCCTTCGGTGAGAGCGTGGTCAAGCAGTTTGGCTATGACTTCGAGCGCGGCCGCCAGGACAAATCCGCCCACCCATTCACCACATCCTTCGGTTTGGGCGACGTGCGCATTACTACCCGCTTTCAGGAGGATTTCCTATCGCCGGCATTGTTCGCCACGATGCACGAGGCGGGACACGCCATCTATGAACAGGGCTACCCAGCCGCCTTTGCCCGGACACCTCTCGCCGATGGTGCCTCGCTGGGGATCCATGAATCTCAGTCACGCCTGTGGGAGAACTTGGTCGGGCGGAGCCACCCCTTCTGGTCGCACTTCTATGCTGATCTGCAGAAGGCTTTCCCTGAAACCCTGGCATCGGTTGAGCTTGATACTTTCTACCGGGCAGTCAACAAGGTTGAGCCATCTCTGATTCGCGTTGAAGCGGACGAAGCGACCTACAACCTGCACATCATGCTCCGCTTTGAACTGGAGCAGGCGCTGCTCACCGGAGATCTTTCCGTGGATGACCTTCCCGCTGCCTGGAACGAGCGGACCGAAGATTTCCTCGGGATTACGCCGCCGGACAATCAACACGGGGTCCTGCAAGACATCCACTGGTCCATCGGCTACTTCGGCTACTTCCCAACCTATGCCTTGGGCAACTTGATCGCATGTCAATGGTGGGAGAAACTTCACCAAGATCTTCCGGACCTCGACGCGCAAATCGGCGCCGGCGATTTTGCAGAGCTGCTGAAGTGGCTGCGCTCGAACATCCATCGGCACGGTGCCAAGTTCAAGCCCACCGAGTTGATTGAGCGGGTCACGGGCGAGGCCCTCAACGCCCAGCCATACCTGCGCTACCTACGTCGCAAGTTCGGCGAACTCTACGACCTTGACTGAGATCCCGAATCTGTGGCGGATGCTAGAATCAGGTTGCCGAAGGTGGTAGCCGAATGAGTCTGTTGTTCATCCATCAACGCGTGGCCTACAGCCTGCTCCTGCTGGCGTTCATCGCCGGCCTATGGGGAATTGTGCGTTATGTCATGCGCCGAGGTGTGGACGGAAATTACTGGAGCGTTTTGGGGGCGTCGGAGCTGCTGGTCGTACTGCAAGGCATCTTGGGAGTGCTGCTCTGGCTGCGGGGCTTGCGTCCCGCTGAAGGCATTCACCTGATGTATGGCGCTGTCGGCGTCCTGGTCCTTCCAGCCTATTATGGGATCAGCCGCGGCGAAGACGACCGCAGATCAGCGCTGATGTATGGATTTCTGTGCCTGCTTGTGGCAGGGGTCACATTGCGGGCAATTTCGACAGCGGGCTAGGAGCACCATCCCACCCAGAGTTAACACTGGCCCAACGCTTCTGTATTGGCGGAAGGGTTCTCACCCATGAGCGACAACCCACAGCCCACCATTGTCATCCTGAAGGGCGACCAAACGGGGCAGGAACTTCTTGATCAGGCTCTGCGCGTGTTGGCCCCAGAGGTCGTCGGGTTCAACGTGAGCCTGGCGCCTTTCGATCTCAGCCTGGCCAACCGACGGGCGACACGCAATGACGTCGTGCGGCAGGCAGCCGATGCTATCCGAGAGCATGGGTTCGGCCTCAAGGCTGCCACCATTACCCCGGCTGGTGCTGACGACGTCGGCAGTCCGAATGCCCTCTTGAGGGAATCGATTGGCGCCCAGGTGATCCTGCGCACCGGACGGCGCATTCCCAACGTGCGGCCCGTCGGCGGAATCCACGCACCGATCTCTGTCGTCCGGATGGCCGTGGGTGATGCCTATGGCGCCAAGGAATGGCGGCAGATGGAGGATGGCGATGAGCTGGCTTTCCGTACCGAGCATATTTCGCGCCGCACCTGCCGTGCTGTGGCTGAGTTCTCCTTTCAACACGCTCAAAGGTTCAAGGCCAAGGTATTCGGCGGCCCCAAATTCACCGTCAGCCCCACCTACGAAGGCATGCTCAAGGAGGAGCTTGACGCTGCCGCCAAGCGTCACCCGGATGTCGTCTACGAGCCCCAATTGATCGACGCCACATTCGCCCTCTTGATTCGCAACGCAGGGGAAGCGCTGGTCATCCCAACCCTCAACCGGGACGGCGATTCGATGTCCGATCTGGTGCTTCAAATGTATGGATCGATCGCCGGTTCTGAGTCGTTGGTGCTGAGTCTCGATGAAGACGCCATGCGCGTCCGAACGGTTCTGGCCGAGGCTCCCCACGGCACGGCACCGGCTTTGGAGGGTAAGGACATCGCCAATCCGATGGCCATGATCCTGGCCGAGGCAGCGCTCCTGACCTATGTCGGCTCGGATCCCGCCAGCCGGGCCTCGCGGGCAATGGTCGAATCCGTCTTCGAATCTGTCTCGCAAGGCGTGGCGACCCCCGACTTGGGTGGTCAGGCGACCACCACCGAATTCACCGACGAGATCATCCGCCGCGTGCGTTCAAAGCTTGAAGTGTGGGATTCCCTGGGCTGACTGGCAAAATTCGTGACTGAGCTTCCGCATCCCTTGTGCTGGTCACGAAGAGCCGGGCGTGCCGGGGCAGACGGCCTTGCCGCGCCCATCCGGCTTGCGCTCGCCGCCTTCCTGCTGACCACTGCTGGCTGCGCCAAATCTCAAGCGTCACCGGCGGCCGCGACGCATTCCCCGACGGTGTCAGCCAGCCAATCACCGGACCCAAGCCCCATGCCTGCGACGCCCACGTCGCACCCAGGCCCCCTGACGGACGCAACCCAGGCGATCGTGCTCGAGCCGCCAGACCTGCCGCCCACAGCTACGCCACGCGTCCCGCCGGTCAATCTTCCTCCTGAAAGCCTGACAATTTATGAGCCTGGGCCCGGTTCGCAAGTGACCAGCCCCATGCGAGTGATCGGCCGCGGCGGGCCCAGCTACAACGAGCGCATACGCCTGCGACTGTATGGTGAGGACGGACGCGTGCTGGCCGAGAACACAACCATCCTTTTCGCCTATCCAGGCAATGCTGGCCGCTTCTCCACCCAGCTCTCATTCCAGATCAACGGCGTGGCCGAAGCCGGCCGGCTCGAACTTGACTCATACGACCGCCGATACAATCGAGTGGACCATATCAGCACGCAGTCACTGCTATTGCTTGCCACTGGGACCCATCTGATACATCCGGCGATGCAGCCACCCGAGAAGCTTGCTATCATCTACCCATCCGAAGGATTGCGAGTCACGGGCGGCGAGCTTCAGGTCCGAGCCGCTGGCTGGGTCGACTCCGACGTGCCAGTTGAAGTCGACCTCGTCGACCGGTCAGGTAAAACCATCGCCTCGGCCCAGGCACGCTTCGACGCACCCCAAGTTGGCCAACTCGGCACGTTCACCGTCAGTTTGTCCTATGACACGCCGTTTTCGCAATTCGCCAGGGTCGTCCTCACAGAACGCGACCCCACCCAGGCCTACATCGTGCATCTCTCATCCACAGAGATCTATCTTCAGCCCTGACGGGCCGGGAACGATTCCCGGTGATCTTGCGTCTTCATTTTGCTATAATGTCGCGCCATACTGGCGGTGTTGACGATGAATGTGCTCGGTACGCTCACCAATCGAAGAAAACAGTTCGACCTTTGGCTCCAGCGGGCCAGTGTGCTCTTGGGCGCCGCGCTGGCAGCCGTGGTCATCGGCCTGGTGATGTTCACCCTCGGCCTGCGGCTAGTGTACATCAACCAGGCGATTCCCGGGGTCGAAGCCGCGGGCATCGACTTGACAGGCATGACCAAGAGCCAGATAGAAGTCGCGCTGGGCCAGAAATACGAGTATGCGCAGAAGGGCACGATCGTCTTCACGGCCGATGGCACCCAGTGGATGGCTCATCCGGCCGAACTCGGTGTCGTTGTCGACATTCCCGCCATGGCCCAGAAGGCTGTTGATTGGGGCCGGCGGGGAAGCCTGCCCGGGCGCATCGACCAGCAGTTTGATGCCTGGTTCAACGGACACCAGTTGTCGCCGGTCGTGATCCTTGATCAGCGGGTTGCCCGTGCCTATCTGATGCACATCGCCGACCAGTTCGACCGGCCGATGATCGAAGCCAAGGTTGATATCCAAGGCACGCAGGTCACAGCCCGGGCGGGCCAGATTGGACGCCGGCTCGACGTCCCAGCCAGTCTGAAGCTATTGAACGCCCCCATCGCTCAGCTGCATGACGCCCAGATCGCGCTCATGGTTCACGAGACCCATCCCGTCGTGCTTGATCCCAGCGCTGCGGCTGACACAGCCCGCGAGATCCTCAGCGCTCCGCTCACCCTGACAGCCGACGGCGCTGGACCTTGGACCGTAGCCCCCAGCCAATTGGCAGCCATGCTGCGCTTCGACCTCGTCCGCCAAGCAGGACAGACAGACTACACGATCAATATCGATCAGCAGGCGCTGAGCGACGTTTTAGGACCGATGGCACCCGAGTTGGAGCGGTCGCCCGAGAATGCACGTTTCATCTTCAACGACGACACTCATCAGCTCGACCTGCTCCAGCCGGCCGTCATCGGCCGTTCGCTTGACGTCACCGGCAGCCAGAAGGCAATTCGGGAAGGCCTGATCGCCGGCAAGCATGAGATCCCACTCGCATTCCACACAACCGACCCAGCCGTGACCGACTCCGCCACCGGGGAGCAGCTCGGGATCACGGAGAATGTTGTCACGGTCTCCACCTACTTCAATGGGTCGAGCCCCGAGCGGATACAAAACATCAAGACCGCATCGTCGGCCTTTCACGGGCTGCTGGTACCTCCCGGCAAAACCCTATCGATGGCCGACGTTCTGGGTGACATCAGCCTGGACACTGGCTACGCCGAAGCCCTCATCATTTACGGCAAGCAGACCATCAAGGGCGTTGGCGGCGGTGTGTGTCAAGTGAGCACCACGCTCTTCCGGGCCGCCTTCTTCGGCGGCTACCAGATCGTCGAGCGCAATCCGCATGCCTACCGCGTCCTGTATTATGAACAGGGACCCAAATCGCCTGGCCCCGGCCTGGACGCCACTGTCTTCGTCCCGATGGTCGATTTCAAGTTCACCAACAACACACCATACTGGCTGCTGATGGAAACCTACATGTACGGCAATCAACTGGTGTGGAAGTTCTACTCCACCTCGGACGGTCGCACGGTGGATTGGTCATCAACTGGACCCAAGAACGTGGTCAAGGCCCCGGATCCGATCTATAAGGAGAATTCTGATCTGCCCAAAGGCAAGATCGAACAAGTGGACTATCAAGCCGACGGGATGGATGTCACCGTTTACCGTACCGTCACACGCAGCGGGGAAGTGATCGATCAGGATACGATCAAGACGCACTACTTGCCTTGGCAGGCTGTTTACGAATACGGCCCAGGCACCGATCTACCCAAGGACGCTAAGACTGAGAAGTGATCTCACAACGACGATCGGTCCTTGGCGACGCTGAGTGGACCCCCGACCGCATGGTAGAATCGCCCCATCTTTAAGGAGGCCGGCATGATCAGCGATGATCTTCTTGAAATCTTGCGCTGTCCGCACTGCGTACAGGAAAAGGAAGGCAACCTGAAGCTCGTCAAGGATGCCTGGCTTGTCTGTCAGGAACCTGATTGCGGACGCAAGTACCCGATCCGCGAAGACATCCCCGTCATGCTCATTGACGAGGGGGACAAGTGGGTCAACGTCCCTGAGGACGAGCTCCCGGTTCCCCCACCAAGCGATTGACCTCGTCACCCATGGCGGAACTGGATCAACTTCTCGAAGACCTTTCATCGGAAGACGAAGACCGGGCGCAGGCCGCCATACCCGCCCTTTCCGTGCACGGCCCGGCCGCCATTGAGGCACTAACACAGCTGCTCGACTCTCCCATCGCCGACCGTCGATGGTGGGCTACCTACGCCCTGTCTGCTTTCAAAGCCGAGCCCGAAGCCCAGAAAGCCATCATCCGCATGCTGCGCGATCCGGACAACGCCGTCCAGCAATGCGCCGCCCTGGCCCTGAAACACAATCCATCGCTCGATGCCCTACCTCAGTTGCTTCTGGCCTTGCATTCTGAAGATCGGTTGACTGCGCGGCTGGCTGGTGACGCTTTGGCCGCCCTGGGCGGCCCGGCCGTACCGCAGTTGGCCGAGGCATCCAAGGATCCCATGCCCGCTGTCCGTATCGAGGCCGTCCGGGCCTTAGCCGAGATGCGGCATCCGGATGCCATTGGGCCGCTGTTCAAATGTATAGATGACCCGTCCAGCGTGGTCACGCACTGGGCTGAAGAGGGGCTCGAGCGCCTGGGAATCGGTATGATGTTCTTTAACCCCTAAAGAGCCAAACAACCCACAAACCGACCATCCCAAGACCCATCACCAGTTTGACCGCAAACCCCATCCCGTAGCCGACGCCCATCCCGAGGGTGCCTTTGGCTGCCTGGCGCATATCCCGGAGGCGCCAGGCTTCCACCAGGAATGTGCCCAGCAGCAGGCCGACGATGGCGCCAAAAGGCGGGATCACGATCAGCCCCACAAGACCCAGTGCAAGCCCCCCCACGATTCCCCAGAACGATGCGCCCCCTACGCGCGCGCCTACGCTGCCCGCCCAGATTTCCGACAGCGCTCCCACAGCACCGAGGATCGTCATCCCAGCGAACAGCCAGCCTCCCGCATCCCCCCATCCGACCAGGATCCCATACACCAGCCCACCTAGCCAGATCAGGATCACATCCGGCAGGATGGGGACCAATATCCCAATCAGCCCGATCAGCATGATCCCCGCCACCAGGGCGATAATCGCCGTTTCGGTCACGGAAGCGGCCCTGGTTCAATCACGGTCATGCCGCCCATCCACGGCCGCAGCACCTCGGGCACTTCTACACTCCCGTCCTCGCGTTGGTAGTTCTCCAGGATAGCGATCACGGTGCGCGGCAGCGCCAGGCCCGATCCGTTCAGCGTGTGCACAAACTCCGGCTTGGCGTCTGCTTCGGGCCGATAGCGAACATTGGCGCGCCGGGCCTGAAAGGCCTCGCAGTTGCTGCAGGAGCTCACCTCCAACCACTCCCCCGAACCGGGCGCCCACATCTCCACGTCATACTTCTTGGCGGCCACGAATCCCAAGTCGCCGGTCACCATCTCCACCACGCGGTGGGGGATATCCAAGGCGCGGCAGATGTCCTCCGCGTTGTCAAGCAGGGTGTCGAGCTCAGCATAGGAGGCTTCCGGCGTGGTGAACTTGTACATCTCGACTTTGTCGAACTGATGGCCGCGCTTGATGCCGCGCACATCGCGGCCAGCCGAGAACTTCTCGCGGCGGAAGCACGGTGTGTATGCGACGTACTTGCGAGGCAAGGTTTCCGCATCCAGGATTTCGTCCCGGTGCAGGTTGGTGAGAGGAATTTCCGCCGTGCCAACCAACCACAAGTCCTCTTCGGCATCGTGATAGATGTTGTCCCTAAACTTGGGTAGCTGCCCGGCGCCGTACATGCACATCTCTTTGACCACAAACGGCGGATACACCTCGAGGTAGCCGTGCTCACGGACGTGCACGTCCAGCATCCAACTGATCAAGGCGCGCTCGAGGCGCGCCCCCGCGCCATACATCACATAGAACCTGCTCCCGGAGAGTTTGACGCCGCGCTCGAAATCAATCACCCCCAGCTCCGGTCCCAGCTCCCAATGTGGCCTCGGCTCGAAACCGAGTGTCTCGGCCGTCTTAGGCTCACCTTCCGTCCGGATCACGGCGTTCTGACTCTCGTCGGCGCCTTCGGGCACGCTCTCGTGCGGCAGGTTGGGGACCTGGTACATGGCGTCTTCCAGCGCCTGATCAACCTCCCGAAGCCGGTCTTCGAGCAGGCCGATCTTGTCATTCACGCCGCGCATGGCCTCGATTTGCCGCTGGCGCTCGTCCTGGTCCTTCATCTTGCCGATCTTTTCCGATGTCACATTGCGTTCGTGACGCAGGCTCTCCAGTTCGGTGAGCACCTCCCGCCGGAGTTCATCCAGGCGCAAGATATCGTCGATGGGCGCCTCCACATGCAGTTTCTCCATGGCCGCCTTCACGGCCTCCGGCGCCTCGCGTATGGTGCGTAAATCCAACATGCTCCACCTCCTCATGGCGATTCAAAACGCCCTCTCGTCTGCAGGACGAGGGGGCGCTCGTGGTGCCACCTGCTTTTGCCGGCGAACCGGCCTCTGGCCGCTGTATCGGGCGGACCCGTTCCCTTACGGCGGATGACTGTCCGCCCCTGCGGGTTGGGCGTGATCTCTTGAGCTGAGATCGGCGGACGGGATTCCACCAAGTTGCCCCGCCGGCTCGCAGCATCCGCCGGCTCTCTGGAGAGGCTTCCCGTGTACTAGGTTCCGCGCTCGCCGCAGAGTGCGCCCTAGGGCACACTGAATTGTTCCTGCGATTATACGGCGAAGTCAGGCCACGCTCAAGCCCAGAACGACGCCTGATCTTGCCGGAAGCCCTCGCCGAAGGTACGATAGGCAACCCCCCGTCGTCGCCACACCAAAAGACACTTCGGAGCAGAGTTTGTGACATATTTCACAATCATACGGGGCGGCGTCTTTCTGCTAGGATCGTACCTCGTGGTCATGACCCTCAGTGCCGCCGTCCTGACCTTCGTCCTTCCTCGCAGCGCCAACGTGCGGCTGACACGCTGGATCGTGCGCAGCCTGTACCTTCCCTTTCGCTGGCGGGCCAACCGCAGCCGTACCTACGAAGACCGAGATCGAGTCATGGCCCTGTTTGGCCCCCTGATGCTGCTTGCCCAGCCAGTGGTATGGGTTGTGATCGTCTTGCTCGGCTACATGGGCATGTACTGGGCAATCGGGCCCACGGATTGGTCGGTGGCATTCCGGCTCAGCGGCGCGTCGGTTCTCACCCTTGGATCGGCCAGCGCGTCAGGGTTGCTGAGTTCGCTTCTCACGTTCACAGAGGCCGCCATCGGCCTGGGCCTGATCGCCCTATTGATCGCCTACCTGCCGGCGATCTATTCCGCTTTCTCTCGAAGGGAGACAGCCGTAGCCATGCTCGAGATCCGCGCCGGCTCCCCACCGTCAGCTACAACCCTCATCGAACGCGCCCACCGCCTTGGGCGCCTCGACCGGCTCAACGAACTGTGGCTTAACTGGGAATTCTGGTTCACCGAGATCGAGGAAACGCACACCTCCCTCTCGGCGCTGGTCTTCTTTCGCTCCCCCCGGGCGACCGGTCGTGGATCACCGCCGCCGGCGCCGTGCTGGACGCGGCCTCGCTGGCTGCGTCGACGCTCGACATCCCCAAAGACGTCCAGGCCGACCTCTGTATACGGTCAGGCTCCTTGGCCCTGCAACGGATCGCCGACTTCTTTGAAATCCCCTACGACTCAAAACCTCGCCCCGACGATCCAATCAGCATCTCCAGGGCCGAATTCGATGCCGCCTGCCGCGAGCTTGAAAACCAAGGGGTTCCCCTCAAGAGAGATCTTGACCAGGCGTGGCGAGATTACAGCGGCTGGCGCGTCAACTACGACACACCACTGCTCGCCCTGGCCGGCCTGACCATGGCCCCCTATGCGCCGTGGGTCTCGGACCGCTCACTGCGCGGGCTGCCCGTCCCCAGCCAGCCCTGGCACGAGGAATCTGGTGCTTCGAGAGAGGGCTAACCTACCGCTCCAGGTTCCAATCCAAGAGTGCCGCCAAACTGGCACCCAGCGCTGGCCCAGCCAGATAGACCCAGAGATCGGCGAAGTTGCCGCCCGCAATCGCTGGCCCAAGTGTTCGGGACGGGTTGAGCGAGGCACCCGTAAGGGGCCCACCCATCAGGAGCGCCGCGCAGCGTGCACGGCTGAGATCAGCCGCCTTTCATGCCCTTGATGATACGGTCGCCGATTTCCTCGTCGATGTTGCGCCAGTATTCGAACGCACGCTGCAGCACGGGCTCGGA
>Ga0315556_1000529_pt1 | contig 23770 bp, 21 predicted proteins | sample SalMarSW160310MG_FD_202112 | JGI IMG/M metagenome (GOLD analysis project Ga0315556, IMG submission 202112) | Salt marsh sediment microbial communities from the Plum Island Ecosystem LTER, Massachusetts, United States - Salt Marsh Sediment SW1603-10 ...
AAATCCTCCCGAAATTTTCCTTCCTGAACAAGGTCCTCCAGACTTCGGTTACTTGCGGCAATCACCCGGGCATTCGTTTTTACTGTCTTTGTCGATCCCAAAGGCTCGTAGACTTTTTCCTCCAGAACACGCAGGAGCCTTCCCTGAACAGATTTTGAAATGTCGCAGATCTCATCCAGGAAGATCGTTCCATCCTGCGCCAGAGCGAATCGACCCAGTTTGTCCTTCTTCGCGTCTGTAAAGGCACCCGCCTTGTATCCGAAAAGCTCTGATTCGCACAGGGTTTCCGGAAGGGCGCCACAGTTGACCGCAATGAATGGGCCTTTTCTTTTCGGGCTATGGTTATGAATGGCCCTGGCAAAAAGTTCTTTACCGGTCCCGCTTGCGCCCTGTATGAGGACCGTACTGCCACTCTTGGCAATCTGCGGAAGGATGGAAAAAAGTTTCAGCATCTTGGGGCTTTTGCTGATGATGTCCTCAAAGGAATGTTGTTTGAAAAGTTCTCTTTTCAAATTGTTGAGCACTGATAAGTCCCGAAATGTTTCAACGCCACCTATAAAGCTCCCCTTTGCATCTTTCAATATGTTCGTGCTTACATTGACGGGGAGACGCCTTTTATCTGCCCGCATGATGTAAACCGGTACGTTCACCACCGCCTTTTTGGTATCAAAGGTCTCGCGGAGAATGCAGTCAGTCTCACACACATTCGCCCGAAGAACCTCGGAGCACCGCCTCCCGATTGCCTCACTCCTTGCAATCCCTGTGATATTTTCCGCTGCCCTGTTGAATGAAGTTATCCGCCAGTCGAGATCTACGGTAAAGACGCCATCTGCAATGCTGTCCAGGATGATCTCGTAATTCTGCTCAATGGACTGTTTCATTTCAGTTGCTCACCCAAAGCATGGCCCTCAACGCGCAGGCTCAAGAAGCCGATGGGCCAAAGCGGTTGTTCACATTGATGGTACAACCATCTCTCGAAAAGACAAAAGCCGGGTGCTGTTGAAGTAAATATTTTTCCTAAAGAATTATCATTTTAGGATTGATAATGTCAATCACTGAAAGCTTTTCTGTTCTGATATCCCCTCATTCGATACGACGCTGGACACCAACACGCATAGGTGCATATTGTTCCCGTAAATAGGCATAAGAAGGTCATTTTGTTCCCTGTTCGATCATTGGAACCAGTGATCCAGGGTTGGATATGGAGAGGACTCCTTGAACAATCAATGAGTTACAGGCATTATTTTCCCATTGAGATATTTGGCATATAAATTGCCAAATATATTTAAATTGCAGCAAAAAAAGGATAAATCAGGACCTTCTATGAAATAGACAAAGGGAAAAAAGTCATTTAAGGAGGACAAAACATGAAGCCCACGCGGCTCATAATAATCATTGCCTCTGTTTTTGCTGTTTTCCTGTTCCCTTTTTCCGCGGGCAAAGCTGAGAATACCACCAAAGGTGAAAATCACTGTTTCACCTGCCATACCAGCGCCCGCGAGCTGATAAAAATCACCAGAGAAATTGCCGCATCCAATAAAGACAAGCCTGGGGCGTCGCCTGAAACCAAAGGGGAAGGGTGAGGCGGAGAAGTGGAGCCGTTGGCTCCGCACGAAAAGGTCTATGTGGACAGCTCTTTTGCAGAGGACGAAAATCATGGTCAGCTGGGCTGTGAGGAGTGCCATGGCGGTAATCCGAACGATCCCAGCTGGAAAACCGCCCATAATGGTGTCGTTCGTGACCCATCCTACCCCGATCCATCAAAAAGTTGTGGAGCATGCCATGATGACATTGCCGAACACTACCAAGAGAGCCTCCATGCAAGCCTTTCTCCATTCAAGAAAATGATTGACATGCGAGCCACTCCTGAAAAGGCGATTTACGAAAAGGTGAATACGGCCAGAGAATTCCATTGCACCGCCTGCCACAGCAGTTGCGGGCAATGCCATATCAGCCGTCCGAATGCAGCTGGAGGCGGCTTCCTCGACGGGCATCTCTTTCAAAAAAGACCACCCGTCCGTACGGTCTGCACCGCGTGCCATGGAAGCCGGATCGAAAGGGAGTATTTTGGCAAAAACAAGGGATTTCCGCCCGATATTCACCGACAGAAATACTTTAAATGCAGCAAGTGTCACAAGGCCGATGAGATGCACGGAGACGGCAAGGACTATGCCAACCGATATGAGGTGGAAAACGGTCCGAAATGCCTGGATTGTCACGAAACTATCTATGAACCCAAGGCCTCGAATGCCAAAACACACTGGATTCATAAAGATGAAGTCAGTTGCCAGGTCTGTCATGCCCTCCCGTACAAGAACTGCTCCGGGTGTCACGTGGGAAAGGACAAGAACGGCCTTAAATACTACAAAACCGAGAGTTCATTCATGCATTTCAAAATAGGGCTTAACCCTCTGCGGACCGAGAAAAGGCCGGAAAAGTTTGTGACAGTCCGCCGTGTTCCTGTAGCACACGGGACATTTGATTTTTATACAAAAAACGGGCTGAGTAATTTTGACAAGCTGCCCACCTGGAAACTGGCTACACCACATAATATCAGGCGGCAGACCCCTCACAATAAAACTTGTAATGGCTGTCATGGAAACCCAAAGCTGTTTCTCCTCGAGAAAGATATCAAAGCGGATTATACGAAAGCAAATAAGGCCGTCATTGTGCCGCCGGAGTTACTTCCGAAAAAAAGGGCACAATAGTACAGGAAGCCACCGGGGCCTTTTTCGGGATTTTCAAACCATCACACAACAAAAAGGAGGGTATGTCATGAAAAAAGGTATCATTATCTTTCTCGCGCTGGTTTTTCTCTTTCCCTTTTGCGCCAGCCAGGCAGCACAGGATATGTCGGCGGAAGACTTCGTCAACATAGCCAAAAAAAGTATCCACGAAATCTCAGTGTCAGACGCCAAGGTCTTGCTTGAGAAAGGCGGCCATATCTTCCTTGACTGCCGTGAGCCCAAGGAATTCAAAATGGGCCATGTCCCGGGTGCCATGAATATCCCGAGGGGCGTTGTAGAGTTCAAAGTTGGCAAGCAAATCCCCGACAAAAATGCCAAGATCATTACCTATTGTAAATTTGGAGGCCGTGGCTGTCTTACCTGCTGCACCCTGTGCAAGATGGGGTATCATAATGTAGTAAACCTGGCAGGCGGTTGGCTGGCATGGGAAAAGGCGGGATATCCCGTTGAATGATCACCATCAAAGAGACAACTTGCTAGCCTTTGTTCCTTTTTCTTCCGAAAGGAATGCCCAATTTTCTCATTCGCTTGCGCAGGGTTGATGGGTTGACGTGGAGCATATCGGCGGCACCTCCTTTTCCCCCAACCCTGCCTTTCGCCCTCTCGAGGACCCTGCGTATGTGCCTGGAAACTAGCACATCCAGGGCCAGGGTATCCCCGTTCTCCAAACGAAAGGCACGGGGAACCTCCATTGCGGCTCTCTGGTTCACAGCGGTCTGCATTTCCTCAAAGGTGATGGGCTTTCCCCCGCTCAATATGAGACTCCTCTCGACCATGTTTTCCAGTTCCCGTACGTTTCCGGGCCAGGGATAGGCCATGAGTCTCTCAAGGGCTCCCGGCGCCAGAACCGGCATATGTTTTCTCCCCATGTCCCTCGCCTTTTTCTGGAGAAAATAATGAACGAGGGATGGAATGTCCCCTTTTCTCTCTCTCAGGGGTGGTATTTCGATGGGAAAGACATTGAGCCGAAAGTAGAGATCCTCCCTGAACGAACCCCCGCCTATCAGGGCCCTAAGATTGCGATGCGTGGCGGCAATAACCCTGCTATCCACTTTTATGGACTCCGTCCCCCCGACCCTTTCGATCTCTTTTTCTTGAAGCACCCGCAGGAGCCTCACCTGGACCTCCGGTTGAAGATCTCCCACCTCGTCCAGGAATATGGTGCCGCCATCGGCCCGCTCAAACCGTCCGCGCTTCCTTGCGAGTGCCCCGGTAAAAGCCCCTTTCTCATGACCGAACAACTCGCTGTCCACAAGGTTCTCGGGGATGGCCCCACAGTTGACCGTGATGAACGGGCCGTCGCTCCTCCCGGAGAGGCTGTGAATGGCACCGGCTATGACCTCTTTTCCGGTTCCCGTCTCTCCCCAAAGCAGCACCGGGCTTGAAAGAGGTGCTACCTGGCGCACCATCTCCATGACGCCTCTGAGTCCAAAATCCGCCCCGACGATTTCCTCACCGGCCATGTGTCGCAGCTCACCGTGCAGGAAACGGTTGTCTTCCACCAGGAGTTCCTTGAGTTCAAGTAATTCCTGATACCGCAGGCCATTGGACAGGGCTATGGCAAAGGGTTCCCGGAGAAGTGATGAGAGATACGCGTGTTCCTGGTCAAAGGCAGCACTCCTTTTTGAAATGAAGGTCACCCCTCCGACAATATTCTCATCCACGATCAGGCGAAGCACCAGGAGCGAGGAGTCTTTTCCCAGGAGACCTTTTGATATCCATGGCCTGGCTGTAGGATGTGCCTCCGCCCTCTCCACGACCACGGCCTCTTTGTCGGGCCGCGTCACAAAAATGCGTACATCCGGGGGAACAGGGACGGCAAGGCGGAGCAGTGAAGCGCCTTCGGCCGAGGCCTGGGCAAGGGCCACGTGTTCACCCCGCTCTGCATGGTAATGGGTTAACAAAATGGTGTCGGCAGGAATGAACTGCCGGATGTACTTGAAGCTCTCGTAGAGAAACGTTTCTACATCCAGGCTTCCACAGATGCGAAGCGTGGCCTCCCGAAAGAATTCTCTCTCATCAACCTGCATGACATCCCTCTTGTTTCCCAAGAGCCATTGTCCGGCTCGATCAATTTTTCTTGTGTCTTTTCCTGAAAGCCGATGGCTGACCGTTGAAGGATCCAATGGACTCCAAATACCCCATGGGACACTTTACATATGTGATGTCCCATAGTCAACCTAATAAGTGCCCCATGGGACACTTCTTAATGGCTTAGAACTATAACTCATTGTTTTGTATAGCTCTTTTTCTTTGGCACAGTCCATGCTCCTTGAAAAGGCAAAACAGTTGACAGGAGGAAACAGATTGAAGTGGATGGAGACAATCAGGGTTCAGTCAGCAACCGGGAAAGAGAAGGCTGTTGAAAATGAACTCATCCTTTTGGCGCGTGAGATTCAAGAAAATATCGACTCACAAGAATTGGGTGCTGTTACGGTTTTCAGGAATACCCTGGTGCCCGGATGCTTTGCCCTGTGGTTATTCTGGGATACCGACGAGCCCCGGACAAGAGGAAGCGCGCTCGGGATGAGCCTCGCGCAAAGCCTGAAGGTGTTTGGTTTGGTAGATCATTGCATATGGATCGAAAGCAGCGAGACAAAAGGAGGGAATGGCCATGAACATGGAGTCAAAAAGGAAACAACATTATTCCGGTCTTGAGACATCAACCATTGCCTATTGGACGATTCGCCTGATGCATGACAACCCCCTCCTGCCGTTGGTGAAAAACCCATACAGGCTTCTCAGGGCAGCGGGACTGGATGACATGCAAAAAGTGGTTGAGGTCGGATGCGGACCGGGTTTCTTTACCATTCCAGCTGTGAGAATAGTGGGAGAGAAAGGTCACGTGTATGCGATCGATGTAAACCACAGAGCTATAGAAAGGGTTTGGAAAAAGGTTGAGAAAGAAGAATTGGAAAACGTTACCCCCCTGTGCATCAATGCATCTAAAACCGGATTGTCCGAGGAAAGTGTTGACCTCGCCTTTGTCTTCGGTCTTCGCCACGTGGTCGGGGGTCTGGAAACGGTGCTCCCGGAACTCTACAGGATACTTAAGCCACAAGGAATCCTCTCTCTTGAAAAAACCAGAGGCTCTGAAATGGAGCTCAGAGGTGCAGCGGAAAAGGCTGGTTTTATTTTTTCGGAAAAGCATGGAAGAATCCTCCGATTCAAGAAAAGGGACAACCCTTGCTGACAGCGTCGGATTCCTTGAAGTGAAGGGATAACCGTGATCAACCGGAGGGAATTATCATGACCGCTATTACACGAAGGGTTTTTATCAAATCATCGGTGTCGCTCGGCGCAACAGTCGCTCTCGGAAAATATCTGAATCTGAAGGCCCCTGGACTTCCAGAACTAGTGAAATCGGCGCACGCTGCTCAAGGGGCGGCCACAAGGATTGTTCAGGTGGTCAGCGACGTGGACGCGCATTCCCAGTGCAGAATGAAGATACCCATCAAAGGGGGCAAGGTTATGGGCATCGCCGGGGATGCCGGGGACCCTGAGAGCAAGGGGCATCTCACCATGAGGGACAAACACATGAGAGAGGTACTCTACGCGCCTGATCGCCTGAAGTATCCCATGAAGCGAATGGGTGCCCGGGGGGAAGGCAGGTGGAAGAGGATCTCCTGGGAAGAGGCATTAACCACCATCGCGAAAAGGCTCCACGAAATCAAGAAGGATTACGGTGCCGAGGCCATAGACTTTCACCATGGTCATTATCATAGCGGTGACATCCTCGGCGCCTACCTCTCGAGACTCGCGAATCTCATCGGGACCCCCAATATCACCAACCCAAGCCATGTGTGCCATCTTCCCCGGGTCTTTTTGGGATTCAACTATGACCTTGGAGCCGTTGTTCCACCCGACGTGGCGCACACCAGGTGCCTGGTGTTATGGGGTGGGAATCCCGAAGCCACCAACAAGCCTCAGGAAATAGCCATCAAAGCGGCTCGCAAGCGGGGAATGAAACTGATCGTGATCGATCCCCGGAAGACCTCCTACGCACAAAAGGCCGATGTCCACGCTCAATTGCGGCCGGGCACCGATGGTGCCTTAGCCCTGGGCATGCTGCATGTCATTATCAAAGAAAGGCTTTACGATCACGACTTTGTCGGGAAATGGACCACCGGGTTTGACAAACTGGCGCATCACATTGAGCAGTATACTCCCGAAAGGGTCGAGGAGATTACCTGGGTTTCCGCGAACACTATCAGAAAAACAGCACGGATGTACGCAACCACCAAACCGGCGTGCATCAGCCCTCGAAACGCCCTCGACCAGCACACAAACGCATCGGTCGCGATCCGTGCAATCGATATCCTGATGGCGATCACCGGAAATCTAGATGTAAAGGGAGGGAATCTCATCATCATACCGATCGTGATGGGGCTTGAGGATATCAAGCTCTTCGAGAAGCTGCCGCCGGAAACCGCGAAAAAGAAGCTGGGCGCGGACAAATGTCTTTATTCCAAAATGTCCAAGACATGGCCCTCCGCGCACACGCCCTCCCTGTGGGATGCCATCCTTTATGGGAAACCGTATCCCGTAAAAGCGATGATGGTGATGGCCTCGAATCCGCTACTCACCTGCGCGAACTCGAACGTCGTGGAAAAGGCCCTCAAAAAGCTCGATTTCCTCGCCGTTGCTGACATCTTCATGACCCCAACAGCCAAACTCGCCGATATCGTGCTTCCTGCCTGCACCTTCTTGGAGAGAACCCGTTTTGTGACCTATGACACCCATGCCGACCACTCCTGGAACGTGCAATCCAGGATCGTGCTGAGTCCCAGGGCGGTCAAACCGCTGGAGGAGTCATGGTCGGATTGGAAGATCCTCTGTGAGTTGGGCAGGAAAATGGGCTATAAGAAATATTTTCCGTGGAAAACAGAAGAAGAGGCGATTGATCATGTGCTCAGCCCGCTCGGCCTCACCTGCGAGGATCTCAGAGAACACCCCGAGGGTATCATTATCCCCGTTCCCCCTTTCCTCTACGCAAAGTTCAGGGGAGTTCTGGGGAAAGTCGTGCGGAGTGCCCTCAAGGTCACGGCTTTCAGAAACTATCCGGACATGTACAGGAAATACGAATCAAAAGGGTTCATGACGCCGTCAAAAAAGGTGGAACTTTACTCGAGACGGCTGGAGAAACTCGGATATGATCCCCTCCCGGTGTACAAGGAACCCGCTGAGAGCCCGGTATCACGGCCGGATATTGCCAAGGAGTACCCCCTGATATTGATTGCCGGCACGAAACTGGAGATGTACACACACTCCGAGATGCGGAATATTCCAGGACTGCGAAGGGTGTTTCCGGAAAATCTCCTGGAAATCAACCCTCGGACCGCTGCCGCCATCGGTGTTACAAAAAGTGAATCCGTGAGAATTTCCTCGCCAAGAGGGAGCGTCACCTGCAAGGCTCGTATAACCGATAGCATCGACCAACGGGTTGTGCATCTTTGTCACGGATTTAAAGAGTGTAATTGCAACATCTTAACCGATCACAAGGCCTTTGATCCTATTACCGGATCAACAGGCCTGAAATCGCTGCTGTGCAAGGTGGAAAAAATTCAGAAGTGACTCGGTTGAGGATCGAGAAAGGAGAATAATAATGGAAGACGGTGGAAACTTTATCGGGCTATTTGCACTTTCGAGCGCAATCTGTTGCCATCTCATCTCAAAATCACATTTTCGGGTTGCCAAAAGCTGGATCACCAACAAGTGGTTCTGGGCAGGTTTTTTCGGGAATCTGCCGGCACTAATAGCCTTTTCACTGCATGTTCACCTCAAGCGACAAAAGCAACTATGAGAACGTAGTCGTTGCTGCCGTGCAGGGATGAAGGTATTTAGCTGATTGCTTCCCGTTTCAGAATATCATAATAGGTCATGACCCTGTCCACATACCGGACCGCTTCCCTGCCCCGGCAATACCCGGACCTGCTCTTCTTGTAGTATTTGCGGCGGCAGAGGAGGGGGAACGCCTCTTTTAACGCGGTCCAGCTATTGGGATCATTGTTCTGTGTTTTTACTATGTGCTGGGCATCCTGTACATGCCGATACCCTACATTATAGCTGGCAAGAGCCATGAGCAACCGGTCGGGTTCCGGCACGCCCTCAAATTTGTCGTATGATTTCTTGAGGTATTTGACACCCCCCAGGATACTCTGTTCCGGGTCCAGACGGCTCTCGATTCCCACCTCCCTGGCGGTGTCCAGGGTAACCTGCATGAGCCCTCTTACTCCCGTGTAACTCCGAGCCCTCGGATCAAAATGAGATTCCTGGTAAATCATTGCGGCGATCAGCCGCCAGTCAAAACCATACTTTTTCGCAGCCTCCTGGATGGTATCCCGGTATTTCGGGAGTCGTGTTTCCAGCCTCCGGTAATATCGTTTAAGATCCACGTAATCGAAGGTTTCCACGTTGGCAAAATATTCCGCGTAAATCCTGTCAAACGTGCCGTCTTCCTTGATCGTGTCAAAAAACTCATTAATCTGCGTGAGGAGCCTCTTCTCTCCTTTTCTCACTGCCCAGGCGATGTTGGTCGGCTTTCCGATCGGAAAAGCGATGTGTGCATCCGGATAATAGCGCCGGTTCAGGAGGGCAATATGCGAATCGGATACCGTGGCCTCGATCTCCTTTTCCGCCACCATTCTGATGAGCTCTTCAGTGGGCATATCGTCATACAGCTTGATCCTGATGTTCAGACCGTTTGATTTGAGTTTTTTCAACAGCTCTTCATAGGTGGTGCCCCTGCGCACGCATATGGTCTTGCCTGCCAGATCATCAATCGTCTTCGCCTGATCATCTTTGTTCAGGATAACGTATTGCTGGACCGGAAGATACGCTTCCGAAAAATCGACCCGTTCCAATCTGGATTTCGTCACACTCATGCTTGCCGCAACAAAATCTCCTTCCCCTTCTTCCAGGCCCTGGATCAGGCCCTCCCAGGTGGGCGTTACTACCGCAAGATCCACATCCAGATAATCGCTGAAGGCCTTGGCAAGGTCGTATTCAAATCCCATGGGTTCTCCCCGGTATACATAGTAGCAATGGGCATTATTCCTAGTGAGAACAGTGATTTTCCCGGACGCTCGTATGCTCTCCAGTGCATCTTCCCTGGCGGAGGAGGAGAGGAACAGAGAACCCATAAGAATAGTGGTGAGGAGCAGGAGACGAAACACGCCCAGGCACGTCACATTTATTTTTGTGAAGTTCATCTTCATTTCAGTGTCTGCAGCACAGTTGGGGAAATGCTTGGAGCAGTCATTCCCATCTACCAGTCTGATGCATACTGCTGTTAGCTATCATTCAATATAACATAAAGGACTACTTCACAGCAAGTTTCGTGCCTCTCAGCCAAATGAGCCGCAGCATGTTGATCGGATTCACCGGAGGAGGGAGCGCACTGCAAGGGGCCTCAGGAACTTTTAGTTGACCCAAGCGGAAAAGGGTCACCCTCTTGCCTTCCTTCTTTCCCTGTTTCAAAAACTGACAGACCATATTTATAAAAAGGTCCCTCGGAAAAACTCCCTTCACCGTGGTGGGACCTGCATTTCGCAACCCATCCCGGATAATCGTGGCGCAGTTGCGGGTGAACAGGTTGAAATGGGGATAATACCCCGGTTTTTTCGGGTCCTCGGCAGTATTCAATATCTTTTCAAGTTCATGATGGTAATAGGCCGACAGGAGGTCCGTGGACAAGCCTTCAATAGACAACACATGAACAGTGCGCATAAACAGACGACCAAACTTGTCATAATAGGCCTTTCCGTCCTCATCAACATGATATTTTCCAAGCTCTGGATGAGGAGCAAATTCCCCGAGAGCGGGCCGGTACAAGTATTCTTCCGGTGTCATGACCTCATTTTCGTTCATGAGATGGGAATAATTGAAGACCTCTCCATTCACATTGATCGAGATATGCCCCAGGAGGGAGGCCGGGTATTTTCTGAGGCGTTCATCAAAATAGACCTCCACAAAAGGATTTTTCGGCATCTCCTCATCCGGCCATGCAAGGATAAGGGGCCTCCCGGTTTCATAATCCACCTGGGGAAGATTCCTGGCGCAGACCTTTCGCCCCAGCCAGTGGGTAACGTAACCCTTCCAGATTCTTTCAGAATTAAAAAAGCGCTCTCCGTCGCGGCCCTGGAGAAATATCTGCCCGTCCTCCCGACACAATACCCCCTTTACTATGCCCGTGCTCATAAATGCGCTATCATCCTCCTTTCAAGTAGATGGCCATTATCACAGGAAAAATCCTCACATGCAAGCGGCGGTGAGTTGACACCGGGCTGTGTCTCGTATATCCTCATAATCATTGGATCAATTGAGAGCGATCTTCTTTGCTCACATCACATGATTGCATGACGTACCCGAAAGAGAGAAAAAGAAATGGAGAGATTATCTGACATAGTGATCCTGGTAAAGGGGGGTGGAGACCTCGCTACAGGTGTGGCATGGCGGCTTCACCACTGCGGATTCAAGGTGTTGGTCACGGAAACCGAAACACCTATGGCCGTCCGCAGAAAGGTGTCTTTTTGTGAGGCGGTTTATGACGGCGCAACAGAGGTGGAAGGTGTGGAAGCATTGCTCATTCAATCGCCTGAAGATGCCGAAGGGGTCTGGAAGCAGAACCGTATCCCGGTAATCGTGGATCCTTCCTGCAACTGCAGAAATGGGGTTAAGCCGTCGGCGCTGATTGATGCCACGCTCGCGAAAAAGAACCTGGGTACTTCCATCAAGGACGCACCCCTGGTCATTGCCCTCGGCCCGGGCTTTGAGGCGGGAATCGACGCCCACTTCGTTGTTGAAACAAACCGGGGGCACCGGCTCGGGAGGCTGATCATGGAAGGCTCTGCAGAGCCGAACACGGGAGTCCCCGGTTCAGTCCTGGGACACACCTCGGACAGGGTGCTTCGCGCGCCGGCGGACGGCGTCTGGCAAAACCGACTGGACATCGGGGACACGGTCCGGGAAGGCAACCTGGTGGGTGATGTGGAAGGCAAACCGGTGATAGCGTCTATCGATGGAATCATACGAGGGCTCATTCACCCTGGGATACCGGTCACCAAAGGCCTCAAAATTGGAGACATTGATCCCCGTCCGCAGCGGGAAAACTGCTTCACCATCTCCGAAAAGGCCCTTTCAATCGCGGGAGGGGTGCTGGAGGGAATACTGCGAGTTTACGGCGCCTCAAGGGAGACCGACCAGTGCAAATAAGTTCAGAATTAACCGGTACCCCACTCAAGGAGTTTGTGACCAACATATCCTGGCGGCGTACCACCAACTATGCTGCGGCAGTCCACGATTCAAACCCGAGCTATTTCGATGAGGACCGCCCGGATGGCCTCGTTGCACCTCCCATGTTCACTGCAGCCCTCACCTGGCCTATCATGGAACGTCTATGGGAATTTATTGAGCTTGATCACTTTCCGCGCGAGATACTGGCCACTCAGGTTCATTACAGCGAACACCTCCACTTCCATGCTCCCCTTCGGCCGGGGAACCAGGTACGAATCAAGGGGAAAATAGCAGCCATCTTACCCCACAGGGCGGGCACCCACATGGTCATAAGGTTGGATGCCCAGGATCAAAATGGAACGCCCCTGTTTACGGAACACATCGGAGGCATGATGCGAGGCGTCCGGTGCACTGACCAGGGTTCAGGGAAAGAAACATTGCCTGAAGTTCCTGAATCTGTTGATGCGGCAGAGCCCATCTGGAGTCAGCAGGTTCATATTGATCCTTTCCTCACCTACATTTATGACGGCTGCTCAGACATTGTTTTTCCCATTCACACCTCCCCCAAATTTGCCCAGCAGGTGGGTTTGCCGGGAATCATTCTCCAGGGCACGGCTACCCTGGCTCTTGCAACACGCGAGATTGTCAATAGAAATGCCGGTGGGGCCCCTTCCAGACTCCAAGATCTTTCCTGCCGTTTTACGGACATGGTTATCCCGGGCACAAAAATCACGATCCAGCTTCTCAATTCCGCAGAAAGAAAAGGATATACAGAGCTCTTTTTTCAGGTCCTGAACAGTCAAGGGCAAAAGGCCTTGAACAAAGGATACGCAAGAATAGGTGTTTAATCGTTCCTGAAAAAACCTACTTCGCTGGGAGGTATCGCAATGACATGGAAAGCCTTAGACCAAACCTGGCATTATGTTGAAAAATGGGCCGTGGAGCATCCGGATAAAGAGGCCCTTGTCTTTGGGGAAGAACGCCTTACCTGGATGGATTTCAAGAAGAAGATGGACCTGATCGCCAAGGCATACCTTGACATCGGAGTCCAGAAAGGAGACAGGATTGCGTTCCTGGCTATGGCGCGCAATGAATTCCTCACCACCTATATGGCGGCAGGAAAAGTGGGAGCTATATGGCTTGGTTTGAATCCCAAATTCACCCTTGATGAACTGCGTTACCAATTAAATGACAGCCGACCGGTTATATTGATCACGCTTCGCAACTTCATGGACAATGATCTTTCGGAAAACACCAAAACGCTCATGGAGGAGTGCCCCTTCTTGAAAAAAGTCCTGGTTATGGGAGAGCCGTTTGAGGGCGCAGAGAACTTCAACGATTTTGTCTCGAGTCCGCGCCATGAACTGGATGATGCGCTGAACAAGAGATCCGCTGAGGTAAAAAAAGATGACCGAGCGTTGCTCATGTATACTTCAGGTTCCACAGGAAAACCAAAGGGGGTCGTCCACACCCATAACAGCATTGTTGAAAACATAAAGGTCGAGGTCGATAAATTTCATTTCCATGAAAATACAAAGGGGCTGCTCCATTTTCCCATCAACCATGTGGCCGCAGATGTGGAAATCGGTTTCGGATGCATCATGAGCGGAGGATCTCTCATCCTGATGGACAGTTTTGATCCGCTCTCATCAATTAAAATGGTAGAAAAAGAGCGTATCACCATGCTCGGACAGGTGCCCGTGATGTTCCTGCTCCAGATGAAGCAGCCGGATTTCAGGACTGCTGATCTGAGCAGTGTGGAATACTTCATCTGGGCCGGAGCTGCAGCCCCAAAATTGATGATTGATGTGTTGAATGCCATATGCCAGAAGATCGGAGCGAGTCTCATTACGGGATATGGCAGTACGGAGGTTTGCGGCTTTGTGACCTATACTGAAAAAGGCGATGATCCTGACACCCTCATAAAGACGGCAGGAAAAATCGCAGATCCTTTTGAGATGAGAATTGTCGATGACGAGCAGAATGAACTCCCTGACGGTCAGGTAGGTGAAATTGCAGTGAGAGGGCCGTTCCTTTTCAAAGAATACCTGAACATGCCCGAGGAGACAGCTAAGGTCATTGATAAAGAGGACTGGTATTTCACCAACGACCTGGCCTTCAAAGACGATCGTGGGTATATTCACATTACGGGTCGCAAGTCAGAGATGTTTAAGACCGGTGGAGAAAACGTGTTTCCCCGCGAGGTGGAAGAGGTCCTGGAGGGGCACGCAAGCGTGCTTTTTGCCGCGGTGATCGGTGTTCCGGACGACGTCTTCCAGGAGGTGGGCTGGGCATTCATCATGCTCCAGCCCGGGAAAGAAGTTGCGGAAGAGGAACTGCAGGCGCTGTGTAAAACGAAACTTGCAAATTTCAAAATACCCAAGAGATACTTTATCCGCCCGATTCTCCCCCTCCTTCCCAGCGGAAAGGTAAATAAGGTAGCGCTCAAGAAAGAAATAGAATCCATTTCAGGATCGGCTTAGCCCAAACCTGGAATAAGCAAAGGGACCACATTTACGATGCGAAGCTCTCTTCTGGCATGTCCATGACGGACATATCCTCGCTCTTGATGGCCTTGGCCGCGGCCTCCACTTCAGGAAGCACGTTCTTGATAAAGTACCTGGCGCTGAAGATCTTGCCCGTGTAGAAGGCTCCGTCTTTGCTTTCTTTCACGAACCTATTCAACGCGGTCTGGTCAGCCCGGTCCACGCCTCTTTCCTTCACCAGGGCATCCAGCTTTTCATTTGCCACGCCCGCTTCCCACAGCAAAAGCCACCCCGCCACCACCTTTCCCATCATCATAAGAAAAGGATAGGCATTGGAGATGGGAAGCAGAAAATTTCCTTCTCCCGCTGATTGGGCAAAAAACAATCCCATTTCTCCGAGGGTATTGGCCGCGCCCTGGACATCGTTCGCCAGATCTGCGAGGCGATCCTCTCCTTTATACCTGCTGACCGTTTTCCCTATCTCCCCCAGCAGGGCCATGAACGAGGCTCCGTTCTTGCGGGGGAGCTTCCGACCCACCAGGTCCAGGGCCTGTATGCCGCTGGTGCCTTCATAGATGGAAGCAATCTTCTCATCGCGCATGATCTGCTCTACCGGATATTCAGAGCAGTAACCGTACCCCCCGTATACCTGGATCGCCGTCTCAGTCACCCTGAACCCTGTATCCGAGTTGTACGCCTTGCAAATAGGGGTCAGCACTTCCAGGATTCCCCTCCACTTTTCCTTCTTGGCCTCATCTTCTTCGCTCACCTCCCGGTCAACGCACAGGGACGCATAATAGAGCAGTGCCCGCATACTCTCCACATTGGATTTCATCCAAAGAAGCATTCGTCGAACATCCGGGTGCTGGATGATGGGAACCCGTGGTGCCTGGGGGTCCTTGAATGGGGTGATTGAAGATCCTTGCAGCCTCTCTTTTGCATATTGAAGCGCATGCAGATACGCCACGGACGCACTGGATTCACCCTGGAGCCCTACCCCGATGCGTGCCTCGTTCATCATCTGGAACATGATCTTCATGCCCTGTCGCTCTTCCCCCAGGAGTTCCGCGTAGCAGTCCCCGTTGTCTCCAAAATTCAACAAACAGGTAGCACTGCCATGGATTCCCATCTTTTCTTCAATATTGGCCACCTCAAAATCATTTCGCCTGCCCAGGCTCCCGTCCTCGTTGACCAGGTATTTGGGGACAAGAAAGATCGAGATGCCCTTTGTGCCTGGGGGATCTCCCTCTATCCGGGCCAGCACGGGATGGATGATATTCCCGGTGAGATCATGGTCGCCGGAGGTGATGAAGATCTTTGTTCCCTGGAGCCTGAAGGTGCCGTCCGGCCGGCGCACCGCCTTGCTGCTCAAGTTACCGACGTCAGACCCGGCGTTCGGCTCGGTGAGGCACATGGTGCCAGCCCATTCGCCGGCGATCATTTTCTCAAGGTATTTATTCTTCTGTTCTTCTGTCCCGTAGGTCTCAATAAGGTGCGCAGCTCCCTCACTCAGGCCAGGATAGGAAAGAAACGCAAAATTGTGCACGAACCAGTCCTTTGCTGCCAGGGACATTACATACGGCAGGCCCTGTCCGCCATTATCTTGGGAATTGCACATAGCGCCCCAGCCCCCTTCACAATAGAGCTTATAACACCGGTGAAAGGACTTCGGCACAAACACCTGTCCGCCTTCAAGCCTGCACCCTTCCCGGTCCCCGTCGACCAGCGTGGGGAAAACCTCATTGACTGCGAGCTTCTGGGCCTCAGCAAGGATCATCTCAAACAACTCCCTGGAGAATTCCTGATACCTCGGTTTCTCACAAAGGCTATCCACTTCAAGCATTTCAAAAAGGACAAATTTCTGATCCCGTTCATCCAGGATTTGGTTCGCCATGGTGAGCCTCCTTTCTTCGTTATTGTGCATCCGGGGCCGGCATCTCATACGCCGATCTACTTTTCGCCGTACCTGTTCCAGTGGGCCTTCCCGTATGCAAGGGTTTCCTTCCCGTGACCCGGTTTGTCTTCTGCCGGGTACCCGATGCCGACCATGGAAAGGACCTTCAGGCTTTCAGGCAGATTCAAGGCTTCCGCCAGGAATGCTTCGGCCGTTTTTGTGCTATCGTGCATCCTCTCACGGATCTGTATCCAGCAGCTCCCCAGGCCCAATGATGCTGCGGTGAGATGAAGGATAATGGAAGCGATGGAGGCATCTTCGATCCACACGTCGGATTTACCCGGATCCGCGCAGATAACAACTCCCAAGGGAGCATTTTTCATAAATGCTGAGCCGTGCTCCTTGGCCCGGGAAAGCGTTTGAAGCATGTCCTTGTCGGTCACGACGATAAATTCCCAGGGGTTGTGTCCCATGGACGAGGGGGACCGTAACGCTGCCTCGATGAGCGTGTCAATTATTTCAGGTTCTATCTTTTTCTCCTGAAACCTCCTGATACTCCTTCTTTTTTCCAACACTGAAATCAACATGAAAATCCTCCTCTCCAGGTAATTTCGTTCGATTCACCTTTTCTTGTTGGTTTGGTTCAGTTCATTTCATCAACCATGGTTTTCACTTTCCGGGCAATGGCCAGTGCGGCGGTCAGTCCGGGGCTGTCAATGCCAAGGAGGTGAATAAGATTAGGGGCTGTTTCCTCATGCACAAAGACAAAATCCGGGTATTTTTTGAGCCTCGCCTGGAGTCCGGACTGGTGCCACGCGAGGTCTTCCTTTCTGATCCCAGGGAAAAAGGGGCGGACGGCCTGCACAAAAACATCCACGTCAACAGTAGGACCTCCCGCTGTCTCGCGATTGTCCGCAGGGACCAGTTTGGGACCAACGGTCACCGTTGATCCGATGGAGGGCGGATAATCAATACTTTCGAACGTGGGCGTTAAATGGATACCCACCGTGAAATGACGACCGGAGTGAGTGACCACTGCAGTTGGGGTTGGGTATACATTCTTTCCCCGGATCTGTAATTCCGGCCGCCTGTTACCGTAAAAGCAGTACGTCTCTCCACGTACCGGGTCCAATTCGTACGGCGATCCGCTGTTGAAAAACCTTGCTACTCTGTCAGTGTCAATACCGCAGGCATTAATGACGATTCCGGCCTCAACGCTGTCTTCTTTCCCATCGGGATACCGAAGCTCCACCCGGATCGAATGACCATCCGTTGCAAGCCCGATGACCACGGTCCCGGTCAAGAATTGTACCCCGTTTTGATCTGCCAGGGTATGAAGGCGATAGACCAGCGTTGGAGGATCGACGATACCCGCTGAAGGCACCAAAAGTGCCGAACGGGCCCTCACATTGGGCTCCAGAGCCCTTACCTTTTCACCCGATATTTTTTCCAGCCCCGGAACACCATTTTTCCTGCCCTGTTCAAGATAGAAATCCAGCACCGCGTCTTCTTCTTCAGTGGTCGCAACCACCATCTTCCCGGTCTTTATGGCGGCAACCCTGTGGTCTTCACAGAAATCGTAGAGCAATCGATTCCCTTCCACGCAGAGGGCTGCTTTCAAGGGCCGGGTCTCCTGGTCGTAATAGATGCCCGAATGAATAACGCCGGAATTACGCGTGGATTGGTTTTCCCCAGTGGTTATGCCTGGGTTCTTTTCCAAGAGAAAAATGTCCTTGTAGGTTTTTGAAAGCTCCCAGGCAACGGCACATCCGATAACTCCACCCCCAATGATTGCTATCATGACGATACGCTCAACTGACGATCCCACGAATTGATCTTCTCCCGGGGAACGGCCATCAATGTCACCATGGCCTTTGCAACAAGAGTCTGTTCTTCGCCTCTGCTATCGAAAACTTCTGATTCCGCAACGATGACCTGGCTCCCTTCCCTGATGACTTTTGACCGGCAGACCAGGAAATCACCATGAGCGGGCTTGAGGAAATTGATCTTGAACTCGATGGTGAGGATTTGAAAGGATTCCTCGACCGTGGAAAATGCGGCATACCCCGCAGTATGATCCGCAATGGTCGCCATCACGCCCGCATGGATAAAACCGTCCTGTTGCCGGTGGTGGTTCTCAATTTGCACCTTTGACTGGAAACATCCCCTTCGAACCACCTCTCCCTTAAATTGGCAGTAGGCAATAAAACCCTGACAGAAATCCTTTGCCAGGTAGCTTTTTCTCTCTTCAGAAATATCTTTGGTCATTTATGCCTTCTGCTCTCTTTATGGGTGGATTCTGATTTATTCTTTTAAAACAAACCAGGTTTTTTGTCAAAAATATTGTATCTCTGGCCCGCTTTTCTCACGGGCCTTCGTTGCGAGACGGAGATTCCGGGTGCTGCCGCTCACGGAAAAAAAGCGCAAATGAGTTTTTTCCAGAAATGTGGTATACTCTTGTTGAAAAAACAGGAACCCAAGCCCAGCCCCTGGTCTATAGGACTTACAAGTTGGAGAGACCGCTGCCTCAGAGGAAAACAGTGTATTGGGATTTCTCCGGGAAAGCCTTTCATCTCTGACTTTGCCCTGAGGATGCGGGTTTCTAAGGTTCGATAAATGAGAATAACCTTTTTTGGATAAATGTTCATTTGATTCCCGCTTTCGGTCTTAGGTACATCAAGACCGATTTTCTCCGAAAACCTTAGCCATAAGAAAGGAGGAAATCATGAAAAAGCAACTTATGAACTATGAAACTTTGTTGAAGGTTACAAAGGCCATTTCCCATTCCAAGGACCCAGAAGAAGTTGTCCTCATGACAGTGGAAGGTATTACGACAGCTCTGGAGGTCAAGGGTTGTACCGTATTCCTTGTTAATCGGAAAACCAATGAATTGGAGGTCGCAGCCTCCTTCGGACTCAGTGATGAATATCTCAACAAAGGCCCCATCAGTGCACTGGAGTCCATCGCAGATTCCCTGAAAGAAGGCCCGGTTGCAATCTACGATGTGAGTGACGACCCTAGGATTCAGTACCCTGAAGAAGCCCAAAAAGAGGGAATAGCCTCGATACTGTCCGTGCCTATTGTAATCGCTGAACATGTGATTGGTGCCCTTCGCATATATACATCCGAACATTGGGAATTCACTTTGGATGATGTGAACTTTACCCAGGCTATGGCACTGATAACCGGGATGGCCATGGAGATGGCAAGACACTACAAAGGCCTAACCGACAGCATTGAAATACTGAAGGCAATGAGAGCCCCAAAGGCCTCAAAATAGAGAAAGCCGTCAAGAATGGAACGGGAGATCTTGTTGAGAGTTGTAAGAAAGAGCTGCAAGGAGGGGGCCGGGGAGGCCCGTGGATTAACGGTGATAATCGATGTGTTCAGGGCGTTCACCTGCACTCCTCTTTTTTTTCATTTCGGCGCGGTGCGGGTAATCCTCGAGGCAGACCCTGAGAAGGCACAACGCTTCAAGAGAAACAACCCGGAATGGATCCTGGTGGGCGAAATCAACGAGGTGCCCCTCGAAGAAGCGGACCTGGGAAACTCACCCACCGGCATCATGAAAAAGGGATCGGCCTTTTTCGGCGGCAAGACGGTTATCCATCGGACAACAGCCGGTGTCACCGGTGTTGCTATTGCCCTAAAGACGGTGGACGAGGTGATCCTGGGAAGCTTTGTTATGGCAAAGGCTATTTCCAGGTATATCCGGGAACGGGATCCGGATATCGTAACCTTGGTGGCCATGGGAGATCGGGGCGAAAGACCGGCCCCTGAAGATGAGGCGTGTGCGGACTACCTCGTGCATCTTCTGACGGGCACGCCCCACGACCCGGTTGAGGCTATCCGGAAGGTGCTCTTTCAGGAAACAGCACAGAAATTCCTGCGGGGAGAAAAGGCATACCTTCCCCGGGAAGATCCCCTGATCTGTCTTCAGCGGGACCTCTTTGATTTTACCCTGCGAGCCCAAATAAAAGGAGCATTCCTGGAAGTCAGCAAGGTCTTCCAGAGCAGCATTTGAAAGGAACGAAACACAGAAAGGAAAGAGATGAACGGAACAAAAGCAATCCTCATTTTTCTCGTTCTTGCGCTCTCAGGATGTGCCCATGTCATTTCCCGGGAAGCAATGCAGGATGTCAATGAGGACGTGAGTTTCGAAATGGTCCTCAAGAATCCTGATGCGTACATCGGAGAGACCCTCCTCCTGGGCGGCGATATCATCCAGACCCAGCCTTTCCCAAAAAAAACCCTGATCATGGTCCTCCAACGCCCCCTCGGGTTCAGTAACAGGCCTTCGGCGGAAAAGGAATCCAAGGGAAGATTCATCTTGGAGGCGCCTGAATTTCTGGATCCGGCCATCTACAAGGCCGGGCGCCAGCTTACCATGGTTGGTACCCTCGTGGGCAAGGAAGTCCGCCCATTAGGTGGCATGAAATACACGTATCCCTTTATCCGAAGCAAGGAAATCTATCTCTGGCCTGTGGAAAGGGCCTGGAACCGGCCGAGATTCTATTTTGGCTTCGGCCTCTCGCACGGCTTTTGAGGCAAAATCATGAAAAAGCTCCTGCTGTTGTTTATCAGTGCGACCCTTCTCTCGGGGTGCGCGCATGTGATTTCAAGAGATATGCTCGACCAGGTGGACCAGGAAATCACCTTTCCTGACCTGCGCAATAATCCCTCCCACTATAAGGGGAAAACGGTCCTCCTGGGAGGGGTTATTGTAGATACGGACATGGAAAAGAACGGGACGCTTCTGGAAATTTATCAGACCCGGCTGGATAGAATCGGAGAGCCCATCCATCTGGACCGATCGCAGGGACGCTTTCTGGCACAGTACAACGGATTCCTGGATAGCGAGATCTGGCGCAAAGGCCGGAAGGTGACCGTTGCCGGCACAGTGGAGGGGGAAAAGACTAAAAAGCTGGGAAACATGAATTACCGGTATCCATATCTCCGCGTCAAGGAAATACACCTCTGGCAGGAAAGAACATACACGTATGAGCCGTACCCTTGGTACGGCTGGCGCCCTTACGGCCCCTGGGGACCATGGTGGTGGGATCCCTTCTGGGGCCCGTGGGGCCCGTGGGGCCCGTACTGGGGTCCATATCCGCATTACCGGCACCGCCATCGATAGGAAATTAGCAGGATTTCCAGGATTGACCTCGTTAATCCCGCAGATCCTGTCAAATATATCTTTTCCATTTTCGAGAGACTGGGACATGATAGATATCGCCTATCTTGAAAATATAAAGCTTCATTCAATTCCGAGGGCACAACAGCTTATTGCCTTGTTTCTGCTCACTCCCAACTACCACTTCTTTTCAAAAGTTGTCATCGAAGTTGAGGGGATTGAGAGAATTCCCAGGGAGGACAACGTCATATTTGCAATGAACCACACCGACCGGTATAACTACTGGCCTTTCCAGTACAAACTGTGGAAGACAAAAACCTTCCCGTTTACCACCGTCTGGGTCAAGGGCGAATATTACAGGAATCCCATCGTGGCAAAAATTTTTGACCTGTGCAGCCTCATTCCGGTCCCCTCCATCAAGTATTTCGTGCAGGAACTCTTTCTTAAGAAGTTCGGCAGAAGGATCAGGGAAGAGGAATACAGGGCCGTGAAAAATGCCATAGACGGAAAAACCGATGATATTGACACCCGCGGCATGAAAAGCCTCGAACTGGATGTCATGTCGCACGAACATTTTGTTGAATACATTGATTCCTATTACGAAAAGATTATGGAAAAGGTGGCTCAGTTAAGCCAGGAGGCTCTTTTTGAAAAAAACCTGAACCTTATCATTTTTCCGGAAGGCACACGATCAACGAGACTGGCGGCAGGGAGAACCGGGTTGGCGCAACTGGCCCTTCATACCGAAAAAACCATCATTCCGGTCGGCTGTAATAACTCCGAGCAGGTTTATCCGGGGGACCTGCCTTTTGCCAAGAGCGGGACAATCATTTACAGAGTGGGTGAGCCCCTTTCCATTGATGGAAAGCTGAAACCATACCGAATCAGGGAAGATTTCAAGCCCTTTTCACCGAAGGCAAAGTCAAAATACAGTGAAAATTTTGAAGGGGTGACAACGCTCGTTATGGAAAGTATTAACAGCCTGGTTGACGAACGGTACAAAGATCTGGGGCCAGCCCTTGCGTGAGGAAAAACCTTGATCTTTTCCCCATTTGCACTATTGATCAAGGAGAGGACCTTTGTCTTTCTTACTCATTTTCGGATGGTTCCAATTTTATGTGGTAAAGGGAGACGCGTCCCCCTTTCCCCACCTCCCTGCTATTCCGCCGTGTCCCTCGGCTCTTCCCCACCCATCCATTGACTGATGGAATTGGCATAGTAGAGCAGGATATCCAGGGAGTCCGGATCCGCCTGGAACTTTCCGTCCGACTCTTTGACCATATGCCTCAGCCTGACCATGTTGAAGGCAATGGAGATGGCCTTGTCCCATCCCCGCTGGGGCACGTAGACCGGCACTCTGCGGGCAAGCAGATCTTCAATTAAGCGGTAGATGTGTCCGTTGACCTCGAACTCACTGAGCCATTCATCCGAGCAGTCCAGAAGCGTGCGCGCCACAACCGAAATGGGCAGTACCGGCACGATGCGTTCAATGGAACCCATCAGTTTGCGGCAGAGTTCTTCCACCACCGGAAACCGTTCTTCCTTTCCAAGGCGGTGAAAGCGGATACCGTGCTCCCTGCAGAAATCTTTCATGGAGATGCACGGGCCGAAATTGACGCAGGCATACCCGAACCGGTGCCATTTGTTGAGTACCATCAGCATGACATTGTGCCATATGAACCCGAGGCTGGTCCTGAACACAAACCAATTGCTGCGCCTATCGGCTGTGGGATCCAAGGATCTCACGAGACTCCGATCCTCCAAAGTGCGGTCATAGTTCAAGCCCACCGGAATAAAGACGATATCCCGGTCCTCCTCATTGTTGAATCCCCTCAGCATGTAGTCCACGAGGCCGAATTTCGGATTCCTGAGTCGGCCGTCTCTGCTGAGTCCGCCTTCGAGGAAAACCGCCTGACAGACCCCTTCCTTGGTGGCCATGTGGATGTAGCGTTCGAGAACCATTCGATAGAGGGGATTGCCGGAATTTCTTCTCACGAAAAAGGCACCCATGGATCGGATCAGGGTATGGAGCGGCCAGATCCTGGCCCACTCGCCCACTGCATAGGAAAGGGTGGTCCGCTCCGCAGCGAGAAAGGCCACGAGGATATAGTCCATGTTGCTACGGTGATTCATCACAAAGACGACCGTTGAATTAGGGTCTACTTTTTCCAGTTCTTCATTGTCCACCAGGCCGACCCGGACGCCATAAAGAAGCTTGGCCACTTTCTTGGCAATCCAATATCCCAGCCGAAAATAGAGGTATGCATTGAAGGAG
>Ga0315556_1000530_pt1 | contig 23767 bp, 20 predicted proteins | sample SalMarSW160310MG_FD_202112 | JGI IMG/M metagenome (GOLD analysis project Ga0315556, IMG submission 202112) | Salt marsh sediment microbial communities from the Plum Island Ecosystem LTER, Massachusetts, United States - Salt Marsh Sediment SW1603-10 ...
TCCACTTCTGTGAACCACAATGCCGCAATTCGTATGACAAAACTGGCATATCGAGCGGTAGGTTTTTCCCTCCATGGACTACGTCTCCTTCCCAGTGTTGTGGGTCTGCAGATTCATATCAACCGGTATTCCCGAGAGGTAAGCAAGAATCGAGGTTCAGAGTTTACCATTTCAAATGGCAATGTGCTCGTAAAAAGCTGGTTTATGCCGCAATCGGCAACGTATGAGCAAAAAAGTGGAGGAGAACCTGACACTCATTTTCAGACCCTTTCTAAACACTCCGCAGGGGATGGACGCCAATTTGGTGTTCAATAGTAGCTATTAGTGAGCGCCAAAGCTTCCGGAGGCGTAAACCCCAAATAGCCGTCCATGTCGGCGTCTGGTGCCAAATCCACTATGAGAAAGTGTCTGAAAAAGACCCTCAGGTTCTCCTCCTGAGCTCCGGTGAATAAGACGACTTCGTTGGAAAGGAGAAAAAGATCAAAAAAAAATTGAGGAAGGTAAATCCTGGAATATCTTACTTCCTGGAGAAATATCCGGCCTCCGGTCCTCGCAGCATCCTTTGTCTCGAAACAGGTAACGGATGTAAAGGTCGCCAGTATTATTGACACACTGTTCGAAATTACCTATACTCCAATTCCGAAAAGCGGATTCTTATCACCCTATATCTAGGACAATGAAGAGGAAAATGGGTATGAAACAAGCCGTTACCTTAGTGCGCGCAGGCCAATTTGTACCTGCCTATGACCGTCCCGCCATATCCAATGGTGCTATAGTCGTCGAAGGCAAGATAGTTAAAGAAACTGGGACCTATGATGAGCTCTTAAAACGGTATCCGAATGCCAATGAGATTGGGGGCGATCAATTTCTTCTAATACCTGGGCTGATCAATGGCCATGGCCATGGCCGAGGGTTGAGCGATTTCCAACGCGGCGCCCTTGATAACACTCTTGAATCGTGGTTGCTGGATACGCGCAAATACGTTCCAATATCCACATATGATGATATTGCCTATTCTTCAGCGAGACTCTTGAAATCCGGTGTAACCACCACTATGCACAACCATATTCTCAAAGATCCTGTGCTCTATGAAGAAGAATTCAAGGAAGCGTTAAAGGCATATCGTGATTCTGGGATCAGGCTCCAGTTCAATCCGGGTGTTCGAAATCAGAACCCGTTTATCTATGGAGACAACAAGGCATTTATGGAAGGATTGCCTCCTAATCTAAAGGAGGCATTATCTTCTCCTTCTCCTGCCAAATCCTTTTCTGCTGAGAATTTTATTGAAGTGGTGGAGGATTTTCATGATCGGTACAGTGACGCTATGTGTCGAATTGGTTTTGGACCACTTGCGCCGCAATGGTGCACAAAAGAACTCCTGCATGAAATAAAGCAAGCAGCTGAACGCCTGCACACTCCTATTCACGTCCACGCCGTACAATCTGTTTTTCAAAAATTTTACGGGCTCAAGTTCCTGGGGCGAACACTCATAGAGTACATGAACGATATAGGATTCCTCGGCTATCCACTCGTCATCGGCCATTGTGTATGGCCAACATTAGATGATATAGAACTCCTTGCGAAAACCCACACGGCTGTGACACACCACCCCTCATGCAATCTTCGAGTTAGGAATGGAATCTCCCCGGCATTCCATATGCTGCAAGCCGGTGTCTTGGTCGGCCTGGGATTGGATGGCAAATCCATTAATGACGACGACGACATGATCCAGGAAATGAAGGTTTGCTTTTTGCTTCATCGCATCCCTTCCCTGGAATTGAGTTCACCCCATATGACTGCACGGACGGTCTTCCAAATGGCGACAGAGAATAATGCCAAGTTATTAGGCTTTGAACAGGAATTGGGCAGGCTTGAGCCTGGGCGTCTGGCGGACCTGGTGCTGTTGGATCATAAAAAGATGTGCTATCCATTTGTTGATCCCTGTCACGATCCGATAGAGACCCTCCTCTATCGCGGAAAGGGCAGCCATGTCCATACCGTTATGGTGAACGGACAAATTGTAGTTGAAGATGGAAAACTTTTGACACTTGATGAGGAAGCCATAGCATCCCGCCTCGCGAAGGCAGCCTCACGTCCCAGGACTGAGGGTGAAAAAGCCCTGATTCAGGCCATGGATGAATTGAAGTCCCATGTACTCAAGTACTACAGGGGATGGACCGAAAAGATAGAGCTTAAGCCATACTTTGGCATCAATTCCTCAGTAAACGGGGACGAGTGATGAATCCGAGTTAGACCCTATGGGATGCAGATCCGGATACCATCCTTATAATCAAGCGATCGAGCCATTGTTTTACTTCAGACGGAATCCGCTCCTTTGTGATACCCATATTGATGACGTCTCAAGACGTCATCATCGTGCCCATGGACGGGCAGAAAAATCAATGGGGCACAACGCAACTCGTTGATTTGTAAGGAAACCGAAATCGCACTTTTTACGATTCCATGACTGACAGGCGCCGAAAGCAGGCCAAGATATTTCGTCATCGTTTCTAAGGATTCGTGGGAGATATAGGATATGCCTACTCCAGCGGGGCTAACAGGGTTGTCACTTGGTTAATATCCTCCAATTCCTCGGCAGTCATGAAATGTGAAAAGACCTTCTCAGCCGTTTCCTGTCCCCAAATAGGATCGACTAGCCTAAAATATTTCTTTTCCAAATCATCAGCACCGTATGGGTCTTCAAAATCTCCTTTATTCATAAATGTTTCCGCTTCGATCATCTCACCATTCACAAGTTTGATGCGAACCCGGGATGGCCTTCTATCCGGCATCATAGCGGTGAGATCAGGATCCTCTGAGACAGTCACCTTTTGCGCCAAGGCCCTTGTAGTGGGATCATTAACAGCCTTAGCCTTGAAGGATTCAATACCAGCTTCCCCATGGACAATATATGTTGATATGGCGAAGGGGATTGAAAATTTGGCTGCCAATGTGTTACCGGGGTTCTTGTCACACAATTGTGCAGCCAGTGAATAGGTCTTAACTTCAATGCTGTCTATCTCGTCGGGTCTGATGACTCCTTCTCGCCTCCCGGCAATGATCTTCTCTAAAGCGTCCAGGCTGCCATGGTTGTATCTGCAACAGGCATGAAGCTTAAAATAATTTCGGGTGATTTCAAATCGCCTGCCAAGTGCCTCTGTCATAATCTCCGGATTAAAAGAGTCCGAAATTACTGAACCAAATATGGTCTTCAGTCCGTCTGCTTCTCCGGTAAATCCGGATTGGACGAGATCATGTGCGAAAATCCCCATATAGGCACTCACGCCGGCATAAACATTACGAACCGTTCCTCCCTCAAGCATCGTTCGACGGCTCGTTGCGAGGCCAAGAGATGAGCTTACATTGATGATCTCTTTCATAGCAGGTTCTTTGTAGCCCATCAATTTGGCCACAGCGACTGCAGCCCCGACAGTACCCCAAGTCCCATGAGGATGCATCGACATGCGTATCTTGCAGGCGATACCAATTCGAGCACATACCTCGTAGCCAAGCACAAGAGCGGTCAGTAGTTCCTTTCCGGAAAGCCTGTTTTTTTCTGCTACAGCCAAGGCAGCAGGTACTACGTGTATGCTCGCATGGCCTCTGGCAAATTGATTGCCTTCATCAAGCTCAAGAAAAGTGCCTGCTGTTCCATTAATCAATCCGGCCTTGATCATTTCGGTTCGAATTCCCGCTCCAGGAAGTGTGGATTCACATGGCCCCCCCGGATAGACTTTCTTTTTGATCAGGGACTTAACTTCGTCCTCCTGCGACCCGGCCGCAATTACCGCCATGGTGTCTGCCAATACCTCTTTGGCTCGAGTAATGACCTCGGGGGGAAGGTCATCAAAGGATGTATCGCAAACATAGCTGGTTATGTGATCCAAGTAATCTCTCATTTCAGTTCTCCTGTCAGTAACCTGAGTTGCGGGTTAACTTACGTACATTGCATTGCAAATTACGGCTTCTTGGGGCTTCACGGGGTATAAGTCTCTTCAAAATCGTTCTTCTTTTACAAGCCAAGATAAAGTGTTTTGACATGGGAATTTGATAAAAGGTCTTTTCCTGTCCCGGAGAGGGCAATATGGCCTTCCTCCAAGACAAAACTTTGATGGGAAAGGGCAAGGGCCTGTGAAACGTTCTGTTCCACCACAAGAACCGTAATCCCATTACCATTTATCTTTTCAATAATACTAAACATTTCATCAACAATAATTGGGGCAAGGCCCAGGGATGGCTCATCAAGGATCAGCAATTTCGGTCTTGACATCAGCCCACGCGCTATGGCCAGCATCTGTTGCTCTCCGCCGGACAAAGTGCCTGCCGTTTGTTTCTTTCGGTTACTAAGGATAGGAAACATTTCCATCACTATTCTGAGAGATTGTTTGCGAAAAGATTTCGGTCCCTTCAAATATGATCCCATTTCAAGGTTCTCCAGGGATGTGAGAGTTGGAAAGATTCTACGACCCTCCGGAACTTGAACCAACCCCATTCCCACACGTGAATAGGGTTTACTATGGGTTATGTCCTGTCCCATAAACCGGATAGAGCCTTTCCGTGCGGAGATGATACCGGAAATGGCATTAACAGTAGTTGTTTTTCCAGCGCCGTTGCTTCCAAGAAGGGACACGATTTTCTTCTCTTCAATATTAAAAGTCACCGCCCTCAAGACTTGGACCTGTCCGTAAAAGACGTCGATATGGTCTACGCTCAACAAGAATACGCCCCTTTCCCTAGATAAGCCTCAATGACATTCTTGTCTTCGCAAACGGCACGCGGTTCTCCATCAGCGATACACACGCCGTGATGGATTACGACAATTCGATCACTTAGCCCCATAATAACCCGCATGTGATGTTCTATAATGAAGATGGAAGTCCCTTTTTCTCGAATCTTATGGACCAATTCTATGATGTCTGTCTGCTCTTTAGGGTTCAGCCCGGCCATAACTTCATCAAGAAGTAACAGTTTAGGCTTGGTGCCCAAGGCACGCGCCAATTCCAATCTTTTCCTGTTTGGAGTCGAGAGGTTACTTGCTGGATCAAGGGCCTGTTTGTCAAGACCAACAAACTGCAAGATTTCCCAGGCACTTTTTTCGACTTCTCCTATATCTGCAGTGCAATTATAACAGCCAACCGCCACGTTCTCCAGAGTCGAAAGATCACTGAAGGGTTTGACGATTTGGAAAGTTCTGGTAATGCCTATCTTGCAAATCTCATGGGGAGTCAGTCCCACCAGCTCCCTTTGCAGAAATTTTATGGTGCCCTGATCAGGCTTCAAAAACCCGGTTATGAGGTTGAAAAGGGTTGTCTTCCCGGCGCCATTTGGACCTATAAGGCCCAAAATTTCTCCAGGTACCAGTTTCACCGAAAGATTCGAAATAGCTTTAAGGCCTCTAAACGACTTTGAAAGGGATGCCACATCTAACAGTAAATTCTTCATGTGCTCAACTTGCCCCTAAACCCGAACCCGGAGAGCGCTTTCCTTGCAAACCCCAGGATTCCATTTGGAAGAAACATAATGACGATCACCAGGACCACGCCATAAATCATTAGATGTACACCACTATAGGATTGAAAAGCCAGCCGAGTCACCTCGGAAAGGGGTGTCAAGAGTGCAGACCCCAGCAAGGGCCCCAGGACAGTACCCGGCCCTCCGATGATTGGCGGGAGCATGATCTCAACCGAGTTTGCCACGCCAAAGGTGCTGTCTGGGCCTATATAAAGAATATATTGAGCGTATATGGTGCCTCCTATCGCAGTCATACCCGCACTTATTGCCATTGCTACCATCTGTGTTTTAAAGGTGTTTACGCCCAGTGCCTCGGCCGCATCATGCTCCTCCCTTGTGGCCAGAAAATAGAGGCCCATACGGGTACCTTCGATCCACCAAACCAGGAAAAGGGAACCAAGCATCAGCCAGAGAGAGATGAAGTAAAAAGGCGTTTTGCTGATAAATTGCATAAGCGAAGGGCAACTCCCTCTTAACGGAATTAAAAGACCGGAAGCGCCTCCCACAGCAGACCAGGCCATAGCAATCATATGGAAGATCTCGGCAAAAGCCAGCATGATGAGAGCAAAAAACGGACCCTTGAGATGATAACGAAAGCTGAGAAAACCGAAAAATAGTCCGAAAATGATCCCTGCAGCGCAAGAAACAAAAATCCCAAACCAGGGGCTGAGGCCGAAATGAATGAATAGAAGTGTCGAGACGTAGGCGCCAATCCCAAAAAATACGGAATGCCCGAAGGAAAATTGACCCGCATACCCGCCCAAAACATTCCATCCCTCCCCCATGATCGTGTAAAGAAAAATCATGATCATGATATGCAAGATGTTCGGTACGACCCAAGGCAGGATATGAAGAACCACCAGTGCAATTCCTATTGTGATCCATGTCCGGGGGTAAAACTTTCGTTTCAGGTAACCGGTCTGCTCTGGAATGTCAGGCATCTTTTCTCCCAAATAATCCTGTGGGTTTAAAGAGAAGAATAAGTATAAAGATGATGAACGAGATGATGGATTTCATCCCACCGGGCAGAAAGATTGCTCCCACGCTATCAGCTATCCCGATAATGAGGCCGCCAACAAACGCACCCGGAACATTGCCCATACCCCCCAAAACCACCACAACGAAAGCCGTAATAACGAAAAGCCATCCTGCATAAGGATAGACTGGTATAAAAGGGGTGATAGCTGCACCTGAAACGCCGGCGCATGCGGCCCCAATTCCAAAAGTGATTATATAAATTCGTTGAATATTGATCCCCATAAGAAGAGAACCTCTGGGCTCTTCGCTGGCGGCACGAATTGCTTTCCCTAGGTCCGTCCTCGTAAGTATGAGATAAATTATGGCTGCCAACAATATCGCAACGCCAAAAGCCAAGAGCTTAACCAAAGATATGGAAATATCGCCGATATAGAAATTGATCTCGGAATAGGGCGTCTGCATGACCCTGTAGTCGGGTGACCAGAGAAAAACCGCAAGATTTTCCAGAAAGAGGGAGACGCCCAGGGTCAGCAGGAGCTGATTATGTTCAGGGGCGTCAAGAATGGGGTTGATTAGAAATTTCTGAAAAGCAACACCAATGATGAACAAGACAACAAATGAAATCAAAATAGAGGCATAAGGATTCAGATGGAACATCATAACAGACCAGTATGAAGTGTACATGCCTAGCATGATAAGGGATCCATGGGCAAAATTAACTACTTTCATGACTCCAAAAACAAGCGTCAGCCCAATAGCCATTAGACTGTATACGCCCCCGATCAAAAGCCCATTCAAGAGCGACTGCAAGACGAATGAATAGGTCATAGACTTGAATCCATTATTGATGAAACCAGAGAGCGGCAGAAAAGCCGCTCTCTGGAAGATGCCTCCATGTTACTTATAAGCCGGTTGAGGGAAAACCCACTTGGCCTCAGCATATTCCTCCGGCCAAACCACGACAACTTTTCCATTAAGAACCTGCTTGACCACCGCTTGTGCGTTCTTATTCTGCCCATCCGGTCCAAAAACAATGGGCCCTTGCGGCAAGATGTGATCAGTCATGTTTGTATTGGTCAAGGCATCTCTAATAGCCTTGCGATCCCGGGACTTGGCCCGCTCAAGGGCATCGGCCACCACATAAACCGCCTCATAAGCAAAGACTGTTGAAGGCCCCATTCCCGTTCCATACATCTCCTTGTAGTGGGCAAAAGCCTTTCTGGAAAGGGCGCTCTTGGGATTGGCTCCGTAGTTGCCATCCATTACATATTCCGTCATTTTTCCCAATTCTTTGACAAACTTAGGCGCACTGAAAGCCCCATTCCCACAACCAATAATACCTTTTGCCCTGAGCCTCATATTCCTCATGGTCTTTAGTACGCGTACCCCATCGCCAAAGTACCCGGTGTCCATTACGATATCGGCACCAGCCTGCTTTATCTTACCCACTTCAGTAGACACATCAACGGCGCTAGGTGAATACGGGACGTTTTTGACGACTTTCATGCCATATTTTGGTGCATAATTCACTACATGGCCTGATAAGGAACTACCAAACTCCGTGTTGTCGTGCAGGTACGCTATGGTTTCCACTTTTACGCCCGCTGCCTTAGCTATCTCACTGATATATCTGACTGTCTGGGCTGCCATTTGTTCCGCGTCGGGTTGAACGCGAAAAGTATACTTGAAGCCCCGTGCTGTCACCTCATCCGCGACCGCCACAGTCACCACGAAGGGGACTTGATATTTTTCAGCTATTTCACAAGCAACCAGAGTTACAGCTGATTGATAGCAACCCATGATAGCTACAGCTCCAGCCCTGTACAAACGCTCTACGGCGGGGACTGCCAAATTGGGTTTGCCTCCACTATCCTCGTTGAGCAGTTTCAGTTTTGCGCCGTCTAGTGATTTGATTCCCCCACTGTCATTGATTTCTTTAGTGGCCAGCATAAGCCCTTTCTTGAGTTCTTGACCATCAAATCCCAAAAATCCTGAAAGCGGGTGAATGGCACCGATAACAATCTCCGGTGGCGTGGCCCCTCTAAGCACACTGGGGAAACCAATCAAACCGAGTGCGGCAGCGGCCCCCCCCATTGCCGCAGTGCCTTTGATAAAGTCCCGACGTGTCATCCCTTTTTTTTCAGAGCTCTTCTCACGATGTTGCATGGCTACACCCTCCGTATCTAAAGGTTTAAGATCTAATCAAGCGTGAGCGGTGTGCTCCAATTACCCACCCATAACAAACCGGTTCACGCCTTTCCCAAAGCAGCCAACGCCGACTGCTCTCCTCCTATTTTCCCCAGAACAAGTGCGGCCAAGAGACCGTTGGCTGAAAGATAACCGGAAGGCCCTGATTTTCCTGAAAAACCTGCAGCCGTGCCTCCTCCAGCGTACAGATTTGGTACCGGGGAGCCATCTCTTCGAATGACTTGCGCCATTTTGTTCACTCTTAGTCCACCCTGCGTATGGAATAAGGCTCCTGTAACTTTTACACCATAGAGTGGTTGTTCAAGTGGATTTCCGAAGTTAGTTCGACCAAGTGGATCCCTGGCATCACCCTTTACAGCGTTTTGAAATGCCTCATGGGTGCGGGCGATTGCCTCAGGCGGCAAGCGAAAGGATACAGCCAATTCCTCGATGCTACCGAATTTTCTTACTGCACCCATCTGGACACATTTTTGGAAGTCTTCATAATCAGCTACGGTATTGTAAATACGCTGGTCGAAGATCTCTACGGCCACCCCTTCTTCCTGCTTCAAAACATCCAACGCATGCTCAGAATAGCCATGGTATTCATTTACGAAGCGCTTTCCCTGCAGATTGACTTGATAGCCACCAAGGCTTATTACGGCCCAAGTTAAAAGCGTGCCGTGAGGGTGAGCCACTGACCCGTGAGCCTGGTACGCACCCATATTTTCTAGCTGCGCCCCAAGCGCTTCGCCCCACAGAATGCCTTCACCGGTATTCCCCTCATGACCGAAGTAATAGGCGTCCTGCATTTCGGGAATGTATTTCCCAAGCATTTCACGATTAGCCCCGAACCCATTTAGAGCAAGAATAACCTTCTTGGCTCTGGCCAAATTCACGCCTACGCCTTCAATCTCAACCTCTGCACCAACTACCGACTTCTCCGAACCCGTTGCGATGAGCCTTTTTGCTGGCGCGTTGTATGCGATATCTATGTTCTCATAACGTGAAGTGGCCTTGAGGAGTTCATTGATCAAGTGAGCCCCTTTCCGTGTTCGATTGGCATGAATGCGGTATTGCGAGTGGCCAGGGTAAAGAAAATCGGTATCCAGTTCGAAATGAATGCCCATGGTTTCAGTTAACCATTTTATCAGTTTTGAGGATTCCCGAGCTACATGCAATGTGAGGGCTGGATCGCTCTCACGCATATTCTTATGCAGAATATCTTTTGCCATCAAGTCAGGGGAATCATCAATCCCTTTCTCTTCTTGCAACCTGGTTCCTGCTGCTGGAAACATGGCTTGGCTGAGAGCAGTATTCCCACCTGCTATCTTTTCTTTTTCTACCAATAACACTCTGGCCCCGTGTTCAGTAGCAGCCAGAGCACTAACAAGTCCACACCCACCGCAGCCGATCACAAGCACATCCACCTCAATATCCCAGGGAATCTTATCAGGATTGTCTACATATGCTACAAGATTATCTCTATAATTATTTGTTACGCTCATTTTGGTTATTCTTTCCTTTAGTATTGAACACAAGAGGCATTCAACTATCTATCATAAGAGCCTAATAATATCATCGAGGAATGAGGCCTCAAGTTTCATGATTTTGCTTCCCAATATTTCCGCCTCCTTTTCAGAAAGGATCTGGGTTGCATTTCCAATGAATTTTTTATGAATCTCTTCCGAGCTGGCCGGGCGCTCCGGCTCGCCTTTGGCAAGGTCGACTCTGGCGGACCAAATTGCATTATTCTTATCTATGATAGTTAGCGTGGCGCCTCTCTTGGTAGGGTACACCTCTTGCCATTCGGTAGTCGCTGCCAGTTTAACCTTGCCGGCAAGCCTTTGTATCTTTTCATCATTCACGGTTTCCTCGGTATATTTGTCAGTTCCTGCGTCCTTTCTTATAAGGGCCAGCGCAACAGAGAAGGGTATACTGAAACGCGCTGCTGAAGCCGTAGTCGGGTGGACGATTCCGGCAAGCCTGACCGCCGCTGGATACGTTTCAACGTTAATCTTTCGAATATCCTCAATATCAATTCCTGAGTCCTCGTTCGCCTTTAGGGCGGCATCTATACACGCATGGGCGTGGCGGCAGGCAGCGTAAAGTTTAAGATAAACCTTGCAAATCTCAAATTCCTGACCAAGGTCCCGAACAAGCAGATCATGCTCAACCTTATCCGCTACAGCCTTTAAGAAACCATCTTCTCCTTCGAAAATATTTTCCGGACCATGTGCTCCCCTTTGAGCCAATATGCATGATAAGATGCCTGACATGGCTGCCCTTGCGGGATTAATGGGCTTTACCTTGGCGCCCTCAGTCTCATGGTTGACTTGTATCAGGCCTGATGACTGAAGACCAGCCATACCGAAAGCTCCAACGGTTTCATCATGACTCAAACCCATGATATTGGCTGCTGCCGCTGCAGCTCCAAAGGAACCTGCAATTCCTGTGATATGAAAACCCCGATTCAGGCTGGAGGGACTGATTGCCATACCTATTCGAATCATAATCTCGTAACCGACAACTATGCCGGCAATAAATTCCCTAGTGCTCGCTTTTACCAGCTCGGCAGCAGCCATTGCCGCCGGTATTATCACAGTACCCGGATGAAGCGCGGCAAAGCGATGTCCATCATCCATGTCCAGGGCGTGAGCACAGGCAGCATTCGCAAAGGCGGCATTAATAGCAGGAAATTTGCGTTTTGTGTGCAGTATGGTTGCCTCGGGCTTTCCTCCCAACTCTATCATATAGTCAACTACCAGCCGCGGAAATTCCATCATCTCGTAACCAGCCAAAGATACACCTGTCAAATCCAGGATAAGCATCTTGGCCTGGTCGATGATCTTTTGGTCCAAATCCTCGAACCGGGTACGAACTGAAAAATCAGCATATTTAGCGGAAATCGTACTCATACTAAACCTTTTCCCTCTTTTTTCGATGTTGCTCTATGTCGCTTGCAAAGGAGAGCAATGCCTCTGCCCTTTTAAACGAACCATAATCAATCATTTTTCCACCAATAGTCGTGGCGCCCAGGCCTCTGGCTCTTGCCTCTTCATATGCTTTTACGACGGTGTTCGCAAAATCAACATCTTCTTTTGCTGGGGAAAACATCTCATTTACAGGCCCAATGTGACGAGGATGGGTAAGTTGCTTTCCTGAGAAACCCAAAAGCTTAACTTTTTCCGACTCCTTCAGAAGGCCCTCAAGATCAATGACAAGACCGAAAAAAGGCGTGTCAATAGCTTGGATCCCGGCGGCCCTGGCTGCCGTGGCAATGCTGGATCGTGCATAAAGGATCATGGAAAAGTATTCTTCAGGAGAAATTTTTGTCACACCCATCCCTGCCCCCATTTCTCTCGAATAATCACCCGCTCCGAAGCCAACCGCAATAACACGTTCGTTAGCCCCCACAATTTCAGCCAGGTTCATGATGCCTTTGGGCGATTCAATAAGGGCAATAAGCGCAATGCTCCCCTCATCGATTCCTTTCTTTTGCTCCTCTTTTTCCAAGAGCCTATCGACGGCAAAAACATCCTCTTTTGATTCTGTTTTTGCAAGCATAATGGCATCAAGCCCTTGACACACGACATAGCTCAAGTCTGTTTCGGTCAAGCCTGTTTCAAGAGCGTTAACCCTGACCACAACCTCTACAGGAAATCCCTTGAAGAGGACAATGGCGTCTCTCGCAAAAACCCGGCCTGTCTCTTTTTCCGCCATGGGACAGCCATCTTCCAAGTCCAGTATAACGGCATCCGCGCCCTCAGCTGTTGCGTTGGTTATCATTCTCCAGCTATTTGCCGGCACATACAGCATTGATCTTAGCATTCTCGCCATCAAATTCCTCCTGGCTGTTTCCTGAAAACTTTCTGAAGAACAGACCCTATATCTCCCGGCCTGTCTACCACGTGGGCGCCTACTTCCTTTAGTGCATTTATTTTCCCCTCTGCTGTTCCCTTCCCACCTTCGACAATTGCGCTCGCGTGAGAAAATCTCAATCCCGAGGGGAGTCCCTTCCCTGCAATATAGGCAATCAGGGGTTTTGTGTATCCCCCAGATTTGATTATATCCGTGGCCTCTTCTTCCATAACTGTTCCGATTTCTCCAAAATAGACAACACCGTCAGTCCCTTCATCTTCCTGGTAGAGAGGGAGCAATTCAGGTAAAGTAGTCCCTAGAACCGGTTCAGAACCCAAATGGACCGCCGTGCTGATCCCAAACCCCGCGCTGCAGACCGCCCAGCTAAGAGTAGAAGTTTGTCCACCGCTACGGGAAATAACACCAATACGTCCTGGCTTAAACGCAATTCTTGGCAGATCTGAAGAACCGATAAATCCACCTAATCCCCCAAAAGACGCCTTACCAGGGCTCACAACCCCTGCTGAACCCGGGCCGATCAGGCGGATCCCACGCTTCTTTGCATGGGCAATAACTGCAAGGGCATCATGTAACGGGACCCGCTCAACTCGCATTAATACTGTTTTTATCCCTGCTTCAAAAGCCTCGATTACCGCTGTCTTTGCATTGGGACCGGGGACGACTGCAACGGCAGCATCAACTGGCCCCACGGCATCTAAGGCCTCTCTTATGGTATCGTAAACAGGGATGCCCCAAACCTTTTGACCGCCGCGACCTGGAGTCACCCCTACGACGACCCTAGCCCCTGTTTCCAGCATGCGCCGCGCTACGCCCTGCCCGAAACGCCCGGTTATACCCTGTATAAGCATCCGTGTATTTTCATCGATGAGTATCGCCATAGATAGCTCCCTTTTTTTGCCGCTTTCAGGTCCAACACCTAGCTGCTATTTTTTGATGTTGACTACTTACGCACAAGATTGAATGTGATTTTCCGGAAAAGTTGAAGCCTGACTTTCAAGAATATTCCTAAGCCTTTTGCCCCAAAGGAATGTCGATATTTATACAGCCGCTCCCATAACGATGGCAGCTATACTCACAGCTCAGGCACTCGTTATCCAAACGCTTTATTTCATCTGGTTCGGTGACCGCCAGCACAGGTCGGTTGTTCTCTATTCTTAATATATTCCGACCGTATAACCGACAGGCCTTAATACATGCAAATCCACATGAGGGGTTTGGGGTATTCTCTCTTGCAGGGATGCATTGACTGTAATCAATAGAAATCTTGGTTTTTCTGGTTTGGAACTTAAGCTCGCTTTCGGTCATCGCTCCACTACCTCGTCTGTGACTGTTTTTTTTCTTCTTGATAGGCCTTTACCAATGCGTCCACTCGATCCGCAATAAATTCTGTGTCGTAAATATGGTCCCTTCCATACAATTCCCACCTGAACGGCAGATCCTTGAAAGCCTCCCTGATAATTTCGTGGGTCTCCTGCTCTTTATTTCCCGCTATAAGCATGATAACGGGAAAGCCGGGTCTTTTTTCTGCTACTTCTCTAAAAGCCTTTACCAAGGCGTGCCCATGATGCCACTGTTCCTGATTTGCAAGACAGGCACCCATAAGCACATATCCGTCGATGGGTTGAGAGAGTATGCATTTGATCACCATGTAGATCTTGCTGGCGGGAGGGTCGCCGCTGGTATCGGCGTAATTGGCAAGCTTGAGTCCACGCGCCACAAAAGCACTTGCACCCAGCATGGCACCGCCCCCACCTATGCCATGAAAGCCCAGCCAACCTTCACCTTCTATTTTTGGAACCATTTGAGCAAAGTACCCAGTGCCACGATAGTCCCCATCTTCAATACCCCAAGCCTGTTTTTCGAGCTCTGTGGGCGGCCTATCCATGTCGCGGGGTAATGCTATGGCAAGTTCCGGGTGTCGAAAAACAGAATTGTCATCAATAGCCGCGTGACAATCAGCGGCCAAGATTCGCTTGTCCTTGGTCAAAATTAAAGGATTGACTTCAATGCTCCTGGCATCATAGTCTTCAAATGTCTTATAAAGTTTGCAGATAGCGTCGCATAGATCTTCAATAACCTCCTCGGAAAGGCCGTTGCCCTCGAAGGACACTCCCTTTATCATTTGCCTAGCCTCATCAAGGCCAACCCCCTTGAGGCAATCTACATTTAATTGACCCACCCTTTCAGGATTCCTTCCAGCAACGTCTTCTATAGAGCTGCCACCTTCAGAGCTGAATATCAGAACTGGCCCTTTGATTCTATATGAATTACTCACGATAACACCCAGATAGAGTTCTCTGTCCACATCGAGCTGTTCTTCAACGAGGACACTCACTACCTTCTGCCCTCTGATTTCACTGCCTATCAGTTCGCCGGCAGCCTCCTTTGCCTCTTCGGGGCTAATGGCAAATTTGATGCCTCCCGCCTTAAGACGCCCAGTAACCCAAACCTGTGCCTTTATAACCGTCGGTTTTTTAATCTCCTGAGCCGTAATTCGTGCTTCTTCGGCACTCGTTACACACTTCCCTTTCGGGACAGCAATGCCCATTTTTCTTAATATCTCTTTACCTTGATATTCATAAAGTCTCGCCATCAATAACCTCCAAATTTTCTCCTAGGATGTGCGGACGGATTAAGCTGCGTCAACAAGAAACTGAAGAAACCGGAACTTTCAAGAATTCTTAAACACCATCAACTCACTCAGTTCCTTTATATCGTCAAGCTTTTCAAGATTAAAGACCGTTTCGATCAACCGTCTCATGTCTTCATCCTTCATATATTTAGATGCCATCACACTGAATTTATCAATGACCTCCCCATCCGTCATAGGGTTGCGCGCGTGTCCCCGGGGATAGTCTACCCGCAGTTCATATTCCTTACCCTGTTTGGTTTTGATCTTTGATATGCCGGCTGGACGGGCCTTATCCAAGCTGGGGTCACCAATCAAAACAACCTTGTCAATAAGATTACGAACCAGAGGATCGTTGTATTTTTCCGGCGTGAACTGGTCGGGTCCGATTTGGCGGTCTATAATAGCGATGGCTGTAAGATAATAGGAACTGTGGTCAGCTGTTTCCTTGTTCTGTGGATATTTCTTTACTGGATCGCCCGTGTGCTCGGCGCAACGCTTACTGGTAATAATCTTGACCTCTTCCACATCTTCAGGTTTGATATCATGTCTCCTGGTCAGCGTCAGCGTGGCAGTCAGGTGACCATGTGATGAAAAATCAGCGATAATTGACTTTATGCATGTTTCGCGAACAGCAAATCTGTCTCTGAAGGACAATAGGTTATCAATATCGTATTGGCCCCCCATAATCACCTCGACAAAACCGTCGTGTCCCTCAATCATGCCGGAAGGGCCGGTAAATCCCTTTTGTGCCAGTAGTGCAGCCATAATACCGGCATAAGACATGCTAGGGAACCGAATGTTTTTGGTCATGGTATATTCTTCAGCTGGTGTGTCAAGAATTCCCAATACAGCATGGCAGCTTCCAGCTATACCAACCGCACTTTCCATCTGTTCTTCAGTAAGTCCCAGGATATAACCCGCAACCAGGGGCATGATGTAGGCACCTCTTGTATCTCCATTCCATCCCTTTTTTTCCATTCCTGCGCCACGAACACCTTCCAAAAAAGCAAGCGAGAGATCGTAGCCCAAATTGATGGCTGTGATAACTTCTCTCCCTGATAAATGCTGTCGCTCGCACAAAGCAAGAATGGGGGGAATGACCTCGCTAGGGTGATATCCAGTCCGATAGGTCTGATCCTGCAAGATAAAGGCGGTGTCATTGTAGTCCAGGTACCGTACCATAGTCCCATTAGCCAGTGTTGCATTCAGGCATGAGGTTCTCAATCCGCTTCCAATAACCGTAGCTTCACCGGGATGAGCAGCCTCTCTAACGAACTCCTGAATAATCTTACTGGCTTCACTTTCGTAACCCCCTATGGCACAACCCAATGTGTCGAGCATCACGCGCTTCGTCTGGTGAACTGCATCATCGGGCACATCTTGAAAGGTCAGCTTTCTCGCTTGTATTGCCAACTCCAGTGCGACACTCATTTCCAACGTCTCCTGAAATAATGTTCAAAAGGCAATTTGCAACTCGGAGCGATTCCTCTTGTCTAACAATCCAATTTGAATTACTCAATCTGTTTGCTAAATCGGCTCCCAACCCCCCGAGTCCCCCACCTTTTTACGCGTTAGATTCACCGTAAAGAAATATCTATCAGCTCGGTACAGGACAGACACATACTCCACCGGTTTCTTTTTCACGTCGAAAACAATCCTCTCAAGCCTCAGCAAGGGCTCGCCCACTCGAATCTCAAGGAGGCCGGCCACTTCAGCATCAGCCACATCCGCCTCAACCGTTTGAATCGCTTCGGAGACTTTTATCCTTAAATCATCTTCAAGTATCATCAGCAATGGCTTTTCAGCTATTTTATCCAAGTGTACTTTTCTGCCAATGCTGGGAGGTAAGTAGTTTAATACATGGCTAAACGGGCTATTTTCAACGAGTCTGATTTTTTCGAGCCGAAGGGCCTCTTCTCCCTCATCAAGCTGCAGGGCCTCACTTACAGCACTATTAGGCTTCATCCAACAACTTCCAATGACCTTTACATCCGTCTGAATACCCATGTAAATGAGGTCTTCTATCGAGCCACTCAACCTAGGAGAAGTTGGAATCCTGGCATTTTTTGAAACAAATGTCCCTTTTCCCCTTTTACGAACAATGAGGCCTTCTTCCGTCATAATTGCTAACGCGCGACGGACAGTAATCCGGCTGACCTCATACTCTTTGGTCAAAGCCTCCTCACTTGGCAAGAGACCACCTGGACGGAAGTCTCCAGACAAGACCCTTCTCCTGAGAATTGTTGCCAGTTGATAGTAAAGCGGTATCTCTTTCTCTATTAAATTAATGGTGATCCTCCATTACTTTAGAAAACGCCTTTTCATGCTCTCCGTAAATTTGTGCTCGTCTTTTTTTGCCTAGCATCGTCAATGCCCAATTGCTAAGGCAGCCTCTTGATGAGTATTCTAAGCAAGTTTAAGTTGAAAAAATCTCCACCTTATCCTTGTACTTTGTAATGAAGTTTTACCGGCCGCTTAATGTACTCTCCATAACCGGGCTGCCCAATCACCGTGCCTTTTTCAAAGATGACATTACCTCTCAAAACTGTATATTCTGTCCACCCTTTCAACTTCATGCCCTCCTCAGGGCTAAAATCTTGGGCTGTATGAAGGTTGTCGAGTGTCACCTCCTTTTCTTCGTCTATGTCTACAATAGCGAAATCTGCGTCACTACCAACCATTACGGCACCCTTTTTAGGGTACACATTGTGATATCGTGCGGGGGTAGCCGAGCTCAACTCTGCGATTCTTTGGAGCGGCAGTCCCCGCTTATGATACCCTTCAGTGATGAGAATCGGAAACATCAGCGAGGTTCCACCGAATCCGGGCAGGGAGGTCCATAGATCTCCCTTTTTTATTTCTTTTGTTGCACATGCATGGTCACTCAGAATCGTTTTGATGGTTCCATCAAGTACGGATCTCCAAAGATATTCAACATCCTCGCGACTGCGAATGGGCGGATTCACCTTTGCCAGGCGGCCCAGATCCATATCATTGGAGAGTCCCAAATGATGGAGCGTTCCCTCCAATAAAAATTCAATATTATTATAACGGGAAGAAACATCTTTTGCTGCCTCAATGGCCTTTTGGCTACTCAAATGGAGTAAATTGACAGGGCAGTTGGTATGGTTGGCCTCTATTGCTACCTCGTTTATGGCAAGCTCCTCTTGCCATGGTGGTCGTGCATCACTATAGTCCTTCAGAGCATTTCCGCTGGGATGTTCTTTAACCTCTGCGTTAGTCACTCTGATAATCTCGGGGTTTTCGCAATGAACGCTTAGGCTTATCCTTCCATAATTCTTATAAATTTCATTTACCCGGCTCACTTCTTTCATGAATTTGTAGAGGAAACCCAAGTCCACTGGGTTGTCGATCATCAAATAATTCAGGGCATCAGGAGAAGAGCCTGCCAGATTGAGCAATTTATAGAACATATAGTACTTGAAAGTAGAGACCCCGCCTTCTTTCACAAGCCACTCCGTTTCGCTGATATGCTCATCCGTGAAGAGGGCTAAATGGTATCCATAATCGGTTAAGAAGGAATCCCTGGATAGGTCCAGCAACTCCGGGAGGATTTCCTTGTATGGCCCAGTCTTATTGAGATAACTGTGTCCGGTTCTAAAATAGCTCAATATGGTTGTGACACCCCCGGAAGCGGCCGATGTTGATTCGCTGGTCGCATCATCTTTAAATGGCCTGTAGATACCAATATGGAAGTGGGAGTCTACCGCGCCAGGGAACACGAATTTACCGGCAGCATCCAAAACCTTTTCTGCATCATGATTCGCTAAGTTATCAGATAATGCCGCCACCTTTTCTCCTTTGATGCCAATATCCATCCTTTTTACACCCACAAATGGAATAACCACACTCCCGCCCTTAATAATTAGATCATAAGTTGGCATATCCCAAACCTCCTTTTGTAAAATGTTAGAAGTACCCTGCAAATCTGCCTTTGGAATGGAGAGTGATTGCGATATCATTTCCCAAAATGAAATTCCTCGGTCTCACAAATCACATAAAATCTGAAATCTGTTTTCCCTTCTGGGCTTCCTTCTTTTGAAACCGGGTTTTTCTCACGCCATTTTCTGGCTTTTTCGAAAGATTCCATAGAATCGTAATGAAGTTCCGCGATTCGATAAAAATTCTCATCCCCCCTGATTGCCCCTTGAACAGTATTCAACACGAGCTTTTTTAGTCCCGGGATCTTCGCCAAGTCCGGTATATGGATTTCCCTTAGCCATTTTTCGTATTCTTCTACTGACATACCTGCCACAATATTGTAGCCGAGAATCGCCTTTACCATTTTTCCTCCTTTGTATTTTCCAATTTCTCATCATATGCTAATTGTATTAATATTATAATGTTATCATATTATATCTGTCAAACTTTTTTTAAGCTCGGTATAGATCAAATGTTTTTCCATTTTCCGGTCGAGAAACATAAAAGGGTGAAGGGGCCATTCCTAATTATTGTGGTGTGGGGATGAGGGGTGGTTGCCCGGGAAAAAGGGGGCCTTTTGAGAAGGCAATAAGGAAGGTTGTTGATAGCCGGAAGAATAATGGTGTTGAGTTCAAGAAAAAGTCTAAAGAAAGGGCTTGCGTTATTTCCCCTGTTTACGGATTTGCCTCTTTGATACTCTCCAGTTCTTCCCATCTCCCGTATGCCTCTTTCAGCTCCTGCCCGAGTTGGTCTATCCTGGCCTGTGCCCGGCTGATCCTCTCTCCCTCCTCCCGGTAGAACTTGGGATCCGCCATCTGTTGAAATAGGCCTTTCTGCTCCTGCTCCAGGCCCTCGATACGCGGCGGAAGGGCCTCCAGTTCCTTGCCCTCTTTGAAGGTGAGCTTCCGGGGCCCATCCTTTTTCCCCCGCCTTTTTTCGGGTTTGGGTTTTGCGGTTGTGCCGGTGCCGGCGGACTCCTTTGGATCGGCCGGCCTGGGGCGCTGGCGGAGCCAGTCGTCATATCCTCCTGCATATTCCCTGACAACACCCCCCGCCTCAAACACCAGTGTGCTGGTCACCACATTGTTGAGAAACTCCCGGTCATGGCTCACAAGAAGGATGGTGCCGGAATAGTCCAGCAGCCGCTCTTCGAGAAGCTCAAGGGTTTCCATATCCAGATCATTCGTGGGCTCGTCCAGCACGAGCACGTTGGAGGGACGCGCAAAAAGCCGGGCAAGGAGCAAGCGATTCTTTTCTCCGCCGGACAGGATGCGCACAGGGCTTTTGGCCCGGTCCGGCGCGAAGAGGAAGTCTTTCAGATATCCGATCACATGTCGATCACTGCCGTTGATCGGGATCATCTTCTTTCCGTCAGCGACATTTTCCTCAACCGTCCTGTCCGGGTCCAACTGCTCACGGAGCTGGTCAAAATAGACCACCTCGAGCCGCGTCCCGGTCCTGACCCGTCCGGCGTTCGGTTCCATATCCATGAGCAGGATCCTGAGCAGGGTGGACTTGCCGATGCCGTTGGGTCCGATAATGCCGATGCGGTCCCCCCGGATGATTTTTGTGGAAAAGTTTTTTATGCAGGGGTTTCCGCCGTAACCATGGGTGATCCCCACTGCCTCGATGACGAGCTTTCCCGTGCGCTCAGCCTCTTGGATCTGTATCCTGGCCGCGCCCCCCTGTCTTCGCCAGGCCTGCTGCTCCGCCCGCATCTTCATGAGGGCACGAACCCTGCCCTCATTCCTCGTTCGCCTTGCCTTGATTCCCTTCCTGACCCACTCCTCCTCCCTTGCCAGCTTCTTGTTGAACCGGCCCCGCTGTGCCTCTTCCGCCTCCAGGGACGCCTGCCTGCGCTCCAAAAATGTCCGGTATCCGCACGCCCAGCTCATGAGCCGGCCCCGGTCCAGCTCAACGATCCGCGTGGCAAGCCTGTCCGTGAACAGCCTGTCGTGGGTGACAAAGATCAGGGTGCCCCGGAACTTCCCGAGGAAGTCTTCTATCCAGACGATGGAGGGTATATCCAGATGGTTGGTGGGCTCATCCAGGAGGAGGATGTCCGGTTCCGCAACCAGGGCCCTGGCAAGGAGGACCCTGCGCCTTATTCCCACAGAGAGTGTTTCAAACCGGACTTTGGCATCCAGAGACAGGCGTGTCAGCACCATTTCGACTTGACGCCGGATTCCCCATCCCGGTTCCGTTTCCGGGTTGGGCCCAATCCGGGCAAGCCCTTCCGCAACCACATCATATACGGACCCGGACAGATCGGACGGCAGCGCCTGGGAAAGACCTGCCACGGTGATCCCCTTCTGAAGGGTGATCGACCCGCTGTCAGGTTCGATCTTGCCGCTTATAAGCCGCAGCAGGGTGGTCTTGCCTTCCCCGTTGCGCCCCAGAAGACAGACCCTCTCCCCCTTCTCCACCTGCAATGTCACCCTATCCAACAGGGGCGGCCCGCCGAAGTGGATGCTTACATCTTGTAGATTCAGAATGGCCATATGTTTTTGGAAACGCGATTCACGAAAACGATACCATATCATCCGGTCCGGATATAGATGTCCATGGAATTAGACGATCAAAATTCCAGGAGGCCCTTCAATGATCTCACCTACAGAAACCGCCGACTGCACCCCGGCGGTGGAGAGTGCGGCCACAAGCGCTTCAGCCTCGGTTTTCGGCACCGAGAACAAAAGGCCACCGGAAGTTTGGGGATCGAAGAGCATTTCCTCTTCAATGGGTGAAAGGGACGCCTGGATCTCCAATTTTTTCCGGACCATCAACCGATTTCCCCGATTGCTGCCGGTGGTTTCGCCTTTTCGGTACATATCAATTGCACCGGGATACAGCGGCAGATCCGAATACCTCAAAATAGCCCTGGAGTTGCTCCCAAGGGCAACCTCAAGCAGATGGCCGGCTATTCCGAAACCGGTGATATCCGTGCAGGCGTGGAGTTCGAACCTTAGTGCGGCTTCCATGGCCGGACCGTTAAGGCTCGCTACGGAAGGAAGTACCTCACGCTCAACGTCCGGGAAACCCATCTTGCCGGAGCGGACGGCGTTGAATAAAACGCCTGTGCCGAGCGGTTTCGTCAGGATCAAGGCATCACCCGGCCGTGCACCGGCGTTGGTGACGATACGGTCCGGGTGGATGATGCCGTTTACACAAAGACCGTATTTGGGCTCTTCATCGTCCACGCTGTGCCCTCCAGCGAGGCAGGCACCTGCTTCCACCACCTTATCATGGCCGCCGCGGAGAATTTCCTTCAGCACTCCCATATCAAGCAGCTTTGAGGGAAACATCACAACGTTCAGGGCCGTCAGGGGGCGGCCTCCCATGGAGTAGATGTCCGAAATGGCGTTCGCGGCCGCTATCTGGCCGAACCAGTAAGGATCATCCACCGGCGGGGTGATGAAATCGATCGTGTTGATCATGGCGATCTCATCGCTGAGCCTATACACCGCTGCATCGTCGGAAGTCTCGATACCGACCAGCAAATTTGGATCAGAGGGTGGAACCAGCCCTGCAAGTGCGTCCGACAGATCCGTCGGACCGATTTTTGCCGCTCACCCGCAGGTGCGGGCAAGCCCCGTGAGTGTCTTTTTTTTAAAAAATGACACGAGTCGTTTCTCCAGTTTGATTATCCCCTATCTGAAGTAGGCTGAGTGCTTAAGATAAGCGTACCGCTAGGAATGCAAGTTGCGTGTCGGCCTCGATTCCGCGCCTGGCGCCATCCGGCACGATCCCCGTCGCACCGGCATGAACCGCAAAACTCTCATCTCCTACGATCATACGGCCGGACCCTTCCAGTTTCACCAATACCTGGGGTTTCGGTCCTTCCTCTGAATAAGCCACGATTTTTTCCAATCCGGATATAGCGTTTCTTGGGTCATTACGAAACTCCTTCCCCTATAGCGGGGACACTATACTTGACGGAATCATAAAAAGCTAATGAATGCCGCTTGAGGCATAAACCAGCTTCCAAGGAGATCGTTTCATTCACCAGGGCTCAGGTTCTCCTCCACTTCGTTCTGCATAGGCTGCCGCTTGAGGCATAAAACAGCTCTTTATAAAGTCATCATACTTATTTCTTGATCAAGAATGCAAGAAGTTCCATAATGCGCATCATGGCACAACCGCAAGAATTGTGGTATGGGATTACCCGCATCTCATCACCCGGCCGGGTAACCGCCGCCGGAAAAGGTTCTTTTCTGAGGATGACTACCAGGCCTATATCAAACTGATGGGCACGGGTGAAGGAAGAACGGAGCGGACATCTGGGGCTCCGGAACCGGGACCGAACCTGAGATAAATATGGTGTCCCTGGAATATTTATGCATTATTCAAACGATTCAGACCAAGCGGAACGTGAAGACCGCAGGGCACCCAATGCACGTCTGCTGAAATTGGCTTTGACGGCCTTGGGAATCGTCTACGGAGACATCGGGACAAGTCCTATCTACGCTGTCCGGGCATGTTTCCGCGAAGGCGGAGGGCTTTCCGTCACAACAGACAATGTTCTGGGAATCCTTTCACTGGTATTCTGGTCCCTGGTTCTTGTGATCTCCCTGAAGTATCTGACCTTTGTCATGCGTGCCGACAACAGGGGCGAAGGGGGTATACTGGCCTTGGGTA
>Ga0315556_1000531_pt1 | contig 23758 bp, 18 predicted proteins | sample SalMarSW160310MG_FD_202112 | JGI IMG/M metagenome (GOLD analysis project Ga0315556, IMG submission 202112) | Salt marsh sediment microbial communities from the Plum Island Ecosystem LTER, Massachusetts, United States - Salt Marsh Sediment SW1603-10 ...
GAGACCACCGGCGCCAAAGAAGAGATCGAGATCGCCAAGAGCAACATCCTGTTGATCGGCCCGACCGGCTCGGGTAAGACGCTTCTGGCCGAGACCTTGGCCCGGCTGCTGAACGTGCCCTTCACGATCGCTGATGCCACGACCCTCACCGAGGCGGGATACGTTGGAGAGGACGTCGAAAACATCATCCAGAAGCTGCTGCAAAAGTGCGACTACGACGTTGAGAAGGCCCAGACCGGGATCGTCTACATCGACGAGATCGATAAAATCTCCCGCAAATCGGATAATCCGTCGATCACTAGAGACGTGTCCGGGGAAGGCGTTCAGCAGGCCCTGCTGAAATTGATCGAGGGCACCATCGCGTCGGTGCCACCCCAGGGTGGGCGCAAGCACCCGCAGCAGGAGTTCCTCCAGGTCGACACCGCGAACATCCTGTTCATCGTGGGCGGGGCGTTCGCCGGTCTGGAGAAGGTGATCCGTAACCGCTCGAAGAAGGGGGGCATCGGGTTTTCGGCAGAGGTCCATAGCCAGGACGACGACAAGAAGGTCGGTCAGCTGCTCAGCGAGGTCGAGCCAGAGGACCTGATCAGGTACGGGCTGATTCCCGAGTTCGTCGGTCGTCTTCCGGTGATCGCCACGCTGGAGGAGCTTGATGAATCGGCGCTGGTCCGGATCCTGACCGAGCCGAAGAACGCACTGATCAAGCAGTACCGGCGATTGTTTGACATGGAGGGCTGCGAGCTGGAGCTACGCGAGGACGCGCTGCGGTCCATCGCGCACAAGGCGATGGACCGCAAGACCGGGGCGCGTGGCTTGCGCACCATCATGGAGCAGGTGCTGTTGGATATCATGTACGACCTGCCCTCAATGCGGAGCGTTTGCAAGGTGGTTGTCGACGGCTCGGTTATCGCTGGAGAGAACGCCCCGTTTGTGATCTACGACGGGGTCGACAAGCAGCTCGCCGTCTCCGATTGAGGGCATCGGCCCCTCAACGCGGCGTCCAGACCCGGAATACGGGCATCTCCGGCGGCTTTAGTGCCGTTGAACTACGACCGCGACGCCCTAACTATCCGGTCAACTCCACTCCAAATCCTGTCTTGTCCGCGGCATCCCGCCTGACGAAGGTGCGTGAGACCTGGTGTCCACGCGATGCGCGCCTGGGCCGAGACAACAACTGAGCACAGTTCCCCATGGGCGAGAAAGCAATCACTACCATCGCGACAACTCTTGCCGGACAAGAGGTACCGGTCCTGCCGTTGCGGGACGTGGTCGTCTATCCGCACATGGTCATCCCGCTGTTCGTCGGCCGCGAGAAGTCGATCCGGGCATTGGACAGTGCCATGGGGAGCGACAAGCAAATCTTGCTGGTGGCGCAAAAGAGCGCTGATGTGGACGACCCATCCGTCAACGACCTGCACTCGGTGGGGACCCTTGCGAACATCCTGCAGCTCCTGAAGCTGCCCGACGGCACCGTGAAGGTGCTGGTCGAGGGGAATCAGCGGGCACAGGTCGAATCTTTCGTCACCACTGCGGACGCCTTCTCCGCCGTTATCTCCCCTCTCGATGAGGAATTGGAGGCGGACGAGCGTGAGCAGGAGGTGCTCATGCGCTCGGCGGTGACCCTGTTCGACCAGTATGTAAAGCTGAACAAGAAGGTCCCGCCGGAGGTGCTGACATCCCTGTCGAGCATCGACGAGGCGAGCCGCCTGGCCGATACCATGGCCGCCCACATGTCCCTCAAGCTCGACGAGAAGCAGCGGGTGCTCGAGATGGTGAACGTCCAGGCGAGGCTGGAGCATCTGATGGGCCTCATGGAGTCGGAGAATGATGTCCTTCAGATGGAGAAACGCATCCGGGGCCGCGTGAAGCGGCAGATGGAGAAGAATCAGCGCGAGTACTATCTGAACGAGCAGATGAAGGCGATCCAGAAGGAGCTGGGTGAGCTGGAGGAGGCGCCGAACGAGATCGAGGACCTGAACAAGAGGGTCGAAGCCGCTGGCATGCCGAAAGACGTCAAGGCCAAGGCGTTGGCGGAGCTCAACAAGCTGAAGCTGATGTCGCCAATGTCGGCCGAGGCGACCGTTGTGCGCAATTACGTGGATACCCTGGTCAATGTGCCCTGGAAGAAGCGCACCCGGATTCGTAACGACATTCGTGTCGCGGAAGAGGTGTTGGAGGCGGATCACCACGGACTGGAGAAAGTCAAGGAGCGGATCCTGGAATACCTCGCCGTCCAGCAACGGGTGCGCAAGCTCAAGGGCCCGATTCTCTGCCTGGTGGGGCCGCCGGGCGTCGGCAAGACCTCGCTGGGCCACTCGATCGCCCGCGCAACCAATCGCAAATTCGTTCGCATGTCCCTCGGCGGTGTGCGGGACGAGGCGGAGATTCGGGGGCACCGGCGCACCTACATCGGGGCCCTGCCCGGCAAGATCATTCAGAATCTTTCACGGGCTGCGTCCAGGAATGCCCTGTTTCTGCTGGACGAGATCGACAAGATGGCGATGGACTTTCGGGGCGATCCCGCCTCGGCACTGCTCGAGGTGCTCGATCCCGAGCAGAATCACACCTTCAACGATCACTACCTCGAGGTGGACTTTGATCTGTCCGAGGTCATGTTCGTAGCTACCGCCAACACCCTGAATATTCCGCCGGCGCTTCTCGACCGCATGGAGGTCATCCGCCTTTCAGGCTATACGGAAGACGAGAAGGTGCGCATCGCGGAGAAGTACCTCATTCCGAAGCAGAGGAAAAACAATGGCCTCAAGGATGGGGAGGTGATCATCCGCGAGGTGACGCTGCGTGACATCATCCGCCATTACACCCGGGAGGCCGGGGTGCGCAACCTGGAGCGGGAGATCTCGAAGATCTGCCGCAAGGTCGTGAAGGACGTCCTCCTGAAGAAGCGCAGCGGCGCTGTCGTCGTGACCTCAAAGAGCCTGGAGAAGTACCTGGGCGTCCAGCGCTACCGGTATGGTCGTGCAGACGAGGTGGACCAGGTCGGCCAGGTCACCGGCCTAGCTTGGACGGAAGTGGGCGGCGAGCTGCTGCGCATCGAGTCGGCCCTGGTCTCCGGCAAGGGCAAGTTTACCTTCACGGGGCAGCTCGGCGAGGTCATGCAGGAGTCGATTCAGGCCGCCGCGACGGTGGTGCGCAGTCGGGCGGACTCGCTTGGGATCGATCCGGAGTTTCACCAAAAGTTTGACGTGCACATCCATGTGCCGGAGGGGGCCACGCCTAAGGATGGTCCAAGCGCCGGCGTCGCTATGTGCACCGCACTGGTGTCGGCGTTAACGAAGGTGCCTGTGCGTTCAAGCGTGGCGATGACGGGGGAGATAACGCTCCGCGGGGAGGTATTACCGATTGGAGGGCTCAAGGAAAAGCTTTTGGCGGCCCACCGGGGCGGCATTGAGACGGTGATCATTCCGTTGGAAAACGAGCGGGACCTGGCGGAAATTCCAAAGAACATTAAGCAAAACCTGGGCATCCGGCCGGTGCGGTGGATCGATGAGGTATTGGATATCGCGCTGGTCGAGCGCCCGGAAATGAAGGCGGCTGCTCCGGAGGAGACGCCGGGTCAGGCACCGGAGGAACGGCCTGCTCCTAAGGCAGCGAAGAAGAAGGGGACGGGTGCGCGGACGCACCACTGAGGGGATGGCGCCCAATATTGGGGGATTGGAGGGCGTCGTTGCCTGGTTTATGGGTGTATTAAAGTGACTTGTTCTATGCGCGGCTCCTCTCGGAATAGATTGGCTTCGGCATACCTGCCTTGCAGCCCAATTTTCATGCGGTTTGCTTGACAGCTGTTAGCGCGCTGGCTATAACCAGGCAACCTGAGCAGAGGGGGGATTGATACCTAATCAGTCCCGGTGCAAGTGAAGAGCGTTGGTGATTGGAGCTAAGGGGGGGATAATGAACAAGTCTGAAGTGATTGAAGCCATGGCAGAAGCCGCAGATATCTCCAAGTCGGCTGCGGCGCGCGCTTTGGACGCTTTGACGGATACCGTCGCGGCGGTGCTGAAGAAGGGTGATAGCGTTTCCCTGATAGGGTTCGGGACCTTTTCAGTGAAGGAGCGGGCCGCGCGGACCGGGCGCAATCCCCAGACAGGGGCGAGTATCAAGATTGCGGCGTCGAAGACGCCGTCATTTAAGGCTGGCAAGGGCCTGAAGGACGCTATACAATGATGGCTCGTCTTCGGGGTGCTTAGCTCAGCGGGGAGAGCATCGCCCTTACAAGGCGAGGGTCGCAGGTTCGATCCCTGCAGCACCCACCAAGCGAGCAAGGAGTGGTAGTTCAGTTGGTTAGAATACCGGCCTGTCACGCCGGGGGTCGCGGGTTCGAGTCCCGTCCACTCCGCCAGTAGATCTTAAGACGGGGTATCTTGCGAGATACCCCGTTTTCGTTTCTGGCTGTTCTGGCTCTCGATCGATTGCGTCATGCTGCAGACCATTAGAGAACGTGCACAGGGTTGGATCGCCTGGGCGATCGTGGTGCTGATCAGCATTCCTTTCGCCCTTTGGGGCATCCAGTCCTACCTGGGTATCGGCGGCGAGCCGGTGGTGGCAAGCGTCAATGGCGTGGACATTACGCAGCGGGCGTTCGATTACAAATACCGTGAGGTCCGTGCCCAACTGCGGGAGCGGCTCGGCGCCGCCTACCGTCCGGGACTCTTCGACGAGAAGACCCTTCGGGCGAAAGTTCTCGATCAGATGATCAGGGATAACCTGCTCCTGCAGGTGTCCCATGACATGGGGCTGCGTGCATCGGATCAGGAGGTGCGTGCGTTGATCGTGGCGAACCCGGCGTTCCAGAAGGACGGCCGGTTCGACGACGCCACCTACCAGCGCGCACTGCGGCTGCGCGGCATGCGTCCGCCCGAGTTCGAGAACGGCCTGCGGCAGCAGATTGTGAGCACTCAGCTTGGCCGGGCCGTGGTGGCGAGCGCGTTTGTCACAGGGAAGGAGCTGGATCAGGCGATTCGGCTCCAGGGTCAGGAGCGCAACATCAGCTACTTCATCGTGCCGAAGGATCGCTTCAAGACCGACGGCAAGCTGACCGACCAGCAGATCGATGCCTACTACCGGGCGCACCAGGCACGTTTCAAAGTCCCGGAGCGGGTCAAGCTCCAGTATCTGCTCCTGAACGCTGCGTCAATGGCACCGAAGGAGACTCCCTCGGAGGATGACCTGCGTCAGCTCTACGAATCCGAAATCGACCGCTTTACCCAGCCGGAGCGCAGGAATGTCCGGCATATATTGATTACGGTCGACCCGAATGCGGATGCGGCTAAGGCCGAGGCGGCCAAGGCGCGCATCATAGCGATCCGCAAGCGGATCGAGTCCGGGGCGGACTTTGCCGAGGTCGCGAAGGAGGTTTCCGAGGACCCAGGGTCTGCCGCTCAGGGTGGTGACCTCGGGTTCATCGAGAAGGGTCTCATGGATCCAGCCTTCGATCAGGCTGCCTTTGCGCTCAAGCAGGGTCAATTGAGTGAGCCGGTGCGCACGCGATTCGGGTATCACCTGATCGAGGTGACAAAGATCGATCCCGTCAAGGTCAAGCCCTTCGCGGAGGTCAAGGACCAGCTGCTTGCGCAGGCGAAGAAGCGGCAGTTAGAAGGGGCCTATTACGACTTGGCTGAGAAGCTGGCAAACCTCACGTTCGAGTCCCCGGACTCACTGGAACCCGCGGCCAAGGCCCTGGGACTCGAGGTTCAGACGACCGGCTGGATAGAGCGCGGCGGCGGCAAAGGTATCTTCGCGAGCCCCAAGGTGATTGCGGCCGCGTTCAGCGATGATGTGCTCGAGGACCGGCACAACAGCGAGGTGATCGAGCCCGAACGCAATGCTCAGGAGTCGATCGTCCTGCGGCTTGTGGATCATGAAGACGCGACTGTGAAGCCCCTCGAAGCGGTTCGAGAGCAGGTCGTCGCGAACCTGCATGATCAAGAGGCTACCGAAGCGGCCAAAGCCGCGGCGGGCAAGCTGACCGAGCAGCTCAGGGCCGGTGGGAAGATGACGCAAGTCGCCTCCGGTTACGAGCTCAAACAGCCGGGGCTCGTCACCCGGACAAAGGCGGATATCCCCTCCGCCGTGCTCGAGCGCGCCTTCCGGCTGCCGCGCCCGCAAGAGGATCGTCCAACATATGGAAGCGCCTTGTTGGCCCACGGGGATGTCGCGGTGGTCGGCGTAACGGGTGTCGTGGACGGTTCGCCGAGCGCCTTGGGTCAGGCTGCACGCGACCAGGAAGGCAGGGAGCTGGCGCAGGCGATCGGCAGCCATTACTACGACGACGTCGTGGAGGACTTGGTGAGCCGCGCGAAGATCACCCGCAAGGCGGTCGTGGAGTCGGGCGATTGAGCTGCCGCGGAGTGCCTGGTCTCAGCCCAGGCCGCGACCACTGGTCTTCGCTCTCTGGGGGCGCATCTCTCGTGGGTGCCGGGCTCGGTGTCGGTCGGGCGGATGTCAGCGATCCTGGCCTCTTCCCGACCACCATCTGCAAGCCGACCTGTACCGGCTCCGTCTGTATCTCTCCCCGGGGCGCAGGCTCAGCTGAGGCCCAGGATATTGAAGCCGGTATCCACGTACATGATGTCGCCGGTGATGCCGCTTGCGAGGTCGGAGCATAGGAACGCGGCGGCGTTGCCGACCTCGTCGATGGTGACCGTTCGCCGCAGGGGGGTGTCCCTCTCTACCTGCTTCAGCATCGAGCGGAAGTGCGAGATGCCTGATGCCGCGAGGGTGTGGATCGGCCCGGACGAGACGGCGTTGACCCTGGTGCCCTGCGGGCCGAGGGATGCCGCCAGGTAGCGGACGTTGGCCTCCAGGCTCGCCTTGGCGAGCCCCATGACGTTGTAATAGGGGACGGCGCGCACGGATCCGAGGAAGGTCATGGTGAGCAACGCGCCGTTGCGGCCCTCCATCAGGCGCCGGCTGGCTTTGGCAAGGGCGCAAAAGCTGTAGGAGGAGATCTCGTGGGCAGTAATGAAGCCTTCTCGGGTCAATCCGTCCACATAGTCGCCTTGTAGCTCGTGTGCCGGGGCGAATGCGATAGAGTGGACGATCGCGTCCAGTCCGTCCCAGCGCTCCCCCAGCTCCGCAAACAGGTGGGCAATCTCCGCGTCGCTGCTGACGTCCATGGGCAGAGCGATCTCCGATCCTAGCTTGGCGGCGAATCCCTCTACCCGTGTCTTGAGCTTGTCGTTCTGGTACGTGAGGGCGATCTCAGCGCCCTCGCGACGCATCGCCTGGGCGCAGCCCCAGGCAATGGAGCGATTGCTCGCCAGGCCCGTGATCAGAATACGCTTGCCTTGTAGAAACCCCATGGGTATCAGCTCTCCGTTTCATCAAGTGTCGCGCAATGTGTCGGCATCTGTCCGACTCGCCGCCGCAGGAAGATCGAGGCCCAGGCGAGCTAGGAACAATACAGAAACTTGGCGGCGCGCAAAAGAAGAATCGACGTCGCTAATGGCGGTCGAGGTGGACACCGCTTGTACTCCGAGGGACGCGCAAGGGCAGCGGGTGTCGCCGCTGACAAGGCCCCGCGCGAGGTGCGAACATTAACGGCCCAATGCCGGAGCAACATTATCCAAAGTGGCAGCGAGGTGAAAGGTCGCTCAACGCCATGGATCCGGGGGCTGCGGCTGCCCGCTCTGTTGGCCGCTGCAGCCTTCGTCATCCTGACCGCCGGCTGCGGCGACAGGCCCTGGAACGATCCCTATCCATCGAGCCGGGCGGCTGCCAACATCCTTTACAGCTCCTTCGAGGAGCGGCCGAAGCATCTGGACCCGGTGCGCTCCTACAGCGCCAACGAGTACGTGTTCCTGGCCCAGGTCTACGAGCCGCCGCTGCAATATCACTTTCTGTTGCGACCCTACCGCCTCGTGCCCCTCACGGCGACCAAGGTGCCGGTACCCCGGTATTTCGACGCCGCCGGGAAGGCGTTACCGCAGGATGCCCCCCCGGACCGGATCGTGGTCAGTGAGTACCTGATCCGCATCAAGCCCGGGATTCGGTTTCAGCCGCACCCCGCCTTTGCGAAAGATCAGGCCGGACGATATCGCTATCAGGTGCTCACCCCCAGCGACCTCGACGGCATCAACGTGCTGTCCGACTTTGCAGAGCGCGGAACCCGGGAGCTGACGGCTGAGGATTACGTCTATCAGATCAAGCGACTCGCGGTGCCCTGGCTGCAGTGCCCGATCGCCGGTGTGATGCAGGACCACATGCAGGATTTCAAGGAGTTGACGGCGCGCATCAAGGCGGCGGCTCCGCGAGTGCCCGCCGGTGAGGCGCGTCCGTTTCTGGATCTGCGGGCGATCCCCTTTTCCGGCGCCGAGGTGGTGGACCGCTACAGCTATCGGATCCGCATCAAGGGCAAGTATCCCCAATTCATCTACTGGCTCGCGATGCCGTTCTTCGCGCCCATGCCCTGGGAGGCGGATCGCTTTTACAGCCAACCCGGGATGAGCCAGCGCAATGTCGTTCTCGACTGGTACCCCGTTGGAACAGGCCCGTTCATGCTGAGCGAGAACAATCCGAATCTGCGCATGGTCCTGGAGCGCAACCCGAGCTTCCACGGCGAGCGCTATCCCTCGCAGGGGATGCCGGAGGACCGGGCCGCGGGTCTCCTGGCCGATGCCGCGCGGCCTTTGCCCTTCGTGGACCGTGCCGTTTACAGTCTGGAGAAGGAGAGCATTCCTTATTGGAACAAATTCCTGCAGGGCTACTACGACAGCTCCGGTATCTCCTCGGACGCCTTTGATCAGGCTATTCGGTTCAGCGCCCAGGGGGAAGCGACCCTGACCCCGGCTATCGAGGCGAAAGGGATCAAGCTGTCGACGGCCGTGCAGACCTCCGTCCTTTACCTGGGGTTCAACATGCGGGATCCGGTGGTTGGGGGTGACTCGGAGCGCGCCCGGTTGCTCCGCCGGGCCGTCTCGATCGCAGTGGACTTCGACGAGTACATCTCCATCTTCGCCAACGGGCGCGGGGTGGCTGCGCAGGGACCGCTACCAGCGGGCATCTTCGGATACCGCCGGGGCGAGAAGGGAATCGATCCCTACGTGTACGAATGGCGTGACGGCCGTCCTGTGCGGCGCAGCGTGAGAGAGGCGCGTGCCCTGCTTGCGCGGGCCGGCTACCCCGGAGGCCGAGATCCGGCGACCGGTCAGGCCCTGACCCTTTACTTCGACACCACTGCCACCGGACCGGACGATGCAGCACGTCTCAACTGGTTCCGCAAGCAGTTTGCGAAGCTCGACATCCAGCTCGTGGTGCGGGCCACGGACTACAACCGCTTCCAGGAGAAGATGCGGGAGGGGACGGGCCAGCTCTTCATGTGGGGCTGGAACGCGGACTACCCTGATCCGGAGAACTTCTTTTTCCTGCTGTACGGTCCCAACAGCAAGGTGGATGGAGGAGGGGAGAACGCCGCCAACTACTCGAACCCCAAGTTCGACGCCCTGTTCGACCATATGAAGAACATGGACGACGGGCCGGCGCGCCAGGCGGTCATCGATCAGATGCTGGAGATCGTCCGCCGGGATGCTCCCTGGATCTGGGGCTTCTACCCCAAAGCCTTCGTGCTTCATCACGCCTGGCTCTTCAACGCCAAGCCGAACCTCATGGCGAACAATACCCTCAAGTACCTGCGGCTCGACCCGCGGGAGCGCGAGCGCCTTCGGGATCGGTGGAACCAGCCGATACTCTGGCCCCTATGGCTTCTGGGTGTCGTCCTCCTGCTCGCCGCAGCGCCCGCGGTCTACATCGTCCGCCGGCGTGAGCTGAGCGATGCGCGCGGGGAGCTGCGGCGGAGAACAAGGGGGCCCGGACCGTGACCGCCTACATCATTCGCCGCCTGCTCTACGCGATCCCCATCCTCATCGGGGTGAATCTGATTACCTTCTTGCTCTTCTTCGTCGTGAGCTCGCCTGACGACATGGCACGCATGCAGCTTGGGCTGAAACGGGTCACGCCGCAGGCCATCCGGACCTGGAAGGAGGATCACGGCTACGACAAGCCGCTGCTCTACAACGCGCGGGCGTCGAGCCTCAGCAAGGTGACTGACACCATCTTTTTCCAGAAATCCGTCAAGCTCTTTGCCTTCGACTTCGGCTCTTCCGACAGCGGGCGCGACATCGGCTATGACATCTCCCGGCGCATGTGGCCGAGCTTAGCCATTGCAGTGCCGGTGCTCCTGGTGGGCCTGCTGGTGAATATCAGCTTCGCGCTCTTCGTCGTCTTCTTCCGGGCAACCTACATCGACTTCGGAAGCGTGGTCCTGTTGGTGGCCATGATGTCCATCTCGACCCTCTTCTACATCATTGGCGGGCAGTATCTGCTGAGCAAGGTCCTCCACCTGGTGCCCATCTCCGGCTACGACACGGGGCTGGCCGCCTGGAAGTTCCTCATCCTGCCCGTCATCGTGAGCGTCACGGGGGGCATCGGCACAGGGACCCGCTGGTACCGCACCCTCTTTCTGGAGGAGATCGTCAAGGATTATGTCCGCAGCGCCCGGGCAAAGGGCCTGAGCGAGCGCCTGGTCCTGTTTCGCCATGTGCTGAAGAACGCCATGATCCCGATCCTGACCGGCGTGGTCGTGGTGCTGCCCTTGCTCTTCATGGGGAGCCTCATCACCGAGTCCTTCTTCGGCATCCCGGGTCTGGGCAGCTATACCATCGATGCGATCAACAACCAGGACTTCGCCATCGTGCGCGCGATGGTGTTTCTCGGATCGGTGCTCTACATCTTTGGCCTGCTGCTGACGGATCTGTCTTACACCCTGGTGGATCCCCGCGTTCGATTGAGCTGAGGGAAGAGCATCTTGCCCGTCATCCTCTGGACCGACGCCCTCATCTACCTGCTGCTGGTGCTGGCGGCTGGGTTCGGCGTCTACGCGTCGCGCCACGCGCATCTGCGCGCCCCCTGGGGGCGGGTGGCCCGGAGCCGGGTGGCGGCCGCCGCGGCCGTGGTGCTCGGCTCTTACGTTGTCATCGGCCTGTTTGACACCGTGCACTTCCACCCGGCGGAGGGCCGGAATGGATCCTCCGGTCAGACCGTCTATGGCCCGGAGATCCGCAGCCTCCTGGACGTTTGGCTTGCGCCGCTGCGCGAGCACCAGGAGAAGACCTATTCCGCGCCCTTTGCTACCCACCTCTATTCCAAGGAGAGCGTCGAGCTGCCCACGGGGCGCGTGATCCGTGACTATCCGCGGCTGCGCTACGGCGGCAGGCACCTCGACGACCCGGAGGCACAGGAGTTGCCGGACGTTTTGGGCACGGCCCTGCTTGGGCTTCTGGAAGGCCTGGTGTGCTGGGCGCTGCTGTCTGCGCTCCTCGTCTGGGCCCTGGCCCGGCGTGCTCGCCAGGATCTTCAGCAGGCCCTGCGCGCGACCGCCCGCGGCGAAACGGCGATCCCGTGGCGGGCGGGCCTGATCACCTTGGCCCTTCTGCTTGTGCTGGCCTTCGTGGCGGGCGACCTGGCCGTGAAGTACCACATCCTGGGCACCGACAAGGTGGGGAATGACGTGTTCTACCAGACCCTGAAGAGCATCCGCACCGGCCTGGTGATCGGCACCCTGACCACCCTGGTGATGCTGCCCGCGGCCATCCTTCTCGGCATTATGGCCGGCTACTTCCGGGGCTGGGCGGACGATGCCATCCAGTACCTCTATACCACCCTGAACTCTATTCCCGCCGTTCTCCTGATCGCTGCCGCTATCCTCATGCTCCAGGTCTACATGAGCAACCACGAAGGGGACTTCAACAGTCTGGTGCAGCGGGCGGACCTGCGGTTGCTCTTCCTCTGCATTATCCTGGGCGTGACCAGCTGGACCAGCCTGTGCCGGCTCCTCCGCGGAGAGTCTCTGAAGCTCCGGGAGGTGGACTACGTGCAGGCGGCCATCGCCCTAGGGGTGAGTCACCGGCGAGTCATCGCCCGGCATATCCTGCCGAACGTCCTGCACATCGTGCTCATCACCGTGGTGCTCGACTTCAGCGGACTGGTGCTCGCCGAGGCCGTGCTTTCCTACATCAACATCGGGGTCGATCCCACCATGAACAGCTGGGGCAACATGATCAACAGCGCGCGGCTCGAGCTGGCACGGGAGCCCCCGGTCTGGTGGTCCCTGGCGGCTGCCTTTCTCTTCATGTTCGCCCTGGTTCTGTTCGCGAACCTTTTCGCCGACGTAGTGCGGGATGCCTTTGATCCCCATTTGAAGGGGAGCCAGTAACGGGGGCCATGTCAGACGCCCTGCTTCGCGTCTCACATCTCACCACCGAGCTCGGCAGCAAGAGCAGCCCGGCGCGGGTCGTGGATGGGGTGGACATGGAGATCCGCCGCGGTGAGACCTTTGCGTTGCTCGGGGAGTCCGGCTGCGGTAAGTCCATCACCGCCCTTTCGTTGATGCGGCTCCTGCCGCCCTCCGGGCGCATCCGCTCCGGGCAGGTGGAGCTGGGTGGCACCGATTTGCTTCAGCTCCCGGAGAGCACCATGCGCCGCGTGCGCGGGGGGCGCATGGGCATGATCTTTCAGGAGCCCCAGAGCTCCCTCAACCCGGTTCTCTCGGTGGGCGACCAGATCGCCGAGGCGGTGCGGGTGCACGAGCACCGCTCCCGTCGTCGCATCCCCGTGCGCGTGGTGGAGCTGCTCGACGCGGTTGGCATACCGGATCCCGGCCGCCGGGTTCACGAGTACCCGCACCAGCTCTCGGGGGGGATGAAGCAGAGGGTCATGATCGCCATGGCCCTGGCCGGGGATCCGGAGCTGCTGATCGCGGATGAGCCGACGACCGCCCTCGATGTCACCATCCAGGCCCAGGTGCTCAGGCTGCTCAAGGGGCTCCAACAGCAGACCGGCATGGCGGTCCTGCTTATCACCCACGATTTGGGGGTGGTGGCGGAGACTGCAGACCGCCTCGCCGTCATGTATGCGGGACAGATCGTGGAGACCGCCACCAGCGCAGACTTCTTTGCCGGACCCGCCCATCCGTACAGCCGCAAGCTGATGGACAGCCTGCCCACCCCGGAGAAGCGGGCCGGCACTCTCGCGATCATCCCGGGCCGGGTGCCGCCTCTCGACGGGTGCTTTCAGGCGTGTCGTTTCGCCGAGCGCTGCCATCGGGTGATGGACCGCTGCCGGCAGGCGGAGCCCGGCTGGTACCCCGCGTCCCCCCGGCACAGGGTGCGTTGCTACCTCTGGGCGGAGGGCCGCCCGGAGCGAGACGATCCAGTGCAGGCACCCAAGACACGCGGTGCTTCCCACTCCACGGAAACCGAGCTGGTGCTCGCGGTGGATGGGCTCAAGCTCCACTTCCCCATCCACAGGGGAGTCTTTCGCCGGGTCGTCGGATATGTGAAGGCGGTGGACGGGGTAAGCATGGGCTTGCGGGCGGGGCGCACCCTCGCCCTCGTGGGGGAGTCTGGCTGCGGCAAGACCACGGTTGGCAAGGGTATTCTGCAGCTTGTCCCACCCACCGGCGGATCAGTGCGGTATGGGGGAGTCAACCTCACGGCCCTCAGGAGCCGCGCCATGCGGGCCTACCGCAAAGACCTCCAGATCATCTTCCAGGACCCAGTCGCCTCCATGAATCCCCGCATGCTTGTCGGCGACGTCGTGGGCGAGGGTCTCCAGGCCCTCGGTCTGGAGCGGGACCGCGGCCGACGGCAGGAGCGGGTCGGCCACCTGCTGGAGCAGGTGGGGATGCCTGCGGATGCCGCGAGCCGCTACCCCCACGAGTTTTCCGGCGGCCAGCGCCAGCGGATCTGCATCGCGCGGGCGCTGGCCGTGGAGCCGCGGGTCATCGTCTGCGACGAGCCGACCAGCGCCCTCGATGTCTCCGTGCAGGCCCAGATCCTCAATCTGCTCAAGCGCCTGCAGGACGAGATGGGTCTCGCCTATCTCTTCATCACCCACAACATCTCGGTGGTGTCGTACCTGGCCCATGAGGTGGCCGTCATGTACCTGGGGCGGATCGTGGAGCAGGGTACCGTCGGCGAGGTTCTGGACGATCCGAAGCACCCCTATACCAAGGCCCTGCTCTCTGCGGTCCCCGTGGTGGACCCGGCCAGGCCCCGGGAGGTCATTCGCCTCGAAGGGAACATGCCTTCCCCCGCCGAGCCGCCCGCGGGCTGCCATTTCCACCCGCGCTGCCCCGAGGCGATCCCGGCGTGCGCCAACGCCTATCCGGAGGAGATCCGCCCGAGCGACACACGCACCGTACACTGTATCCGGGTTGGGGACGTGCCTTCATAGGCTGCACGAAGGGCGGCAACCCCACGGCACCGCCAACCTGCGGACCTACGCGGTGTCTAATCGCCCCGAAGTCAGTGTCAGGCCAAGTGCGGTTCGCCCGGGATCTTGAATGGAGGGAGAAGCCCATGCAATTGACGGATCGGGAATTGTGGCGGGAGCAGAGTTATATCGCCGGCAGCTGGACCGACGCGGATACGGGACAGTGGCTCGAGGTGACGGACCCGGCGACCGGCAGACGCATCGCTCGGGTCCCGAACATGGGCGCGGCGGAGACCCGCCGGGCCATCGATGCCGCCGAGCGGGCGTGGAAACCCTGGCGGGACCTGACGGCCGGTGCGCGTGGCTCGTTTCTGCGGCGCTGGCACGACCTCGTGCGGGCGCACCAGGAGGATCTCGCCTGCATCATGACCGCTGAGCAGGGCAAGCCGCTCGCCGAGTCCCGGGGCGAGATCGCCTATGCAGCCTCCTTCATCGAGTGGTTTGCGGAGGAGGGGCGGCGGGTCTACGGCGACCTGATCCCACCCCATCAGGCAGACAAGCGCATCCTAGTGCTCAAGCAGCCGGTCGGCGTGTGTGCGGCAATCACGCCGTGGAATTTCCCCGCGGCCATGATCACCCGCAAGGCGGGGGCCGCGCTGGCGGCGGGCTGTACCCTGGTGGTGAAGCCTGCGGCGGAAGCCCCGCTGTCGGCACTCGCCCTCGCGGTGCTGGCGGAGCGCGCGGGTATCCCGCCCGGCGTGTTCAGCGTGGTCACCGGTGAGGCCGTCTCCATCGGCGGGGAGCTGACCCGCAATCCCGTGGTACGCAAGCTGAGCTTCACCGGCTCCACCGCCGTGGGGCGGCTCCTGATGCGCCAGTGCGCCGATACGCTCAAGAAGCTCTCCCTCGAGCTCGGGGGCAATGCGCCCTTCATCGTCTTCGACGACGCGGACTCGGACGCAGCAGTGGAAGGGGCCATGCAGTCCAAGTATCGGAACACGGGCCAGACCTGCGTGTGCGCGAACCGCATATTGGTGCAGGACGGAATCTACGACGCCTTTGCCGAGCGCCTGGCGGCGCGGGTCGCGGAGCTCCGCGTCGGTCCCGGCAACGATGAGGGGGTGAGCCAGGGACCTCTCATCAGCGGCGAGGCCCTGAAGAAGGTGGAGGCCCACATCGCCGACGCCCTGGCCAAAGGGGCACGGGTAATCACGGGCGGTGGCCGGCATGAGCTTGGGGGCACCTTCTTTCAGCCGACGGTCCTCCGGGACGTGACGCCGGCGATGCGGATTGCCAGCGAGGAGACCTTCGGGCCGGTGGCGCCGCTCTTTCGCTTCCGTACGGAAGCCGACGCCGTGGACATGGCCAACGACACGGAGTACGGACTCGCGGCCTACTTCTACAGCCGCGACCTCAGCCGCGTGTGGCGGGTCTCGGAGGCCCTCGAATATGGCATGGTCGGTGTCAACACCGGTTTGATCTCGACCCCGATCGCCCCCTTCGGGGGTGTGAAGCAGTCCGGGCTTGGCCGCGAGGGCTCCCGCCACGGCATAGATGAGTACCTCGAGATGAAGTACGTCTGTATCGGTCTCGGCTCGTGAGACGGCCGCCCTCTGCACCCATTGACCCAAGGAGGCTGGTAAAGGGGTGCAGAAGTTCCGTCAAAGTTTCATGTGGATTGGGTGTCCCTTTTGCTATCCTTCAAGGTCCTGCCGTTTGCGCAGGACGATTCCGATCATTCTTCACCTCTGACGGAGGAGACGCGCCGGTATGAAATCTGTGATCGTGGCCATCGTGGGGACTGGTCTTTGCGCCGCCGCCTGGGCTGGGAGCGAGCAGCCTCTGGAGCTGAAAACGGACAGCCAGAAGATCAATTACAGCCTGGGTTATCAGATCGGGAGCGACTTCAAGCGCCAGGGCATCGAGCTGGACAGCCCAGCCGTCGTGAGGGGCATCCAGGATGCCATCTCGGGCAAGGAGCCGCTGATGAAGCCCGAGGAGGTGCGCGCCACCCTGATGGGGCTCAGGCGCAAGATGCTTGCGGCGCAGCAGGAGAAGCGGAGGGAAGAAGAGCAGAAGAAGCTGGCCGACGGGAAGAAGTTCATGCAAGAGAACGGCAAAAAGCCCGGCGTCGTGACCACGAAGAGCGGGCTTCAGTACAAGGTGCTGAAGGAGGGTACAGGGAAGAGTCCGAGCGCGACGGACCGGGTGACGGTGAACTATCGCGGCACCACGGTCGACGGAAAGGAGTTCGATAGCTCCTACAAGCGGGGCAAGCCGGCGACCTTCCGTCTGAACGGCGTGATCAAGGGCTGGGCCGAGGGTCTGCAGCTTATGAAGGAGGGCGGCAAGGCGCAGCTGGTCATCCCGCCCAAGCTGGCTTACGGGTCGCGGGGGCCCCTCGGCGACCAGACCCTGATTTTTGACGTCGAGCTGCTCTCGGTTGGCCCCAAGCCGCGGCCGACCGAGACTCCGGCTGAAAAGCAACAGTCGGCGAAGCCGGTGGCCGGAAAGGACCAACCGACCAAAGCCAAAGAGAGTGGGACAAAGTAAGCCGGTTTCGCAGACCTTACGCCCGAGGGCGCGCTTGCTGGGCCGGGCGGGGTGATCCGCTCGTGCTTTCACGCGCCCGCCCATCCGGCAGGACACTTGAATCGCTCATGAAACGTCTTCTCCTGGCGTCCCTGGTGGTGATCGCCGCGCTGCCCGTGGCGCAAGCAGCGGCCCCGCTCGGTGTGTTCGTCAGCGTCCTGCCGCTAAGGACAATCGTGGAAGAGGTCGGTGACGGCCATGTGCGGGTGCAGGCCATGGTGCAGCCGGGTCAAAGCCCCCATAGCTTCGAGCCGACACCGCGGCAGGTGACGGAGCTGGCGGGGGCGGCGCTTTACGTGCGCACGGGTATGCCCTTTGAGGACATCTGGATGGCGCGTTTTCGCGCTGCCAATCCCAGGATGCGGGTGCTGGATGCACGGGCCGGCATCCAGCTGCGCCGGCAGGTGGACGAGGACGGACGGAGCCGGACGGATCCCCACATCTGGACCAGTCCGTTGCTGGTCAAGGCGATCGCGCGCAATGTCCGCGACGCGCTGGACTCCCTCGATCCGACCCATCGGCGGGACTACGAGAGGAGCTACGAGGCGTTCGTTGCCCGGCTGTCTTCCCTCGACCGACAGATCCGTGTCATCCTGCGGGGTATTCGCAGCCGGAGCTTCATGGTCTTCCATCCCGCCTGGAGCTACTTCGCGGAGACCTACGGTCTTACCCAAGTGGCCGTCCAGCAAGAAGGTAAGGAGCCTGGGGCAAAGGCCTTGGCGGCACTGATTGACCAGGCACGGCGCGAGGAGATAAAGGTGATCTTTGTCCAGCCCGAGCTCAGCGCAAGGGCAGCCAAGCAGCTGGCGCGCGCCATCGGCGGGCGAGTGGAGACCGCGGATCCGCTGGCCCCGGACTACGTCGACAACCTTCGTCGCTTTGCTCGGCTGATCGCGGAGGCCGCGCGCTCGTGAGCGAGGCCCGAAGCCCGGCGATCGAGATCGACGGGGTGACCTTTTCTTATGGCGCTGCGCCGGTTCTGGAACGCGTGAGCCTCACGGTCCAGCGGGGTGAGTTCCTGGGTCTGGTTGGACCCAATGCCGGGGGCAAGAGCACCCTCCTCAAGCTTATCCTGGGTCTGCTGAAGCCTCAGGCGGGCAAGATCAAGGTGTTGGGACGCTCGCCCCGGCAGGCCCGTAAGACGCTCGGCTATGTCCCTCAATATCCAGCCTTTGCCCGAGACTTTCCTATCACTGTGGAGCAGGCAGTCATCATGGGGCGCTTGGGTACCGGTTCCTGGCTGGGGGGTTACGGCCTTGCGGATCGCAAGGCGGTCGGGCGGGCATTGGTAGAGGTCGGGGCCGAGAACCTCGCGCGGACTCAGATCGGCAAGATCTCCGGGGGACAGCTGCAGCGGGTGCTGTTGGCTCGTGCCCTTGCGGGTGAGCCGGAGGTCCTCATTCTGGACGAGCCCACGGCCAACATCGACCAGCGCGTGGAAGGCGAGATCTTCGATCTCCTCGAGGAGCTCAATCAGCGAATGACCATCCTGGTGGTCTCCCACGACATCGCCTTCGTCTCAAGCTATGTCGGTCGCGTCGCCTGCCTCAACCGCACCCTGGTGTGCCATCGCACAGATGCCATCGACGGCCAGGTCATCCGTGAGCTTTACGGGGAGTCGGTGCGCATGGTGGCGCACCGACATTAGCGTGAAAGTCCCGCGTCGCGCGCTCCGAATCCCCTTCGCCCCCCGGGGGAGAGCCGGGGGAAACGGTCATGGTGGCAGCGACTTACATTCTCTGGGGTGAGGCTGACGCCATGGCCGTTAGCCTGAAAGGGTCCACGAGCTGCTGGCCTCCACCTTGCAGCTGCTCTGGATACGAACGAGCGCAGTGGATTTCCTGACCGCGCTTACTCAGCAGCAGTTCCTGCAGGCGGCCCTGGTGGCCGGCCTGCTCGCCAGCGTTGGCTGCGGGATGGTAGGGCCTTTCGTGGTGGCGAAGCGCATCACCTTTCTGGCCGGCGGCATCGCCCACTCTGTCCTCAGCGGGATGGGGGCTGCCCTGTTCTTTGGGTTCGATCCGCTTACGGGCGCCGTCGTTGCGGCTGTCCTCGCCGCCTTGTTGACCGGATCGGTACGGCTCAGGTGGAAGGCCCAGGAGGACACGCTGATCGGCGCCCTGTGGGCCGTCGGGATGGCGATCGGGATACTGTTCGTCTCCAAGACACCAGGGTATGCGACCGACCTCATGAGCTACCTTTTCGGGAACATCCTCCTGGTGCCGCCGCGGGAGCTCTGGTTCATGGGCGCGCTGGACGGACTCCTGCTGCTCGTGATCGGGCTCTTCTACCGACAGTTCCTTGCGATCTCTTTCGATGAGGAGTTTACCCGCGTGCGCGGCGTGCCCGTCGCCTTTTTCTACCTCTTGCTGCTGGTGATGGTAGCGGTGACGGTCGTGCTGCTCATCCAAGTCGTGGGCCTGATCCTGGTGATTGCCCTGTTGACCTTGCCGGCGGCCGTCGCCGGCCATTATGTCCATTCCCTCCGGCCCATGATGGTGCTGGCTACATTCCTCGGCAGCCTGTTCACCACTGCCGGGCTTGCGATCTCCTATGATCCGGACCTCCCGGCGGGCCCTACGATCGTTCTGGTAGCCGGGGGCGTCTACATTGTGTCGGCCGTGATCAGCCGGATGGTCGCGGAGCGGCGGGCGCGGCAGTATGCCATGCTGGCTGCGATGCGCCCGCGCAGCTGAGCCGCCTCGAAGCGAAGGGGAGAGATGTGTAATCCACGCGGCTGCCTGGCGGGTGCGACGGTGCAGAGATTCTGAGACCGTTTCCGGCAGGGTCCGGCGTGCGGGCCATGCCTTAAGATGGCAGGAGGCGCTGTGAAAGGTGCCCACGGCGGCACCTACGAAGGTGGCTCGGCGACTTTTGCCGGCGTGCACTAGCCTCCAGCATGGGCCATTGCGATGGTCTTGACCCGCTTGATGAAGGCGTACATGCCCATGCGGCGGCTACCGCTCAGATGGGTTTCGAGTCCCAGCCGGTTGAGGAAGTCGGTTGGATCCGTCTCCACCACCTCATGGGGGGGCTTGCCCTGAAACGGCATGAGGAGGAGCGCTACCAGCCCGCGCACGAGTGTGCCTTCGGCGTCCGCTGAGTAATCCATCACTGCCGGATAGCCAGCCCGCAAGTCGCCGATAAGCCATGCCCGCGTGTTGCAGCCAGGCACGAGATTCTCCTCCTTCCGCTCCGTCTCCGGGAATGGCGGCAGCTCCCGGCCCAATTCGTTGATGAATTCGTAACGGGCGTCCCAGCTCTCGAGGAGCTCGAAGGCTTCGATGACGTCTTGCGTGTGCATCTGTGGCGGGACCGCAGGTCCGGGTTCGGGCATGGTATCGCACGGGTTGTCACTATATGACGATCCGCGACCCAAAAGGCAATCAGCGGGGGGACGCCGGCGGGGCCGTGCGGGATGACAGGATCGATGCGTGGGAAGTCGGGCGACAGGCCGCCGCTTAAGCTGTCCTCTCACAGCTGGAAGAACGCTCCCCTCACATTCGGAGTACGCTCGCCAACAGAAGGGGACGGGTCAGGCCGTTGGCGGCCGACGATAGATAACCGGCTCCCAGAGGCTAAAGCGTTCTGTGTCGGGGTTCGACACATACGCCCGGGCGCTCCGCTGCGCCCGCCGACAGGGTCTTGGCTGCCGTCCGACGGAGGCGCGCCGCGCAATCGGCAACCGTCGGTTCCCGGGACCTGATGCTCACGACGGGAGCGCTTGCCCCCGCACTTCCCAGTTGCAAGTGTCGATCAGTCGCTCGACGTCCCGTGGTACTCTCAGCTGCTGTTCCGGCAGATAGGGCTCCCCCTTCTCCCAGTGCTCGGCAGCATCCTCCGCGTCCAGCGGGAATCCCTGTCGGCACAGCTCCCAGATAGCTTGCGCTTGGATGATGGTCATGGTTTCACTCCTGCTCGCTTTCCGTGTTCCCTGCCTGCTGGAGCCTCCTTCCTCTCGTAACCAGATATACAAGGATCGGACCATGCGGGTGATACCCCCCCGCTGGATGCAGAATGTTGCCCTTCTGCATCGTGGACCTGAATTCCTCGTACCATGAAAGCATGTTAAAAAACATAGCGCAAGCGCACAAAGCTACAAGCTAGATTTGTTGCTGTAAGTCAAAAGGGCAACAGGTTGCGCCAAGAGCAGCAGGCATCGCGCTGTAAAGAACGCTTGACAGTCCTTGCCGGTTTGGCCCGTCGGTCGGGCAACTGTGGACCAGGGGATGCCGACCGCATCGTGCATGCCGCGGGCCGCTTTTCTCCGGCTCCGGGGGCGCCAGGCCGAGCTGGTCGAGCTCTTGAGGGAGGGACCCCGTCCTCGCTCGGAAGGTCAGGCGCCAACCAGGGCGCGGTGGGGGGCCGTCGGGACGAGGCGGCCGACTGTGTTGGGGAGATGGGCCAGGATCACCTCGACGAGGGCCTCCAACGCCGGCAGTCGCGGGAAGCTGCGCCGGTAGACCAGAGAGATGCGCCGATAGGCGTCGGGCAGGTTTAGGGGACGGGCGATGATCCCGCTGTCTGTCATCCAGCTGCCGCGTATGGCCAGCGCCGGGACCAGGGTACAGCCGAATCCGGCCCCGACCAGCTGCAGCAGGGTCTCGAGACTCGCGGCGCGGAGATCGGCCATCTCCCCCTGCTGAGGCCGCTCCGCGAGGTTGCAGACGTCCATCACCTGTTGGCTAAGGCAATGTCCTTCCGACAGCAGGAGCAAGTCCACCGCTTCGAGGTCCTCCCGGCTGATATCGTCCTTGGTGTAAAGGGGATGGCTGCGTGGGGTGGCGAGCCAGAAGGGCTCATCGAACAGCGGTATGTCAGCAAGGTCGCCGTCTTCCGTGGACGTGGCGAGCAGGATGGCATCCAGCTCATGGTGGTGCAGTCGTGCAAGCAAGGCGTGTGTGAGCTCCTCGGAGAGCACGAGCTTGAGCTGCGGGTACTGGCGCTTGAGCGGCAGCAGGATGACGGGCATGAGGTAAGGGCTCAGGGTCGGGATGGCCCCGATGCGCAAGGGCCCCGCCAGGGGATCCTGGTGGGCCTTTGCCACTTCCTGAATGGCCGCCGCCTGCTCGAGCAACTGGCGTGCGTGACCGATGATCTGCTGGCCGATGGGGCTCACCTCGACCGAGCGGTTGGTCCGCTCGAAGATGGTGACGCCGAGCTCTTCCTCCAGCTTCTTGATCTGACCGCTCAGGGTGGGCTGGCTCACGAAGCACCGCTCGGCGGCACGGCCGAAATGGCGGGTCTCGGCGACCGCGACGACATACTTCAGGTCACGCAGATTCATGGCAGACAATCATAGCGTGGCTCGATGACCACCGCATTGGTTGAGTGCTCTGGTTGATAGATGTGCCCGCCCACCGTCCTGTTCGGATCCTGCTTGGGTTCCGGTATCATGAAGCTCTCAGAACCGCCCGAAAACCCAGGGCGCATAGCCAGCGCGCGGACGACCCATGCAGAAGCTCAGGCTCGGCATCCCAAAGGGCAGCCTCGAGGAGGCCACAATCTCGCTCTTCGACCAAGCCGGGTGGCACATCGTGCCGCACTCGCGCCATTACTATCCGGACGTGGACGACCGGCAGCTGTCCTGTGCCCTGGTACGTGCCCAGGAGATGGCCCCCTATGTCGCCAACGGCACCCTGGATCTGGGGCTGACCGGCCTGGACTGGATCCTGGAGACCGAGGCGGCGGTGGAGCAGATCTGCACCCTTACTTACTCCAAGAGCTCTGATCGCCCGAGCCGCTGGGTGCTGATCGTCCCGCAGGATTCACCCGTCCGGTCGTCGGCGGACCTTGAGGGCAAGAAGGTTGCGACCGAGCTGGTCGGCTTCACCTGCCGCTTCCTGGCCGAGCGCGGCATCCGTGCCCAGGTGGAATTCTCCTGGGGCGCAACCGAGGCGAAGGTCGTGGAGGGGCTGGTGGACGCCGCCGTGGAGATCACGGAGACCGGCAGCACCATCCGTGCCCACGGCCTGCGCATCGTGGAGGACCTGCTCTATACGGAGACCCGGTTGATTGCCAACCCCGCGTCGCTTCAGGATCCCTGGAAGAAGACCAAGATCGAACAGGTGGCGCTGATGCTGCAGGCGGCCCTCACCGCCCGCCGCAAGGTGGCCCTCAAGATGAACGTGGCCGCAGAGAACCTGGATGCCCTGGTTGCACTGCTGCCGAGCCTTCACGCCCCCACGGTCAGCCATCTCTACGACCCCCGCTGGCTGGCGGTCGAGACCATCGTGGATGCGAGCCAGGTCAGGGAGCTGATCCCGCGCCTGCGGGCCAGCGGCGCCGAGGGTATCCTCGAGTACGAGCTGCGCAAGATGGTGTAGCCGCGCGACTGCCTTGGGCTGGGGTGACGCTTCGGTTCGATTACCAGGCCCGCTCGTGCTGCACGGGCGGCTTCAGGGCAGCCGCCTGACGGAGGGTTGGGGCGGCCCGTAACGGCCACGCCGCGCTCCGCAATAGCTCGCGGGCGAGCAGCACCACATCGGCCCGGCCGTTGCGGGCGATCTCGTCTGATAGACAGCAATTTCATGAGTAGAGAACACATACAGACGGAGGCGGGCTGTGCCGATCCCTTTGCCGCGGATGCCCCGAGCATCGAGGCGGCAACGCGGCGCATCGAGGCCGACATCGTGCCGATCCGAGACCGTGAGGAGGTCCCCTTGCGGGACGCGCTGGGCCGCATACTAGCGGAAGACGTCCTGAGTCCCATCAACGTGCCTTCGTATGTGAACTCGGCCGTCGACGGCTATGCCATCCGTTCCGCGGATCTCCCCACCCGCGGCTTGGCGACCCTCACCTTGATCGGCACGGCATGGGCGGGTCGGCCCTGTGGAGAGACCGTTCAGCCCGGGCAGTGTATCCGCATCATGACCGGAGCCAAGATGCCCGACGGCGCGGACACGGTGGTAATGCAAGAGCATGCGGAGGACGCGGAGAC
>Ga0315556_1000532_pt1 | contig 23753 bp, 23 predicted proteins | sample SalMarSW160310MG_FD_202112 | JGI IMG/M metagenome (GOLD analysis project Ga0315556, IMG submission 202112) | Salt marsh sediment microbial communities from the Plum Island Ecosystem LTER, Massachusetts, United States - Salt Marsh Sediment SW1603-10 ...
GCCCGGGAGCGCCGACGAGGACGCCGCCGCGCGCGCGAGCGGCACCCCCGCCAGGTCCGAGCACAGCAGGTCGAACTCGTCCTGGATGAACGGAAACTGCGCGCCGGTGGTCATGTCGGTCGCGTTCAGCACCACGAACGGCCGGCGGTTGCGCGCGATGACGTCGGCGTAGGTGCCGCCGCCGAATACCTCGCGGTCGTAGAACTCGGCCGCCAGGTCGCTGCGGCCGAAGGACGGCGCGGCGAGCCTGAACCAGTTGGTCGGCGTCAGCGCGAGCCGCAGCAGGTCGTCCTGGATCGGGCGGTAGAGGAACTTGTCCGGGAACTCGTCGAAGGTCTTCCTCCCGCGCAGCGCGTAGTACGCGGCGGGAAAGCTGCCGCCGGAGATCGACGAGATGACGTCCACCTCGTCGAGCAGCGACTCCCTGTGGCCCTGCCACTCGATCGACGTGTCGCGCAGCGCCTCGAGCACGCCGTAGGCGAGCGCCGCGGCGCGCGTGCCGCCGCCGGAGAAGGTGACGATGACGAACAGCGAGTCGCTATTGCCGGCGTGCTGCAGGCGCTCGAAGCGGTAGCCGGCGTCCTTCGCATAGTGCTCGAGGTGCGGGTTCTCCGGAAACGACGCGCAGGCCCCGAGCAGGAGCAGCAGCGCGGCGAGCAGCGCGCGCTTCACGCGCCTTCCTTGCGCAAGAACTTGATCTCCAGCGGCTCGAGCACCGACGAGCCCTTGACCGTCACCGTGCGCGAGGCGGGGCGGAAGTTGGCGAGGTTGCCGAGCGTGAAGACGTGGGTGCCGGCGTCGACGCGCAGCACCTCGTTGGTGTAGCCGTTCTCTTCGTCGTCGATGTAGACCAGGCGCCGCGTCGGAAACGTGACTATTACGTGCTCCATGGCGCGCCCCCTGTGCCGGCCCCGGTGAAGGGTCACTCTAGGGCGGCGCGGCGCGCCGGTCAACGCGCGCGCGGTCGCGCGCCGCAGCCTAGGCGGCGGCCAGCGCCGCGCCCGTCCCCGCGAGGTACTCCTCGTAGCTGCCGCGGAAGTCGATCACCTCCGCCGGCGCGCTGCCTTGCTCACCTTGGGCGCCGGGCCTGAGCTCGATCACCCGAGTGGCGAGCGAGGACACGAATTCGCGGTCGTGCGAGACGAAGATAAGCGTGCCGGGGTACCGGTCGAGCGCGCCGTTGAGCGACTCGATCGACTCCATGTCGAGGTGGTTGGTCGGCTCGTCGAGCAGCATCACGTTGGGCATCTGCAGCACCAGGCGGCCGATCAGCATGCGCTGGCCCTCGCCGCCCGAGATCACCTTGAGCGATTTCTTCTGCTCGTCGCCCGAGAACAGCAGCTGGCCGAGGGTCGCGCGCACGATCTGCTCGTCCTGGGCGCGGTCCTTCAGACGCCAGCGGCTCATCCAGTCGCTGAGCGTTTCGTCGGCCTTGAACTCGTCGGCCGGGTCCTGCGGCCAGTAGCCCTGGCGCGCCTTCTCGGCCCACTTCACGCTGCCGGCGTCGGGCGCGAGCTTGCCGGCCAGGCAGCGCAGCAGCGTGGTCTTGCCGATGCCGTTGGGGCCGATGATCGCCACCTTCTCGCCCGCCTCGATCGACAGATTCAGCTTTTCGAACAGAGGTTTTCCCTGCGCATAACCCTTGCCCAGCCCCTTCGCCTCGAGAGCGAGCCGGTGCAGCTTCTCCTTCGGGTCGACCAGGAAGCGGATGAAGGCGTACTGCCGGCTGGAGGGCTTGACGTCCTCCACCTTGAGCTTCTCGATCTGCTTCATGCGCGAAGTCGCCTGGCGCGCCTTGGCCTTGTGGGCGCGGAAGCGGCGCACGAACTCCTCGAGGTCGGCGATGCGGTCCTTGGCGCGCGCGTTGGCGTTCTCCACCTGCTGCTTCGCCATCGCCGAGGCTTCCATGTAGTCGTCGTAATTGCCCGGGTAGACCCGGATGCCGCCGTAGTCGACGTCGGCCATGTGGGTGCACACGCTCGACAGGAAGTGCCGGTCGTGCGAGATGATCACCATCGTGCTCGAGCGCGCGTTGAGCACCTCCTCGAGCCAGCGGATGCTGTTGAGGTCCAGGTTGTTGGTCGGCTCGTCGAGCAGCAGGATGTCCGGGTCGCCGAACAGCGCCTGCGCCAGCAGCACGCGCAGCTTCCAGCCCGGCGCCACCGCGCTCATCGGCCCCTCGTGCTGTGCCACCGGCACCCCGAGGCCGAGCAGCAGCTCGCCGGCGCGCGCCTCCGCCGTGTAGCCGCCGTACTCGGCGTACTTCGCCTCCAGCTCGGCCGCGCGCAGGAACTCGGCTTCGCCCGCGTCCGGGTCGGCGTAAATCGCGTCGCGCTCGCGCATCGCGGCCCACATCTCGGCGTGCCCCATCAGCACCACGTCGAGCACCCGCTCGCTCTCGTAGCCGAACTGGTCCTGGCGCAGCCTTCCCACCCGCTCGTTGGAATCGATCGCCACCGTCCCCGCGCTCGGCTCCAGCTCACCGCCCAGGATCTTCATGAAGGTCGACTTGCCGCAGCCGTTGGCCCCGATCAGGCCGTAGCGGTTGCCGCCGCCGAACTTGACCGAGACGTCGGAGAAAAGGGGCTTGGCCCCGAACTGCATGGCGATGCCGGAAGCGACGATCACTTGAGGGTTTCCAGAAACAAAAAAGCTGGCCGCGGCCAGCTTTTGAATGGGTCCAACTGCGAGGCCGCATTATAGCAGCCCCGCTGTTGCGGCCTTCAGACCGGCTTGATGTTCGCCGCCGCCGGCCCCTTCTGTCCCTGCGTCACTTCGAAAGAGACCTTCTGTCCCTCCTGCAGCGACTTGAAGCCCGAACCTTCGATCGAGCTGTGATGCGCGAACAGATCCTTGCCGCCGTCATCCGGCGTAATGAACCCGAAACCCTTCGCGTCGTTGAACCACTTAACGGTACCTGTCGGCATATCGTTCCTGCTCCTGAAATTAATGCGTTTGTGCGAGTCTGTCCGAGCCCGCTTCGGGCACGATGATCAAGGAAGGGAATCGACTGCCACTAAGGAGCCGCTTTTGGCGGTAAAAGGGACCAGTGTTCGCATACTCTTGAGATCCTGCGCCGCCAATGTACCACGGTCCGTCCGCTCAGCGCATCAGGGCCCGATATAGGAACGGCAGGCTGACATCCATCCGGTAGTCGATGTCGGAGTGGTCGTCGTCGAACTCCTCGTAGCGGTGCCTGATGCCCGCCTGGGCCAGGCGCTGCGACAGGAGGCGCGCGCCGAAGTGGATGTGGTACTGGTCGCGCCAGCCGCAGTCGACGTAGATCCCGCGCAGCGACTTGAGGCTGGCCTTGTGCTTTGCAACAAGGTTGATCGGGTCGTGGCGCCGCCAGTTGCGCCAGCGCGCCTCGATCGCCTCCCCCGTCTCGGCGTTGAAAGGGATGCGAAAGCCGTTCGGTGCCCGCGGGTCGGGGTCGTAGGTGGCGGCCATGCACAGATTCATCAGGGCGAGGCCCTCCCTGCCCGATACCTTCTCCTTCTTCCACACCTGCTGCAGAAAGCGCCTGATGCGGCCATCGTCCAGTCCCGCTTCCAGTTTTCTGTTGCGGGGGATTTTCTGCGGGCCGGGCTTGCGCTTGGGCAGGCGGTACTTGGCGAGCTCGTTGAGGGTGTTGGGCCAATCGTGCCAGTAAACGAAGTCGAAGTAGGCGTCCCCCGAGTGGTCGGCGACCGCGCCCCAGTACTTCGAATACTTCATGCCGTGAAGGATCGCGCCGTAGCCGCCCGAGGACTTGCCGAAGCAGCCGCGGTGCTCCCTGCCCGCCAGCGTGCGGAACTCGCGCTCGACGAAGGGAATGATCTCGCGCGTCAGGTAGTCCGCGTAGTCGCCGATCGCCGAGGAGTTGACGTACTGGTTGCCGCCGAGCGCAGTGAAGCAGTCCGGAAAAACGATGATCGCCGGTCCCATCTTCTGCTCGCGGATCAGCCGCGCCGCGCGCTCGGGCACGTTTTCGCCGAAAGGCTTCCAGTTCGCGTGCGCGAGCCCCGAGCCGGTGAAGCCGACCAGGTCGTACAGCACCGGGAAGCGCTTGCCCTTGCCGCCGCTCGCGCCCAGGTCGTTCTGCGGCGGCAGCCACACCCCGACCTTCCTCACGTGCGGGTCGCCGAGCGGGTTGCCCTTGAGGATCCTGGACGTGTGCTCGAGCACGACGAACGTACCGGCGGGGCCCCTGGCTCGTTTCAACGTCATCTGCGTTCGCCTCCTTGGCGGATGATAGCGAATCCGCGCGCGACCATACTTCGCCCGCGGTTGTGCGCGATGCGCCCGGGTCTTGCCAGATTGTCCGGCCAAGCTCTCCCCGACCAACTCAGGGGGATGCCATGAAGCTCGCCGCCGCCGCGAAGCCCGCCGTCATCGCGCTGCTCGCCCTGGCGCTGTTCGTGCCGGTGACGATGATCCAGGGACTGATCGCCGAGCGCCAGGCGCGCCGCGACGAGGCGGTCGCCGGCATCGCGCACGGCTGGGGCGAGCGCCAGACGCTCGCCGGCCCCTATCTCGCCGTGCCTTACCAGCGCACCCGGACCGAAGTGGTGCGCGAGACGATCGACGGCAAGCCGCGCGTGCGCCGCACCGAGCGCACGGTGTCGCGGCTGCTGCGGCTGCCGGCGAACTTCGGCCTCGCCGATACAACGGGCCGCATCAAGTGGGGCACGCCGCGCCTCGTCATCGGCGTCACCGACCCGGGCGGCATCCGCAGCGTGTCGGCGCTCGTGATCGGCGGCCGGGAGCACGGCTTTCTGCCCGGCCCGGGCGACGGCGCCGCCGCGGCGGGCGGCGTGCACGCCGAGCTGCCGGAGCTGCGCGCGGCGCAGGCGCAGTCGCTGCAGTTCACCTTCTCGATCGAGATCGCGGGCTCCGAGGCCTTCGCCCTCGCGCCGCTGGGAAGCGACACCGGCGTGACGATGCGCTCCGGCTGGCCGCATCCCTCCTTCGGCGGGCGCTTCCTGCCGCTCAGCCACGAGATCGGGACGCAGGGCTTCAGTGCCCGCTGGCAGGTCTCGCGCTACGCCGCGCCGGGCGTCTCGGACAAGCAGGCGCTCGCGGTGTCCTTCGTCCAGCCCGCGGGCCTGTACCAGAAGCTCGAGCGCGCCTCGAAGTACGGCTTCCTCTTCATCGGCCTAACCTTCGCCGCCTTCCTGCTGTTCGAGCTGCTGCGGCGCCTCGCCATCCACCCGATCCAGTACGCCTTCGTCGGCCTCGCGCTGGCGATGTTCTTCCTCCTCCTCACCGCGCTCTCCGAGCACATCGCCTTCGCCGCCGCCTACGCCCTCGCCACCCTCGCCTGCGCCGGCCTCATTGCCGGCTACCTGGTGCGCGTCCTGCGCAGCGCAAGAACCGGCCTCGCCTTCGGCGCCGCCCTCGCCGCGCTGTACGCGATGCTCTATGCGCTGCTCCAGGCCGAGGACTACGCCCTGCTGGGCGGCACGCTGCTGCTGTTCGCCCTGCTGGCGGCCGTCATGATGACGACGCGGCGCATCGACTGGTACCGCCTGGCCTCCTCCAGGGCGGCGTAAGCCGCCGGGGAATATTCCGGCGCGGCCCTTGTTCACGGCACGTGGATGTGTCACCGTCCCCGGTGTTCGCATCCGCGGGAGCGTGCCGGCCCCATGCTGCGGGACATCCCCTCCTCGACCTCCTCCGGCGGCGACCTCGCGCAGGCCCCGCCGCGCGAGGTCTTTGCCTCGATCGCCGCGGCGCTCGACGCGCGCGTGGTCGGCCAGCCCGCGCTGACCGAGCGGCTGCTGATCGCGCTGCTGTGCGACGGGCACGTGCTGGTCGAAGGCGTGCCGGGGCTGGCCAAGACGACCGCGGTCAAGACGCTCGCCGAGCTGCTGGAAGCCGACTTCCATCGCATCCAGTTCACCCCCGACCTGCTGCCGGCCGACATCACCGGCACCGAGGTGTTCCGCGCCGAGATCGGGACCTTCGAGTTCCGGCCGGGCCCGGTATTCCGCAGCCTGGTGCTCGCCGACGAGATCAACCGCGCGCCCGCCAAGGTGCAATCGGCGCTGCTCGAGGCGATGGAGGAGCGCCACGTCAGCGTCGGCCGCGCGACCTATCCGCTGCCGGAGCTGTTCATGGTCATGGCGACGCAGAACCCGATCGAGCAGGACGGCACCTATCCGCTGCCCGAGTCGCAGCTCGACCGTTTCCTGCTGCACGTCCAGGTCGGTTATCCCGCGCCCGACGCCGAGCACGCGATCCTGCAGCTCGCGCTGGCGGAGGCGCGAGAGACGCTGTCCGGCGACGCGCGGCGCGCGCCGGCGGCGGCGATCGCGTCCGCGGCGCAGGTGTTCGGCGCCCGGCGCGCGGCGCTCGCGCTGCACATGGCGCGCGCGCTCGAGCAGTACATCGTCGAGCTGGTGCTGGCGACGCGCGAGCCCGGCGCCTACGACGCGGAGCTCGCGCCGCTGCTGCGGCTAGGTGCGAGCCCGCGCGCCACGATCGGGCTGGACCGCGCGGCGCGCGCGCACGCCTGGCTCGCCGGGCGCGACTACGTTTCGCCCGAGGACATCCACGCGGTCGCCCCGGACGTGCTGCGCCACCGCCTGATGCTGAGCTACCAGGCTCGCGCCGACGGCGTCGGCGCCGACCAGATCATCGCGCGCCTGCTCGCGCGGGTGCCGGTGCCGTGACACCGCGCGGCGTGCGCCCGGAGCACGCGGCGCTGCTCGGCCTGCGGCGCTACGGCGCCGAGATGCGCAGGCTGCTTTCGCTCGACGCCGAGCGGCACGAAGCGGCGCAGGCGTCCGCGGCGCGCAGCCAGGGCATGGACTACGCCGAGTCGCGGCCCTATTCGCCGGGCGACGACGTGCGGCGCATCGACTGGCGCGTCACGGCGCGCACCGGGCGCGCGCACACCAAGCTGTTCCAGCTCGAGCGCGGCAACGACCTCTACTGCATCGTCGACCAGCGCGCGCCGATGCACTTCGGCACGCGCGCCGCGTTCAAGTCGGTCGTCGCCGCCGAGCTCGCCGCGCTCGCCGGCTGGGCGGCGGCCGCGGGCGGCGACCGCTTCGGTGCGCTGGTGGCCGGCGCACGCGGCGCGAGCGTGCGCACCGGCGCGGCGGAAGGCTCGACGCGGGCGCTTTGTACCGTACTCTCGGAGAAAGAGCATGAGGGATTGCCGGAAGCGGCATCCTCGCTGGACGCGCTCGCCGCGCGCGCGGCGGGCGAAGCCGCCGCCGGCACGCGCTTCGTGGTGGTGTCCGACTTCGCCGACGCCGACGCGGCGCTCGCCGGCGCGCTGAGGCTGCTGCGCGCGCGCGGCGAGGTCGACCTGCTGTGGGTGTTCGATCCGCTGGAGCTCCGCCTGCCGCCGCCGGGGCGCTATCCGCTGACCGACGGCCGCGAGCACCTGATGCTCGACACCGCGCGCGCCGAGGTGCGCGCGGCGCACGCGCGCGAGGTCGCGCTGCGGCGCGCGCGGCTGGCGCGCTTCGCCGTGCAGCCCGGCGTGCGCTGGCGCGCGGTGGCCACCGGCGAGGATCTGCTGGCCGCGCTCGAGCGGCCGTTCGCCCCGGGCGTCCTGCAATGATCGCTCGCGGCGCGATGCGATGATCCCGGACCCCGAGCTCGCCGCGCGGCTGCGCGACCTGCATCCGCCACCCGCGCCGCCGTGGTGGCCGCTCGCGCCGGGCTGGTGGCTCGCCCTGCTGGCGGCCGCCGTGCTCGCCGCGCTCGCGCTGCGCTACGGGCCCGCCGTGTGGCGGCGCCTGCGGCGGCGCCGGCGCCTGTTGGCGGCGCTCGGGGCCTGCGTCAGCCCCGCCGAGGTCTCGCAGCTGCTGCGCGCGGCCGCCCTCGAGCGCTTCCCGCAGCACGAGGCCGCCGGGCTGCACGGCGCGGCGTGGGTCGAATTCCTCGAGGCGCGCGACCGCGTGCCCGGCCGCTTCGCCACGCTCGGCGAGGCACTCACCGAAGCGCCGTACCGCCCACCCGCTGCGCCGGGCGACGCGGCCGAGCTTCGCGCGGCGGCGCGCGGCTGGCTGCGCGCGGTGCTCTAGGGGCGGCGCCGATGCTCGAGTTCGCCTGGCCCTTCGTCGCCGCCGCGATCGTCCTGCCGTGGCTCGCGGCGCGCTTGGCGCCGCCCGCGGCCCCGTTCGCGGCGCCGCTGCGGGTGCCGTTCCTGTCCGCGGCGCGCGCCTGGCAGGCCGGCGCCCGCGCGCGCGTCGGCGTACGCACGGTACTCGCGCTCGCCGCCTGGTCGATGCTGGTCGCGGCGGCGTGCCGGCCGCAGTGGGTCGGGGCGCCGGTCGAAGTGCCGCAGAGCGGGCGCAGCATGCTGCTCGCGCTCGACGTCTCGGGCAGCATGGGCGACCCGGTCCCCGGCGGCGGCATGGGATTCGAGGTCATGAGCCGCACCGCGCGCGCGTTCATCGCCGGCCGCGCCGGCGACCGCGTCGGCCTCATCGTGTTCGGCTCGAAGGCCTACGTGCAGGCGCCGCTGACCTTCGACCTCGGGGCGGTGGCGCGCATGGTGGACCAGACCTTCATCGGCCTCGCCGGCGAGGGCACCGCGCTCGGCGACGCGATCGCGCTCGGCGTCGCGCGGCTGCGCGCCATGCGGCGCGGCGAGCGCGTGCTGATCCTGATCACCGACGGCTCGAGCACCGAGGGCGCCGTCGGCGTGCCCGACGCCACGCGCCTCGCGCGCCTGTACGGCGTGCGCGTCTACGCCATCGGCGTCGGCGTGCCCGGGACGGGCGGGCGGCAGCCGGGCGTGGGGCTGGACGAGCCGGTGCTCGAGCGCGTCGCGGCGCGGACCGGCGGCCGCTACTTCCGCGCCGGCAACAGCGAGGCGCTCGGGCGCATCTACGCCGCGCTCGAGCGCTACGAGCCGGTGGCGCGCGACGAGCGCCATGTCCTGCCGACCACCGAGCTCTACCCGTGGCCGCTCGGCCTCGCGCTCGCCCTGGCGCTGGCGGCGCTGCTGGCCGCGCAGTTCTCCAATCGACGGCAGCGGCACGGATGATCGAATTCCTGCGCCCGGGGTGGCTGCTGGCGCTGGCGCCGGCGCTTGCGCTGCTGTGGGCGTGGTGGCGAGCGCGCTCCGGGGCGGCGCCGTGGCGCCGGCTCGTCGACCCCGAATTGCTCGCGGTCCTCGCCCAGCGCGCGCCGGCCACCAGCGCGCGCAGCGCGCTGGGGATCGCCGCGGCGCTGCTCGTGCTCGCCTGCGTCGCGCTCGCGGGACCGTCCTGGCGCGCGCGGCCCGCGCCGCAGGTGCGCGACCTCTCCGCGCGCGTCGTCGTGCTCGATCTCTCGCCTTCGATGGACGCGATCGACGTCGCCCCGAGCCGCATCGCGCGCGCGCGCGCCGCAGTGGCCGACATCCTGCGCGATTCGGGGCACGCGCAGCTCGGCCTGGTGGTGTTCGGCGCCGACGCCTTCATGGTCGCGCCGCTGGTGAACGATCCCGCCGCGCTGGTCCACCTGCTCAAGGGCCTCGACACCGCGACCGTGCCGCGCGCGGGCAGCCGTCCCGACCTCGGGCTCGACATGGCGCGCGCGCTGCTCGAGCGCGGGGGCATCGCGGCGGGCGACGTGATCCTGGTCGGCGACAGCGCCGGCGACGCGCGCACGCTGCAGGCCGCGCGCGCGCTGGCAAGCGACGGATTTCCGCTCTCGGTGCTCGCGGTCGGCACGCCCGAGGGCGGGCCGGTGCGGCTCGTCGACGGCGCCCTGGCGCGCACCGACCGCGGCGAGATCCTCGTCACCAAGCCGGAGCTCGCCGCGCTCGAGCGCGTGGCGCGCAGCGGCGGCGGCCGCTTCCGCCTGCTTACCCCGCACGGCCGCACGCCGCGCTTCGCGCGCGGCGAGCAGACATGGACCGTCGCGCCCGCGGCGATTTCGCGCAGCGCGAAGCTGCGGCTGGACGACGGAATCTGGTTCGTGCTGCTCGCGCTGCCGTTGGCGGCGCTGCTGTTCCGCCGCGGCTGGCTGATGGGCCTCGCCGCGTTCGCGCTCAGCTTCGCGCTCTCGCCGCCGCAGGCGCAGGCGTTCGGCTGGCACGACCTGTGGCGGCGCACCGACCAGCAGGCCGCGGCGGCGTTCGCCGCGCGAGGACCCGGCGAGCGCGCCGAGGTCCTCTCCAGGCTCGGGCCGAGGTCGCCCTGGCGCGCGCTGCTGCTCTACCGCAGCGGCCGCTACGCCCAGGCCGCCGCCCTGTTCGCCGCCAGCGACACGGCCGACGCGCACTACAACCGCGGCAACGCGCTCGCGCTCGAGGGCAGGCTCGAGGCGGCGATTGCCGCCTACAGCGCCGCGCTCGAGCGCAGCCCCACGATGCGCGATGCGCTGTTCAACCGCGCGCTGGTGCTCAAGGCGCTCGCCCGGCGCCGCGAACAGGCGCAGGGCGGCGCGCGCACGCAGACGCCGCAAGGCCCGGGCGCGTCCCCGTCCGCCGCCCCGCAGCGGCACGCGCGGGCGGAAGGCCGCAGCTCGCGCGGCTCCGCGCCGCGCAGCGGCGAAGCGGGCGAGCCGAGCGAGACAGCGCGGCGCTCGGCGCGGGAGCGCGACCGCAGCGGGCTCGCGCAGCCGCCCGGCACCGGCGCGCGGCCGCAGAATGCGCGCGAAACGGCGGAGCGGCGCCGTCTCGAGCGCCTGCTGGCGGCGGTCCCGGACGACCCCGGCGCGCTGCTCGCGAACCGCTTCGAGCGCGAGCTGCAGCTGCGCGGCGACTGGCACCACGACAAGGGGGGACCCTGGTGAGCCGCGCCCCCAGCGCGTGGGCCGTCGCGGCGCTGCTCGCCCCGCTCGCCGCCTGCGCGCCGCACGCGCGCGCCGCGCCGCCGGACCTCGCGATCGAGGCCGAGCTCTCGCCGGCGCAGGTCTACGCCGGCGCCGAGGCGCGCCTCGTGCTGCGCCTGCTGCGCGCGCCGGGCGTCGCGCCCGGCGTCCTGCTCCGGCCCGCGCTGGGCGACGCGGCCGACATCTCGCCGCTCGGCACGCTGCGGCTCTATCGCACCGAGCGCGAAGGCGTGCGCTACGACGTGCTCGAGCGCAGCTTCGCCATCGTGCCGCGCCGCGCCGGGCGCCTGGTCGTGCCGGGCGCCGAGTACGAGAGCGCGCCGAAATTCGTCGACGTGCCCGGCCAGGACGACGGCCGCGCGCCGCGCACCGCGCGCGGGCCGCAGCGCGTGCTCGAGGTGCGCGCGGTCCCGGCCGGCGCCGCCGAACCGTGGCTGCCGGCGCGCAGCCTGACGCTCGAAGAGAACTGGTCGCGCGACCCGCGTGCGCTCGCCGCCGGCCAGCCGGTGACGCGCACCCTCATCCTGCGCGCCGAGGGCCTCGCAGCCGAGCGCCTGCCGCGGCTCGCGATGCCCCGGTACCCGGCGCTGCTGGTGCGCTACGACCGGCCCGAGCTCAGCACCACCTACCGCGCCGAAGGCATCACCGGCCGCAGCGTCCAGCGCATCGTCCTCATCCCGGTCGCGGACGGCGAGGTAACCGTTCCCCCGCTGAGCGTGCACTGGTGGAACGTCGCGGCCGACGCCCCGCGCAGCGCGACCATCGCCGGCCGCAGCCTGCGCCTTAACCCCGCCCCCGTCGCCGACGCCCCGCCCGCATCGCCGCCCGTCATGTCCCTGCGCGCCGTCCTGCGCTGGTTCGCCCTTGCCACCCTCCTCCTCTCCAGCGCCTTCCTCGCCTGGCACCTGCGCCGCCAGCCCGCGCGCGACGCCCGCGCCCGCCTGCGCGAAGCCTGCCGCCGCAACGACCCCCGCGCCGCCCGCGACGCCTTGATCGAATGGTGGACCCTGGCCCGCCCGAACGAGCCCGTGCCTCTTCCATACAGGATGGGTGCCGACTGGGACGCCCCCGCCCGCGCCCAACTCGCCGCGCTCGATGCCGCGCTCTACGCGAAACGCGTCTGGGACGGCGAGGCCTTCTGGCGCGGCATGCGTGCGTGGTTACGTTCGCTGCCTTCGCAGCACGCGGCGCGGCCGGCGCCGCTGCCCCCATTGTTCAAGCTGCAGGGACGCGTGCGACTGGCGGACTCTTGATCCGATCAGCGGTCGAGCCGCGCGAACGCGACCGGGGCGGCGGCGAGCAGCGCGAGCAGGACCGCGGCGATCACCGGCACGAGGTTAAGCAGCACCGCGAACGGCAAGGCCACGAACACGGCCGCCAGCAGCCAGGGCACGCGGGGCGGGCGGCCGAGATCGGCGCCGAGCTTCTTGCGCATCCAGCGCATCGCCTTGTGCTCGCGGCCCGTGCGGCGCCCCAGCGTGCGGGCGAGAGAGCGCTCCTCCAGCCAGGACAAGAACACCAGCCCGAGCACGAACAGGCTGCCGAGCAGCATCACCGGCATGAGCAGCAGCCCCGCCAGCGCCGAGGCGGCGCTGGTGCCCACCAGCGCCACGACCGGGACCAGCCCGCAGGCGACCGCCGTCAACCCGATCAGCACCAGCACCGGGATCACCAGGCGCGCGCGCTCGCTGATGTAGTCGTGGAACCCCTCGACCTCGCGGTAGCGGCGGGCGAGCGACAACGCGTCCTCGAACGGGCCGAGCAACAGCTGGCCGAGCCGCCGCTGCACTTCCGCCTGATCCAGTATGTCCCTCATCGCCGCGCCTCCCTGCCGTCGGAATTGCCAGCGCCAGCATACGGAACCGGCGGCCAAAAAGCCGGGAACAATTCCGCACTTGCCGCCGGGGCCCGCGTATCGAAGTCCCCTTCCGTCCCGTATTCGGGAGAATTGCCCGGTCCCGTCACGAGGCGTATGAGCGCAGGCGCGCCGGGCTCAGCGCCGGTGCGCAGCCGCGGCGCGGAAGTAGAAGTCGAGCATCGCGCCCAGCGGCGCTGCGCTGCCCTTCAGCCTGCTGCGAAGCGCCGCGCCTTCCCAGCAGTCCACCAGCAGGCTGGCGAGCCCCCGGGGATCGGAGTCGGCCGGGAGGTCGCCGTTCCGGCGCGCCTCCTCCAGGGCGGCGGCGATGCGGCGCGCGATCTCGGAGAAGCACTTCTCGACCTTGCGCCGGAACACCTCGCTCACGCCGGAGAGCTCCTGCCCGAAGCCGCCCAGCAGGCAGCCGAGGTAGCCCTCGCGGCGGTAGCTCTTGGCCGTCTGCTCGAAGAACTTGCGCACGCGCACGAGCGGCGGCACGCTCTCGTCGCCGAGGCTGGCGTCGAGGCCCGCATGCACGTGCTTCATGTACTCGTCGATCGCCTGCAGCGCGAAGTCCTCCTTGTCCGTGAAGTGGTGGTAGAAGGAGCCCTTCGGCGTTCCGGTCTCCTCGAGCAGGGCCTGCAGGCCCAGGTCGTGGTAGCCATGCTTCAGCAGCATGGCAATCCCCGCGTCGAGCAGACCCTGCTTGGTCGCGTGCGTCTGCTCCATGGAAGGCGTTCGGGAAGGCATGGCGGGAAGCCGCGGCGCGGCCTCCCGTTATCTTAACTCTTTACCTTTTCGATCATATGGTCGATCACATGGCTGTGCTCGTTCTGCGGGCTGAACATCACGATCTCCGCGTCGGCGTCGACCTTGACGTTGTGCCCGGGCGGCCAGTAGAACAGATCGTTCGCCTTCACCGTTTCCTCCGCGCCGATCACGTCGGTCGTCGTGAGCTGGCCGCGCAGCACGAAGCCCCAGTGCGGGCACTGGCACATGTCGCCGTGCAGCCCCTTGAACAGCGGGCTCGTGTCCACGCCCGCCGCGAGCGTGAAGTACTCGCCGCTGAGCTGGCCGAAGCCGCTCGCGTCGCCGAAATTCCGGCGCTGCCGGATCACCGCGCCCGGGATCTCCATCCGGACGTCCACCTGGTCCTTGGACACTCGCATTCTCAGCCCTCCTTTAGTGTTGGAGACCGCCCGTCTAGACCGGTCGGTCTAGTCACAGAATAGACCAATCGGTCTAGCGCTGTCAACGGCGGCTCGCCTCGCCGCAGGCGGCCTGGCACTGGCCCGAAAGGCGGTGTATTGTCCGGCACCGATTGGCCCGATCGATGCTGAAAGGAGCCCGCCATGGCAGGCACTCGCGGCAAGAGCAGGAAAGCGGCTTCTGCGAAAGGCCGCTCCACCCGGACCCGCGCCGCGCCGCGCACGATCGTGCTGGTGGCAACGCGCAAGGGGGCGTGGCTCTTCCACGCCGACGCGGTGCGCAGGCAGTGGCGCGCGGACGGGCCGCATTTCCTCGGCCACAACGTGAGCCACCTCGTGCTCGACCCGCGCGACGGCCGCACCCTGCTCGCCGCGGCGAAAACCGGCCATCTCGGCCCGACCGTGTTCCGCTCCACCGACCTCGGCAGGACCTGGAAGGAAGCGGCCAAGCCGCCCGCGTTCGCCAAGGCACCGGAGGGGCAAACCGGGCGCTCGGTCGACCACACGTTCTGGCTCGCGCCGGGCCGCGCCCAGGACAGGGACCTCTGGTACGCGGGCACCTCGCCGCAGGGCTTGTTCCGATCGCTTGACGGCGGCATCACGTGGGAGCCGTTCTCGACCGTCAACGACGACCCGCAGTTCCGCGAATGGATGGGCACCGTGCAGGACGGCACGCCCGACGGGCCGAAGCTGCACTCGATCATCGTCGATCCGCGCGACGGCGACCATCTCTACATCGGCATGTCCGGCGGCGGCGTGCACGAAACGACGGACGGCGGCCGCAGCTGGAAAACGCTCATCAAGGGCATGGACGTGGTCGAGGGCTTCGGCTTCGACCCGGCCAGGCCCACCTTCCACGACCCGCACTGCATGCGCCTGTGCGCGACCAACCCGGACCGGCTCTACCAGCAGAACCACTGCGGCATCTACCGGCTCGACCGGCCCTCCGACACCTGGCTGCGCATCGGCCGCAGCATGCCGAAGACGGTCGGCGACATCGGCTTTCCGCTCGTGCTGCACCCGAGAAACGACAACGTCGCCTGGGTCTTCCCCATGGACGGCACCCAGGTCTGGCCGCGCACCAGTCCCGGCGGCAAGCCGGCGGCATATGACACGCGCAACGGCGGCGGGACCTGGCAGCGGCTCGACACCGGCCTGCCGAAGAGCCAGGCGTGGTGGACCGTGAAGCGCCAGTGCATGGCGGCCGACGCCTGCGACTCGGTCGCGCTCTACGTCGGCAACAGCCAAGGCGAACTGTGGATCGGCCGCGACGAAGGCCGGCGCTGGTCCTGCATCGCGCGCCACCTGCCTGAAATCTACGCCGTCGAGACCGCCGCGCTGCGCTGAACGAAATGAGGGTCCTGATCCCGAGCGCGCTGCGCTCCTACACCGAGCGCGGCGAGACCGAAGCGAGCGGCGCGACCCTCGCCGCGCTGCTCGCCGACCTCGACCGCCGATACACCGGCATCCGCTTTCGCATCATCGACGAGCAGGACCGCATCCGGCGCCACATCCGCATCTTCGTCAACGGCGAGCAGGCGCGCGACCTCTCGCAGCCGCTCGCCGCGGCCGACGAAGTCGTCATCGTGCAGGCGCTATCGGGGGGTTAACGGCGCGGAGGTCGACGGCGGACCCGCGCCGACCGGTTTTGTGCGGCGCAATATCGGCGCCGTTTTTTATCTGGAGCCGCCGGAATACGGCCCCCGGACTGGACAGCTTACGAAAACCTAAGGACACTCGGGAAGCCCCGGCCGGGATGATCGGGGACAGAGGATTCAATCAGGAGGAGTTCATGATCAATCGCAGACAGTTCACGCGGCTCGCCGCGGCGCTCGCCGCAAGCCTGGTCGCATACCCCACTCTGGCAGCGGACCCGGTGCGCGTCGCGTTCATCGACCCGCTGTCAGGACCGTTCGCCGCCGTCGGCACCAGCGGCCTGAAGCAGTTCCAGTTCACCGCCGACGAGATCAACAAGGCGGGCGGCGTGCTGGGCGGCAGAAAGCTCGAGGTCATCGGCTTCGACAACAAGATCTCGCCCAAGGAGAGCCTGATCCAGCTCAAGCGCGTGATCGGCGACGGCATCCAGTTCATCGTCCAGGGCAACTCCTCCGGCGTCGCCCACGCGCTGATCGACGCGGTGACCAAGCAGGACGAGCGCAACCCCGACAAGCGGGTGCTGTATCTGAACTACTCCGCGGTCGATCCGGCCCTGACCAACGAGGACTGCAGCTACTGGCACTTCCGCTTCGACGCCAACGCCGACATGAAGATGAACGCGCTGACCGACGTCATCGCGATGAACAAGAAGATGAAGAAGATCTACATCATCGGCCAGGATTACTCGTTCGGCAAAGCCGTCGCCGCCGCCGCCGTCAAGTATCTCGGCGAGAAGCGGCCGGACATCAAGATCGTCGGCAACGAGCTGCATCCGATCGGCAAGGTGAAGGACTTCTCGCCCTACATCGCCAAGATCAAGGCCTCCGGCGCGCAGGCGGTGATCACCGGCAACTGGGGCGCGGACATGCTCAACCTCGCCAAGGCGGCCGAGGACGCCGGGCTCGAGATTCCGTTCTATACCTATTACGCCGCGGGCAACGGCATCACCAAGGCGATCGGCGCCGGCGGCGTCGGCAAGGTGCGCCTCGTCTCCGAAGGCACCCTCAACCCACCGCTCACCAATACCTGGCGCGATGTCCTGAAGCGCTACAAGGCGAAGTACAACGAGGACTGGACCCAGCCGCGCACCTCGAACACGCTGCACATGCTCGCGCTGGCGATCAACAAGGCAGGCAGCACCGATCCGGCGAAGGTCGCGGCCGCGCTTGAAGGCATGAGCTACACGTCCTTGTGGGGCGACAAGGTGACGATGCGTGCCTCCGACCACCAGCTGCAAATGCCGGTCCGCATCCAGGTGCACACCAACAAGGGCATCGAGTTCGACTTCGACAACTCGGGCTACGGCCTGCGCAACGAGTCCACCGTCAGCGCGAAGAACGCGTCGACCCCGACCACCTGCAAGATGAAGCGCCCGTAGGCGCGCGCACCGCGGGCCGCCACGCCCGGCCGCCGTCCATCGGCGCCGGGCGCGCGCGACCTGCGCGCCGCGAATCCGCGGTCGCCGCCCCGCTGCCTAGGGAATCGTCACCCGCGTGCTCGAGCTCACCGTCTTTTCGCTGCTGAACGGCCTGGTCTACGGCCTGCTGCTGTTCATGCTCTCGGCCGGACTGACGCTCATCTTCTCGATGATGGGCGTGCTCAATTTCGCCCATGCCAGCCTCTACATGCTGGGGGCCTACTTCGCGTACTCGATCAGCACCAAGGTCGGCTTCTGGCCGGGGCTGGTCGTCGCGCCCGTGCTGGTCGGCCTGGTCGGCGCCCTGATCGAGCGCTACGGCCTGCGCAACGTGCACCGCTACGGCCACGTCGCCGAGCTGATCTTCACCTTCGGCATCGCATTCCTGATCGACGAATTCGTCCAGCTCGTCTGGGGCAAGCAGACCATGGACTATCACGGGCCTGGGATCCTCAATTTTCCGCTGTTCGCGCTGTGGGGCATCGACTTTCCGGCCTACAAGGCCTTCATGCTCGCCATCTCGATCGGGATCTTCATCGCCCTGCTTGTCGTGCTCACCCGCACGCGCGTCGGGCTGATCATCCAGGCGGCGATTTCGCATCCGAATCAGGTGGCGATGCTCGGGCACAACGTGCCGCTCGTGTTCACCGGCGTGTTCGGCTTCGGCTCGGCGCTCGCCGGCCTGGCCGGGGTCATCGCCGGTCCGGAGCTCGGCACCTTCCCCGGCATGGCGGCGGTGCTCGGCAGCATCGTGTTCGTCGTCATCGTGGTCGGCGGGCTCGGCTCGCTGTGGGGCGCGTTCCTCGCCTCGCTGCTGATCGGGATGCTGCAGACCTTCGCCGTCGCGGTCGACTATTCGCTCGGGGACCTGTTCGCCAAAATCGGGATCCCGCTCAGCAAGACCAGCGCGCTGAGCGACCTGTACACGGCCACCGTGGCGCAGATCGGCCCGATCCTGCCCTACCTGCTGCTGGTGCTGATCCTGATCTTCCGCCCGACCGGGCTGCTCGGAAAGCGCGAGGTCTGATGGCCGCCGTGGCGAGTACGGCGGCAGCGGGCCGCAAGAGCTTCCTCCGGCGCAACGCCGTCTGGTGGCTCGCCCTCGCGTTCGTCATCCTGCTGCCCCAGGTCGCGCACTCGGGCACCGCGATCGCCGTGCTCAACCAGATGTGCATCATGGTGATCTTTTCCCTGTCCTACAACATGCTGCTCGGGCAGGGCGGGATGCTGTCTTTCGGCCACGCGGTCTACTTCGGCCTCGGCGGCTACTTCGCGATGCACCTGATCCAGATCGCGAGCGCCGCGGGCTTCTTCATGCCGCTACCGCTCACCCCGCTCGCCGGCGGATTGGCCGGCCTGCTGTTCGGGCTGATCTTCGGCAGCTTCTCGACCAACCGCGCCGGCACCGTGTTCGCGATGATCTCGCTCGGCATCGGCGAGCTGATCGCCGCCTCGTCGCTCATCTTCGTCAAGTTCTCCGGCGGCGAGGAAGGCATCACGGGCGACCGGACGGACCTGACGCCGCTGTTCGGCGTGAACTTCGGCCGCGATTACCAGGTGTATTACGTGATCGCGGCCTGGATGATCCTCTCGGCGTGGCTGATGTACCGCTTCTCGCGCACGCCGCTGGGACGCATGGCCAATGCGGTGCGCGACAATCCCGAGCGCGCCGAATTCGTCGGCTATTCGCAGAAGCGCGTGCGCCTGCTGTCGTTCATGGCGGCGGGCTTTTTCGCCGGCATCGCCGGCGGGCTGTTCGCGCTGAACTACGAAATCGTCACCGAGGAGACCGTGAATCTGACGACCTCCGGGGTCGTGCTGCTGCAGGCCTACATCGGCGGCGTGGGCTTCTTCGCCGGCCCGATCGTCGGCGCCGTCGTCTATACCCTGCTGCAGACGCTGCTGTCGAACTACACCGAGATCTGGGCGTTCTACGTCGGCCTGATCTTCGTCGCCACGGTGATGTACGCGCCCACCGGGCTGACCGGAATCATCATGATGCACCAGCCGATCTACCGCGCAGGCAAGCTGCGCAGCCTCGCCCTGCCCTACCTGCAGGTCGGCGCGCCTGCGCTGTGCTGCGCAATCGGGGTGATCGGCCTGCTCGAGCTGCTGCACTTTGTCAGCGTGCGCGCGGTCGGCCAGTCGACCAAGCACCTGTTCTGGATGACCATCAACGTCGGGCAGCCGACGCCCTGGATCGTCTTTGCGCTGCTGACCGTGGGCGGGTTCCTCGTCGCGCGGCGCCAGGCGCCGAAGCTGACGGCGGCCTGGGATGCGGCGACCGCGCAACTCCACGCGAGGGGCGAGCGGTGAGCGCGGCGATCGAGCTGGTCGACCTGTACAAGAGCTTCGGCTCGACCGAAATAATCCGCGGCGTCAATCTCGCGATCGAGCGGGGCGAGCGCCACGCCATCATCGGCCCGAACGGCGCGGGCAAATCGACCCTGTACAACCTGATCACCTCGAAGTACGTGCCGACGTCCGGCCACATCCGGCTGCGCGGCGAGGACGTCACCGGGCACCCGCCCTACGAGATCAACCGCAAGGGGCTGGCGCGCAGCTTCCAGGTCACCAACATCTTCCCGCGCATGACCGTATTCGAGAACGTGCGCTGCGGGGTGCTGTGGGCGATGAACTACCGCTACTCGTTCTGGCACGACGTCGACCGTCTCGACGACGTCAGCCAGCGCAGCCTGAAGGTCCTCGAGGACATCGGCATGGCCGCGCGCGCCGACGTGCCGGCGGGCGTGCTCTCCTACGCCGAGCAGCGCGAGCTCGAGATCGGCATCACCATCGCGGGCGGCGCGGACATCATCCTGCTCGACGAACCCACCGCCGGCATGAACCGCTCCGAGACCGCGCAGACCGTGGATCTGGTGCGCCGCATCACGGAAAACAAGACCCTGGTCATGGTCGAGCACGACATGAGCGTGGTGTTCGGGCTCGCCGACCGCATCACGGTGCTGGTCTACGGCGAGGTCATCGCCAGCGGGCGGCCGGACGAGATCCGCGGCAATCCGGCGGTGCGCGAGGCGTACCTGGGCGAGGAGGTCGACTGAGCCATGCTCGAAGTCCGCGATCTGAACGCGTACTACGGCAAGAGCCACATCCTGCAGGGCGTGAGCTTCGACGTGCAGGACGGCGAGATCGTCAGCCTGCTCGGGCGCAACGGCGTGGGACGCTCCACCACCTGCAAGGCGATCATGGGGGATGTGGCGCCGTTCGGCTCGGTGCGCTTCAAGGGCGAGGAGCTGGTCGGGCTCAAGGCGCACGTGATCGCGCGCCGCGGGATCGGCTACGTGCCCGAGAACCGCGACATCTTTCCCACCCTGACGGTGCGCCAGAACCTGCTCCTCGGGCAGAAGCACGCGCGGCGCGTGGGGCGCTGGAAGATGGAAGATATGTTCGAGATGTTCGGCAACCTGCGCGAGCGCGCGGACACGCTGGGCGGCGTCCTCTCGGGCGGCGAGCAGCAGATGCTGACCATGTGCCGCACGCTGATGGGCGATCCGGACCTGATCATGATCGACGAGCCGACCGAGGGCCTGGCGCCGAAGCTGGTCGAGCAGGTCGGCCACCTGCTCGAAGCGATCGCAGGCCGCGGCATCTCCATCCTGCTGGTCGAGCAGAAGCTCACCATCGCGCTGAAGATCTCGCATCGCGTGTTCGTCATGGGACACGGCCACATCGTGTTCGAGGGAACGCCCGACGAGCTGCGCGCGAACGAGCAGGTCCGCCGCGAGTGGCTGGAAGTGTAAACGCGGCGGATCGTTCGCGATCGACGGATTCATGCGACACACGCTGATCCTTGCGGTGCTACTTGGAACTCTTTCGGGCTGCGCCTCAGCGCCAAACCTTGGGCCGTTTCCAGCTTCAAGGGCAATTCCCGCAGGCATCGATCCTCAAGTCGCAACAGCGGCGCTAGTCGAGGCAAATGTTTGTTTGTTCCGCATCAATGACTGCAGCGCTCCCGCTCTCGTCGTCTTCAGCCTCGATTCGGACGCATCATTCCCTCAATTGCGAAAGCTCGCGAACCTCACCTATTCGACCAAGAGTACGGCGCCTTCCACTGAAGAACTGAAGATTCTGGCAAAGCCGTTTGCTGATGAAACCTACCGTGGAGACGCTTTTATCAAGGTTCCGGCGTCTCTAGGCTACGGTGGCAATGCCTATATTGCGCCAATCTGGATTGAACGCGACAGGATTCCCGGCAAGCTGAGCCCGGGGATGGCGTTAAAGCTGAACGTATATATCGTTAGCGGCGCGCCATACACGACGCGTTTCCTGGGTGTTGATCCGATTGTTGGCGATAGAGTCGTCGCACCGAAATTCTGAGCTGCCTCGCTTCTGCTTGCGTGATAGGCGGCCAACAGCCCATTGGCCTTGACCCCATGCGCTCAGCGGGCAAGTAGCGCTCCTCCCTCAAACTTGGGAGTGAGCGGTCCGCTGCGCCGTGTTAGTGTTTCGGGGCGTGCCGATAAGGGAGGGAAAGGACCATGGATTGGCGAATGGTTCGGTCATTTTGTCGGGCTGCACAATTTCTGCTTCTGCTCGCACTCTTGGGCTTGGGAGGGTGCGCAGTCACCGGTCCAGTGGCGACAGAGGCCATGGACCATGCCGCCAAGGTCCAGGTCGTGCCGCCGGACAAGGCCGCGCTATACCTATTTCGACCGAATAGCTTCTACGGGCAGGCGGTCCTCGACGAGCTTGTCGTCGACGGCGAATCGCGGACCAAACTCGGTTCCGGCAACTACGCGTTCAGGCTCGTCAAGCCTGGCGAGCACGCGATCGCGGTCAGCTGCGGATGTAGTCGGCCCTCGCAACTGACGCTGCCGACCGAGCCGGGAAAGGCGTACTTCGTAAGCATCGCGGCCGATTTCTGGCGTATGCCCGGCGACCCCACCTACAAGTTTACTCAGCTGCCGCCCGGAGAGGGCCGCGCAGCGTTGAGGGAATTGCACTTGGTAGAGTGGATTCCGTAAGTGCGCCACGGATTAAAAGCGGCCGAAGAATTCGTAACTGCTCGATCCTTGGCCCGCCCTCGCGCGGGCATTGACTCCTGATCGGGGCGGAAGGGGTCAACGAATGACCGCTCCTGGCCCAAAGCGGTCATTGGCCACTGACCGCTATCGACCCTGAGCAGTCATTCGCGGGAACGCGTTGCTTCAAATAACAAGCATTGTCAGCGGCTAGATGGCGAAGTCGCAACGCTTGATTTCTGACGCAATCTGGGATTAGAGTTATTTTTGAATAACAACGAGTACGACCGTCCAGGTCGATTCTTGTTTTCTTTTCGGGTTCGCAGGGCCCGTCCTTTCGGTACGTCCTGTACCACTCTGCAAAGTTGTCGGAAGACCGCGATCCATCGAGGCGCAGCCGTGCGCGGCTCAACCGCCATATGGAGATCGGAAGCAACCGGCATCGGACCTATATTTGCGACCGGAATTTAAAGGGGTGACTTATGACCAATGGAAATGCGTACAAGGGAAGTTGCTTTTGCGGAGCGGTGCAGTTCACGGTGACGGGCGAACCGGCTGGCATGGGTTATTGTCATTGCAGTGACTGTCGGCTCTGGTCAGCGGGTCCGGTGAACGCCTTCACTCTGTGGAATCCCGACGCGGTAAAGGTGACCCAAGGTGCGGACAAGATCCGTACCTACAATAAGACCGCGAAAAGCTCGCGCAAGTGGTGCGCGACCTGCGGGGGCCACGTCTTCACCGACCACCCGCTGTGGAAGCTCGTTGACGTTTATGCTGCCGCGATACCGAGTTTCCCGTTCAAGCCAGGGGTGCACGTTAACTACCAAGAAACGGTCCTGCACATAAAAGATGGATTACCGAAAATGAAGGATCTTCCCAAGGAAATGGGTGGTTCGGGCAGTGCGATACCCGAATAGAACGGCGCGTTGGCAGCTTTGCCTGCAACAACGGGTTCTTGCGGGCAGGTTGAAGGCTGCCTTGCCCGACTCTGTTGTGCCTGACTACGGGCTGCAAGCGGTCGCGTGCCCCGACGGTTGAGCGAGATCGTTGTTCGAGCGTCCGCTACTGGCCGAAAGCGGATATTGGGGGGCTAGGTTTTACGCGACCTCCATCCGGCAGTCGCAGGGTAATTGGAGGTCGGTTATATAGCGTTCAAACCCCGTGGCACGCCGCCCTTGGACCGCTTCTCGCGGCTCTGCGCGAGTACCATCGGAACCGGGCTCTAGGAGGGGGGGCCATGCAAGCGGGAAAAAATAGCGCTGCCACCGGCTACGCACCGCCGGTACCCAAGCTGCGCCTCGTCCCGGCGTTAGAAGCTTCCGTGTTGTCGCTCGCGGTTGCCCTCACTGTTCATCGCTGGGGGTTTTTCGCCCCGTCCCACAGCCCGCGTCCGGGGGATTATCCCTTGTCCGCATCGGACGTTGTTCTCGGCACGCTGCTCCCTGCTTATCTGTTCCTCTGGGTTGCGTATTCCGTGTGGCGCAACCGGCGCGGATTTCGCGCGTGGGGCTCGGACAGGACCATGCTTTGCGGCCTGCGCATCGTGCTCCAGCCGGTGTACTGGCTTTTCGGCATGGTGATGCTGACGCTGATCGCCCTGCCTGCCTGTCAAGATTGCACGATTCGTCAGCAGAACGCGTTGATGGTTGCCTTGGCGTCAAATCTTAAAAATCCGGTGACCGATCGCGCGCAGGCAAACGGGACCCTCACCGGGTCGGGCGCGGGCATCGAAGTGAATCCCGATCGATGGATTACCGCGGGCCTCGTCGGGCGCGACGGTGCCGTGATCACTTACAACGGCAGATTGAGGATGCTGGGGGTTCTTCTGCCGGAAATGCGCCGCGATCAGGTAACTTGGTCCTGCGAGG
>Ga0315556_1000533_pt1 | contig 23748 bp, 15 predicted proteins | sample SalMarSW160310MG_FD_202112 | JGI IMG/M metagenome (GOLD analysis project Ga0315556, IMG submission 202112) | Salt marsh sediment microbial communities from the Plum Island Ecosystem LTER, Massachusetts, United States - Salt Marsh Sediment SW1603-10 ...
TAAATGAAAACACCGAAATCAAAAAAATTCTTGTTGGCGATGGGCAAATTCTGGGCAAGAGTAAAGCAATCCAGAACATTCTAGAAATAATTGATAAGGTCGGTCCTCTTGATACAAGAGTTTTAATTACAGGTGATAACGGCACAGGCAAAGAATTGGTTGCCAGAGCTTTACACAACAAAAGCAGCCGAAAAGACAAACCTTTTATTGAAGTGAATTGTGCAGCAATACCCAATGAACTAATAGAATCTGAGTTATTCGGTCACGAGAAAGGATCTTTTACAGGAGCGTCACAACAAAGAATTGGCAAATTTGAACTGGCAAATAAAGGTACAATCTTTCTGGATGAGATTGGCGACATGAGTCTACAGGCTCAGGCAAAAGTATTAAGAGCAATTGAAGATAGTAAAATCGAAAGAGTAGGAAGCGGGAAAAAAATTGAAATTGATGTCAGAATTTTATCAGCTACAAACAAAGAGCTTAAAACAGAAATCGAGAAGGGAAACTTCAGAGAAGATCTTTATCATAGACTAAATGTTATTCCCATTCATATTCCGCCCCTTAAAGATAGAACTGAAGATATACCGATACTCGCTGAACATTTTGCAAAAGATATTACTGCAAAACACAAAAAGCTACCGGTAAAATTTGATGATGAAGCACTGAAACTACTTCAAATTCAGCAGTGGAGCGGAAATGTAAGAGAACTCAGAAATATGATAGAAAGAATCATAATCATTATAGACAAAAGACAAATATCGAAAAAAGATATCGAGCTTTTATTCAGTCCGGCTAAATCAAATGTTGGAGACATAATTGCTGACAGCAATTCATTTCAGGAATTTAAAGAGAAAGCAGAAAAAGCCTTTATTCTCAAGCAGCTCAAAAATAACGATTGGAACATTAGTAAAACCGCTGAAGTGCTTGAAATACAAAGGAGCCACCTCTATAATAAAATGAAAAAATACGAAATCGAAAAGGAAGAATGATCATGGGAAAGACTATTTTTTCTAAAATTATCAACAAAGAAATACCTGCTGATATTGTTTATGAATCAGAACTTGTACTGGCGTTTAGAGATATAAAACCACAGGCACCTGTTCATATACTTATAATACCAAAGACGGAGATCTCAAAAGTTACTGATTTGAAACGCTTTGAACATGCAGGTTTGCTTGCCGAAATGTTCGATGTTGCAAATAAACTAGCAAAGCAAATGGGTATTGAAAAAGAGGGTTTCAGACTTGTTCTAAATTGTGGGGATAACGGCGGGCAAGAAGTATATCACTTGCATATGCACTTGCTGGGTGGCCGCAAAATGAATTGGCCTCCCGGTTGATTGTTTAACTTACATCTCCGCTGAAAATATTTTCATCAAGGAATATAGCATTTTTTCCTTAAAAATTGGTTTTGATATAAACTCACTGAACCCTGTCGCTATGAACTTTTCTTTATCTCCAGGAAGTACATAAGCAGTGACAGCTATGATGGGAACATTTTCATGAGTGGGCATTTTTCGAATTAACTTTAATGCATCCAGGCCATTATATTCCCCCTGAAGATTTATATCCATAACAATAAAATCAAAACTATCACTGTCCAATAAAGGTAAAGCTTCTTCAAAACTAACCGCAAATTTAATTTCCTTTAACTCTTTCATTTGAACTTTGAAAAGTATCTGAGAATCTACCTGATCTTCGATATAGAGACATCTTAATTTTGATAAATCAATTTTAATTGGAGTATCACCTGAAACTGAGCTATCAGTCTCTTCCTCATTTTTAATTTCATCAACTATAGCTTCGAAATCTGATGCTAGCTCTTGTTCGGCTTCCAATTCAGTATCACTCGCAGTTTCCTGTTCCTGATCAGCTTCCTGTACCTGATCAGTTTCCAATTCAGTTTCACTCACAGCCTCCTCTGCCTGATCAGCTTCCAATTCTTTAAGTTCCTCTTCAATTGTATTAAGATCTTGTTTTACTTCCGAAGCTGACTCATCTGTCAGTTCTTCTATAGCCTGTTCAATTTTGCCATCGTTAATTTCAACTTTAACTGGTTCAGGTTTTTCATTTTTTCTAAATTCAATCGGGAAAATAAAAAATAAGTCCTCATTATTATCCACTACTGATATTTCGGCTTTCCCATTTAATATCCTCAAAATTGCTTTGGCAAGTTCGAGACTTAGCCTGGAAATACCGAATTCTTTAGAATCGAATTTCTCACCAAGGAACCCATTTTTATAGAATTCAAATAAATACTTAGTAGCATGGTCATAATTATCTTTGATGGAAACGATAAATTCATTTTCATTTTTAGGATAAGCTGAGAAATATATTTTCTTTTCCCTGGTTAAGCCAACAGCAAATTTTACCAACAGACTAATAAGATTCTGAAATCTTTCCCTATCTGTCTTAAATTTAAGTGAGGACGATATTTTGCCATAAGCAAACTCTATCTCTTTCGGTCCCGTAATTTGTTTAATATTGCTTTGAAGTTCTTCTATGATTTCAGTAGCTGCCACTGTTGAAATGTTCAGATCAATATTGTTTTTTTGAATATTAGAATACTCTATGACCCCATTCATCGTATTGAGCAATCTTTCCCTGTTTTGATTAATGATATCAGCCGACTCTTTTTGCTCAGGAGTTAAGTTGCTAATACTGTCGGTTAAATCCTGAACAAAACCAAGAATAACATTTATGGGTGTTAATATTTCGTGAAATAAACCGGATAGGAATGAAGGCTCCACTTTTTCAGAATATCCAGAAGTAACAGTTGCAAAAGTGTTTTCAACCGGTTTCTCAATAAAAACCTCATTGACAACTTCCTTAGTCTCTAAAGAAGGCTCTTCTTTCTTTTTCACTAATATAGTATAAGATTCTGTTTCATTTTTATAATTAAGAACAGGAACTGCAGTAAGTTCAGCTTCAAAAGATTCACCATCCGAACTTTTCATACTGACGTTTAATGACACTACATCTTTTAGCGGGTCCTTAAAGACAGAAGTATTTACGTTACCACGGTCCTCATCAATCAAATATGAAGCAAAAGAACTGTCTTTAAAATCTGCTTTTTTATGCCCCAGCTTCTCGCAAGCGGTCTCATTTACAAATGAAATAAATCCACCTGTATCTGTTACAAATATCAGGTTATCATTATTGTCGAATATAGCATCAAACGATTTATTTTTTTTCTCAAGTTCAAGCTTTTCTGTAACGTCCCTGATTATATTAAATTGGGCGTCACTGTCGTTATGCTTAAATGCCCTTTTGTTCAATTCTACAAAAACAGAAGAGCCGTCTTTTCTTTTATGTCTGTAAGGACCCGAAAATTTGTCTTCATCGAGTTCATTTTTTGAGGTATCTAAAAGAGTTTGTATATCCTCTGTTGTATAAAGATCAGTAAGATCCATCTGGAGAAACTCGTCTTTAGTATACCCATAAAGATCAAGTGCCGCACTATTAACATCAAGAAATCTTAAATTTTCAGTGTCATAAATAAAAATCGGTTCAGGATTATTATCTACTAATAATTCGTACATTTTACCTTTCCTTACAAATAATTTTCCCGGATCAAAATACTCTTCTAAATTTTCAATAAAAATTGAAATGCCTTCAAATTCAAATTTATCATTATAAATTTTGTTAAGCTGAAGAGAAATTTCACCTGAATATATTTTTTTAAACTTTTTTTGACTATCTAGTTCATATTTTTTTGTGTCTGCTGAAGATAAAATAAATTGGTCAATTATTCCAACTATATCTTCCGGCAATATCTTATTATAACTTAATCTCCTTAAATCAGGAAATTCATTCTCAAATAATTTACGAAATTCTTCAGTGGCTTGCTTAAATATTCCCTCCTTATCGATTAATGCAATAGGTTTTGGGAAAAACTGTAATAAATTATCGGCTGAATTAAAAATATCTGAAATCCCTGCCTCCTGAGCAGGCAAGGCAACTGACTGCGTAACCCCTATTATAGCTAATACATTATTATCAACATCACTTAATGGGATTTCAATTGTTTGATAATTCTTTCTCGCATTAAATGTATTCAAAGGCATACCCTCAACAATTAAGCAGTTCAGGGATTTTTGAAGGTATGAAACCAACGAATTCTGGAACTCAATCATATGAGCAGGTAAAAATGAATTAACCGGCTTTCCCTCTACCTGTGAAATAGAAACTCCCAGGTTGTTAGCCAATTTATCATTCAAGATCTGATAATTTCCTTCTATATCCTGGATCCAGAACAGTTCATCAAGATTATCTATTGCTTTTTGAACTTTTTCTTTTCCTATGTAAGTAAATGGATAAAGAGATTTTATTTCCTCAAGTATATCCAGAATCTCTGTATTATGAATTATCTCTTTAAAATCTTTAGTCTTAACAATTACTTCTGTTATACCTCCAATTACTAATCTATTTTTATCCGTTTTGATTCTGCAAAAAATAAAGTCAGTATCTTTTTCTATATAAGAATTCAATATTAACGCAGCATCAAGATCATCGCCGGATTGAAGTATAAACTTCATACCGATTGTGATTGGCTGCTTTATAGGCAGCTTTTGAGTAATGATTAATTTTAGTTCTTCTGCAGAAGCATCGTCAAGGTTGGAAAATATATCTCCTCTTTGATCACTGAGCCCCAATAATTGAGAAGCTTCGTCATTATATGATAATATTTTACCATTTACATCTAATACCAAAAATGGGGCATTGAGATGCTGAATCAGTGCTTCGAATAAATTACTTGATTTATTTTCTGCATCCAATATTTACCATCATCATTTATTTTGTGTAATTATATTTTAATAGATACTGCATAATTTAATAAATAACCCCCTATTTATTTGTTACTCATTGAAAGATACAAACCCGGATTGGTTTAATAACTATGAATCCGGAATTAAACACTGCCTATACCTAGTTTTGTTAACTATTAAGGCCCTATGAATTTGGTCGATTATAATCAAGATAATAGGTCCTTGACTCATTCGGCTTCATGTCATTAATATATACATAGACTACCTTACTAATTTTATCATAATCGAAAGTGGCCTTTTTAGTACCAATGATTTCTGTGCTTAAAACAATATTGCTGGCCGGTGCATTTATCTCAAGTTGTATGACAAGATTATTAACTGTAAAAGTTCCCGGGTTAGAAATTGTTAAAGCTATTCTCTTCGGACCTCTTTGATCTGTTCTTATTTGTACATTACTTTTCTCAGCATACCATTTTTGAATGTCATCACCTGTGGCAATCCAGAAATTTTTCTTCTTTAGCTCATTAATTACCTTCCCAACTACTTTTATATTAGAAGTATCACACTGGTATTCTGTGTGCATCTTAAACACATACATTCCACCTTCAAAAAGTATTCTATCAACATCTTCCTGATATGTATAGTATTGAAATTCAGGTTGAGTTAAACCAAAATCGCGGATAATTTCATAATCATCACGGGCTGTTTTGGTCATAGTCGTAATTCTTTTACCGCCAATAATTATATTCTTAGGCACGGAGCGGCCCGTCAAGGAATCAGTCAAAACATAGTTGTAGCCGTCATTAATTAATGCTCTTAAAGTATTTTGATCAAATAATCCATGGTATGGTATTGTACCAACTACTTTCTCTCCAGTTATTCCCTTAAGCACAGCTTTTGCATTATTCAATTTCTGAACCTGAGTATCATAATCATTAAGTGAATTAATAGTGTCGTTAATTGAACTCAAATAACCTATATCAACAAGAGAAGCTATTTCACCGTATCTTGATAATGATCTTATTAGCTCTTTGTTCGATTTTGCAATATCAGAATTAATAAAAAATGTTGCCTTCACTTTCTTTACTTTTAATACACTTAATAAATTTTGAATATTATACTGATCCTTATTTACTACGGGAGCAATCATAGCTGCGGCATCATAACCTGCAGGCCAGTCTTTTGCGAAGGCGATTGGTTTATATGTTAACCATTTAATTGAATTATTAAATAACTTATCAAAGTATACATAGTCATCTTGAGCACCAACAATAGAATTTATCTCGAAACCCATCCAGACAAATCGGCCTTTTCCGTATGTACCGGAAGCAATGCCTGCACTCTTTCTTATATTTTCTCTGACCAATCCACTATCTACTTTATAATTATACCAAAAGCTGACTTGGGTAGTTCTAGGCTCCATCACTTCTGCAGCAATTGGCCTGTCCCACGTTGCAACTCTCAGCGGATAACCCGTTGGGATATTCGCAGTAATAGGCAAATTTCCTCTTAATGTATGAAGTTTCGTGAACTTATCGTTATTAATTTCCTTTTTGAAGTTTAATCCAAAAACTTCTGTAAAGAAGTTCCATCCTCTCCACTTACCGTCGTCAGAGTAAGAAGCGGTACCACTTGTTGCAAATATGCTTCCTCCACCATCAATGTATTTTTTAATTTCACTTATTTCTTTATCGCTCAATGACCTTGAGCTTGGTAGAACCAAGAGATTATATTTAGCGATCTGGCCAAGTTCAATGGTTTTATCTGTAATGATATCGTATTTCGATTTAGAATTATCTAAGAACCTTTCCCATGTAGTAATATTATCATTTAAAGATGTATTTCCTTCCGGCAGCATATTTTCAGTATACTGCGAATATAATACACCTACTGTCGGTTCATTACTATTTAGAATACCTTTTATAACATTTGTGTCCGGGATTAATTCTTTCGCATCAAATGAACCGTATACTCCCTGCAGAATAAAAAAATAAGTCAATACTGCGCCGACTAAGAAAACTAGTCCGCTTAAAAGAATAAGGCCCTGGTTAATGCCACCCTTTTTCTTTTTTATCGCCACTTAAGAGCTCCTGTCTTTTTGCTATCTTCCTGTGGAGTTACATAACCTTCAGAAGTATACTTCAAGAACTTTGAACCGGTAGATTTAACCCGGCTTCTTTCGGATGCAACTGCAGCCTCTTTAGATTTTTCAGCATTGTACTGCTGAGGCTGGGGTGTAAATTTCGCTTGTGACGCCTGTTTTTCTTGGCTCATAAATATCGGCTGTCGCTGAGATGCGTAGCCAGAGGATTTTTCAGCGTAAACAGGAAATTGTTCCTGCCCTGCTGCAGGTGTCACCAGTTCGCCTTTAACTTCTGCTGGTTTAGGCACAGTAGTCCGCACTTCTTTTGCTTCTCTAACCTTATAGAGAATATAAGCGCCGATTGCCAATATAAACGTACTTATTGTTGCAACCAGAATGATTGTTGATAAAATAGGAATTAGTTCCATAATGCCCTCATAAAGTTTGATTTATTTATAATTAAATCTTTCATCTGCTAGCTCCGACTCTTTCTAGTTTTCCCCAAGTCATCCTTACGCCCAAAAATTCCTCAATCGTAGACATAAGTTTGCTAACATCTATTATAAGAATGAAAAACATTCTATAAATTAAAGAGTAACCCACCAATCTGAATTCTTCCTTTTCAACAGCAACACAGTACAAAGCTGTAACAAGATCAAGAAATGCAAGCCCAGCCCACCAGAAAAAGATTAGTGATGTAAATCCAAAAAAGACAGCTGCAATTATAAAGAACAGATTTGCAGCTATATTCATTGCCGGCCATATTAATGCTTCATAGAACATTGTCCAGAGGATAAATGTATCGCCAAAATTGATCGTTGGATTAAACATCAGCTTTTTATGTTTTCTGATTGACTGCAATATTCCCCTTGTCCATCTATAACGCTGTTTCAAAAGCTGCGGCAATTTTTCAGGTGCTTCAGTGTATGAAATAGAATTGGGTTCATAATATATTTTCCAGCCGTTGGCCAATATCTTAAGTGTTAAATCTGCGTCCTCGGCAAATGTGTCGCTTGAATAGTACCCTGCCTCTTCAATTGCTCTTTTTCTGAACAATCCTATAGGGCCGGGAATTATATTAACTAATTTTACAAAGCTCTGGGCACTCCTTGCCATATTCAGGCCTTCGATATATTCTAATGCCTGAAGATCTGTAAATAACTTCCCTCTGTTAAGTACTTTTACATTTCCTGCAACGGCACCTATTTCCGGATTTGTAAAGTGTCTTACAGCAACATTTATGGAATTAGGAGTTAACTGACTATCGCCATCCATACAAAGCACAATTTCCGCTTTCGAATGTTTTATACCTGCATTGAGAGCCTGTGACTTTCCACCATTAGGTTTATTTATAAGCGAAACCTTAATATTTCCCCTTAATCCTTTTTGATATCCTACCAGGGTTTCAGCAACTTCTTTTGTTTTATCAGTTGATCCATCATTTACAATAATAATCTCATAATTTGAATAGTCAAGTTCTAATAAAGATTTTACAGAATCTACAACTACTTTCTCCTCATTATAAACGGGAACTATAATAGAGACGAATGGGAAAAAACGCGCTGTCGATTTATATGTGTATTCGTTTACATACATATACGCCATTACAAGAATAGCAAAGTACCTGAACAATAACACAAAAAGAAAAATTATCAGCGCAACAATTGTTGCATATTCAATTAGGGAGGATGTTGTAAGTATAGTATCAGGTATTGTATAAATAATGACCAGGATAAGTAATATAGACAAGAGCCCTGAAACTAAAATTCTTCTTAACAACTTACCTTCAGAATTATTATCATTCTGTTTATCCCTGATATTTTTTAGAATTATTGGCGCTCTTTTAACCGGCTGTTTTCTTTGCATGTTAGTCTACATTTTTTGAATTAGTAATACAATAATAAAGCCACACAAAAATGGGTAATAATTAAATATTTCTATCTCCGCCTTTGTAACAGATTTAGATAAAAATCAATTATGTCTCAATATTAAACAACAATGAAAAAATTTCACCTCTTTAATTAGATGTAAAAAAGTGTTTAAGATCGGCCAATTTCTGTCGATATTAGCCCGATAACCGTTTAACTTAAAGGCTTTAATGCCCTAGAGAATTTTATATTATTATCAAAGATTCCAGAAAAAACTAAAGTAAGCAGCAAAAGAACTGTAGCTAACCGTAGTTTGGTATGTGCTGCCATAAGCCAAGTTACCCTGTAGTGTAAGGTTCCGCACAATATCCCAATTAAACGAGGCATAAAGCTGTCTGATTACGTACGAACTGTTTGTGATCAAACCAATTTTACCACCGACTGTAACTCTGGATAGTTTGTTGTTAGATTTGTAAACGTCGAAATCCCCAAATAAGCTGTGTGAAGCATAATCCTGCGGAGAATAATATTTATTAGTTACAAATAAATAATTTAAGTTTTCATATTCATAACCTAATAACACACTGGAGGAGAAATATTTGCCCAGTCTTAGATTTATTCTGTGCCCATTATTTCCATCAGTAATGCTTAAATAATTAATATCAGTAGAAAATTTGAAATTATTATTAATGATATAATAACCGTTAAATCTTGCGAGACTAACATATTCTCTTGTATTAACCAGGTTTGGTGAATATAACACCTGTGCAGCATCTTCTCTATTAAACGAAAGTACTGCAGAATATTTCTCGGCATCTTCAGATTTAACAAATACATTTGCTAAAGTTCTGTGTCCCTCATTCTCATAAATTGAACTACCCAATCCTGCACCAAATGTTGTATTCTCAGCCAAACGGATCAGAAGATTTAACTTAATATTATTGATATTTTGATTTATTGAATCGTTGGAAAGTGCTGTACGATATCCTTCAACTCCAAGCATCATAAATGAAGTAACACCCAAATCCACTCTTAACCCCTGGCTGTTGAACCTGAATCCTAAATTATCACCGTAGTAAGCACCATAAGGTGAAACAGTAGCATAGGAAAATAGTGATGAAGATCCTGAACCAAATCCTGATATAGGCAACCAACCTTCTCTCTGCTCAACTAAAGCAGCTTGTGAAGAATCCAGCTTAAGATTGTTTTTCAAGTTGTTAAATACATCGGACGCATCACTGTATTGATGCATCATTACATAAGAATCACCTAAATAAAGGTTAGCCTCATAGTTATCCGGTTTCTCTTTTACTAATCGCTGGAAAGAACTAAGTGCATTAACAGAATCCCGCATATAGTAATAAGTTTTTGCTCTCATTAAGTCCGTTTGATAGTCATAATTCTGACTTAATAAATCATTATAGATGCTGATAGCTTTCTTATAATTCTTTGCACACACGTTAACATCGGCATATTCTCTTTGGACAAGAACATTTGGCTCTGCTTCAGCTAAATATTTATCATATTTTACTAGAGCTTCCTGACACTTATTTTCATAAGAAAGCTGGCGCCCTTGCTGAAGAATATCAAATAGCCTTTCTTGTTTAGCTGCTATTTTACTAATTTCAAAATCTGATTCTAATTGATCTAAAGTCGGATTTGTAGGGTCAAGGCTCTTAATTCTGTTCATATAATTTCTGGCTGCAACAAAATCTCTTTGTTGTAAGTTCAAAGAAGCTAAAGCAATCATTACATCTACATCTTTAGGATTTTTAGCAACCATACTTTGCAAAACCGGTTTCACGTCATTCAGGTTTTTACCCTGCCAAACTGAAAGTTGAGCGTAAAATAGCTTATAAGAATAATTGTTAGGATCTGATTTCAGCAATTCATCCATCATCGAAAGGGCTTTTGAAAAGTCTTTGTTTTCAGATGCTAAACGGGCATATAAAAATTTTGCGTCGTTGTTCTTTCTTGAAGAGGTTTTTGCGAAATAATTATCAAGAACATCCATCCCTTTATCATAATCGCGAGTTTTTTCATAATATTCAGCCAATTTCATCGCAGCTTTTTTGTTAGCAGGGTTTTTCTTTATTAAAGCCGAATATTTCGCAATCTCTTCCTGATAAATATTATCTAATTTATTTTTTAATTCTGAATAATATTTACTGTATTCTTTAACTTTTGAAGTGGTATCTTTTGAGAGAACTTCTAATAGTTGAGTAGCTTCTTCATATCTCTTTACATTTACAAGTTCTTTTACAAGTTTAAATCTCTGTTCATTATTACCTGGATGACTTTTTAACAGCCTGTAGTCCCTGTCAATGGCGTATTCAAAAACTTTACGTACTGGACCTTTTCCGCGAATATATTTAACTGAAGTATCATTTATGGCATATATATAGCCATTACCTTTTGCCCTATCCAAACCATCCTGAGCTTCTTTAAAATAAGGTCTTAAGGCTAGAGAATGTTCAAACGCATCAATGGCAACCTTACGTTTACCCAACCAGAGTGAAAAATAACCGTATCGTGACCAAAGCCTGTGATCATTGGGATATTTTTCTGTATATTTTTTAAGTATCGGCTCACCCTTAGCGACGTGATCATCTTTAGCTAATATTTCAGAATACCTGATAATCTCGTCAGCAGAAGCTTCTTCTCTTGCAAGATACTGATCATACCAATCCTCGGCAGTTTGCCATTCTCCCAGATTTTTATAACTCTTTCCTATTTCGAGATAATCTATTGCTTTGTTGGGATTAATTGCCAATTCTCTTTTGTGCCCTTCAATTTTATTATACAAAAGAGAATACCAGGCAGTTGTGGCCCGGCTTAGGTTTGTGCTAATGTCTTTATTATTTGGTTCCAACTTTAATGCTGATTTATAATCATACACAGCATTTTCATAATCTTTTCTTTTCTCATAACAAAGTCCTCGAAGATTATATCCGAGAGCCTTCTGTGGAAGTGCCGAAATGTATCTGTTCAAGAGATCAATAGCCTCACCGTAGCGACCAAACTGCATTTGTTTTTGTGCTTCCAACCTTAAAGCATCAGTCTGTACCTGGGCAAAAGCTGATTTTATCGGAAAACCCGTGAAAAGGAATAAGGCCAGAACAAAAAAAATCTTTTTCATGGCTCTCTTATCTTTTAATGGAAATACAATTTATTCTTTCCTTCTGAATCTTCTGAAGTAAGAAGTTGAAGCAGATCTTCGGAGTTCTGAATTTTTTCATCTACCCTAACCACATATACCGATATATGTTTTAACAGTTCATTAACATCTTTTCTTTGGCTGGCCGGCAGGTTCGCCTTAACTTTTCCAATTATACTATTAACGCTTTTGGGATCTTCTTTTGTAATCAGTACCACAACATCATTATTTATTATACATATTTTATCTTTTCTGTCTGTTGCCAGTCGTATTGCATTCTGCAGCTGTGTTATTGATAATAACCTTTTTATTTCTGCTGTTCTGTCAAGACGGAAAGACATCAGGGTAAATACCTGACCTGTACTTTTAAATAAAGCTATTTGATTATTTAATATTAGTTTAAAATCATATTCATTATAGTAACTTGTAAAAGTAGAGCTTTCCTCAGGTACATCAACATCAGCTAGTGATTTATACTTTTTTGCTTGTCGTACAGCTGGAGAGGGATATTGATTTATTTCTAGTGCCCCTGGCTTTTGGTAGTTTACCACTATTCCTTTATAAGGCTCAACTCTATATTCAGAAGTAAACTGCCCTTCGGTATGACCAACATTAGGAGTAATTGCTAAAACACCACTTTGCTCGGATGTCAATTTTGAATCGACGGCTTTGCTAAGATTGATTATTCCGGTTGCATTAGAAGCTAAACAATCAACTATAGCCCGGCTACCTTCTGCAGCAGGCTCACTTATTACATACAAACTTGTAATACCGCTATCTTCAATTGTTTCACAAGTTCTGGAGAATGATTGCTGGAGTAATGAAACATTATTAAATCCTACAAAAGGTGTTAGTTCATCAAAAACAATTTTATTTGGTTTGTATTGTTCAACTACAGTTACTATATCATTCATATATTCAACAAGGAAGTCATCAGTATTCCCTACTTCATATAAATCTGCCGGAGGAGCTACTCTAACCACAATGATTAAATTCTGATTCATATATTCCTGAAGGTCCAGATCAATTGATGCTGCCTGTATCATCAGGTCTTTAGGGCGCATACTTGTAAAATACAAACAAACATTTTTTTGCTTTGCGCATTCCATCGCATACTGTAGACTCAATAAGGTTCTACCTGACTTGCGGGCTCCTACTAAAAGATAGGTGCCTCCACGATAGAAACCTCCCCACTTATCATCAACAAGAGGAATACCCGACGTTAATAGTTGTATTTTCTGATTCATAAATTTACTCGATTTTTACAAGGTTTAACAAAGATTATGCCGTGCATAAATTCAAATAATTCAATGGATTTTAGCAATTATTTAAATTAAAAGATGGACTAAACAAGTACAACTAATTAACAGAGTGTTTCATTATGCTACGTTTCTTTTTCTTACTGTCCCAAATCCAGGTACCTGCTTCTATGAATCTATTGTTACACCTCTGTATGGCTCAACCTTAATATGCAGTTTTGAATAGTCCATCTGCGAGACCGATATTTGGAGTAATTATCATTTCTCCTGTGTGCCCTTCTTCACCACTTTCCTTTTTCAAATAAATTACGCCAGTAGAATTTTCGGTCAGTGTATCTACGATAGTCTGGGTATCAGACGTTACAGGCCCACTTAGTACAAAGAGAGTAGTTATCCCGTTGTCTTCTATTTTTTCACTCGTTTAAGTAAATACATTATTCAAAAGAATATACATACTTTATTTTGATCGGCAGCCTCATTTGCAAACTGAAGACTAAGCGATGTTCTTCCTGATTTATGAGAGCCGATTAATAAGTAGGTGTCACCACGATAAGAGCCGCCCCACGCTTTATCATCTAATGGAACACCCGATGGTCCCATTTAAACCTTCCTATTCATTCAATTGCCAATTGCATTTCTCAAGGTAGGCCAAATAATATGCCATAATAAAGTGCTCATTACTCTTTATTTTTTTGAAAATTTTGTATTCAAACAGACGCAATAGAAATTTTCTGTATCATACTGGGGCAATTATATTGGGTATTTTGAATTAAAAAAAGGAAAGGGAAAAAAATAAAAAATTCTTATTTGTCTTTTAGATTGCCAAATACGAATAGAGCAGTAGCGTTACCCACAATTGTAGGTTCATTGGTTATATAATCCATCCTATCATCATAATATTTTACATCTGCACTATTAAATTTGTCATACTGAAAGTTTGTTCTATTGATCTTATAATTTTTTAACAAACTTTCCGGGGCGGGTCCAGCTGTAAGCGCTCCCGGCAAATAGCCCTTGTGGAAATATGCTATTTGTGAGTGAAAATGTTTTGGAAAGACGGTTCCTAAATCATAGATAAATGACATCCCCCAAGGATTTCTTCCAAGGATATAATTTTTTTGATAGGATGCGAGAGAATCAAAAGTGGTTTTGCCGGTTAGTTTTTTATATAGAATATTTTGAATTACAATTCCCAGAAGCGAATTTGTAGTACCCCACGAAAATTCCATACCTTCTTTGAAGATCGATTTTTCTTTATGAATATTAAAAGCATCAAGATTATTATAAATATATTCTGCAAACCTTGGTGCATGCTGTGCGATCCTAAAATCGGCTAATGAATTAATATCTCCCCAGCTCCACCAATAATCAGACTTAGCACTGTCCCCATAAACTTCGGCATCGTTTAAATATTTAGGATCATTTGTTACATTATATAATTCAACTGCACCGAGGGCTAGCTTTCCCCAAAATCTTGTATCCTTATAAAATTTTGAACTTAATGTATCAACATCCGGTACATCGTTTCTTATTGCATAAATTTTAACTGCTGTTGCAAGACATTTGTCCGCAAATTCATAATACAGAAATTTTTCCTTCCAAACTTTGGCTCCTAGTGCTAATGCTGCACAGTAAATTCCAACCAGGTTTTTACCAATTCCTTCCTTCCCAACGCGATCATATCTCAAAGTATCATATTCCGGGAGTCTCCATCCTACATCGTGATCACGAATATCCTGCACCTGAGCAATCAATTTATCATTAGAATAGTTTGCTCTTAAAAGCCAGTCCAACCCTATCTTTGCTTCTTCAAGAATATCAGGCACTCCATCGTGATCATCGTCAAAGCTAAATTTTTCTTTATCAAACTCATAGGAAAAGATCATCATATAAGTTGAATAAGCAATGGTAGACAGAAATTTGATATAGTCTCCCGCATCATGCCATCCGCCTGTTACATCTACCATACCCAATCCAGGCTCACCTAAAACCCGCGCTACATCCGATAAATGACAGGGAGCGTGTAGGTAAGGATTAGTAGGACCGCAGCGTTGTACTTTGAAAAATAACAAAAGCGAATCAGCAATTGTATCGTAAACATTATCATTAATTATGAATGGATATGAAGCAGTACCGTTTACAACAATTTCATATTTGCCAGAAGTTTTAACCGTTGAAAAATCTAGCTTATAACAATATTTAAACTTAGCATACGAAAAGACTTTATCATTAAACTTATTCTTATAGACTATTCTTTTATTGTTTACATTCCTGACAATAAAGTCTTTATCATCTAATGACTTTGTTGATAATACAACAGCCGTTTTAATATCGTTTACTCTAAAACCAACCTGGTTCGTTCTGATATAAATGGATTTATCTTTGGAAATGATAGATATACTAGAAAGGAGAGTTAAAATAACAATAAGAAAAAGGCGAATTGTAAACTTCATAAAAATGAACTCTTTTAGGACAACTTTACCTTTTTAACAAAAACCATCGGGCTTTTGTTATGCAAAGATTTAGATATGAAAAGTATTACGCTACGGCAGTAAAACTTCTTATCTTATCCATGAAATCATCTTTCCTAACAGGTTTTGGGAGATAAGCATTAGCACCCTGCTGAATATATTTCTCTCTATCCCCACTCATTGCATAAGCAGTAACTACGAGAACCGGAAAGTCCTTTTTATTCATCTCATTTCTTAATTCGTTTAGGACTGCACTTCCATCTAACTTACCCGGAAGATTAATATCAAGAACCAGCAAATCATAATTATTTTTTCTTAACATTTCAATTCCCTCTTCAGCAGTTCCTGCTACTTCCATATCATAAAACTCTCTTAGGTAAATCTTGAATATTAACTGCGTATCGTAATTGTCTTCAATTAGTAAAATTTTCTGTCGAATATTCTCCGTAATGTTTTCCAATTCCCACACTTTATTTGTTAATAATAATATTACTTAATTATTGCTGTCTTTTTTAGGAAAATTAGTACCTATAATTTCATCCCATAAAGGGGAACTTACACCAAAGCCAAGCTCAGAGTTTTCAAAATGGTGCCTGATATGATGTTTCTTTATTGCAAGCCAAAATTTATTACGAATATTAAAGTGATGAACAGCGTAATGAGTTATGTCATAAAACAAATAACCTGCAATAAATCCGACAAAAAATGGGGCGACAAGAGTTCCTCCCAAAATCAGCTTAAACAAAAAATAAAATAAAGCAGCAAGAGGAATACTTACTGACGGGGGCATAACAAGTCTTTTGGAATCGCTCGGATAATCGTGATGAACCCCATGAAAAATAAAATGTATCTTCATACCAAATTCAGACTTTGCTGGAAAATGAAATATAAATCTATGCAGAGTATATTCTGTAATTGTCCATACAGCTATTCCAAGCAGAATTAATGATATAATTGTGCCGAAAGTAAAACTGTAATCCTCAATTGATCTATATAGGAAATAGCCTATTACAGGAAGATAAATATACAGAGGTACTGTAAAGTGTACTTTTGACAAAGCCTCAAAAAAATCACTTTCAAACATTCTGACAGTTTCGTCTTTATTAGAGACAAAATTCTTAGCCATACTTTCTCACTCTCCTTTAATTTTCTATTTGGTGAGTAAATTTAACAATCTATCCCATAAATGCAAAAGTCATTCGGAATAGCAAAGCCTTCATTTTCTTAATTTTTCGAGCTTTTAATAGACTAAAATTGCAAAGAGTAAATAAAACAACAATGTTCAATAATTTAGATGATATTATTCTTCACTTACTTTGGTAAATCGTTCTATAATAACTTTATAAATTCAGGAAATTTAATTTTCTTCTCTCTTAAATTAAGTTCCCAAAAATTATTGTCTTTTTCATCGAAGCCATGCTTAGCATATATATCCCGGCATGGTTCATTTTTTGCTGTCGGTAAAATTTTACCCTCTACTATGTACACATTATTTTCTTCAGCTATTTTTGTAATATATGAAAGCAATGCAGTTTCTACATTTCTACCCAATACCCTGCAGCTCATAAGAAAAGTATCTATATGAAGTTTCGAATCACTAAACTTCAGAATAGCAACAGCAACAATCCCATAGTCGCCGAGTTTATCTTTAACAATCGTGTAAAGAATTTTATATTTCGGATCAGCTGCAAATTTCCTTACCTCAGTTTCCGTATAACGCCTGGTTGTCAAATTAAATTGATTTGTCTTTTGTATAAGCTGAACTACCCTTGGGAAAGAGAAGTCATCCATTTCTTTGATGGTAACCCGCATCTCTAACGACTTCAAATAAGATGTAGTATCTGTAAAAATCTCTTCAAGTTTTTTCCTTTGCCTGTTTTTGGCGTAACTTTTATTCCTCTTAAAATCGTCATCTGTTAGCGAGTGGAAATTAAATAAATCAAGGTCTTTTAAGAAATCGATAAAATACATCGAATCTTCAGGAAGTTCGGGAACTTCAACTTCCGGAAGTTGATCTTTTACAAAGCCTCTTTCAAAAGCAGAATCATCTAAAAATACAAAGCTGTCAGTTCCAAGGTTTAATTCCTGTGCGATTGATTTTATGTTCCGAACTTTATCATTCCAATTAATCCTTATAGCAGCAAAATGTTCTTCTCTTAAAATCATATACGGATGATTTTTGATTACATCTAATGCTATGTCTTCAGCATTTTTACTGCAAACTGCAAGCAATATTCCCTGCCTGTGTAGTTTCATCAATTCTTTTTGAAAATCATAAAATGCTTTGCCCGGCCCATCATTACTTAATACTATATTTTCCATTCCGTCTTCGCCAACTATTCCACCCCATAATGTGTTATCCAGATCGAGAACTATTACTTTTTCCCTTAAACCGCTATACGCTTTTATATGACTTAAATAAATCTCCGCAAGTTTTTCTGAACCTGATTTACTAAAGTTAGTTTTGGCAATATAATACATGCGCGGATCAAGTAACTCTTCTTCCCCGTATTTCTGAAATAAGGATAAGACATCAATTATTCGTATACCTTTATTCTCTGAAACAAATTGCTCAAGTTGAAGATTTAATTTAGCAGGAATACTTCCGATGCTATAAGGACTATTGACTTCGAGGGTTTCGAACAGATAATTAGTACTCCAATAAAAATTATCGATAAAAATTTGCGCATTCGGTATTTTTGATCTTAATTGGCTAATAAGATTTAGAAATTGTTGAAATCTATTATCGACATCCGAATAAATATCGCTTCCTGTTAGTTCAAATTGTTGATCAAGAATATCTTCAGCTAACATTCCCAAGGCAATTGAAAGAAATATAACATCAGGATTAAATTTATAAAATGAATTATCCTCGCCCAGAATTTCCTGTACATATTGATTGAAGCCGGAGACATAAATTTCGGATTCAATGGAAGTTTCTTTCAGCCTTTTGCTGAATTCCTTTGCTATAAAATTTATCGTATAATTACTAAGAAAAGCAATTTTCATTTTTAAGTCTTTCAATTAAGCGAATACTTACAAATTAAAACTTGAAGTATAAATAGGGCTGCAGATCAGCAGACTTTACTTGAATGACAATCCAAATTACAACAGCAAGAATCAAAGCCTGTCCTATCAAAGGTGTGTTTGAAAGCCACTCCTGAACCTTGTATCTCCAGCCTTCCGGCAAATAATGTACTAACATAGCAAAAGCCATTAATTCAAAAATAAATGTATAACCGGATAAAAACTGCGGAATTACTTCAGGATGAAATGAATTAAAGATTTGGCTTAGGATATTAGATACTGTCATAAAATCCGGTGCCCTGAAAATTATAAATGCAAACACAACCAAGTGAAATGTAATGATAATCTGAACTACTTTTAAGGATTTAGTATCAGCCAAATGTGTTAGTTCAAAAAACTTTTTCTTTATTTTTTTTGTAAGCAGTGAAAATGTAATATAAAATCCATGAATAGCTCCAAATACAATGTACATCCAGCTTGCGCCATGCCAGAGACCTATTACAATAAATGTGATCATCAAAGCAGCAATATTTCCAATGGGTTGTACATTACGGAACTTTATTTGTAATGGTCGGAACAAATAATCCAATAACCACGAAGACAAGGATATATGCCACCTTCTCCAAAAATCAGCAATGCTTGTAGCTTTATAAGGCCATCTGAAGTTTTCCGTCAGATTAAAGCCAAGCAGCAAAGCTATACCTAAAGCCATATCTGTATACCCCGAAAAATCACAGTACATCTGAATTGCGTAGCCATAAGCTGCCATTAAATTTTCAAAGCCGGTAAATCTAAGTGGAACTTCAAACACACGATCAACAAAGTTTATGCTTATATAATCTGCAACTGCTACCTTTTTTAACAATCCGAACATTATCAGAAATATCGCCTTTCCAATATCTCCTTTTGTAATAGATTGATCACCTTCAATCTGAGGAATAAAAGTAGCGGCCCGATCAATCGGACCAATCAAAATGTTAGGAAAGAAAAACATAAAAAGCGAAAAATCCCTGAAGCTTTTTACAGGTTGAAAAGTCTCAAGATAAATATCTATTACGTAGCTCAAAGCTTTAAAAGTATAAAATGAAATTCCGATTGGAAGGAAAATATCCAGTGGTTCAAACTTTCCTAAATGGATATCATTTAGAATCTGGAGGAAAAAGTTTGTGTATTTGAAATACCCCAGTGCACCAAGATTTATGACTAATGTAATTATTAAAAATAAAAGTCTTTTTGTTGTATCGGTTTTTAGGCTGGCGATTATTTTGCCAGCATAAAAATTGAAGATCGTTGAAACGATCAATATTATAAAGAATGCTCCGGCAGCTTTATAATAAAAGAATAATGAAAAAACCAGGACTCCGATTATTCTTATATTTTTATTGTTGGCAAAAATCCTGTAAAAGACCAGGAGACCAAAGAAGAGAAAAAGGAATAAACTTGTACCAAATAGTAAAGGATTGTGAGGATCGTAGACGAACAGGTTTATCAGTTTAATTATATCAATACTATTAAACATTTAACAGATAAAATTTGTTTAACCTGATAACTTAGCATTAATTAACTGCTCTAATTCGCCAACGTTTTTTATTCTTAATATCTCAGCTCCCTTAAATTTAATTTTGAATTCCTTTTCAACGGCTAATATAACATTTATATGATTCAGCGAATCCCAATTTGGGACTTGGTTAGCGGTTGTTTCATCAACAAAATCAAAATCTTCAATTTCAAGTTCAGTTAAAATCGTCTTTTTTAGTCTGTCTGAAATCAACTATTCCTCCATCATTTATATCCAGCTATCAATGCTTTATAAAGCAAATCGGCAATTACTTTTGCACCTTGCAGGGTTATATGTGTATAGTCCTTTATTGCCAGGGGTGGATTAGCATCGGCCCAATCCACCATCGAATTCTTTCCTCCCATGGCCTCAAATAAATTCCAGAAAGCGATACCTGTTGACTCAGCAATTCTTTTTTGTGTTTCTATAAGTTTCAGCACAAGAGGATCCGTAACCAATCTCGTTCCGATTTTTTTGCTTTTATCTCCTACACCCACAAGAACAAAGCTGGTATTTGGAAATACAGACTTAAGATTGTTAATTATTTTGATCATTTGTTTTTCAAACCATTCATAATCTGTATCACCTGAGCTTACCTGGTTCCCGCCAAAATTAATTATTATCAATTTATAATTACACAGATGTTCAAAGTCTTTAAGCGCATTTTCATTCAGGTCTCTGAATGCAAGCCCAGTATTCCCTCTCCACGGAAAATTGTCAACATAAACACCATCTCCATCTTCCAGACTAACTCCATAAAAATCCGCCTGTTTAGCAAAAGCTGTTGTTAATTTAAAAGATTTTGCCCCGGATGAATAATTGAGTGTCAATTTTTTTACATCATTGCCCGGCAATAGTCGGGCAGTCTGATCAGAACCATTGTTAAAAGAATATTTAATATTAGACGATTTTGCATTCGTATAAAAAATGCTAACAGTATTAAAAGAATTGATATTAGAATAACGCCCGGTAGTTTCATATCTAACCCAACTAGTCCCCTCCGGTGTTGCCATAAATCCATTTATCCCGATAGGAAGATTATCCGGATTACCTGTGCCAATTCTGCCACTGAGCACATTTGTAGTTTTCCAGTTATCAGAAAAAGATTGTTTTGTTGTAGTCCTGAAATTAATATCCTGTGAAGTAATAGAAAGAAAACCAACTCCCTCTCCGCCAAATTTTAATTGAAAATTATTTCGCAAATCGGCGGTTATTAAATCACCTTCTATTTCCGAATCGCCAAAATGGGCGATCCGGACTGTACTACTTTTTACATTATTTAGTGCTTCATAGAAATACTTCATCTGAGAGGTATTTCCTGTTAAAGGTATATCTTTAGTAGATACCCCCGGTTTATCAACGCCCGGTTCTTTTTTAGACTTTTCGTCGCTTATTTTTTCACTCACCTGCTTCAATAAGGACAGCGAAACAGAAGATAAAAAAGATTTATCCGCTTTAATATTATTTTTGGGCTTATCTTGTTGACCATTATAATTTTGCACTAACAATGAATCGGGTTTTATGTCCATGAATAAATCAACAGGCTTTGTTTTGTAGCCCAGTATGCTTGTATCGTTAGGTATATAAGACATTACAAGCAAAAATATTATTGCAAGTGCAAAAATTAAAACTGGTGCATTTCTTTCATTTGACTTCATTGCTAAACAGTTTCTATTTGTCGTCGATTAAGTTAAAGATTATTTATAGGAGCCAAACTATAATTGAAAAGATTAACAAATAAAATAATAAAAAGAATACAGATAAATCAGTTATAATTTTAATATGGAACAACCTATTGTTTAAAAAATAATATTATCTATTGATGCAACAGAAAGAAGATTAAGAGGCGAATTATTTCGATTAGAGGTAGTGAACAAATATCCGTTATGGTATAAGACAAAATTTTCAAGAGTTAATCTATATTTTTGTACTATTAGCGATCATGTTTGCCGTCCTTAGATTGCCGGGAAATTCCGTGCAAGTATTAAAAAAACTATATAATTATTCCGACAAACGGTAATTAAAACCGACGGTTTAACAATTGATTAGATATACGAAATTAGGTTCCAGATAAAAAAGACCAATGATTTTTAAAGAATATGATTGAATATTTTGATGATTAAATATTACAAATAATATTATCCGCTCCGGGTTTACTTGAAAAATACATTCACTTTTAAGCAGAATAAGTTCATTTTTTAGTTGAAATTATAAGTTAAAGTTACAATATTAAATTAGCAATCAATACAGATTATTCAGTCCTTCAATTTAATCCGGAGGTAGGATGCCATCTAATGGAGAAAGAGAGCAATGGGGCAGTAAGATCGGTTTAATTTTAGCAGTTGCCGGGAATGCTGTTGGTCTCGGAAATTTTTTAAGATTTCCTGTTCAGGCAGCACAAAACGGCGGCGGTGCGTTTATGATACCTTATTTCATTTTCTTCCTTATCCTTGGGATCCCTTTGATGTGGATCGAATGGGGCATCGGAAGACACGGCGGAAGATTTAACCACGGTAGCGCCCCCGGAATGTTCGATGTTTTATGGAAAAATAAATTAGCAAAATACTTCGGTGCTTTAGGTCTTTTTATCTCGATGACCATCCTGATTTATTACACATATATCGAATCCTGGACACTGGGCTTTAGTATTTTCTCAGCTACAAAATTATATTTTAACGAAACCACTGCTGATGCAATGAGAAATTTCTTATACAGCTACCAGGGAAGAGCGGTTGGAGACCATTTTACAAGTCTGTTACCTGCATATCTATTAATGCTTGTTACCTTTGGACTTAATTTCTGGGTACTGTATAAGGGAATTTCAAAAGGGATAGAAAAACTGGCTAAAATTGCTCTCCCTCTCCTTCTGATTTTTGCCCTGGTCCTTGCAATAAGAATTATGTTCCTGGGAACACCGAACCCTGCAATTCCTGAAAATTCAGTCTGGAATGGATTTGGTTTTATTTGGAATCCCAACTTTAAGTTGCTGAGCAATCCGTCAATCTGGCTGGCGGCGGCGGGGCAGATTTTCTTTACGCTTTCAGTAGGAATGGGAACTATACACGCTTACGCAAGTTATTTAAAGCCCAAAGATGATATAGCACTTTCCGGTTTAACAACTGCGGCGACCAATGAGTTCGCAGAGGTGGTCCTGGGTGCTGCAATTGCAATACCTGTAGCTGTCGCCTACTTTGGTCTGAATGAAACACAGTTGTTTGCAAAAGCCGGTGCTTTTGATCTCGGTTTTGTTTCTATGCCTTTGATCTTCCAGAAAATTCCTCTTGGGGCATTCTTCGGTTCATTGTGGTTTTTATTACTTTTCTTTGCTGGGATCACTTCATCAGTAGCAATGGGACAGCCTGTGGTTGCATTCCTGGAAGATGAGTTTGGCATGAGCCGCGGAAAAGCAGTCGGTGCTTTGGCAGTAGTGGTTTTGATAGCTGTTCAATTTGTAGTTTTCTTCCAGAAATACGGTTTCTTAAACGAAATGGACTATTGGGCAGGCACTTTTGGCCTTGTAGTTTTTGCTCTTATAGAAACCGTGCTTTTTATGTGGG
>Ga0315556_1000536_pt1 | contig 23697 bp, 29 predicted proteins | sample SalMarSW160310MG_FD_202112 | JGI IMG/M metagenome (GOLD analysis project Ga0315556, IMG submission 202112) | Salt marsh sediment microbial communities from the Plum Island Ecosystem LTER, Massachusetts, United States - Salt Marsh Sediment SW1603-10 ...
CGACAATGCGTTTCGCATCTACGCCATGGAGTGACCCGCGCCATGAAGATCGTCCGCGTCGAAGCAGTTCCGCTCTCGATCCCGAGCCGCTACGGCGCGGATTCATGGACGCTGGGCAGCGGCGGCTGGAAAGCGCTCGATTTCTGCCTGGTGCGGGTCGACACGGACGCCGGACTCACCGGCTGGGGCGAGGCGTTTTCCTACTCCTGCCGGCGTCCGGTGGCCGCGGCGGTCAACGACATGATCGCGCCGCTGGCTGTGGGACGCGACGCGGCCGACATCGCCGGGCTGCACGAGACGATCCAGCGGCGGCTACACATCTTCGGCCGCTTCGGCATCGCGGCTTTCGCGCTCTCGGGCCTGGATATCGCACTGTGGGACATCGCGGGCAAGGCCGCGGGCAAGCCGCTGCACGCGCTGCTGGGCGGCGCGCGCCGCGAGCGACTCGGGTGCTACGCGAGCCTGCTGCGCTACGCCGACGGCGCGCTCGCCGCGCGCTATTGCGAGCAGGCGCTGGGAGAAGGCTTCGGCGCGATCAAGCTGCACGAAGTGAGCGAGCCGGTGATCGCCGCGGCGCGCGCCGCGCTGCCGCGCGACACCGCGCTGCTGCTGGACGTCAACTGCGAGTGGAGCGTCGAAGCGGCCATTGCGGTCGGCAGGCGCCTCGCGCCGCTCGGCCTGGAGTGGTTCGAAGAGCCGGTGTTCCCGCCCGAGGACGGCGCCGGACTGCGCGCGGTGGGCGATGCCTGCGGCATCCCTATCGCGGCGGGCGAGAACTGCTGCTTCGCGACGCAATTCGCCGCGCTGTTCGACGCGCGGGCGGTGCAGATCGCGCAGCCCTCGGTGACCAAGGTGGGCGGCATCACCGAATTCCTGCGCGTGGCGGCGCTGGCGGCGCGGCACAAGGTCCGCCTCGCGCCGCATTCGCCGTACTTCGGTCCAGGCGCGCTCGCCACGCTGCACCTGCTCGCGACGCTCGAAGCAAACGAGCGCTTCGAATACTTCTACCTCTGGGCCGAAGCCTCGCTGTATGGCGCGGCGCTCGCGCCGGAGCGCGGCGAACTGCGCGTGCCGCAGGGACCCGGCCTGGGCGTAGAACCGGACGCCGAAGTCATCCGCCGCTATCGCGCGGATTGAAGCGCCGCGTCGCGTCAGGCGGGGGACAGGATGTGGATCACCCGCGTGGCGATCATGTCCTTCACTTTTGCCGCATAGGCGGCCATGTGCGGCGCGGCGGCGTGCGCCTTGAGCGCATCCATGCTTTCCCACTTCTCGATCGCGACGAAAGTGTCGGGGCCGTACTTGGTCTGCATTTGCGGAGCGGGATCCGCATCGATCGCGGGTCTGTACTCGATGCACCCCTTCTCGGCACGCACCGCAGGAACATTGGCGCGGAAGTGGTTCAGGATGTCCTCCCGCTTGCCCGGCTTGGCGGTGATGACGGCGACGACGTGGATCATTTCTTCACTCTCCCTTCCTGGTGGTCGGCGCGATCGCTGCCTGAGGGTTTGCCGCCGGCTACTTCTCGGCGTCGGCCGCCTGCATCGAGCGGTCGGCGTTCTGCTGCAGCTGCTGCTGCATGGCGTCGATCTTCTGCTGCGCGTGCTGCATGGTCTTCTGGCCCTGCTCCAGCTCCGCCTTCTTGAGCGAAGCGGCCGTGGCCGCGCTGCTGGCGGCATCCAGGCCGCAGCCGGCAAGCGCGGCGGCGGCGAACACTGCGATGAGCACTCTCACGGCGGTCTCCCTGCTAGATACGTCCTGACAGGTTACGCCTGTGGCGGCACTCGCGCCGTCAATTTGTTCACGCTCGGGCGCTTCATTTCCTTGATTTAACAATGTAAGCCCGCGCCCGCTGGACCTTGTCGATGCAGTTGGGGTACTTGCCGAATTCCTGCTGAACTTTCGCCGCCGTCAGCAAGCCGGCCGCCTTGGAAAATTCCACCGTACCCTCGAAGCCGTTGGCCTTGGCCAGATCGAGCTCGCCGTAGGCGACTTTCAGGCCGTTCTCGCACTGCGCCGCGAGAGAGCTGTTCGGATTTCCGGCGCACCCTGCCGTTGAAGCCAGCAGAAGCGCCGAGGCGATGATGACAAGCATTCGCATATTGCGCATCTCCTCCGGTTTGAGTCGTTATTTTCCCACCAAGTCGTCCCTGGCGCCCGCCCTGCTACAGTGACGCCCCGTGTCGCCCGCCTCAGAACTCGTTGAACTTGTTGAGCATGCCGCCGCCGCGCTGCCGTTGCCCGCCGTGGCGCAGGCGCTGTTTCCGCCCGACCGCAGTGGCAGCGGCAAGACGGGCGAGTTCTGCGTGCTGCGGTTGGCCGACGACAGCGTGGGCACCGCGTTTGTGCTGTTGGGCGACACGCTCGCCCGCCTGCAGCAGCGTTCGCCCGACGAACTCGTCGGCAAACCGGTGCAGGACGTGGCGCGGCTCTTCGCCGCGAACGACCCGGTCGAGCGCGCGCTCGGCCTGGCGGCGATCAACGCCGTCACGCAGCACGTGTTCCGCCGCGCCGGCTACGAGCCGGACCTCGCCGCCAACTCGCTCGGCTCATTGCAGCTCAAGCCCGGCGACCGGGTCGGCATGATCGGCTTCTTTCCGCCGCTGGTGCCGCGCGTGCGCGAGCTCGGCCTGTCGCTCACCGTCGTCGAGCTGCGCGCCGAGCTGGTGCAGGAGGAACCGGGTCTGTCCGTCACCCTCGACCCGAAGCGGCTGGCGGAGTGCAACAAAATCGTCTCCACCAGTACCGTGCTGCTCAACAACACGCTCGAGCAGATCCTCTCCCATTGCCGCCACGCGGAGGAACTCGCGCTCGTCGGCCCCTCGGCGAGCTGCTTTCCGGAGCCGCTGTTCGCCCGCGGCGTCACCACCATGGGCGGCTACTGGGTTCTCGACCCCGCGACCTTCATGCACCGCGCCGCCGCCCTCGAGCCTTGGGGCGCCGCGGGAAGGAAAAGCTCGGTGCGGCGCTCGGCCTACCCGGGGACGCAGACTCTGCTGCGCGAGGCAACCCGCAATTAAGCCGGCGCACAGCGTGGCGAAAGGGCTTGAAGAACCATATTCGGCCAGAAGCAGCCATACACACGGTCCCGCGCCCGGGATGTATCCTTGCTCCTTCGCCCACAGGATGGCCCCCATGAGCGCTTCGATCCAGGTCTACTGGCAGCCGCACTGAACTAGCTGCCTCCGGCTCAAGGAGTATCTCTCGGTCCGTGGGATCGAGTTCCAGTCGGTCAACGTCCTCGAGAGCACCGAGGGCATGGCGGCGTTGCGCGCGCTCGGTGCGCGCAGCCTGCCGGTGGTGGCGCGCGACGGGCAATTCGTCTACGCGCAGGTCATCTCGGACGTCATCAAGTTCCTCGGCCTGAACGAATCCGGCAGGCCCGTGCTCGCGCCGGCGGCGCTCGCCGAGCGGGAGGATGCGGTGCTTTCCACGGCTGCGCGCCTGGTGCGCCAGATGCCGGATTCAGCGCTCGCCAAAGTGCTGCCGAACCGGCCGCGCTCCTGGCGCGTGCTCGCGCACCACGTGTTCCAGATCCCCGTCGCCTTCCTCGAGATGGAGGAAAAGGGCGTGCGGTTCGAGCAGGAGGTAATGAACGCGGGTCCGCCGGAGGACATGCTGACGGCCGCGTCGATCGCCGCCTTCGGCGAGTCCGTGCGCCAGCGCTTCGCCAGCTGGTGGGCGCGCAGCGCCGGCGCGGATTTCGAGCAGCGCGTCGACACCTACTTCGGCGGCACCAGCCGGCACGAGATGCTCGAGCGCACCGTGTGGCACTCCGCGCAGCACGTGCGCCAGCTCGCCGCGCTGCTCGAGTCGATCGGCGTCGCGCCGGACCGGCCGCTCGGCGCCGCGGAGATCCGCGACCTGCCGCTCACGGACAGGATCTGGGACGAAGGCTGAGGTAAAACCAACTCCGAGCGCGACCTGGCAGCCGCAGGCACGCGCTATTGCGACGCAGCGTCACTGCGCTGGAACCCGAAACATGCCCGAACTACGCGCTCGCAGCGGCGCGGATGCAAAGGAAATTCCCTAGGCTTCCAGCGGGCGCAAACGGGCGATCATCGCGTTCCATGCCGCGACGGCTTCGGTGATGGCCGCGGCTTCGTCCCTGCCCTCTGCCGGGATCGCAGGGCCGAGCTGTCCGCAGACCGGACAGACCACGCGGTAGACGACTTCGTCGCGCCCGTCCGCGGTGCGGCGGGTGCCTCGACGCACGTCGGCCTCGGCGCCGCAGGTGCAGCGTCGCATCGCCATCAATCAGTCGAGCTTGCGCTCCCAGTATTCGCCCACGAGAGCATGCCCGAAACCGCGGTGGCGCGCGCTGCGCGCGAGGCTGAAACCTGTCCTGGCGTAAATTTCGCGCGCGGCGGTAAGGTCGCTCTGGGTCCAGAGGACGATCTTCCTGTAGCCGCAGCGGCGGGCGAAGCGGATGCAGGTCTCGACCAGGCGCCGGCCGAGGCCCTGGCCGCGCGCCTCGGGCTCGAGCAGCAACAGGCGCAGCTTGGCGACAGCGGGCGATTGCCTGACAACCATCACCGAGCCGAGGCGCCTACCGTTTCGCTCCGCGATCCAGCAGCGCTCGCGCTTCGGGTCGTGGCGGCGCAGGAAGTCCGCCGCGATCCCGGCCACCAGCGCCTCGAAGCGCTCGTTCCAGCCGTATTCCTGGCGGTAAAGCACGGCGTGGCGCTCGACGACCCAGCCCAGGTCGCCGGGGCGGTGGGGTCGCAGGACGCAGCGCGCGGACGGCGCTCGTCTGGAAGGTTTCATATACTCGCCACTTTCGCATCTCCGCTCGCAGGAACGCAAACATGAAGGTCTTCCAGATCCAGGACGACTGGGGCATGCAGCACTTGAAGCTCGCGACGCGCCCGGACCCGAAGCCTGGGCCCGGACAGGTGCTGCTGCGCATGAAGGCGGCCTCGCTCAACTACCGCGACCTGCTGGTGCCGGACCGCGGTTACGGCGCGCACACCGGCACGCTGCCGCTGATCCCGGTCTCCGACGGCGTCGGCGAAGTGATCGAGGTCGGCGCCGGCGTGACGCGGGTCAAGGTCGGCGAGCGCGCCTGCCCCTGCTTCACCCAGGGCTGGATTTCGGGCCCGCCGACCCCGAACCGCGCGGCGCACAACCTCGGCGGGCCGCTCGACGGGACGATGGCCGAGCTGATGAGCCTGAGCGAAGACGGCGTGGTGAAAGTGCCCGAATATCTCAGCGACGAGCAGGCCGCTGCCCTGCCCTGCGCCGCGCTCACCGCCTGGAGCGCGCTGATGGTGCAGGATCACCTCGCGCCGGGCGCGAAGGTGCTGGTACAAGGCACCGGCGGCGTGGCGCTGTTCGCGCTGCAGTTCGCCAAGCTCGCCGGCGCGCACGTGACGGTCATCTCGTCCAGCGACGAGAAGATCGCGCGCGCCAAGAAGCTCGGCGCCGACGCCGCGATCAACTACAAAACCACGCCTGAGTGGGCCAAGGCGACGCGCGACATCACCGCCGGACGCGGCTTCGACCACGTGCTCGAGCTCGGCGGCGAGAAGACGCTGCCGCAGTCGCTGCTGTGCGTAGCCACCGGCGGCACGATCTCGATCATCGGCGTGCTATCGGGCGGCAACATGAGCGCCCAGCTCGGGCGCATCGTGATGAAGCAGGTGCGCATGGTGGGTATCGGCGTGGGCAACCGCGACGGCTTCGAGGCGATGCTGCGCGCGATGGCGCTGCACAGGGTACAGCCGGTGGTCGACCGCGTGTTCGCGTTCGACGAACTCAAGCAAGCGATGGCGCACCTCAAGAGCGGCGCGCATTTCGGCAAAGTCTGCATTCGGCACGGAGGCAAGGCATGAACATCTCATTCAAGAACAAGAACGTGGTCGTCACCGGCAGCAGCCGCGGGATCGGCCGCGCCGCCGCGCTCGCCTTTGCGGCGGCCGGTGCGAACGTGTCGATCTGCGCGCGCGGCGCCGAGAAGCTGCGCGAGACCGAGCGCGAGCTGAAGGCGCATGGCGGCAAAGTGCACAGCACGCCGTGCGATCTCGCCGACGGCGCGGCGGTGGCGCGCTACATCGCGGACGCCGGCGCCGCGCTCGGCGGCATCGACGTGCTGGTCAACAACGCCTCCGGGTTCGGCGCCAGCGACGACGAGGCGGACTGGGCGGTCAGCATCAACGTCGACCTGATGGCCAGCGTGCGCGCCTCGCACGCCGCGCTGCCGCTCATCGAGCGCGCCGGGGGCGGCTCGATCATCCATATCGGCTCGATCGCCGGCCTGCGCGCGAGCGCGCGTACCCCGGCGTACGGCGCGGTCAAGGCAGCGCTCGCGCAGTACACCATGAGTCAGGGGTCGTTGCTCGCGGTGAAGAGGATTCGCGTCAACAGCGTGGCGCCGGGCTCGATCGAATTCCCCGGCGGCGTGTGGGACCGGCGCAAGCGCGACAACCGCGCGCTGTACGACAACACCCTTCGCTCGATCCCCTGGGGACGCATGGGCCTGCCGGAGGAAGTCGCCGCGGCGGTGCTGTTCCTCGCCAGCGATCTGGCGAGCTGGATCACCGGCCAGACCATCGTGGTCGACGGCGGCCAGATGCTCAGCTGAAGAAGGATGCAGCCGTGAAGCTGGTGATCGCGCAGATGAAGCACGAGACCAACACCTTCTCACCGGTGCCGACGCCGCTCGCGCGCTTCGCGCGCGGCAAGTCGACGCCGCTCGAGGGCAACGAGATCCGCGAGGCCTACCGCAACACCGGCTCGGCGATCGGCGCGTTCATCGACCTGGCCGACCGCGCCGGGGCCGAGATCGTGCTGCCGGTCGCGGGCAACGCGGCGCCGAGCGGCCCGGTCGAGATCGGCGCATACGAGTGGATGGCGGGCCGCATCCTGGATGCGGTGCGGCGCGGCTGCGACGCGCTGCTGCTCGACCTGCACGGCGCGATGGTCACCGAGCGGCACGACGACGGTGAAGGCGAGCTGCTCGCGCGCCTGCGCAAACTCGCGCCCGGGCTGCCGATCGGCGTCGCGCTCGACATGCACACCAACCTCTTTCCCGCCATGTGCGACAACGCGACCGCGCTCGCCGGCTACCAGACCTACCCGCACGTCGACATGTACGAAACGGGCTTGCGCGCCGGCAAGCCGGTACTCGACCTGCTCGCCGGCAAGGCGCGGCCCGCCATGGCCTACGGCCACCGCCCGATGCTGCCGCACGTGATGCGCCAGTCGAGCCTCGACGCGCCGAACCTGCAGATCCAGCGCCGCGCGCAGGAAATGGAAAAGCAGGGCGCGCTGGCGGCCACTTTCTTCGTCGGCTTTCCGCACGCGGATATTCCCTGGGCCGGGGCCTCGGCGGTGGTGGTGACCGACGGCGACGCGGCCAAGGCGCGCTCCCTGTGCGACGAGCTGCTCGACATGGCGTGGCAGGCGCGCGCGCAGTTCGTCTACGGGATCGAGCCGCTCGAGGCCTCGCTTGCGCGCGCGCGCCAGGCCGCCGGCGGCCCGGTGGTGCTGCTCGATCACTACGACAATTGCGCCTCGGGCGGCACCATGGACACCATGACCGTGCTCGGCGGCATCCTCGACGCGGGACTCGAGAATGCCGCCGCGTTCGCGATCTGCGACCCGCAGGCCGTCGAGCAGATGAAACAGGCCGGCAGCGGCGCCAAGGTCACGCTCGATCTCGGCGGCAAGTCGGACATGCCCAGCCTAGGCTTGAAGGGCAAGCCGCGCCAGGTGAACGGCACGGTGAAAAGAATCATCGACGGCGCCTACCGCAACGAAGGACCGATGGCGCGCGGCGAGTTGATGGACATGGGCCTTTCGGCGGTCCTCGACACCGGCAAGGTCGAGATCGCGGTCATCACGCGCCACAGCGAGCCGTACGACATCGGCGCCTTCCGCGCACTCGGCATCGACCCGGCGAGAAAACGCTATCTCATGCTCAAGAGCCGCGTGCACTGGCGCGCCGGCCTGGGCCCGCTGGCCAAGAGCGTGATCGAGTGCGCCGGCACCGGCGTGTGCACCTCCGACTACTCGCAGCTGGACTTCCGGCGCGTGCGGCGGCCGATCTACCCGCTCGATTCAATCTAGCGTCAAGGCGCGATGTAGGCGTAGCCGCGGTTCTGCAGGGTCATGAGCGAAATCCAGCCGTTGCCGACCACCTTGACCGCCGGGACCACGTTCTCCGCCTTCGTGCCCTGCTGCCGGATCGCAACCGAGCACTGCACCATGTCCCCGACACCCGGCGCGGCGCGCATCCGGTCGAGTTTGGCCGCGATCTTGGCCGCGAATTCCCGGTCCTCCGGCTTGATCAGCGACTGATCGGTCTGGATCAGCCGCGTCGCGGGACCGCGGAAGGCAAGCGCAAAATGCGGCGACACGCCCTGCCGGATCAGCGACTGGCGCGTCTCGTCGATGACGTTGAGCTGGCCCAGCAGCTTCTTGCCTTCGCCGGCAGTGATATCGAACGCGACCCAGACCTCCTTGACGCCGGCAAGCGCCGCGTGGTCGTCCGCGCCCGCCGCGAAGGCGAACGGCGTCGCGAAATGGGCGCCGAGCGCAAAGACCATCGCGGCAACGAATTGATTCGCGAATTTCCTCATGGCACGCCTCCCTGGCGGTCAGCTCGCCGCTCGCGTCCTGTCCAGCACCGTCATCGCCGAGGCGACGACGCTTGCGACATCGGACAGGTTGGTCGGCACGATCATGGTGTTGTTGGTTTTGGCGAGGTTGCCGAGTGCGCCGATATAGAGCTCCGCGACCTTCAGGTTCGCCGCCTGCAGCCCGCCTTCCTTGCCGATCGCGTTGGCGACCGCCTCGACCGCCGCGGCGGTCGCCTCCGCCACCACGCGCAGCGCGGTCGCCTCGCCCTGCGCCTTGTTGATCGCCGATTGCTTCTGGCCTTCGGACTTGAGGATCGCCGCCTGCTTTTCGCCTTCCGCCAGGTTGATCTCCTGCTGCTTCTCGCCCTCTGACTTGGCGATCAGCGCGCGCTTTTCGCGCTCGGCGGTGATCTGGGCCTGCATCGCGCGCAGGATCGTCTCGGGAGGGGTCAGGTTCTTCACCTCGTAGCGCAGCACCTTCACGCCCCAGGAACGGCCCGCCTCGTCGAGCACGCTCACGATCTGGCGGTTGATCACGTCGCGGCTTTGGAGCGACTGGTCGAGTTCCATCTTGCCGACCTCGCTGCGCAGCGTGGTCTGCGCGAGCTGCACGATGGCGAACACGTAGTCGGAGGTGCCGTAGGAAGCCAGGCGCGGGTCGGTAACCTGATAGTAGATGAGTCCGTCCACCGCGAGCTGGGTATTGTCCTTGGTGATGCAGACCTGCTCGGCGACGTCCAGCGGGACTTCTTTCAGCGAATGCTGGTAAGCGACGCGGTCGAAGAACGGGATGATGATGTTGAGCCCCGGCTCGAGCACCAGGTGGAACTTTCCCAGGCGCTCCACGACCCACGCGTTCTGCTGCGGCACCACGCGCACGCCCTCGATCACGAACACCGCGGCCAGCGCGACGATGAAAAACGGAATCGCGAACTGCCGGATGCCCGGCACCGCGGCAATGGCGACGGTGGCGATCACCACGGCGATAAGCTTCGCAAACATGCTGCCTCCCTTCGAGCGCGAGAAATTGCCGAGGGCCCGAGCCAGGTCAGGCGGGCCGGGTCTTGGAAACCGTGAGCGTGTTGCCATCGATCGATTCGACGTACAGAACCTCGCCGCGCTCGCCGGCAATTGCGCCCGCGATGCGCGCGTCCCAGAGCGCGTCGCGATATCTTACGCGCGCCTGGCCCGCGTCCTGGTTCAGCCAGGAATCGAAAGCGGCCGGCTGGCCGAAATCGAGGCCCTGCATGCGCTTCGGTCCCGCCGTCTTCTTGTACCGATGCACCCATACCACGCCGGCCACTCCAACCACCGCCGCGGCGAGCGCCTGCCAGGCGAACACGGCGCCCGCGTACGCCAGGCCCGCGCCGGCGAAAGCGGCAACGCCGAGCACGAGCAGATAGAACGTGCCCGTCACGAGTTCGACGATGACGAGCGCGAAGCCGGCGATCAGCCAGACGAGGAAGCTGTCTATTTGCACTTTCCGAAACTCCCGATCCCGCAGCCTATACTAATCCTCGATGGCGAAGGTCAATCCCGCCCTCGCCCGCAGGGGCGGGATCAGTTTCATGCCCATCGCCGCGCCCGGCGTCCACACGCCGCCGCCGGTCGCCGCGCGGTCGACGTCCTCGAGCAGGCACAGCGCGCTCTCCGAGATCATCTTCGACGTGGAGGCGTAGCCCGGATCGCCTTCGCCGCGGACCGACGCCTGCAGCGTGCGCCCGTCGGCGCTTTGGCCGATGAACAGCAATTCGTAGCCGCCGGATTCGCGTTCCTGCGCGCTCGGGCCCTCGCCCGGCTTGGGCAGGGCGAAGCGCCGCAGCAGCGCGCGCGTGGGCGCAAACGCGAGCATCGCGTTCTGGACGCGCAGCGCGGTCGCCATCCGCCTGGCGTGCTGCTCTCCCCGCGCACCGTCGCCGGCCAGCATGCGCTCGTCGTAGACGAAATCGCGGCCCCAGGGGTGACCGAGCAGCGCGTTGGTCCGATGCACGTTCTTGGTGTTGATCGGGGCCATGATGAACGGCGCCGTCCACGACTTGGCGAGATCGTCGTAGGCAGCCGATCCGCCTCCTGGCTGCCGCGGTCCCTTGAAGCCCGGGGTCAGCGCGAAGGGATCGACCATCGCCCGCCTAGCGGCGGGATCGCGCACCACCTGTTCGATGGTCGCGAGCGCGCTGGCGATTGTGCCGCCCGAAGGCTTGCCCTTCATCTTGCGCACCCGCCCCTGCATCGTGGTGAGCGGCATGCCGAAGCGCCGCTGCGCTTCGTCCTGAAGGAAAACGACCCCGAGATCGAACGGAATCGAGTCGAAGCCGCACGAAAACACGATGCGTGCGCCGCTCGCCCGCGCCGGCGTATCGAGCAGCGGAATCATCTGCGCCATCCAGACCGGCTCGCCGCACAGGTCGACGTAGTCGGTGCCTTCCTGTGCGCAGGCCGTTGCGAGCGTCCCGCCGTGCAGCTGGTAGGGCCCCACGGTAGTGATGATCGCCCGCGATTGCCGCACCAGGTTCGCCAAGGCGGCGGCATCGGTCGCCTCGGCGGCGATGAGCGGCACGCTTTCGCCGGCGCCGATCGAGCGACGCACCTCGGCGAGCTTGGCGAGATTGCGGCCAGCCATCGCCCACGCGAGCTCGCCGCCCATGCCGTAGGTCGCGTGCAGGTACTCCGCCACCAGCCGCCCGGTGAAGCCGCTGGCGCCGAAGACGACGACGTCGAATCGCCTGCTCATGCGTAGACCAGCGTGCCGTCGTCCAGGTCGGCGCGCGGCAGCTCGTCCTTGTCGCTCCAGTAGTCCTGCGTGTGGCGCCAGGGCATGCGGTCGCCCTGCTTGGGCAGCTGATCAACGCCGCGCATGACGTAGCCGGGATTGAAGTTTTCCGCGTCGACCCATGGCGACAGAGGCATCGCGCGCTCCTCGGGCCGTAGCGCCGGGACCACGACGCCGGCGCCGCGAGTGTCCATGTGCTTCAGCAGCCGGCAGACGAAGTCCGCGATCAGGTCGGCGCGCAGGGTCCAGCTGGCGCGGAAGTAGCCGAACACCCACGCCATGTTGGCGACGCCGGTGAACATCGCGCCGCGGTAGGTCACGGTGCGCGCGAAGTCGAGCGGCGCGCCGTCGATCGTGAACGCGATGTCGCCCAGCACGCTCAGGTTGAACCCGGTCGCGGTGACCACCACGTCGGCCTCGAGCACGGCGCCCGACTTTAGGCGGATGCCCGTCTCGCTGAACGACTCGATCTCGTCAGTGACGACCGAGGCTTTGCCGTCGCGAATCGCGCAAAACAGGTCGCCGTCCGGGATGAACCCGACGCGCTGGCGCCACGGGCGGTAGCGCGGGGTGAAGTGCCGGTCGACGTCGAAGTCCGGCCCGAGGTAATTGCGCACGCCGGCGAGCAGTTCCTGCTTGACAGCCTCCGGCTCGTGAAAGGCGCGCCGGGTGAAGACCGCCTGGTCCTTGAGAATCTTGCGCCGCACGATCTCGTGCACCCACTCCTCCGGCACCTCGAGGCCGCGCAGCATGTCGGCCAGCTCGTTCGCGTTTCGCCCGGTGATGTAGAACGTCGGCGAGCGCTGCAGCATGGTCAGCTGCGCGCACTTGCCCGCGATCGCCGGCACCAGCGTCGCCGCCGTCGCGCCCGAGCCGATCACGATCACCCGCTTGCCCGAGACGTCCAGGTCCACCGGCCAGGTCTGGGGATGGACGATGCGCCCGCCGAAACGGTCCATCCCGGGCCACTGCGGGGTGTAGCCCTCGGCGTGACGGTAGTAGCCCTGGCACATCCACAGGAAGCTGGCCGTGAAACGCGCGCGCTCGCCGCCGTCGGTGCGCTCGGCCTCGATCGTCCAGCACTTGTCCTCGCTCGACCAGCTCGCGGAGAGGATCCGGTGACCGTAGCGGATATGGCGCGCGAGGCCGTTCTCCTCGATTACCTCTCCCATGTACTCGAGGATCTTGCCGGCGGTCGCGATCGGCGCCCCGGTCCAGGGCTTGAAGCGGTAGCCGAAGGTGTAGAGGTCGCTGTCGGAGCGGATGCCCGGGAAGCGGTGCGTGCGCCAGGTGCCGCCGAAGCCGTCCTGCGCCTCGAGCACCACGAAGCGCCTGCCCGGGCATTGCTTCGTCAGATGATAGGCCCCGCCGACGCCGGAGATTCCAGCGCCGGCGATCAGCACGTCGAAGTGCTCGGTCGTCGGACTCGCTCCGTTCTCGCTACTCATGAAAAACCGGCATTTCCTCGGGCTTCGGCTGCTGCGCGAAGACGACGTCCGTATCCGAGAATTTCACCCACGGCTGCGCATTCTCGGCCCACACGTGGCAGCCGGGCTTGAACCAGCTCCGGTCGTCCAGCGTTCCAGGCTTCAGACTGAACCGAGGCAGGTCACCCTCCTCGGTGAACATCTGATGGTAGATTCGCGTGCCGCAGCTGGGGCAGAAGTAGCCGCGAAACCTTCTCCCCCGCCCGTCGCGGACGAAATTCTCCAGGCGCCCCTTCGTGATAGTGAGGCAGCCAGCCGGAAACTGCGCCGCCAGTCCGAAGGCGCTTCCCGACTGCTTCTGGCAGATCGAGCAATGGCAGGCGTAGGTCCGCAGCGGCTTGCCCCTCACTTCGTAGCGCACCTGCCCGCATTGACAGCCACCCGACAAAACGGAGTCCATGGACGCCCCCTCCGGCAAGAGCATGCCGGACAGTCTATGCGCAGCGGCGAATGATGGGAAAGGCCCCTGGCGCAGGCAGGGTGCGCCAGGGGAATCGATCGGGGTGCGGACCGGGAGGAGGATCGGTCGCATCCCCATCCGGCGTTTGTTCGCCGGACCTGCGTTTGCCTGCGTGCCCAGTATTTCCCGGATCCGCGGCGGGCTCCAGGAACTAGTAGACGGACCCGCCGCGTTCTATCGATTTCTTGCAGTCAGGCCGGCCTGGGCTTGCTCATCCGCTCGATGATGTCAGGGGGGATGAAGTTCACCAGCTCGGTCTTGTCGGCCTCGACCAGCTCGACGTAGCGCTTGACGACGTCGGCCGGGTCGAGCTGGCCCACGGTGATGCGCTGCACCAGCGCGTCCATGACCGCCACGTCCTCGGGCGCGGCGCTCTTGCGATCAAACCAGGGGCCGGGATTGTTGGCCATGCGGTCGTTGAAGCCGGTGGCGAACGGCCCCGGGTTGATGAGCGCGACGTCGACCCCGAACGACACCAGCTCGGCGCGCAGCGCGCCTCCAAACGCCTGCAGCGCGTGCTTGGTCATGGTGTAGGGTCCGGACCCCACGCCGGCGCGCACGCCGCCGATCGACGACACGATCAGGATGCGGCCCGCGCGCTTCTTGCGCATTTTCTGCGCCACGCGCTGCACGACGGCGAAGGTGCCGAAGACGTTAACCTCGAACACCGCGCGCAGCCGCTCCATGGGAATGAGGCTCAGGGGCCCGGTCTGGCCCATGCCGGCGTTGGCGACGAGCACGTCGAGGTCCCACTGGTCGAGCTTGGCCACGTCCTTCGGGTTCGTGATATCGAGCTTGGCGACCGTCAGTTCCGGGTGGGCAGCCGAGAGCTCGGCGGCCTGCTTGTCGGTCTCCACGGTGGCGATCACTTTGTGCCCGCGCTTGGCGAGCTGAACGGCGGTCTGCCGGCCGAAGCCGCTTCCGGCGCCGGTAATGAGCACAGTCTTGGACATGGGTCTCTCCTTGAATTGACGGTACGATAGCGCGCTGATGCGGAGCTAGAGGGATTCTTGCATGAATTCGGATTCGCCCGAACCGAGCCGCAAGGCGCAGATCGACGCAGTGCTGCTGCAGCTGCCCGGGGTCAGCACGAAGAAGATCAACGGCCTCGACGCCTACTTCGTCAATGACAGGATGTTCGCCTGCATCAGCGGCCGCGGCGTGGGGCTGCGTCTGCCCGTCGCCACGGCGACCGAACTGCAGTTCTCGCGCGACAACGTGGTGCCGTTTCAGCCCGGCGGCATGGCGAGCACGCGGGAATGGATCCAGATCGACCGCGCCGAGGCGGCCGAGTACGATAAGGATCTGCCCCTGTTTCAGGCCTCGCTCGACTTCGTGAAATCCGCGCGCACCCGTTAGGTTGTCGCGGCACGTCTCTGCGGCGGGGTACGCCCGACCTGGAGGCAGGCCGCGCGCAGGGTGAACTCGACGATGTCGCGCTGCGCGCGACTGCCGCCGATGCGCACGGTCTCCGGCAGCGCCGCTTCGAGCAGCTCGATGGCACGCTTCCAGTCGCGCTTCTCGTAGGCGGCGAAGGCGTCCGCCAGCCCGGGCGCGACGGCGCCCGGCGGCAGCTTGCCCGCGGCTTCGCGCTCGCGCAGCTCGCGCGCGATGCGCGCCAGGTTCTCGCCGTCGCCCGCCGCGGCGCAGGCCAGCGCGACGTGCACGTCGGCGAACCAGACGCCCGCCTTGGGAAAGCTCTGCAGTCCGTAGTCGCGCACCTCGCTCCACAGCTGCGCGTGGCGCGGTTCGTCGGCGAGCTCGGCGCGCCACAGGAACGACGGCGAGTCGGTCGCGACGTTGAGCGGCGGCCCCGAGGCGCCGCCAGCGGGGTGGACGCCGTCGCGGTAGGCGCGCCAGGCACGTTCGCGCTCGCCGAGCGCAAGCGCGGCGAGCGCCACGTGCCACGAGAGATGGCAATGCATCAGCCCCTGTTTGGGGTAGGCCGGCAGCCAGTCATCGAGATAGGCGAGTGCCGCGCGGTGTTCGCCGCGCTCGTAGAGCACGTGCGCCTGGATGTGCGCGCCGTGCGGATTGCGCGGGTTGGCGGCCAGGCTGCGCTCGATCAGGACGCCCGCCTCGTCCAGCCGGCTGCTTTCGCAGGCCGCGAAGGCGAGCGTCATGTCGAACCACCAGTCCTTGCCGTAGTGCGGCGCGAGACCGGAAAGCAGGTCGTACAGCTCGGGCTCGCGCCCCTTGCGGCCGCTGAAGCCGATCAGGCCGAATACGCCGGTAGCTGGCGCGACCACCATCGCGTCGCGCGGGTGCTCGGCCAGATGCGCGCGCGTCGCCTCGAGCGCGCCCGCCGGGTTGCCCTCGATCGCGAGCGCGAGCGCGTTGACGTGCCCTTGCTCGCGCGGCGTAGCCGCCAACGCGAGCTCTCTCGCGCGCGCCGCGTGCTCGCGCGCCTGCGGCACCTTCGCCGCGAGCAGCAGCGCGCGGGCAAGCGCGATCTGCGCCAGCGCGAATCCGGGATCGGCGGCGAGCGCGCGGCCGAGGTGCTCCTCGGCGCCCGTGTTCGCCGAGAGGATGCAGTCCACGCCCGCGACGTAGGCGTCGCGCGCCGCCGCGCTGCACGAGAGCGGCAGGCCGTAGCGGTCCGCGGGCGCCACGCCGCCTCAGGGCATCTGGATCTTGCCGCCGCCGCCCAGGCCTCCCAGTCCGCCGGGCGGCAGCCCGCCCTGCGGCACGACGATCTGAGAGGCGGCCTCGCGCCGCATTTCCTGCAGCTCGCGCACGGTGCGCTCGATTGCGGTCTTCGCCAGACCGCCGAACTTACCTGCGGCCTCGTCGAGCGATTTGGCGTCGATCTCGAACGCGATCGGCAGCGCACCCATCGGCGTCATCACCTGAGTTTCACCGACGTAGATCAGCTTGCGCGCCTCGTCCGGGCTGCCGTCGCTCTTGACCGGCGTGAGCCGGCGTAGCGTACCGACGCGTCGATCGGTGAATGTCTCTTCGAGGAACAGCCCCGCGAGGTCCAGGTTCAGTTCGGTGGTGCGAGGTTCGTTGGCCATCTGGCGCGCATCTCCATAGCTCGGTTTCGACCGATTTTACCCGCTAGCCTCGCCGCGCGACACGCATTCGGCGCGCACCGTCTCGCGCAGAATGTCGGCCAGCCGCAGCACTCCGGGCCCGGCCCCGTCGCGGTCGGCGTACACCAGGTAGAGCTGCGCATAGCGCTCGCCGCCTTCGTGCAGCGGCAGCGCCTTGAGCGAGCCCGCGGCGAGTTCGGCGCGGATCATTTCTTCCGGAAACCAGGCGTAGCCGTAGCCGGCCCGCACCGCCTCGAGCGAAGTCGCCATGTGGCTCACGGTCCAGCGCTGCGCAGCGTCGATCCAGGTCTGCGTCGCGCGCCGCGTGCCGGACTCCCGCACCACCAGCTGGCGCTGCGCGCGCAGGTCCTGCAGCGTCGGCGCGCGCCCGAGGCGATGCAGGGCGTGATCCGCGCGCGCGACCAGCAGGAAGCGCAGCCGTAGCAGCGCGTCGCCGACGAATCCCGGTGGCACCAGGCCCGAGACGGCGAGATCGACATCGCGCCGGGCGAGCGCCTCCTGGGTGCCGCCGAGCACCGTTTCGAGCACCTCGATGCGCGTGTGCGGGCTCTCGGCGCCGAAGCGCTCGAGCGTCTTGAACAGCAGCCAGCGCGGAAAGACGATCTCCGCCGCGAGCCCGATTTCGGCCTCCCAGCCGGCCGAGAGCCGGCGCGCCGAGCGCTCGATTGCCGACGCCTCGTCCAGCAGGCCGCGGGCGCGGCGCACCAGCAGCTCGCCGACCGGGGTGAGGCGAGCCTTGCGCCCCCTGATCTCGAACGCCTTCACCCCGAGCAGCGACTCGAGCTTCTGCACCGCGTAAGTCACTGACGATTGGGTCTTATTGAGCTTTTCGGCGGCGCGCGCGTAGCCCCCGGAATCGACCACCGATACCAGCGCCCGCCATTGTTCCAGGGTAATCATCCATCCGTAATTTCGATCATATTGGCCGTATTTTTCTACTTTTTAATCTACTGCGTCAATATTAAATAGAGTCCATCCATATCAACGGAGGACAGCATGAAAACGCTGCTTCAAATCAACTCGAGTCTGTATGCGGACGACGGCCAGTCGAGCCGCCTGGCGAGCCAATTCGTCGACCTCTGGCGTGCCGCGAATCGGGGCGCCCGCGTGCTGCTGCGCGACCACGTGGCGCGCGGCAGAACGTACGCCGGCACCTCGGCCGTCGGCGAAGGGAGCAAGCGGGCGGCGCTGGCGCGGGCGCATTCCGCGACCGAGCGCCTGCTCGACGTCCAACGGCTGGCGGCTTGAGGGAGCAAGACATGAATGCTACCTCGCGCAACATCGCCGACCTCGCCGGCCGCCTGCTGCTCGCGGCGCTGTTCCTGGTCGCCGGCTTCGGCAAGCTGGGCGCCTACGCCGGCACGCAAGCCTACATGGCATCCAGCGGCGTGCCCGGCGCATTGCTGCCGCTCGTGATTGCGCTCGAGCTCGGCGGCGGCGCGTTGATCCTCGCCGGTCTGTGGACGCGGGCAGCGGCGCTCGCCCTGGCCGCCTTCTCGCTGCTCGCAGCCGCGATTTTTCATGCTAATTTCGCCGACCGGATGCAGCAGATCCTGTTCCTGTCGGACGTGGCGATCGCGGGCGGGTTCCTGCTGCTGGCGGCAAACGGCGCCGGGGCGTGGAGCGTGGACGCTCGTCGCGCCCGGAAATCCAACGGAGGCGCATCGTGAAGAACAGGCAACTTGAACGTGTGATCGAATCCATCCCCGCCTCTGACGGCGCCGGCGTCAAGCTGCGCCGCAGCCTCGGCGCGCATCAGAACCTGCGCCTCGACCCGTTCCTGATGCTGGACGAGTTCTCCTCCGACAACGCGGACGACTACATCGCCGGCTTCCCGGCGCACCCGCACCGCGGCTTCGAGACCGCGACCTACCTGATCGACGGTCACATGCTGCATGAGGACCACCTTGGCAACCGCGGCGACCTGAAGAGCGGAGGCGTACAGTGGATGACCGCCGGGCGCGGCATCGTGCACTCGGAGATGCCGCAGCAGGAACAGGGCCGCATGCGCGGCTTCCAGCTCTGGATCAACCTGCCGGCGCGCGAGAAGATGAAGCCCGCCGGCTATCGGGACCTGCAGCCCGATGAGATTCCGGCAGTCGCCCTCGCGGGCGGCGGACGGACGAAGGTGATCGCCGGCACGCTGGTGCACGACAGCCGCTCCACGCCCGGTCCGATCCAGGGCATCGCGACCGAGCCGCTGTATCTCGATGTCGAGCTGCCCGCGGGCGCGACTTTCACCCACCCTGTCGCCGCCGGACACAACGCCTTCGTCTATCCGTTCGAAGGCAGCGTGTCGATCGGCGGGCGCGAGCTGCGCACGCAGGGCGCGGGCGTGCTCGGCGCGGGCGATCAGGTCGAAGTGCTCGCCGGCAGCGAGGGCGCGAGATTCCTGCTGCTCGCCGGCCGCCCGCTCGGCGAGCCGGTGGTGCAGTACGGGCCGTTCGTGATGAACACCCGCGACGAGATCGAACAGGCGATCCGCGACTACCAGAGCGGCGAGCTCACCCGCGCAGCTTGAAGCGCTGGATCTTGCCGGTCGCGGTCTTGGGGAGCTCGCCGATGAACTCGATCCAGCGCGGGTACTTGTAAGGCGCCAGCTTGTCCTTGACGTGCTGCTGCAGCGACTGCGCGAGCTGGTCGCTCGGCGACTGCCCCTGCTTGAGCACGATATAGGCCTTGGGCTTGATGAGCTTGCTCTCGTCCTCGTGCCCGACCACCGCTGCTTCGAGTACCGCGTCGTGCGACACCAGCGCCGCCTCGACCTCGGCCGGCGAGACGTAGATACCGGAGACCTTGAGCATGTCGTCGGAGCGCCCGCCGTAGACGTAGTAGCCGTCTGCGTCCTGGCTGTACTTGTCGCCGCTCTTGGTCCATTCGCCGACGAAGGTGGCGCGCGTCTTGGCGCGGCTGTTCCAGTACTGGGCCGCGCTGGTCTCGCCGCGGATCTGCAGCTCGCCCAGCTCGCCCTGCTTGACCGGACTGCCCGCTTCGTCGACCAGCCTCAGCTCATAGCCCGGCACCGGCTTACCGGTGGTGCCGTAGCGCACGTCGTCGGGGCGGTTGGAAAGGAAGATGTGCAGCATCTCGGTCGAGCCGATGCCGTCGAGAATGTCGACCCCGATCTTCTCCTTGAACGTCTGCGCGATGCGCGGCGGCAGCGCCTCGCCCGCCGAGGTGCAGGCGCGAAGATTGTGTTCGCCCTTTTTCGGCAGCGCCGGGTCGGCAAGCATCGCCGCGTACAGCGTCGGCACGCCGTAGAAGATGGTCGGCTTCTTCTCGACGATGCGCTTGAACACCGCGGCCGGGGTCGGCCGCTCGGCCATCAGCACCGTAGTGGCGCCGACCGAGAGCGGGAACGACAGCGCGTTGCCAAGGCCGTAGGCGAAGAACAGCTTCGCCGCGGAGAACACGACGTCGTCCTCGCGGATGCCGAGGATGGGCTTGGCGTAGAGCTCGGCGGTGAGAATCATGCTCGAGTGCACGTGCACCGTGCCCTTGGGCGTTCCGGTCGAGCCCGAGGAGTAGAGCCAGAAGCAAGCGTCGTCGCGCGTGGTGCGCGCGACGGGGGACTCGTCCTTGCCCTTCGCCAGCAGGTCGCGGAACGCCATGTGGCCCTTGGCGTCCTTGCCCGAAACGACGACGTGCATCAGGTACGGCAGCTTGCCCAGCAGCGGCACGAACTGCGGCAGCAGCGCTTCGGACACGAGCAGCACGCGCGCGCGGGAATCCTCGAGCATGAACGCGTAGTCCTTGGTCGTGAGCAGCGTATTGGCCGCCACCGGCACCACGCCGGCGCGGATCGCGCCCAGGAAGGCGGTCGGCCAGTCGACCGTATCGAGCATCGCCAGCATCACGCGCTGCTCCATGTCGACGCCGAGCGCCCCCAGCGCCGAGGCGAAGCGGTTGACGCGCCGCGCGAGCTCGCCATAGCTGGTGCTGCCCGAATCGTCGAGGTAGGCCGTCTTGTCGGACCGGCCGGCCGCGAGATTGCGCCCGATCAGATCCTCGGCCGCGTTGTAATCGCGCGGGATGTCGACCCGCGGCGGCGAGACCGAATGGTCAGCCTTGGACAGCTCCATGTTCCCTCCTCCCAGCCGTGCGCTTCAGGCGGCCTGCTCGGCCGCCTGCCGCGCAAGTTTAAGCCACTCTTCGCCCCACTCGCTTGCCATCTCCTCCGGCAGCACGCCGGAAGAAGCGTCGTGCTTGACGCGTTCGCCGATGCGCTGCGCGCCGAGCTCGGCGAGCAGCTCGTCGAAGCGCTGGCCGCCGAAGTTGAAGGTCTCGGCGTAGGTCCGGTCGCCCAGGCCGAACACGCCGTAGCGCAGCTGCGACAGGTCCGGGCGCTTGCCCTTGAGGTCCTCGTACAGCGCCTTGGCGTTGTCCGGCACGTCGCCCTGGCCGTAAGTCGAGGTGCAGATCAGGAACACGCCCGCGCGCGCGAACACCGTGCTGTCGAGCTTGTCCATCTGCAGCGTCTCGACCTGGACCTCGCCGTCGTCCCAGGCCAGCTCGAGCTCCTGCGCCACGAGCTGGGCGGTGCCGGTCATCGTGCCGACCAGAATGTTGATCTTCATGTTCGTTTGCAACTCAGGATCATTTGACAGTAACTATATTGCACCATAGAATTCAGGTCAAGCAGTATAGTTCATTAACCGGGATCAAGTCATGGGCGTCTCCCTCTCCCCACCGTCGCCGCTGGAACCCGCCGAGCAGGCCTACCTCACCCGCCTCGGCGAGCGGGTGCGCGGCTGGCGCCTCGAGCAGGGCGTGACGCGCAAGTCGCTCGCGCTCGCCTCGGGCGTCTCCGAGCGCTACCTTGCCCAGCTCGAGTCCGGGCACGGCAACATCTCGGTGCTGCTGCTGCGCAAGGTGGCGCAGGCGATGCAGGTTCCGATCGAAGACCTGGCGCGCGAGAACGGCGAGCTGCCCGCCGAGCTGGCGCTGTTGATGCGCTTCGCGGCCGCGCTGCCTCCGGACAAGGTCGCCGCCGCGCACCGCCTGCTGCAGGCGCAGTTCGGCAGCCCGCGCAAGCGGCGCATCGCGCTGCTCGGGCTGCGCGGCGCCGGCAAGTCCTCGCTCGGCGCGCGTCTGGCCGAAGCCCTGGGCGTGCCGTTCGTCGAGCTCGACCGCGAGGTCGAACGCGAGGCGGGCTCGAACCTGGGAGAAGTGTTCTCGATCTACGGCCAGGACGCCTACCGCCGCTTCGAGCGCCGCGCGCTCGAGCGCGTGCTGCGCCAGCACGACCGCGCCGTGATCGCCACCGGCGGCAGCCTGGTCACCGACCACGACAACTACGACTTGCTGCGCGAACGCTGCTACTGCATCTGGCTCAAGGCCTTGCCCGAGGAGCACATGTCGCGCGTGATCTCGCAGGGCGACATGCGCCCCTTCAAGGGTCGTTCCGCCGCGCTGGACGAGATCAGGCGCCTGCTGGCCGATCGCGACCGTCTCTACGCGCGCGCCGACGCCGTCCTCGACACCTCGGGAAAACCCGTCAGGCAGAGCCTCGCCCAGCTGCGCAACCTCGTCTCCAAGGAGGAAAAATGAACGCACCCATTCCCGCCGACCGTGTACGCGTCGGCTTCGACACGCATCCCGAACGCTACAACCACTGGAAGCTCGCCTTCGACGGCCCGGTCGCCACGCTGACGCTCGATGTGGCCGAAGACAAGGGCATTGCGCCCGGCTACAAGCTCAAGCTCAACTCCTACGACCTGGGCGTCGACATCGAGTTGCACGATGCGCTCAACCGCATCCGCTTCGAGCATCCCGAGGTCAAGTGCGTGGTGCTCACCAGCGGCAAGCCGCGCATGTTCTGCTCCGGCGCCAACATCTACATGCTCGGCTTGAGCGCGCACTCGTGGAAGGTGAACTTCTGCAAGTTCACCAACGAGACCCGCAACGGCATCGAGGACTCGAGCGCGCATTCCGGCCTCAAGTTCCTCGCGGCGCTGAACGGCACCACTGCCGGCGGCGGCTACGAGGTAGCGCTCGCGTGCGACGAAATTGCGCTGGTGGATGACCGCTCGACGACCGTGAGCCTGCCCGAGGTGCCGCTGCTCGGGGTGCTGCCCGGCACCGGCGGCCTCACGCGCCTGGTCGACAAGCGCAAGGTGCGCCGCGACCTGGCAGACGTGTTCTGCACCACCGCCGAGGGCGTGCGCGCCGACCGCGCCAAAGCGTGGAAGCTGGTGGACCACGTCGCCAAGCCGCAACAGTTCGCCGAGATGGTAAAGGCGCGTGCGCTCGAACTGGCGAAGAGCTCGGACCGCCCGGGCGGCCAAGGGGTGGCGCTCACGCCGCTCGCGCGCCGTGACGACGAATCCGGCTACCACTATTCCTGCGTCGAAGTACACCTGAACCGCGCCGCGCGAACCGCGACCATCACCATCGCCGGGCCCGAAGGCGCGCAGCCGCAGACCGCGGAGCAGATGCTCGCCGCGGGCGCCGACTGGTGGCCATTGAAGCTCGCGCGCGAGCTGGACGACGCCATCCTCAGCCTGCGCCACAACGAGCTCGAGATCGGGCTGTGGCTGCTCAAGACGCGCGGCAGCGCGGACGCGGTGCTGGCGACCGACGCCGCGCTCGAGGCCAACGCCAAGCACTGGTTCGTGCGCGAGACCATCGGCTACCTTCGCCGCACGCTCGCGCGGCTGGACGTTTCGAGCCGCTCGATGTTCGCCATCGTGGATCAGGGCTCGTGCTTCGCCGGCACGCTGGCCGAGCTGCTGTTCGCGGCCGACCGCGCCTACATGCTGCACCTGCCGGAAGAAGAGACCGGCGCGCCGCACCTCGCGCTGTCGCGGGCCAATTTCGGCCTGTGGCCCATGGCGAGCGACGTCTCGCGCATCGAGGCGCGCTTCTGCGAAGTCTCCGCGCCGGTCGAAGCGGCGCGCCAGGCGATCGGCGAAAAGCTCGACGCGCACGACGCGCTCGAGCTCGGGCTGGTGACCGCGGCGCCCGACGACCTGGACTGGGAGGACGAGATCCGGCTCGCGATCGAGGAGCGCGCGAGCCTGTCGCCCGATGCGCTCACGGGGATGGAAGCGAGCCTGCGCTTTTCCGGGCGGGAGAACATGGCCACGCGCATCTTCGGCCGCCTCACCGCGTGGCAGAACTGGATCTTCATCCGGCCCAACGCGGTCGGCGAGCAGGGCGCGCTCAAGGTGTACGGCAGCGGCGCCAAGCCGAAATTCAACTGGGAGAGGGTCTAGCCATGGCCGGCATCGACTACAACGAGCGCATCCCGAACAACGTCGAGCTGTCGGGCAACAAGTCGCTGCAGCGCGCGCTCGAGCACTGGCAGCCCGAATACCTCAAGTGGTGGGGCGAGATGGGG